>JAABUX010006555.1_pt1 | contig 13862 bp, 24 predicted proteins | sample 5561851 | NCBI WGS metagenome assembly JAABUX01 (sample SAMN10711883, study PRJNA513361) | rock metagenome | isolation source: Antarctica rocks | place: Antarctica: Victoria Land, Richard Nunatak red sandstone | collected 2016-01-03 | reverse complement strand
AGGATACTGGTGGAGAATATGTGAGGCGGTCTGCATGCAGCCTTTGGCATGCTCTTGCCAGGCAGAGTGAAACGGTCTGCACGCAGCCTTTGACATGCTCTTGCCAGGCAAAACATGTGGACAAACGTGCGAAGTTCTCAGACACAGAACACTGGAACCATCCAGCTGCACCTTGATCAGCGCGCGGGAAGCACACCTTAACGTCGTGGGTGCGGCCCTCTACGGACAGCACAGCCGGGGCATGCGACACGTCGCCGACGGGCACCGCGGCCTGCTTGCGCCACTTAGCTAGTGTCACAGCTTCAATCATGCATACACAGGCTGTAACGCAAAAAATTGATTGTGTTGTCACAGCAAGCAGACATGTCGACTGTTGTTAGACATGCTAAAGCAGCATGATATCCCACATGAGACCTTAGAACTTTGCAGTGAAGGTGAACTTGCAGTACGCGCCTGCTTGCGCCGGTCAGTGCAGGCATCGAAGTAGGACGCCAGCGCTTCCGCCTCCATGGTCGCCGAGGATATGATGACCCGCAGGTCCGGCCGCGCCTTCTGCACCTGCCACGGAAGAACACACAAGCGGAGTCTGGCCCAGAAATGATCGGTGGCAGACATTACGACGCCGCGAGGCCTCGTGCGCAGCCATTGTGGCGGAAACATTGCAGTTAAAACTGAACAGGCATCAACCGATGTGGTTGGGCTGCAGTCTCGAAAACTGCTGACGGACAGCCCAGACAGGTGCCCGCGCCTCGAGCAAAGTCACTATCAGCCTGCACGCTTGCGATGTCACCGACGCTGGTTTCGTTTCGCTTTGACTCCTGTCTGCTGCGGGAGGCGACCATCGAGGAAGCCAGAATCAGCGAGGGCGCAAGATGAACAGGCCCACCAGGTCTTTGCACCAGACGATGTCACCGTACCTAGACTAGCCGAGTGCGGTGTCGATACGTGGTTGGAGTGAGGATGCGTTCACAAATCGGGTCCAGGGAGTGTTTATCAGCGTTAAGTCCGACCAACAATGCGACACGAGACGCGCGGCAGCACGTGATAGCAATCGTCCAATAAAGTTCAAAGTGCGGCTCGCGTGCCTCTTGAGAAGGTCCAGTGGACAACAATAGCAGCCACCCGCATGCACTGATTCGTTCGTTTCGTTCAAAGATGGCCAGTTGGCATGGTATGCTCTTGAAGCTACTTGGCCTGACACGCGGCGCAGCTTCGATGGCTTGGCTCCAGGCCATGATGATTTTGGCAGACAGCCTGTCAGATGGTTAGCATCATGCGGAGCGTGCGTCATGCCGTGCGCGCCTTCTTGAGGAGGCCCAGCAGGATGTCGGTGGCGGCGCTGCGCTCGTGGGCCTCGTCGACCATGACGACGCTGTAGGCGGACAGCAGCGGGTCCTCCGCCAGCTCCCGCAGCAGCACCCCGTCCGTCAGGAACTTGATCTCTGTGACCCCCTATGCGCACAGTTAATGAATGTTGTTACTATGCTCAGTCTGGCCTGGACGTTTTGACGACCCTGCACGCACAGATGGAGGAGATCGTTACTTGCGAAGTCAATAACGCACGGTAGGACACCGGGCTTCGTCTCCGTTGCAAACGATCGACCCTGAGCCGCGTGGATGCGGCAAGAAGCCATTACAACTCACTACCCCTACCGCACATAATGCTGCACGAAGCAGAAGTCTGAGCGCGACTGCCGATGATGGATTCACCAGACCGAAGAGTGGTCACGATAACGCAGCTGAAAGCCACGAACCTCGTAGATAGCTTCGCACACATGCCCTGCCATAGGGGACAAGCCCACTTGTGAGACCTAATTTCGGACCGCCCACCCCCAGGTAGCGCACCGGGGTGGCGACCTCCTCGAAGCGGATGGAGTAGCCGACCTCCCGGCCCAGCGGCACGCCCAGCTCCTCCGCCACGCGCGCCGCGACGCCCATCGCCGCCACCCGCCGAGGCTGCACAGAGCAACCCCCCGGCAGCTCAGCTTCGGGAGGCCGCCACCGGGGAAGAGTAGGCTATGCTCCGCAATGAAGGCATGATTACACCCAGATGAAGCAGTACCTGAGTGCAGGCGACTCGCCGGCCGCCAGCCGTCCATCCCGCGGCGCGCAGGTATTGCGGAATCTGCGTCGTCTTTCCTGCGCCACAGTATGCTCTGACTCAGAGCAAGCCTTGGCTGGGACGACAGGAGTTTTCCTCGGCGCGCCGCCCACTGCTTAGCAACGGATGCAAGCAGGGAGCCCGCGCAGCCGAGCGCCGCCGTGTGCAAGCCATCGCGCGCGGTGATGGTACCGACCCGCGGGATCGGCTCTGTGACGCAGAGGATGTCTGCACGGTGGGCACCTGAGCCTGTCTCGCCGACGACGACGGTTGTGGCATGGGTCTCCACGAGGTACAGCACCTGCTCTCGATGCCGTGCGATGGGCAGACTGCTGCGCGCCGCCTGCGATCGAACGATGCAGCATTCAGCGGGGCTAGCCGAGGCCACTGCAGGGCAAGCGACGGCAACGACACGTTGGGCTCGGGGGTTGGGGGGACAGGCACAGCCACCTGCGACTGCGCTGATGTGTGTGGACCATCGGCGCTGCCGAATGCCGGCGAGTCCCGGTCGGTGGCGAAGGAGATCCCGAAGGCACTCGCAGTGCGCTGTCCGGGCCGCTGAAATGCCGCCATCGGCGGCAACGCTCAGCCCCACCCCTCGGAGTCTGCATGCATGGCACTGGGTAGACAGCAGGCTCACCGCCTGCTGGCAGTCTAATGGACCAAAGAGGCACGAGATCACAACTTGGGTCCGGCTCCGGCTTAGGTTTGGCAACCCTCGACCCGCCAGATGCATTTGTGATCGTGGGAAGATTGTTTAGCAGCGCGAGCGCACAGGCAGGCCTTGCGATGCAACGAGTGTCCCCACAGATCCGTCGCTGAGTGCACTTCAGCGCATGCCTATGCCACTGTAGGAATCGCTGGCATGGCATGGCCCTTAAGCAGCGTCGCTGTTGGGACCGCTGACCCCTGGGCTGAATACGGTTCTGAACACTTAGCGAGGTATCTCGCTGATGCAGGCTAGCCATGCCATATCTGATGCACAGGTGCACAGCAGCACGCCTGCGGCAGGCGGTGACGCACGGTCTGTAGTGCCACGGTGCAGGGCTGCGCGTCCCATCGCGCGAAGAAGTGTTCTGGCTCTGCCCCATAAGCATGATCAGACGCAAAGCTGTCATGTCGGTTGGCAAGCTCGAGGCGACCGATGAGGGAAGGCGGACCGGCGGCCCCTTAGCTGACAGCAGAGGCATCTCGACAAAGTCAATATGAACTATCTCGAGTTGCCTTTCGCACGATTCCTGACCTCCCTCGACCGGCTGTTTCGGCCCAACATGAACGGCATCGCTACCGGTCGCCAGGTGCGACTCCGATTGGTCGAAAATGTTCTGCGATGAGCTCTCACCCCGCCACCGACATGTCCCCAGAGCTCCAGAGAAGCTCACCGGAGCGTCATAGCCTCGCTGCTAACCTTCCTGTCCAAGTCCGGCGCATGCAGTTCCCAGCATAGGGTCGCTCAGTGAGCGATGCGAGGGCCGAGCTATGCAGCTGACTCGTGCGGCATCTGACGAATGCAGGAGGTTCCACTCGGGGTCGCTGCCGCAGTGCAGCGTGAGGTCAAGGGCGCCGCGATTCCGTCTGCTGGCGGAGGTGGTCACGACACCGCGGCGATGATGGCGTTCTACTGGGGCACCCTTGCGGTGGTGCTCACTCGCAGCTTGGCGGTGACAGCTTCTGAGTTGCACTAGCAGATGGACCGCGGCACACGCACGCACACGGGTGCTGCGTTGGCATTTGCTAGAGAACAATTGCCTGCTGTATGGTGGCAGGATCACTCGCCAGCAAGCGTATGGCCTGACCTGTTTGCAGATAGTGGCAGCATGCTGTTGACCTGAGTTCATGAGGACAGAGAGTATGAGAGCTCCCTGAAGACAAACAACATGTAAACAAGCCTGCACGCCCGCGAGCCTCGACCAAACTGCATAACCGACTGATGAACCGATATTTCACCAGCCCATGCGGATGACACTGTTACCCAGCACGGCGCAGGCAGCACTAGGTGCTGTACAGCAGACGTACTCAGCACGTCTGACCCTCGGGCAGCATCCACAGTCGCGATGGGGAACGACAAAGTCTCCCTGGCGCGGTGAAACGTCAGTACCCATGTGAGCCCGTGGGGGATTTAAGGTCCCGCCCGGCTTAGGGGGCGTTACTGTAGCGCCGGACTAGCGCTTCTTCTGCTCGGCATTGACACGTCCAGCCTTGCCATACCCGACAGTAGCAGCTCCGCCACCCACGTGCTTAGGAATGCGGAGCGTCGCAAGTCCGTTTGAACGTCGCGACAGGTCCGATGCCACCGGAACATCTTCGTATCAGCACTGGCGGGGCATTCACCTTATGCAGGCACCTCACAGGCCGCTGCAGCATACATGCACGGTCTCAACGGGCACAATGAGGTGCATCCGCCACTGTAGGACATCCCTACCACATGATGAGTGTTCAAAGACCGATCTGAGCCATTGCAAGCCAAACTCGGATGTCGCTTACCCAAATCAGCTCAGGTGCAATTGTACAGTGTCGCTGTGCTGACATCGATGTGCCTGCAATCCACTGTTGCCCAGGCAGAGCCGGTGCCTGCCGGGGCTGCAAAAGCCGCGTGGTGGGACATAAAGGGCCGCGCGGCCGCCGAGGAAGCGCGGGCCCGCCGCCAGAAGCACTCTTGGCTCCGGAACAACTTTGCCACGGAACCGCGCACGAGAGACGCAGCCGTGCAGATGGACGGTACCGGTCAAGATGCAGACGACGGCTATCGACATGCCGGGCCGAACAGCGACGGCAACCGGCCAGCAGCTGACGACGGGCTGGAGCCGCTGCGCCACCGCGAGCAGGCAGCTGCTGTCCCGTGGCCGCCAGAATCGCATGGGATTCGGCTCGCACCCGCCGTGTCCATGTCGACATCCAGCGGAACCGCATCTCCCCAGGTAATCTGTTGTGCGGAGTGCTCACCTGATGACCACATGGCGGGTATTTAATGACAAGCAGTCCTGCAGCCTTGCGTGGCAAGCACGAGACTTCTTGTCAGAGCGTGATGACCCAAGCCAGGGTTCAGAAATGCATGTAACTTGCAGGCTGCTCTGCGTCGTGACGAGGGTCATGGTGTGCAGGCATGGTCCGACGACGACGTCCCCACTCGGACAGTGCCGCCTTCGCGCCACCGCAGCTGCAAGGGCACGAAGCACGGTAGCAGCAAACACACCAGCAACGAATACATCGCGATGCTGTCCACGGTATTGGCGCCCGCTGTGGCCTCTGCAGGGAGGGTATTTGCCGAGTGGATCGTAAGGTGGATCGTCAGGCTCATCAGGGAGTTGCGCATGAGACGTGAGATTAGAAAACCACAAAAGACGTGAACCAGTGATAGAAATGATGTGAACCGCTCCTCTACTCAGGCTGTCGCCGTCCGTATGACGGAAGACCTGCATGCGGTCTAGGCCTGCTTTGGGGTCCATCTGTTCAGGCCGATCGAGCCATGTCATACCCAGACGCGGAACATAGACAGCGACGCCAAGGTCATGTACGGTTTGTTTTGACCGCCCTGCGCCGCAAGTCGCTGTGCAGACGTACAGACGGCATAAGCTGCTTCTCGTGCCGTAGTGCTGCCGCTATGGGATGCTTGCTGCGAACATGCATTGCGCTGGTGCTGATGAGCAAGGCGATACTCCGTGGGAGCGGGCTGGGCTCCGAGCAGCCAGACATACAGCGGTTCCAGATGCGGTGCGGACATCGTGTGCTAGTCGGGATGATCGCGGATGCATGTATCGCACCCGATTGAAATTTGCATCTCCAGACCCCTTCGAAGGGGCTGCAGAACTTGAAACACTCGGCCGGCATACCAAGCGTCGCCCGATACCATGCACCCTGCCGCGATGACCGACCGTTTACCTGGACGCGTCAGTCAGACCGGTGCACAAACGCATGCATGCAGCCGGCTGCGACCAGCGCATGACAGCGAGCCGCTCTCGCGAAGGGCGTCACGACACCCCCCGCCGGGCCGGTCAGCATCGCCACCGGCGCGACCGTCCTCCTGTCGGGAGCCTGGCGCTTCGTCCGTGGTCCGTCCAGGGAGTGCAGCTCAGAGCGCGGCCATCTGTCAGCGGTCTGGCTCGTCGACGCAATGGTGCGGAATACGATGCCTGGGTCCATTCCGTCCATGCAATGCCGGTTGCCCAGAGGTATCAGCGCTGGCAGGCAGGCTTCCACTGTGCTCCCGTCTGCATGCTGCGTATTCTACATGGAACAGCTCGCTTTGTTGCGTCAGGGAGCGCCGCGAAAATTACATGGTGTGTTTCTGCCATGGCTGTGTCCATATGGTATGATGCACATTCTGCAGCCTGCCCGCGTTGACGCCTCGCATTGTCGATGCCACAGGCGCTGCTCGCGCTTGCCGGAGGCCTGCTGTGCACTGGCGGCTTGCTGATCCAGGCATACAAATGGGTGTCGGGGCAGGACATGCTGCAGGTATGCTCCCGTCATCTGGTTGCCACGGAGACGAAAGGAAAGGCATCACAGCCTTTTTACACAGACTTGAATACTGTCAGTGAGGGATTCACGCGCGCTGGCTGCTGCGCGCATCGCCGTGTGGTGGCTGCATGCAGACCTGCCTACCCACGCGGAGCAGCACATGTGCCATTTCAACTGTCACGGCGGAGCACCGAGTGCAAGCGGGCGTCTGGCTGCATCCTGGCACTCACTGCTGTCTTCAGGGCTTCGCCATATCAGCGGCGTCCATCATATCTTATAGCATGAATGTTGGCTATTGACAGGGAGGTCGGCTCGTGCAGCACAAGCGGAACGGGCGACGAAAGAGGCTGAGGCTGGTTGGCATGGAAGCGGTGCGTGCCCCAGCCCCTCAACGCCTGCTCATTGGTTCATCGCTGTCCTTTGCTTGGACGCTGTCTCACGCCTCGGGCATCAGCGAGAGCACAGGCGACAACACTATAAACAGACCTTACGCTGCGTTACTTCCTGCAAGGCTTGACGGCAGGCTGCTCTCACTCTGATGTGCACAATCTGCAGGGCATCTACTCTTCCTGCTTCGTGGCGCCTCAGAACATGCAGTCGTCCTGGGATGACATAGGCGGCCTGGAAGACGTGAAGGAGCAGCTGGTGTGACCCTACCACTCCTCGCTACCTGCAATCCTGCCTCCCTGCCTCACTAACACGCGCATCCTGTAATCAGGCCGTGCGATCGGCGCCTATGCTGTTCCATCCGCTCCCAACGTGTGCAGCTCTTGCCAATCTGCCCAACGGGCTGTTGCAGTTTGAGTGTGACCAGTCGAGCGTGTCACACTGCGGCCGACTGTCGATGCTGCTGCCCGCAGCGGGCGAGGATCATCAAGCCGCTCCAGGAGAAGGCGTGGCAGGCCAACCACCTGCTGAGGCTGACGGGAGGGGTCCTCCTGCACGGTCCGCCCGGCACCGGGAAGACCATGCTGGCTCAGGTGCAGTACCAAGGCAGCCGCGGGGTACTGGATGCTGTTCGCGAACTGATATTACGAGTGTAGCAGTCAGTCCGCCAAGGCGTTTGCGGATGTCTGCGATGAACTTACTCAACTTGTGCTGGCGAGAGCAGATACTGCATATATCGCACGTGAACATGTGGCTTGCTGCAGAGCATCCTAAATCATCATTGACGTGCTTCACGTGAGCTGCCTGTGTACCGTGACACTCTGCTGGCACCTAGATGCACGCTGTCTGACTCAGCCTGGGATCGACAGACCAGCACTCACACAGTGACATCATGCGCAGGCGCTGGCAAAGGAAGGCTCCTTCGCCTTCCTCAACGTGTGCGCATCGGCGGTCATGGACATGCACTTCGGCAACAGCAACAAGAATGTAGCCGCCGTCTTCAGCCTGGCCGCCAAGCTGCAGCCCTGCATCATCTTTGTGGGTGCGCACCACTCCTGTAAGTTTCTCGGACTCCCACACAACTTGAGCAAATGGTGAGGGAGTCGACACAGCTACGTCCCTTAGCCACTTCAGTCATCATTGCATGTGCACAGGTGTGTTGCAGGTGCATCGTACTGCATGTGCCGCCTATCTTGCCTTCATAATCAAGAGCCCTTGATTTTACTTTGATTTCTGCCTTATTTTACTAGGGCAAAGCAAACGTTCAAAGTGAAAATTAAGCTAGGCGCTGCATGTGCTGCAGACGAGGCGGACACGCTGCTTGGCATGCGGAGCGTGACTGGCAACAACGAAGTCACCGCAAGCATGAAGACAGAGTGAGCCCTGTCCTGCTGCCCCAACCCATGTTGCCGCCCTATGTGCACGACAGAGACTTCTCAAGTTATGGCCTCGCTGACCATTGAGCAGCGTTGCCTTGTGTGGTCGACACTTTGTCACTAAGTGTCACGGTTGCGGTGCAGGTTCCTGCAGCTGTGGCAGGGTCTCCTGACGGACGGGCACACCCGGATCGTGGTTCTGGCGGCGACCAACCTGCCGGGAGTGCTGGACCCCGCCGCCGTGCGTCGCTTCGGCTGCAAGCTCGAGGTGGGGAGGCTCCCTCAGTTGCAACAATTGGCCACACACGATAGCACAGGCGGAACATGGCAGCTGAGCTATCCAGTGGCGAAAAGCGAGGGGAGTCGCTGAATGACCTGCACAGCATGTCGACCTGTTGTTCCTATCGTGTTCGGCAAGCGGCCATAAGCAGGGGCAACAAGTGCGTGTGTGCCAACAGCAGGGCCACGCATGGCTGCTGTAACCCGAAGCAAATCATGCAGCGTGCCGCTTGTTATGTTGCACCCTCAACACGACATAAAGACAAGTAATCCGTGCTGTGCAGGTGCCTCTGCCGGACGAGGATCAGCGTGCGGCGGTGCTGGCCATCGAGCTGCGCGCCACGGTTCTGGAGGACGGCCCTCTCGGCGTTGCACCGGCCTTCCTCGCATCTGTAGACCTGCACGGGTAATGCTGCATGTTCACGGAGGCCATCTTGTGACATTGCTGCTGCCCTACCCTCTCATTGTCATCCAGCATAGTCGACCAGGGCTTGCGTCTAACTCTTGACCTCTGTTCCAATGTTGTTATCAGTTCTTCATCAGTGTTGTGTTTCCAACATCATTTCGAAGTACATCCAACCCGGCGATGCGGCAGGGCTCATCCCCATTGTATTGACCCGTTTACAGTGGTGGTCGGCCTCACTGCGATGCGCAGGCCGTGGCCGGCACAGGGCGCCAGCGCAGGCGAGACGGTGCGCGACATTGCGCGGCGCTGCAAGGGCTTCAGCGGCAGCGACATGGTGCAGCTGGCCGAGACAGCGGCATACTGGGCGATGCGTGAGCACGAGTGCGCTCCCGCTGTGCCGGCTAACACTTGAGACGCGTCGTCTTTGAAACGCACGTGACCTGCAGCGTGCTGTTCTTGGCCGTGCCTGGAAGCAGCAGGTTTTGCTCCGTGTGGTGCGCATCCATCGGGGAAGCCCACCCAATGGCAGTAGTCAGATCGTCACCCTGCGTCCGATGGCAGCTTAGTATGCGGCATTGCTGAGCACGACCAGCTTCGGCAGCGCAATCCTTATCACGGCAGGTCAAGAAGCCCCTCGAGCCGGCAGCGACAGTGTGCGTGTTGCTGAAAGTGCAGTCGACATGCGCAGGCACAAAGTGGGCAACGGCGATCCAACCCACCGCGCAACGCTGCAGCACAAGCACTTTGAGCTGGCGTTACACAACTTCCGGCCGGGCTACTTCTTCGCAGCTGGCGGAGTCAGGGCGAAGCAAGCGCTGGCAGAAGCTGCACGACGCGGCTCACACGACGGGACCGAGCCGGGCGGCGGCGGCGATGGCGGTGCGATTACTACTGCCTCGGACGGAAGCAAGCCAGTTGGGCGCAAGGACAGCAGCAAAACTGCCCAGCCACAGGACAGCAATGGCAGTCAAGTGGCAGCAGCCATCGGCAATGACAAGCCGCTGACTGCTGAGCAGGCAGGGAGCGCCGAGCGCAAAACCTCGCAGAGCCTTGGCAACAGCAACGGCCACAGCATCCCCGTCCCGCTCCCGCACGAGCGCCCGCCACCTTCCCGCAAGCCTGGGCCGCCGTGCGTCCATGGCAGCGCTTGATCCGCTGGTGGGGCAACTCGTGGGGCTGATGATTGCGTGCGAACCCACAGATGCAGGCACAATGACTTGCGCAGCGACAGCCGATGACTAGCAGCGGTAATTTACATGTATGCTGCTGTAACACTTCAGTGGTAGAGGTTTTCACGTGTGATGCCGCGCGCACTTTGAAAGCTGCACGTGGCAGGAAATCATGCTGAACTTGAATGGCCTTGGCTGCCGGTTGCTGAGAACATGGGCGAGCTGCTGAATCTGAATTACAGGTAATCAGCAAAGAATCTCACGCGCCCCGCGACCCTGCTTACCCTGAGCAAATGCCAACAAATCACGTGCTAGCAAATGCACCCACACTCAAATCATTGCACTTTCATCACGGTCAAGTCTTCAAATCACTGCAATGCTTCGCTCACGGCTTCCAGCCAGATCGCCACTGCCATTGCGCCAGGGTCCGAGTTGTTGGCGAGCGACTCCTCTGACACATAGCTGGCCCTGCCTGCAGCCGCCGACATGGTACGTGTCGCCTCGGCACCGTCTTGGGCCGCGCTCGCAGCAGCGTGTGCGGCCGCAGATACGTCTTCACCTGCGCACAACATGATGTCGTCCGATCAGCAACATGACGGGGCACAGCGCAAGTTGAATTTTGAAGTTGCCTCCTCGCAGCACTTCCAACTGCAGAAACTGCTTTGCAGCAGCTCGGTATCCCAGAACAAGGCAGGCAATTTGCAAGCACGTCTCGGTTGTGTCCTTGCAAGGAGCCATGCTTCAATCAGAGCAAAGCAAGTCTTAGAGTTGACCACAGTAGGCAGCCCTCACAGGCTGTAGGCAAACAGCAGCGGCAAATGGCACTCTCGCAGAGAGGCAGCGGGAGGATGCCCTCACCGCTGCCGGCCTGCAAGGCCTCCACCGCCGGCAGAATAGCGTCCAGCATGGTGCGGTCGCCCGCCCCGGCGCCACTGTACCGCGAAACCGCCGCGGCTCCAGCTGCTGCCGCTGCCGCCCAACCGGACGGTGCGGCCTCGCCTGCCGAGCAGCCGCCTCAGCGATTCAGCGATGGCAGCAGCACGCCCGGTTGCAGGTTGAACGTCCACAACAAGACACCAGCGTCAAGGTGCCTTCATCAACTTTGCTCTATCATTCCAACCAGCATCATCATTCTCCCAGCTTTCGCTTCCGTGCCACGCAAACACAACGACCTCTGTAACACTGAGGTCTGCTAGCACTCGACACGAGGGACTCACATGCCGATGTGATTCAGCACGATGCCCACCTGCTCTGAGGGCTGCGCCTGCCGCGGTGAGCATGATGTCGTACAGCGCCCCGGAGGTGCCGCCGGTGCTGGCCGCCACCGTCTCGCCCAGCGCGGCCAGCGTCGCCGCGGGGTCGCCCAGAGGGTACTGCGCCAAGCCCTGCAGAAGGACGCAGGCACGCAGCATCAGCTAGGTCTTGAACGCACCGACATCACCCCTGCGCTTGATCGAACTGATAAAACCTCCTGCCAGGCCTCGATTGCACACAAGCGCCTCCTTGCATATTCATGGGTGCTGTGCACAGCAGGTTGTTCCTTTGCTCGTTCTTGCAGGCGTTTATGGCATCGCCTGTTCGCTGAGTAGCAGTTCCGTCTGGTCACTGTGACACTGAGGTGCAGTTCACTCTGGTCACTGTGAGGCTGTACACAAGCGAAAGCCATCATCTGCTCTAAGAGGCCCTGCTCAAGCACCTTTTGGATGGCCCTTGCGGCAGTTGCGAGCGTCGACCCGCAGTCGCCGTCCCCCACCGCACGGTCCAGCTCATCAAGTTGTGCGGCATTTGCAATCAGCGCGTCCGCGGCGGCTTCGATGCAGCTGCCCAGAAGCTGTCCCGATGGCGCCGATGCACCGCCGTCTGCAGTCGTCGGCGCTGTGGCGGATGCCCGAGAGGTGTCCATGGGGCCAGTGGGGACAGGGATGGGCTCCTTGTTGCGGTGGCAGACGCTCGAGGATCGTGGCCAGCCCGGTGCCTGCATCAAGGATACAGACGCGATGCTCGCTGTGCAGGCTTTTGGAGAAGACCCTGCATATTAGCCGTGTGCGGGGCAAGGATCCACCATCAAACAAAGACAGACCAGGAGCATCACCCCGTCCAGTACGCACAAGCAACATGCATGTCTCGTCTTGCAGACCCAGCTGTCTTACATGCTCTACCTGTTGTGTGCATCCATGGGCCATGCTTCCTCTGATGCGCACCTCAGTCGGCGCGTCCAGCAATTCCAAGCGGCTGCGGTCCACCTCGAGCAGCGTCAGGGAGAAGCCCTTCATGTCCAGCGCCGTCATGAGCGGCCCCACGTACAGCCGCTCCACCGCCACCTTCGCATTGCATTTTCTAAGGATACTGCAGACATTTTGTATACAAGTTCTACTAAAACAAAAATCATACCTGATTTACACGCTTTCAAGGCCGGTGCTCCAGCTGATATTTCTTCAGCACCACACGTAAGTCTGTTGCTGATTCTGAGAAACTAGTCACTCCTATAAATCCAAAAATCAATGAACAAAACACAGCTCGGCGCTTGCCGGCAATCTGCCAAAACTGGCATCCGTTCGTGCTGGCAAACCTGCTTCCCCTCCGGTAACCTCAGCAATCGTCACCTCAAGCTACTGCACATAGCCGAAACTGACAAGGGAGTGCTGAAGCCCGAGCAGTGCTTTGTTCGTTGGTGGGTGCCAGAACAGGACTGTGTACGACCGCAGCTCACGAGCGCATGGGCACGAGGCAATGCATGTAAGCGTCCTGCTCCTGAAAGAAGGGTCTGGCGCGTTGCATCACCTCGTGCCGCTGCCTGGCAATGCGCACGGCCGCGGCAGTGGGCAACGCTCTCCATGATGCCCCTCAGCACCTGCACGTGCCGCACGGTCTCCTATGTTGGCGCGTTGATTACGCGTGTTCCGACACGGCACCAGGGCAAGCAGAGGTCACATTGGTTGACAAGGTGCGAGTCTGGGTGACCTGATGAGTGCCTTTGAACGCTTGGCCCGTTGCAGGCGAAGACCAGGGACGAACAGAGGGCTCCATGTGGGCAAGGTTCCAGGGCAAGGTCAACCTCCTCAACGATGCCGTTGACCGGCTGCAGGGGTGCCATCCGCGCGCCGGGCTCGCCGTGGATGCCCAGACCCAGCTCCATCGTGCCAGCCGCTACCCTGCGACCCTTGGCGCACGAAAAGACATGGGTGAACATGCCCAGGACACGACTCCATCCACTATTCTGATTGCCGCGCCTGCGCATTATGGGGAGCCTTCTGTGCCTGTAGAACAGCTTTAGCTACGAGATCGTCAAATCCGTCGTATCACAGGGTTCCCAACAGCTTTCTGCTGGTGTTGGCATCAGGCTGTATACAGGTGCGCACCAATGGCAACCTCGCTGTGCACCTCATGTGCGGACCTCACCCTTGCGTACGCTGCAAAGGGCCAGCCCTGGCAGCCAGCGTCTAGCGTATTCATCACGCACCGCGTGCTGTCAGGGCTGGTAATTATCAGCGACGCATTGGGACAAGCGTGCAGACGAGTGCCAGTAAGGCCGCCAAGGGCACGGACATGCAGCCCCTTTGTTGCGCAGTTCAGTGGCAAAGACTGCGCTCGACAGCGGCACAACCCGGATCAAATCCATTGGAATCAGCGAACATCATGGGCAACCATCAGGGCATCAGAAACAAGCGCGCTGGCTTGATCTATAC
>JAABUX010006554.1_pt1 | contig 13862 bp, 11 predicted proteins | sample 5561851 | NCBI WGS metagenome assembly JAABUX01 (sample SAMN10711883, study PRJNA513361) | rock metagenome | isolation source: Antarctica rocks | place: Antarctica: Victoria Land, Richard Nunatak red sandstone | collected 2016-01-03 | reverse complement strand
GTCCTATTTGTGATTGCCGCGCGCACCGCTGCTCGACAAATGGCAATCACAAACGGACCCACCCGCACCGTGAGGTGGGCCTGGATATGATGGCCGCGGTGGTCCTGATTGTATTTGCCAAATACACTGGACGAGACCCTGCGCAACCTGATTGCAACAGATCGAATGACGGCACAACAGGCAGCGCGCCTGCGGCATCAACTAGAACTGTTCTTCCCGGATGCATTTGTCAGAGGATTCGACGCCCTCATCCCGATGTTGACATGCGACGCGAAGGATCACCACGTACTTGCGGCAGCCATCCATGCAGGTGCTGGCGTCATCGTCACCAACAATCTCAAAGACTTTCCTGCCGCCTCTCTTACCCCTCATCAAATCGACGCGCGACATCCTGATGCATTTCTGGTCAGTCTTTATCGCGAAGACGACACGACGATGGTACGCGTGGTACGCGAACAAGCGGCTGGGTTGCGTCATCCATCGCTAACGTTCGAGCAAGTACTCGATGTCTTGGCCCAGCATGTCCCACGGTTTGTTGCACTCGTGAGTTCCGGTTGTCAAGCTGATCCGTAAATCCACTCGAGGGGATGCCATGGTCCCAACGCATACATTTCGTTGGCGAGGCAGCCGATGTCTTTCTATACTTTGGGCGGAAGAGTTTCATTAGAATTGCACTGCTACCACGTCAACACGCACAGCAACGGAGCACACCAATGGACCAGCAGCGCTACAGGGAGCCGCGCTTTCGGCAGGGAGACAGGGTGCAGATTCTGGACGGAGCATTTCAGGGCTTCACCGGAGCCATTGACCAGGTTGACACCGACCGTCGTCGCCTGCGTATCCTGGTGGCATTCTACGGGCGGCCGACGCCGGTGTTAGTCGATGTGCTCCGGGTGAAGAAGCTGTGAGTACGCGCCGTCGCTGAATGACCGTGTCATAATTGCAGGAGGCGGCAGTCATGTTCGTCTCGAGCCCAAGGCTTACATCCGTGACCTGTGCTGGATGTTCCAAACTGTCAGCGGCGCCTACTTGACCGACCTCTCGCTGTTGGTAAAGAGACTGCATGAGTATGCAGGGCGGCAGCCCATAGGCTATCAGATGAGATCGGAGGCGGTGGACAGGGCGTGTGGGCGAACCGTTTCGGCGCGTGGTGGGCGCGCATATCTTTTATGGATGGTCACGTCTAATCCAATCACGACAGACCTTGCCAGAGAAGGGGACCTCTCCCACACTCTCGATATCGACAGCGACATCGCTGGGGCTGTGATAGGCTGTGTCCACGCGCCGGGCCACGCGTCGCCCACGTTACCCATGAATGATGTCGACTCCCGCGCGACATTCACCCTAGCAGAGGACTCATTTCATCCTTACGGACGATGCGGCGCGCCGCACAAGCACCGATAATTATGAGGGCAGGTACAACTTGACCGACGCTCGCATCAGGCATCATTACGGTTCCCGGTGGTTGTACCGCGAGGACATCGAGCGCAAGCGATGCCCTGATAAACACCGAGGTGCGGCAGAGGACAACTGCGGCCAGGGCCGAGGCTGTGTGTGTCATTCCTCCACGCCGGTTCTAGCCGTGTTGGCACGGAGGGATGGAATGGGGAAGACGGAATGGGAGGCAGAGCGGCAGTGCTGGGGCGCATGAGGGGGCGGGCGCGCAGCGTTTCGCCGCTGGCCGTCGACGTCGCGGTGACCATGGCGGTGACGGCGTTCGCGCTCGTCGGGCTCGTCGGTCCCCTCGGACTGCCCGGCGCTCCGGGCGCTCCGGGCGCTCCGGGCGCTCCGGGCGCACTCGCCGAACTGCGGCCGCCCCTTTCGTGGGAGATCGTCGCCTTGACACTGCTGAGCACCCTGCCCCTGGTCGCCCGCTGTCGCGCGCCGCTGGCCGTGCTCGGCGTCGTGGAACTGGCCGAGGCGCTCTATCTCACCGTCACGCCGCTTACAGGAGCGCCACGCGGTCTGGGCATGGCCGTCGCGCTCTACACTGTCGCCACGACCGCTCTCGCTCGCTGTCGCCGGTGTCATCGCGGGGATCGACGCGCTGCTGCTGATCGCCGGCCTGCTGCGCGGCGTCTCCGGCGCGGGACCCACCCTCATCGTCATGACCGCCCTGACCGTGGGGAGTTGGAGCCTCGGCGACAACGTGCACACCCGCCGCGCCTACCTCGCGCAGTTGGAGGAGCGGGCGCGCCGCCTGGAGCGCGAGCGCGCGGAGGAGGCCCGGCGCGCTGTGCGAGAGGAGCGCGCCCGCATCGCGCGCGAACTGCACGACGTAGTCGCGCACCACGTCGGGGCCATCACCGTCCAGGCCGCCGGAGCCGAGGCGGTCGTCGAGGGCGATCCCGCCCGCGCTCGTGCGGCGCTGCGCGTCATCCGGGAAACCGGCCGCCAGGCGCTCGGCGAGATGCGCGCGCTTCTGGCCGTGTTGCGTAGCGATGAGGAGGGGGAGATGAGGGGGGAGCGCGCCCCACAGCCGAGCATGGCCGCGCTTGACGGGCTGATCGAGCGGACGCACGCCGCGGGTCTTCCCGTGACCCTGGAGATCGAGGGCATCGCCCGCCCGCTGCCCGAACTGCTCGACGTGTCCGCTTATCGCATCGTACAGGAAGCGTTGACCAACGCGCTCAAGCACGCGGGACCGGCCCGCGCCCGCATCGCGGTGCGCTACGGCGTGGATGCGCTGGAAGTGGAGATCCGTGACACGGGGACGGGGCCGATCTGCCCCGTCGATGGGGTGGGCGGCGGCCGTGGCCTCGTCGGCATGCGTGAGCGCGTCGCGTTGTTCGGCGGCGACGCGGACATCGGCGCGGCGCCGGGGGGCGGGTTCGTCGTGCGCGCGCGCCTCCCGTGGGGGGCATCGTGAGCATTAGGGTTCTGATCGCCGACGACCAGGCGCTGGTCCGGACCGGCTTCCGCATGATCCTGGAGGCGCGCGCTGGCCTCGTGGTCGTCGGCGAGGCCGCCGACGGCCTCGAAGCGGTGGAGCTGGCGCGCCAGCTCCGGCCGGATGTCGCGCTGATGGATGTGCGCATGCCGGTAATGGACGGCATCGAGGCGACGCGCATCCTCGCGCGGCCCGCGGAGCGGGAGGGGGAGCTGGCGACACGCGTGCTCATGCTCACCACGTTCGACCTCGACCAGTACGTCTACGACGCCCTGCGCGCCGGGGCTAGCGGGTTCCTGCTCAAGGACACGCCGCCGCCCGACCTGCTCCGGGCGATCGAGGTGGTGGCCGCGGGCGAGGCGATGCTCGACCCGGCCGTGACCCGCCGCTTGATCGAGCGGTTCGCGCGGTTACCCTCGCCCTCGCCCTCGCCCTATGCCGCCGATCCAGCCGCGCTCAAAGACCTCTCGGCGCGCGAGCGGGAGGTGCTGCGCCTGGTGGCCCGCGGCCTCTCCAACGCCCAGATCGCCGCCGAGTTGTTCGTCGGCGAGAGCACGGTGAAGACCCATGTCGCGCACCTGCTCACGAAGCTAGACCTGCACGACCGCGTGCAGGCGGTTGTCCTCGCCTACGAGTCGGGCTTCGTGACGCCGGGCGTCACCTAACCCTCCTGCCCGCTACTTCCCCGCCTCACCGGCGTCCTCCGCTACATTCATCCCCGCGGGGGAGGTTAATCATCCTCGCGGCCGATGCCGCACGCCCCTCGCACCCCCTATCCTGGTGTCAGCGGCGCACGATTACCGCGCGAGACCGCCCGGAGAAACACCATGCTGGAGCGGCGACAAGAGATGGATCAAGGAGCGAGAGGATGAGCATACAGCAGACGGCGCGCATCCAGATGCCGCCGGACGGACGGACCAATGAGTCGGCTCACGAGCGCGCGATGACGCGGCCGCTGCCCTGGCAGCGCCTTGCCCTGGGCGGCGTGCTCGCGCTGGCCGCCCTGCTCAACCTTTGGGGCCTGAGTCGCCAGGGCGACAGCAACACGTACTACGCGGCCGCCGTCAAAAGCATGCTGCGGAGTTGGCACAATTTCTTCTTCGTGTCCTTCGATCCGGGCGGCTTCGTGTCGGTCGATAAGCCTCCGCTGGATCTGTGGCTGCAGACGGCCAGCGCCAAGGTCTTCGGCTTCTCGGGCGTGAGCCTGATCCTGCCCCAGGGCGTGGCCGGCGTCCTCTCGGTGGCCGTGCTCTATCACCTCGTCGCGCGCGTCTGGGGTCCCGTCGCGGGTCTGTTCGCCGCCCTGACGCTGGCCCTGACGCCGATCAGCGTCGTCGCGAACCGCAACAACATCGTCGACAGCGTGCTCGTGTTCGCGCTGCTACTGGGGGCCTGGGCGGCGACGCGCGCGGCCGAAACGGGCCGCCTGCGCCCGCTCGTGCTCTGCGCCGTCCTCGTGGGTCTGGGTTTCAACGTCAAGACGCTGCAGGCCTACCTCGTCGTGCCGGCCTTCGGGCTGCTCTACCTGCTCGCCGCCCCCGTCCGGTTGGGCGCGCGCATCCGGCGCCTCGCGCTGGCGACGGCGCTGCTGCTGGCGGTCTCGTTCTCCTGGATCGCGGCGGTCGACCTGACGCCGGCCTCGGCGCGGCCCTACGTCGGCTCGAGTTGCGCCAACAGCGAGTTCGACCTGGCGCTGGGCTACAACGGGCTGGGGCGTCTCACCGGCAACATCTTCGGCCGCAGTTCCTGCGCGCGAACGACCGCGCAAGGCACGGGCGAGGCCGGGGCGTCAGCGGGCGGCTTCACAACGAATGAAACGGGGACGGCGGGGCCGCTGCGGCTGTTCAACATAGAGTTAGGCGGCCAGGCGAGCTGGCTGCTGCCCCTGGCGCTGCTCGGGCTCGTCGTGGGGGCGTGGCGCCGGCCGACGGCGCTGCCCCTCAACCGGCAACAGGGGGCGGTGATGCTGTGGGGCGTCTGGCTGTTGGCGGCGGCTGGCTTCTTCAGTGTGGCCGGCTTCTTCCACTCCTACTACCTGGTGATGCTGGCGCCGCCCGTGGCCGCGCTGGCGGCGATCGCCGTGGTTGAGTTGTGGAGAACCTACCGGACGCCGGAAGCGCGGGGATGGCTGCTCCCGCTCGCGCTGGTCACGGCGGCGGGCGTGCAGACGGCGCTGCTGACGCCGTACCCCGACTGGAGCCGGTGGCTCTCGCCGCTCATCGACGCCGTCGCCCTTGGCGCCGCGGCGCTGCTGACGGTCGCCCGGCTCCGGCCCGGACGCGCGGCGCGGCTGGGTCGCGCCGCAGCGGTGGCGGGAGCGCTCGTGTTGCTGGTCGCGCCGGCTTCCTGGGCGGCCGCCTCGATCCAAAACGGCGCGGGTGGCCTGACCCCGCGCGCCGGCCCCGAGCCGCAACGGATGGGGTCCGCTGGCGGAGCACTCGGCGCTTTCGCGCCGCCAGGAGCGGCCGGTCAGGGCGGCCGCGGGGCGGCCCAGGCCCCCGGGGAGAGGGTCGACGCGAAGACAGTGCAGTACCTGCGCGCCCATCAGGGCCACACGACGTATCTCGTGGCCACGCTCAACGCCACTGCGGCGGCGCCCTACATCCTGGCGACGGGGCAACCGGTGATGGCGCTCGGCGGCTTCCTGGGCAGCGACCGGATCGTGACCCCGACCGCGTTCCATGCGCTCGTCGCCGGGGGCACGGTGCGCTACGTCCTGGCCCCGGCCGCCGGGGGGGCGGGCGCGACGCCGCCGGCGGGCCTGCTGGCGCAGCTGCCGATCGCCCTACGAGCGGAGATCGAGGCGCGGCTGAAGCAGGGCGGCGGCGCAGGCGGTATCGCGGGCGGCAACAGCGACCTGACCGCCTGGGTCACCAAGAATTGCGCGACCGTCCCCTCCTCCGACTACCAGACGACAACCGCGGGCGCGAACGGCTGGTCCGGCGGCTTCCCCGGCGGCTTTGATCCCAGCGCCGGGCAGCAACTGTACGACTGCGCGCGAGCGCCCTCCGCTACTGCCAATCCGTCGTCCCCGCCCTCGTCCTCGGGCCGGCCGGCGCAAACCCAGCCCGCCGGTCGCCCCGCTCTGATCGGCCAGTGGGTGTCCTCCATGCGCGGCACGGTCACGGTCCAGTCGTTCAACGGCGCGCAGTCGCTGCCGACGACGGACAGCACGCGCTACTACGAGGCGACGGGCGCCGCGCGGTCGGCGCTGGCGACGGGGCAGCGCATAGCGGTATCGCTCGGCGTGGGGAGTGCATCCACGGCGGTCAGCGTCGCCGTCGCCCCCGCCGGCGGCCCTTACGTTGCCGTGCAAACACTTGCCGAACCGGGCGGCGGTCCAGGCGGTTCAGGTGGCTCGCCGCCAGGGGGTGGCTCGCCGCCAGGGGGTGGCTCGCCACCGGGTGGGGGATTGGGTCAGGGTGGTCCGGGCGCCGCGACCGTGACCGGAGTCGTCGCCGCGGTCGACGACACGTCGCTGACGGTGCGGATCGCGCGGGGAAGCCGCGTCGTGCGGCTCGACGCGGCCACGGCGGTCTACCGCGTATCGGCGGTGCGACCCGACGCGATCCCGCACGGCTCGTTCGTTAGTGTGAGCGCCGCGACCGTCGACAATCATCAGGTCGCGACGGATGTCGTCGCGTCGACGACCCAGGGCGTGCTGGCGTCGATCGTGACCGGCCCCACAACCGGCCGTCCATGATTGGGCTGTCGGCGAGTCGAACAAGGGGCATGCGGGCAAGAGGATAGGGAGGCTGTCATGGAAGAGGAACGGGACATGGGGCGCGGAGCCGTCGTGACGGATGGCATAATGGCACGATGGGTAGAGTTGCTCCTATCCGACCGGGCGCGCCCGCTGCGCTTCGCCGTTGTTGGCGGCACAGCCGGAGTCACGCAGCTTGCCTTATTGGCGCTGCTGGAGCGGGGGGGATGGCCCGCGCTGTTGGCCAACGCCGTCGCTTTCCTGTGCGCGGCGCAGGTCAACTTCCTGCTCAGCGCCACGTTCACATGGCGCGACCGCGCCCGGAGCGTCGCATTGTGGCGGCGCTGGATAGGGTTCCACGGATCGATCGCCGGTATGGCCGTCCTCAACATGCTCGTCTTCGCGACCGCGCGCATGGTGTGGCCGTCGCTTGTCTCCTCGGCCATCGGCATCGTCGCGGCCGCGCTCGGCAACTTCCTACTCGGCGACCGCCTGGTGTTCCGCCGGCGTCCCGCGGGGCGTCGGGCGGCGCGCGATCAGGCCGACGAAGCCGACGGAGCCGACGGAGCCGACGCGGCGTAGGTAGGAGCAGGGGACCAAAGCGATAACGATGAAAGTTCCGGCGTCAGGGTAGCGGAGGATTAGGAGGGTAGATAGCATGGTCACGCAACGACAGGTCATCGACGAGCGGGAAGCGACGGAGGCGGCCGTCGCACGGCCGGCCTTTTCGGTCGTCGCACCGATCTACAATGAAGAGGAGACGCTGCCCGTCTTCTACGCGCGGGTGGCCGCCGTCATGGACGGGCTCGGCGCGCCCTACGAGTTGGTGCTGGTCAACGACGGCTCGCGCGACGGATCCTACCACCTGATGCGCGAGCTGCGCGCGCGCGACCCCCGCGTGCGCGTGGTCGACTTCTCGCGCAACTTCGGGCATCAGGTGGCCATCTCGGCCGGGCTCGACCACGCCCGCGGCGACGCCGTGATCATCCTCGACTCCGACCTGCAGGACCCACCCGAGGCCATCCCCGACCTCGTCGCGCGTTGGCGGGCGGGCGCCGAGGTGGTCTACGCGCAGCGGCGCCGGCGTCCCGGCGAGACCCGCTTCAAGCTTGTCACGGCGGCGGCGTTCTATCGGGTGATCCGCCAGCTGACGGGAATGGACATCCCGCGCGACACGGGCGACTTCCGACTGCTTGATCGGCAGGTGGTCAATGCCCTTGTGTCCATGAAGGAGCGCCACCGCTTCATGCGCGGCCTCGCGGTCTGGGTTGGTTTCCGGCAAGAGGCGGTCCCGTACGACCGGGCGGAGCGTTTCGCCGGGGCGACCAAGTATCCGCTCTCCAAGATGGTGCGCTTCGCGCTCGACGCGATCACGGGCTTCAGCTACGTGCCGCTGCAACTGGCCACGACGACGGGCTTCGCGCTGGCCGCCCTCAGCGTCGTCGGGATCGTTGTCGCGGCCGCGCTGCGCCTGTCCGGCGCGGCCATTCAGGGCCAGGCCACCACGCTCATCGTCTTCCTTTTCCTCGGCGGCATCCAGCTGATCTTCCTGGGCGTGATCGGCGAATACCTGGGGCGTATCTACGACGAGGTGCGCGCGCGCCCCCTCTATGTCGCGCGAAGAGCCAGCGAATCAGCTCTTGTAAGCGACCCGACGCGATCAAGAGAACGTTAGGTGTCCGCACGCCCTATATTGCACCATGGGGACGCCGGGCCAGGACCAGTTCCCGCGCCACACCCTGCTGGACGCGCAGGCAAGGAGCTATGTGCTTCGAGTGCTATCGGCGCCCAGTATCCGCATAGCACTGCTAATTCATCACGGAAGACAGGCGACAGACGCGCTCGGTCGCAGGCGCCATGCGCTCTTGGTCGACTGTAAGACTATGCATGGCCTTGCATGTTCATGCATGTGCCGACGCTCCCCGATCCACTACAAGGGTCGCCTCATGCCGCACGTAAGGGCCGTTGTTGCCGTCCGTGTCGCCGCGACTCATGGCGTTATCCTATGGAGTGAGGATAACGCGACAGGGCATGGCGGACGGGGTCACGATAACGCTACTGCCGAGACTGTCGAGGACAAAGAAATACATCTTGCACAGTTCGTGTATCATGTTGCCGAGTCCAGACCTTACACATTGAGAGATCCGCCAGAGAGGAGGCAGGACGATGATGCTTGAGGGGAAGGTCGCGGTCATTACAGGCGGCAGTAGCGGGATCGGGCGCGCCACCTGCATGAAGTTCGCGCGCGAGGGCGCCAAAGTCGTGGTGTCCGACCGCGACGAGCAGGGCGGCTGGGAGACGGTGGAAACGATCAGGGCGGCCGGCGGGGACGCCATCTTCGTGGCGACCGACGTGTCACAGTTTGCGCAGGTCGAGGCCGCCGTCAATCGCGCTGTCGAGCAGTACGGCGCGCTCGACGTCATGTTCAACAACGCCGGCATCGGCGTGTTCAAGCCGCTGCTGGACCACGAACCCGAGGACTACGACCGCGTGGTGCGAGTCAACCAGTACGGGGTCTACTACGGCATCCTGGCAGCGGGACGCAAGATGCGCGACCTTGGCGTGAGAGGGACTATCATCAACACGGCCTCGATCTTCGCCTACATGGCCACCTTCGGCGTGATGGGCTACCATGCCGCCAAGGGCGCGGTCAAGATGATGACGCAGGTCGCGGCGCTGGAGCTGGCGCCGCTGGGCATCCGCGTGGTGGCCGTGGCTCCCGGCGGGGTAGACACGCCGATCATCCAGGCCTACAAAGACCTGGGGCTGGAAGAGCAGATGAAGCGCCAGCACATGCGCAACCAACTGCTCAAGCCGGAGCAGATCGCCAATGTCGTCGCCTTCCTGGCCACCGACGCCGCCGACGCCATCAATGGCAGCGTGGTCATGGTCGACGACGGCTGGGCCGAGTTTAAGATGTAGGCAGTTGCCAGTTGCCAGTTGCCAGTTGCCAGTTGCCAGTTGCCAGTTAGAGAGTACCTCTTTGTGTCCATGACGACTAAGACAACGCTAGCCCGTAGCCATATGGGATGGGTAATGAAGGACAAGGATACGGCGCCTCAGCAGGATGTACGGATGGGGGCGATGCGCATGGTGGAGGATGGGGGCGGCGATAGGCCGCCGCGCTATGCCTTCGACCTGCTGACGCCGGGGCAAGGACTGGACGCGGGCGTCAGGGTGCGGCACGCCGTCTTCACGCGGCGCGGCGGTGTCAGCGCGGCGCCGTTCGACTCGCTCAACGTCAGCGCGTCGGTTGGCGACGACCCCGCGGCCGTGGACCGCAACCGAGACCTCGTGCTGGCCGCGCTGGAGCGTCCGCGAGCCAGCCTCGTCATAGCTGGCCTGATCCATGGCACGACCGTGGCGCGCGTCAGGGCGGAGAGCCTGCGCCGGGGACAGGGCCAGCCCTTACCCAACCTTCTCCCTGTACACGACAAACGGGGGGGTCCGGATAGATATGATGCGGCGGTACACCGGGAGCACGACCGGCTTGCCAGCCTGGCACGGCCACTACCACGGACGATGAGGTCGAGCTGTGCGGTTGCGACGGAAGCGGGCGGGCCGCCCGCGCTCCCAGTAAGGACGAGCGGCGACGATGAATCGCGCGCCCTGGATCGGGGCTGTCTGGGTCGGGGCCACGTGGCGCCAGACGTCGACGCGCTGGTCACCGACGATCCGGACGTGACTCTGCTGATCACGGCGGCCGACTGCGCGCAGGTCTTTGTAGTCGATCCGCGCTGCCCCGCCGTGGGGCTGGCGCACGCCGGCTGGCGCGGCACGGCGGCGGGGGTGCTGACGGCGACGGTCGAGGCCATGCAGCGCCACTTCGGCAGCGATCCAGCCGACCTGCGCGCCGCCGTCGGCCCGTGCCTGGGACGTTGCTGCGCCCAATTCTCCGATCCACACCGCGAGCTGCCCGCCTGGTGCGCGCCGTTCATCCATGGCGACCACGTCGACCTGTGGGCCATGAACAGGCAACAATTGCTCGGGGCCGGGTTGCGCCCCGAGCGTATCGCCGTGGCCGAGGTCTGCACCGTCTGCAACCGCGACCTGTTCTTCTCGCACCGCGGCGACCAGGGACGCACTGGCCGCTTCGCCGCCGTCATCGGCCTGGAGCGGTAGCCGGAGAGGCGTTTGGGGTATCCTTGTGGTATCGGACGCCGGCAAGCAAAAGGGCCGGCATAACAAAACGGCCGGCATATAGGGAGCGGGGTGGCTAGATGAGCATCGCGGTCTATCCTCGCCTGGACGACGTTCTCGACGCAAAGAACGTGACCGTGCCCGAGTTGAAACGTCGCATCGAGGAACGGTTCGACCTATCAGTAGACCTTGAGACGCTTTACTCGCTATCGCTAGACGACGAGCCGATCCAGCACGTCGACATCCGGGTGACCAAAGCCGTGGCCGCCGTGCTGGACGTTCCCCTGGACGACCTGTTTGGCATGTCAAATGGCGCCGACCCGTTTGAGGAAGAGGAGCCTATTCTCGACGCGTGGGACAGCCAACGCATGACAGACCTCTTCGACCTGCAGGGACGAACGCGCCTGTCAAAAGCGGAGCGGAAGGAACTTGCCGAGCTCGTAGCCAAGTACGAGCATGCGCTGCATGAAAGAAGGATCCGGAAGATCGCCGCGAAGCAAGGTATATCGGTAGAGCAGGCTAATCGCGAGAGTCAGCAGCGGGTGAACGAGGTGCTCGAATGGTGGCACGAAGTCAATGCTGATCCCCGCCGCCGGGCAGCTTTGACAGAACAGGCCCACCGGCGGAGGGAAAGAGAAAGGCAGGGTGGTTGACCGGCAGAGGCCAGAAGGTTTGCTATCCGAGCTAGAAAGTCAAAGCCGCAACGATCCGCACAATGATGTCGTCCGCCGTGCTATGCGGCTGCGTGCAGGCAATACATGCGAGTACTGCCTGCGTCGGGCCACGGACCTATTTCACGTCGATCACGTCATTCCACCGACTCTTTGGCAAACGTACGTCGCCGGGCGTGTTGCCGGAGTGCTACCGGTTGGTGGACGACGTGGACCCGATCACCTCGATAATTTCGCCTGGAGTTGTCCTCGTTGCAATGAGAGCAAGCTTCAACGAGTTGCTGCCCGTATCAACGGCCGCAACCGTCGCCTTTTCGATCCTCGCTACGATAGCTGGGTAGAACACTTCGTTTTCACGAATCACTACCTCGTTATTGCCGGCATAACACCCGTCGGATTAGCAACAGAGCGCGTCCTCAATTTTAACGGAGGGGCATCGATGGTCCCCTGGTGGCACGCTACGAAGAGATTGTAAACGGCGACTATCCTCCGATTTGGGCACGTGGGTGGCTCGTCTAACTTGGCAGCGGCCCCTGCAACACACTCAAGCCGGTAGGTATGCGCCGTGTCGATAAGCTATGGGTGATGAGCTACTGGGTCTACTGGGTAAGCACAAAGGGAGCATGGGGCGCCTCTACACGGCCAATGATGTGCGCAGCTACGCGCGCTGCCCGCGTCAATGGTGGTACGAGGCGCGTAGCGAGGAGTTGGCCGCGCTCTCGCCGGACGAGGTGCGCCGCCGGCTCGACCGGTTGCGCCGACGTCATGGCGCGGCCGCGGATGACCTGCCCGCCTATCGCCTGCTGAGCGACCTTGCCGCGCGTGAGCAGAGCTTGGCCCACGGCCGCGAGACACATCGCGCCCATGCCGTCCGCGCCCTATCCCCCGCCGAATCGCGCGGCCGCGGCAGCGGCTGCCTGCCCCTGGCGGGACTGGTGCTGCTGGCCGTCGCCACGGCACTGTTACTCCTGGCCCCGCTGTAGCGTTATACATAATGGAGAGCCTTGCCATTGCTCCCCTCTCCCGTGCGCGGGAGAGGGATTGGGGGTGAGGGTTGCCCCGGGATGCCCTTTTCCGCCGTCTGCTCTACAATGGTGCCAGACGGTCCCGACCGCCGAAAGCTGAACCGCTGGCCGCTTTTGCTAGAAGGGAACACGGACCACATGGACCACATGACGGTTCGAGGCCGAGGACGGGGACAGGCCGCCGCGGTCGCGGGGGTACTGGGATTGGCTCTGGCCATCGCGCTGCCGGGCTTAGGGGCCACGACGCTCTCAACGGGCGCCGCAACATACGTCCCTCACGCTCATGTCGCCGTACCACGCGCCCGCGTCGCCGTGGCACGCCTGATACCGCATGGCGCGGCGTCCGGTGGACGCGCGCCCGTGCGCGACAGCAGTCCTCCCGGCCCGAACGTGACGATGAGCGCGCAGGCCGGCTACGGGTTTGCCGGCGGCTACAACTACCGCCTCAATGGGCCGTCGGTCGTGCGCCAGGGCGCTGTCTGGGTCCCCGTCCACGTCATCCTGCGCAACGACGGCCCGGACCTGACCGGCCGACTGGTCATCGCGGATACTCCCCAGGGCGGGAACAACGGTCCCACCGTGTCCTATCGCACCGACCTGACGCTCGACGTGACGCTGCCCGGCGGCTCGCGCAAGGCGTTCACCATGTATGTCCGCGCGGCCGACCTCGGCTCGCAGTTCAACGTCACCCTGCTCGACGCCAACGGCCACGGGGTGACCTCGACCACGCTGAATACCGTTTCGCAACAGAACGCGCAGCAGAGCAGCAACCTCTCGGTGGGGGTGCTCTCCGACGATACGGCGGCGTTGCGCCCCGCGCTACGCTCGCTCAAGTTCGGCGACACCGGCGTCTCGGTGGCGCAGTTCGACGACAGCACTCCCCTCGACACGCTACCGGCGGCGCTCGACAACCTCGACCTGATCGTGCTTGACAACTATGCCTCCGAGACGCTGGGCGCGGCGCAGGTCGTGGCGCTGCGCTCCTGGGTGCAGGGGGGAGGGACGCTGCTGGTGGTCGGCGGCTCTCAGGCGCGCAAGACGATGAGTCACCTGTCCCCCGACCTGCTCGCCGCGACCCTGACCGGGACGGCGGTGGAGAACACGCTCCCCGAGTTGGCCGCCATCGCTGGCGCCAGAGCAGACGCGCATGCCCCCGCCCTGGTGAGCGTGGCCACGCCGCGGCCGGGCGCCATCGTGCTCGTCGCGCACCAGGGTGTCCCGCTGGTGGTCGATGCGCCGCTGGGACGCGGGCATCTTATGTACAGCGCGGTCGAGCCAACGCTCGCCCCGGTCAGCACGTGGTCGAGCGGCCAGCAGAGCCAATTCTGGGAGCATGTCCTCGCACCCGGGCTGATCGGTCCGCGCGACGCCCTGATTGAAGACGGCGCCACGCCTCCGCCCACTGCCTCTAACAACAACGGGTCATCTTCCAG
>JAABUX010006553.1_pt1 | contig 13862 bp, 2 predicted proteins | sample 5561851 | NCBI WGS metagenome assembly JAABUX01 (sample SAMN10711883, study PRJNA513361) | rock metagenome | isolation source: Antarctica rocks | place: Antarctica: Victoria Land, Richard Nunatak red sandstone | collected 2016-01-03 | reverse complement strand
TGAATCGAGAAGTGCCATCGGGCATGACACCTTTGCCCTGGGTGGCTCGAATCTTGCCGCAGAGGTTCGTCTTGCCGGATTTGCAAAATTTGCACTCGCCGCATTCCGGTGTGCTGAAGAGGCAGATTGTCAGCTCTGCCACCAGCTGTTTCAATATAAGAGACATACTAGAGTGCCACAACGTTGTCTCCCGGCTTCACATTCGTCACACCTTCACCAACCGACTCGACGATTCCAGCGCCTTCATGACCAAGAACTATTGGGAACGCCCCTTCGGGATCCTTCCCCGAGAGTGTGTATGCATCTACACCTTCTCAGCATATGTTCCCTGCTTTCATGGTCTGGCGGAATGTACCTGTATGACAGACTCCAGTATAGTAGATCTCTATCCGGACTTCGTGTGCTTTTGGCGCCTCAACTTCGATGTCCTCAATTGAAAGATCCTTCCCGGCTTCCCAGGCGACGGCAGCCTTTCGGGGTCGTCTCAGGCTCGTTGATCATAAAGCTATGGGACCTTGGCATACCTTGCATGTGATGGTCTAGAGAACGCAATCAGCGAAAGATGTAGAATCTTAGCATGACGGGAATTAGCGTACCTTTCCAGTAGTATCGGCAGGCATGATGGTGTGGTGTTATATAGGGGTCTGCGCACGTTGTGCGAAGCAGCAATCCTATAAATGCGAAGATGCAAAATGAACAATGGGTCGACCATCGGAGGGATCGGATGTGGGGCTTATCTCCGGATTACAGGTGTATCTCCGGGTCGGCGGAGAGGATCTTTTTCGGGTCCCAGCTCGGAAGAGGTGAGTTTTTTTCCGGCTGGGGTCAGTGGAAGCTCCGCATAGGCGGTCGCCTGGGGTCAGACGCTATACTTGGCTAATCTCATCAGGGGCCAACTCTTATTAGTAGTATACATATAGATAGCATATGCGGTATACTTCGCGGCCTTTCAGAAGGAAACATATTATGCATATGCTAAGCATAGGCACCCTATTATTAAATAGTATGATCTCAATAAGTCATCTGCACGTGATTTAGGTGTAGTGCAATAGTATTATAATAACTAATAGATGGATGTAGCTATATAGAATGGAATAACTATTACGAGAAATCTCTACTAGTCTACTAAGGCCCCCTAACTAGTCCTGATTAGTAACTACTAAGGTTAACCCAGCCTAAATTCTAATACTCCCTCTTAGATTAGTAGTAACGAGGTAGGCTACCTATTACTAACTACTATATCTAAATACCCTTATACTTCGCTTAGAGCTAGTCCTAATTATTATCTAGCTAGGCCGAAGTTAATAGGGCTAATAGGTTTTATTAGTAGATTAGTATATTAGCCTTTAATATTAACCTATTAGAGATAGATTTCTTTAGTTTTAAAAACTAGTTATTAAACTAAATAATATCTTATTGAGATATATTTTATAGTAGTATAATTAATTAGATTAGTAGCTAATTTTATAGCTACCTAGTTATTAATACTTAGGAGTACTAGTACTATTCCCTTATTATACCCTAGCTCTTTAAGTATAAGGCCTAGATATAGAGCTTCTTTATATACCTCTACTATAATAATATATTTAGACTCGTATATAAATATTACTACTAGCTTTTATAATTTAGATTACTAGGCGATAGGGCTATTAAATAGTTTATAGATATACGCCCTAATAGAACGAGACGTCTTATAGTTATTATAGTATAACGTATTAGTAAAACCCTCTAGGCTATTATTATTACCTAGTTAATAGATAGGACTATCGTCGACTATTCCTAATAGATAACGTAGTACCCTTTTCGCCGCATTTATATATGTTGCGATTATCGCTAGTAGCGCAGAGAGCGGAAGCCTTCCGCAGGCACGTCTTAGGCCTGCGAGAAGCTTCCCTTCTCTGTAATCTTTTCTACCACTTTACTATATTAATGATTATAGTTATAATATATAGTAGTAATACCGTATCGGCTACTATTAGTACCATTAACTACTAATAAGCCGTATACGGTCTACTAGCTATTATAGTACTAGCTATTTATAGTACTAGCTGTTATAGTACTAACCTTAGGGTACAAGTCCTTATAAGTCTTCCGCACGCCATTCTATTTAATACTCGTTTAGGCTAGTTAAAGAAGCCTTCCGTAACTAATAATAACCACGGAAGTCTCCTTAAAAATCGTAATTAATAAGGGCCTTATTTATTATATATCGCTGGCTCCTAATAGTATTAGGATTTCGTTAGATTATTGGGATTTTCGGAGAAACCTTAGTATTTTACCAAGTAAATTTAGATATTTCTCGGATATTTCCCCGCTTACCGCTTACCGCTCATCCTAGCTACTAATAGGGAAACCCTTATTCTTACTTTTTAATTACACGACTTTATTAATACTAGGTACGAGTTCGCTATTATTATTAATAGTATTAGCCGTTTCCTAATAGCACTTATTATTAACGGGAATCTTAGACCTCCTTAGACTAACCGTATTACTAATTCCTTACGAGAATAACGGTACCGTGCTAGATCTTTATCTTTAGAGCCTATTAGACTCTTTAACGTGCATGAAATATCCTAGCCTTCTAATTAAGCTATTAATAAGAGTTAGTTCCGCGTAGCGAATCGTCGTTTTAAGAAAGCCACCTTATCCGTAAGGCACTATCTATAGCAGCCTCCTTTAGTACCTACCTCCCTAATAGGGACCTTGATCTGTTCACCACTGAGGTCGACTTTACCGACACCGACACTAACGGAGTCTATTCTATCCTTAGTAGGTACGAGAGTAACCTTAGTAGAAGAGGCTATCTACGATCGCCTAATAGGACTAGAACTTCCTAATCCGCTAGAGCCTTCATATATAGCGGATAATGGGGGAAATAATAATGGTAATAGTAATGGCTAGGCTAGCTAGGCGAGTTTGCCTATTAGAGGCTTCACGCCCGAATAGTTTAACACGATATCTACCTTTTTCTAGAGTATAAATACTAGGGTAGGGGGTCGTTAGACTCATCAGCCTATAGTAGCTGTAGCCCTAGCTCTTATAGTCACTACCCCTTAGTTTAGGCCCTGGGATATTAGGTATTTCGATCCGGATCCTAATATACCCCTAGTTAAAGTTAAAGATAGTTATATTATCTATTATAATATTTTTAGCTTCACTAATAGAGTTAAAGTAAAAGCTACTATTATAGATCCGACTCTTATACGGTTAAATCTAGACTCGTGTCTACTTAGGAAAGCTAATGATTAGTTTACTAACTAATTATTACGTGCCACCCGTGTTAGGCTATAAAATGACCCTACCGGTATTATTAAATAGTATATAGCTCTATAGGAACGTTTTCAGGACTCTCCTAGTAAGTCGCTAAGTCTACTGGAAAATATCCGCTATACGGTAAAGGACGCTCGAAATCGACGGGATCTAGCCGACTATATCTCTAGCATTATTCTAAATAGTAAAAATGCTAACATCGCTACTATAGAGTAAGCCTAAGTCCTCCTAGTATTTAAATATATAGACGGATAATTACGTCGGGATCTATTATTACTAACTAAGGAATCGATAATTAAGGGCCTCCTTAAAGAACTTAAATATAGGAAGGATGCTTAGTTTAATATTTATAGAAATAAGGGCCTTATTAAGAAAGGCTTCGAGATAAAGTAGGATAGTCGTTATAATAATTAACAAGATCCTCGATTAGGTTAGTATACTTCTCGTTTAAATAATCCTCCTCGCTAATTCGGCGGCAATAGTTTTAATTATAGTAGTAGGACTCTAAGGCTAAATTATAATAATTAGAATCCGGTTACCCGACTATTTATACTATTCGTGCCGTATAGAAACTATTAAGGTAACTTTAATAATAACCTTTAGTAGGTATAAATCGCTGGTCTTTAATAACTCTTATAGATTATAAACGGAAACGCGTTACCTAGGTAGAGTTAATACTAGAACCGTAACCTAGGTTAAAGCTGTCTACTAAACGCTTTAAACGGTAATCGCTTATATAAGCCGTATAATTAGGTATAGTAACGGCCTCGTGCGTATTAGGCTACTATCGAGGATAGAAATCCTTAGGAAGAGCCTTATAATAAGTAGGTAACTTATAATACTTATAAGGATAAGTACTACTAGTCTATAAACTAGACTAACCCCGATCTAGGCTAACACCTAGATGATTCTCAGGAATATAATTAAGATTCTAAGAGTTATTAGGATAATAATACCGTCGAAACCTATTTCCTAATAATCTAGCCGTCTAATAAAGCCTTTAGTTATCGGAAATATTCTAGGACGTTCCCGTCTAATAATGCTCTATATAGCTATATCCGTTATAGTATTTACTATAAAATAAGGGCCTTAATAGCTACTATAACGTCATCTAAGGAGGCTAAGGCTAGTAGTACCTACCGAAGCCTTCCGCAGACTATTATTTAGAGCACTTCTAAATAGACTACTTCGGGAGGATATGTCTTTAAGGGATATTATTTTATTACGACTTAGGTTAGGTTTACCCTAGATATCGGCCGCCCGCTCTATAAGCTTTATATAGACACAGGTTATACGATAAGTCTAATAGATAGGACTTTCCTATTAGAGTAGTTCCTATAAGCTAAAATCTCTAAAATGCCGACGCCTATAGAGGTGAGAGGTATTAGAAGCAAGAAGTATAATGCTAATAAATATACTAAGCTGCTAATATATATTCCCGGTAATAATAGTACTACTTTTATTAAAAGGGAATTATATATAGTCGATAATCTTTTAGTAAAGGCCTTAATTAGGGTTAATATTCTTAAACCTAAGGGTATTATTATCGACCTTAATAGGAATTTAATAATAATCCGTTCTTATTAGAACCTTAAAGTCCCTATTAAAGTCTCCGGTAAGGGAACTCGTACTAATACTATAGTATTTAGTTAGGCTAATATTATTATCGGCCCTTACTCTAATAAGCGAGTTTAGATTACTAGTCCTTATTATTAGTCGCTCGATCTTCTAAAGGATCGAGACTTAATCTTTAAGCTAGATAAGCTAGATAATCTTTCCGTCTACGCCTACGTTATTAACTACGGTATATCGTATATCTTTATTAGAAATAATACTAATAGTAAAATTAAGTTAGCTAAGAATATAAAACTTAGCCGGGTTACTAAATATAATACTCTAGGCTATTTCCCTATAGAAGCCTTCTACAGCGACCTCGCTACTAGGCCCTCTAAAAGGGCTAAGGTAGCTAACTAGGTTAAAATTAATCTCCGACATCTCGTTACCGCTACTACGGTATTCACAGCAACGGTGCCTACTACTACCGCCCCGGAGACGGAATCCACTCACCCTTCAGGTGTAACGGTCTACGGCTCCCCCTAATTAAGGGCCTTATTAGGGGACGTCGTTAATAAGTACCCGAATCTATAGCAAGATACTAGGACTATAGCGCATATCCCGGAGTCTTAATAGATGGATATCCCGCTCGTAGATAACTGGCCAGAAATCTATAAACCCGGCTAGGCTAGGGTTTATCCCCTAGGGAAGGTAGATAAAGAAGTCATCGACGATAAATTCGATAAGCTATATAGATAGGGTAGAATAGACTAATTAACGGAGTTAACCCCATTTTTATTCCTATATTTTATAGTCTAGAAGTAATCCGTAGACGGCCTTCGTAAAGGCCGTGTGGTAGTAGATATTAGGGCCTTAAATAAAATTATAATGCTAGATATATATCCTATCCCATTATAAGCCGAGATATTAGCTCTACTAAAAGGTACTACCTATATTAGTACTATCGACGCGGCAAGTTTCTTTTATTAATAGTCTATTAATAAGTCACATCGTTATTATCTTATAGTAGCTAGTTATTAAGGCTAAGAGTTATTTAACGTCCTAGTTATAAGATACCGTAACTCCCCGGCCTATATATAGCGTATAATAGATAGAATTCTCCGGCTATTTCAGCGTTTCTATCGTGCGTATATTAACGATATTATCATCTTTTTAAGATCTCTAGAAGAACACCTCGACTATCTTAGCTAGGTGTTCCAGGCCCTTAATAATATGAATATCCACCTATTACCTAAGAAATCCTTTCTCGGTTTCCCGTTAGTCCACCTCCTAGGCTAAAAGGTAGATGCCCTAGGACTTACTATAGTAGAGGAGAAATTGGCTACTATTACTAATCTACGCTTCCCGATTAACCTAATAGCCCTAGAATAGTACCTTAGTTTAACGGGGTATCTGCGTTAATATATCGCCTTCTATACCGCTATTATAAAACCTCTTTAGTTATAAAAGACTTATCTTAATAAGTCTATACGCGATACTATAGTATAATAAGGGCCTTCTTCTAGTATTCGGGGTAATACGCGTAAAAAATTAGCCCGTAGAACTTATCTTAGTAAGCCTACGCTAAAGGAGCTTAATGCGTTCTATTAGCTTTAAAAACTATTCGCCAGCCTAATAACCCTATACTATTTCAACGAGAAACTCTAACTATTCGTGGATCTCGACGCGAGTAAGGAATTTGGTTTTAGAGTATACGTATACTACGTTATAGGTCTAACAAAGGCTTCTATAAGCGACTTCCCTAAGTAGAAGTCGTAGCTACTAATTCTTTTCCTTAGCCGCCTACTTACTAACGCCGAGACTTAATACTAGCTAACGGAGCTAGAAATCGCTGGGATTATCTAGGTAGTAAAGAAGATTAGGTATATAATCGAGGCTACTAAGTAGGTAACTATAATCTATACTAATTATTTAGCCGCTATATTAATAGCCCGTTAGATAAGTCTAAATATAACCTTAGTAGAAAAGCTAAATCTTCGTCTTATTCGCGCCTTCAAATATCTATAACATTTTCGATTAGATATCCGTTATAAGCCTAGGAAATCTAATATTATTCTAGACGCCCTTGACTAGCTACTCGCGAGTACCACCCTACTAATACTCGTAACTCACTCGAGGCTATACTAGTAAAGGCTTTCCTAGTTAGTCTAGTAGAAATGAGTCCCGATTTTAAATAACGTCTAATTAAGGGCCTTATTAAACTACGTTAGGCACGATTAATATTAATAGTAAAGGAGAATAAAGCCTTAGGTAGTAATACTACTAAGCTACTATATCGCGTTATTAATAAATTATTATATTTTAATAACGACGAAATAGGCCTTCGTCTATATATCCCGACTTCTCTAGAAAAGGAAGTCTTCTAACTTACTTATAATAAGATAGGATATCTAGGTTATACCCGGACTTATAAGCGTCTAACTAAGGGACTTTATATTTATAATATAGCAACGAAGCTTTATAAATTTATCCGATACTATCTATACTATTAATTAAATTAGACCCCGAGATATCAGCCTTATAGGTCTCTATAACTAATCTTAATACCTTCCCAGCCGTTCTATACGCTTACTATAAATTTCATTCTAGCCTTACCCTATTTAACCGACGGGTTTAACTTAATTATATTAATTACCGATAAATTCTTAAAGGTAATCACCCTAATTCCTAGCAAGAATACGTGGTTAGGAAGAGACTAGGCTACTAAACTAATCGACCGTCTCGCTCTTTTAAATTAGGGCGTACCGAGGGCTATTATTTCCAACCGGGATTAAAAGTTTATTAGTTAAATATAGAAGTAGATCTTTTCAGCGTTAAAAGTAAGCCTCCTCTATTTAATAGCCTAGTATCTATAAACCGATAGTATATCGGAGCGCATAAACTAAACGGCTGAGATCGCCCTCCCGTATTATATTACTACTCTAGACGATTCCCGGTAGTAGCCCTTAATTATTAATAGGATATCGGCTTCGCTAAATAACTCCACGAAATATAGCTCTACCCGTCTAGTACCTACTTAGGTCTTATATAGATTTAAGACTCGAGAATTACTAGACCTTTTATAACTAGAGGACCCTGCTAAAGGCTTCTATAATAAGGCCCTTATTAATAAAGCCTTAGCTATACTAGTATATCCCAGCTAAATTATAACTAATTACAGGCCTTCGCATATTAACGCGAAGGATACTATTACCTTTATAGCTATAAAAATAAAAGACTACTACAATTCTTACTATACTCCGATATACTTTAAAGTAGGAGATATAGTACACTTACAACTATACCGGGGTTACCGTATTCTAGCTATCTTATCTAAGAAAATAGGTTAATAATTAGTTAGCCTATTTCGCATAATTAGACGGGTTAGTCGCTTAGCTTATAAACTCGCCCTTCCTAATAATATAAGAATCTATAACGTTATATTAATTGCCTATCTAGAGCCTACTATAGACCCCGCGGATAACCCGTACTAACGTCGCCGCCCAGCTATACCGGTCGTTATCGAGGGGTAGGATGAGGAGGAATAGGAAATTAAGAAGTTAATTAATAAGAGACGGATACGTTATAGCCGTGAATAGGCTACTAAATACCTCGTTAGGTAGAAGAACTATAGCCCTAAGGAAGACTACTAAACGTCGGAAAAGGAACTAGTAAGGAACGCTATTAACTTAGTAATAGAGTTTAATAATATTAATGGTAATTAATCGGCTATAGTATAAAGGGCCTTATTTAGGCTTTACTAATATTTTACTATAGCTATCGGGACGATAGTATTATTTATTTACCGGCATCTATTATAATTATCGCTAGTAGCGCAGAGAGCGGAAGCCTTCCGCAGGCACGTCTTAGGCCTGCGAGAAGCTTCCCTTCTCTGTAACCTTTTCTACCACTTTACTATATTAATGATTGCAGTTGTAATAATATACTACGGAGTAGGGTTATAAAGTAAACGACTTAGGTTACTAACAGCGTATATAATATCTAGCCTAGTTATAATACTTAGCTAATTAAGTGCTCCTATAAGGGACTAATAAGACTCCCTTTCAGATAAGGAGGCTATAAAGCCGTTAGGGGTAATAGTAATATTAGCCTATTCTATAAGCGACTTAGCTAGCGAATAATTTTCTATACCTAGCTATTTTAATAATTAATTAATATATTTTATTTAGTTAACCTAAATAGAATAGTTATCTAGATTTTTAATAATATTTATTCCTAAATAGTCTTTTAGGTCTCCTATATATTTAAAGTTAAACCTCTTATTAAGTTCCTTCTTTATCTAGGTAATTAGGTCCTAATTACGTGCTATAAATAGTAAGTTATTAATATATACTATAATAATAACTTTTATAATAGTATTAATAAATATATAATAATTATACTCTAGGCGCTTAAAACCTAGAGACTTAAGTGCCTTATAAAGGGTTTTATACTATTTATAAGACGCTTATTTAAGGCTATATAGAGCTTTATTTAGTCTATAGGCGTATCCTTATCAGCTATTAATAAAGCGGTGAGGTTACTCTACCTAGATTTCTTCCTAAACGAGCGATTCTAAGAAGGCCGCGATAACGTCTAAATACTTAATAACTAGCCTATATTTAGCTATTAGGGCTAGGAGGAGTCGCTATAATAATACCTTTAGGGTTAATAAGAATATCTTATTAAAATTAATCCCCTTAATTTAGTAGAAGCCTTTAACTACCTATTATACTTTATATCGGCTAATATCGCCTATTAGCCTATATTTATAAGATAAGACCTACCTCCCTAGTAAGATATATACTTTACGAGGTAGTTAATATAATTCTTATTATATTATCTACTTATTATAATTAGCTAGTTCTTCTTTAGTAGTAGTAAGCCATTTATCTTTATTAGGTCTACTAAGAGCCTCGTCTATTAATATTAGGTAGGGACGCTCTTTAGTACTAGTAACGACGCGGGTAAGTATAGCTCTAAACCTATTAGGGTTATTAGAAGACTTTATACCCCTCTTATTTATCTAGCTATAGTCGATCTATAGTTTATTATAACTAGAACGACGTGATATATCAGGAATAATTCTCTAAGATTTATTATTTTAAGATAATCGCTTATTAATAATAGTTAATAGTATTATAGTAGTAATTAAGTATATTAAACTATCCTAACTATTCTAATATTAATTAGTTAGTAATTCTAACTCCGCTTAACTATTTTTAGTAGTCTAATTATTTAACTTATTTTAATTTAATTTAGGTAAATTATCCTAATTACATCTATTTAGACTAGTCGGCCTACTTATATTATTAGTTAGGCCTAATATTAATTAGCTAGATAGAAAAGTTATTACTAATCTATTACTAGTATTACTAGTATTATTAGTATTTTTAGTATTATCTAATACTCCCTTAATACCCTATTAATTAGGGGTAGTTACTCCCTCTAAGACCTAATTACCGCTATCTAATTAGTTAGTATAGAGCTGGCCTAGGAGGTCTACTATATTATTATCGCTAGAGTCTCCCTCTATTAGGAGCTTATTATCGTCTATTAATAATATAGCGGCCCTCTCGTTGAATACTATATATACTAATTAAGTAATACGTTATCCCTTAATATCCTATACGCGGTAGATACTCTTACTATTATAACTAAGGAAGCGGTATTTAATAGCCTTATTATCTAGTTTTTTCTTATTTAACGATATATTAAACGAATAGCACTAATATCTAAATAGCTTTAGGTATATTAATTAGGGTTTATAACTATACTATTTCTTAAAGGGGGACTTCCTATCCTTACTAGGTATAAGGTTCTTAATATAATTAATATAGTAGATAGCCTTACCCTAGAACTCTTATAGTAGTCTAGCGTTAATAAGAACTATTCTAACTTTATTAAATAGTATCCGGTTCTTCCATTTAGCGATCCCATTTTAATAAGGGTTATAGGGAGCTAATAGGGTAATAAATATCCTATATTCCTAGAAGAGTTATTAATATTTACAGCCCTAGACTAGTTTATTATTACTTCGAATAAAGGCCGTTTTATACTCCTAGTTATTCTAATATTTTATTTAGAACTCGAGTTTTTATAGTAACTCCACCCGACTAGTTATATAATCTATTTAGGTAAATCCTATTACTTCGTATATAGATACTATTATATTAGTATACCCCCTAAGGGTAGTTATATAGCTTACTAACGCTAGGTTAATATACTAGTATTAGCTAGGGATAGTAACTCTAGGTATTAGTAACTATAAGGGTATTCAGGTAATTTTCCCTAATACGCAACTCTTATATAGTTCCTATTTCTCGTACTATTATAGGCGATTAGCGGCCTTATAGTTAATAATAGTAGTATATACTATAGCCTTTATAGCCTCTATACTAACGTATCTATATCTCTTATACTATTAGGTCTAAGACGTATTATTCTTAGCTGGGACTATTAATTTAAGGCGGAATACCCTTATCTAGTAGGTCTATATAGTCTCCAGCTAGTAGGTACGGTTATATAGGAAGGCTTATAGTACCTCCTCACCTCGTTTATTATAAAATATATTTTTTCCTCTACTATTAGTATACGTATAGCCTTATAGGTCTAGCTATATAACGGATAGGAGGTTATATTTAATATTTAGTACGTAACGAATATTAGTTAGTAAGAATTTACTAACCTTATTATTAATAATTACCGGGATTTATACTATTCTAATCCCTTTAACTTTTATCGATTTACCCCTAGTTAGTCCTAATACCGTATAGTTCTAGACTAGTAAATAGTTAGTAAACTTAGATTAGTCCTAGAAGGTATACTCCTAGTCCCCTAAGTTAACGATAATCTTATAGGTCTTATTATTATATTATAGGCTATACTTAAAGTAAGTAGTATAGGATTTATCCTATTTTTATTTATCTAGATTTTATTTACTTTATTAACGACTAGGACGTCTATCTTAATAGAATTATTTATTCTATATATCTAGCTCTTTCTTTATTTTAGGAATAAATCCTTCTAGTACGTTCTTTAGATTAGAATGCTAGTAGTCTTTTATACTATACTAGTAGCTATAGAATATATATTTATTATTATTATTACTCTAGCTTTTATTACTAGGCTTATTTTAATATTAACCTTATTTTAGCTATTTACTAAAATTACTAGTAAATGCCTTAGATTCTTTAGTCTTTAAAGGCATAAACCTATTAACTAATAATATAGTAATATACTTAAAATCCTATAGTTCCTTCCTAGATTAAGTGATCTTAGTATAGGTATAGACCGCTTCCTTTATCTTATCTAGTAGGCCCCTTTTAAAGACTACTATCTAGTAGTCTATTTCCAGTAGACTCCCTATTTATAGGAGCTTATTTATATACTCCTTAAATTTAGTAAGGTAGGCGTAAAGGTCTTTAAATTAATCTAAATAAAGCTTATATAAGGTGAAGTATATTACTTTCTTAGTAGCGTAGGAGTCTATCCTATATAATAACTTTAATTTAGCTTATACTTCTTTTACTATTATTAGAGTTTTAATTATACTATAAGCTAACGGCGATATAGTAATATAAATAGCGGCGAGTACTTACTCCTCTAAATTAATATACTTTTCCTATTTATCCTTATCTACCTCCTTAATAGGTAGTTTTACTCCTCTAGTAGTAGGTAAGTTAAGGTTAGTTAGCGGTTTATATTCTAGTCTAATAACCTTAAACACGCTATTAACTACGAGAGATACGCGTATAATAATTTCCTATAGTTTATAATTCTTAGTGCCTTTTAGCTTCTAAATTTTATAATAGTTAGATATAATAGTACCTATTATAAATAGTTCTAGGAATATTTCTTCTAGAGTAATACTAAGTCTTAGTAAAAAGCTTACTATACGATTTATATAGTTCCTAGGTTACGTAGAACCCGGGCTTATAACCTATTAAATAGTATAATCTTAATAAGTCATCTATACGTGATTTAGGTGTAGTATAATAGTATTATAATAACTAACAGATAGATGTAGCTATATAGAATGGAATAACTATCACGAGAAATCTCTACTAGTCTGCCAAGGCCCCCTGACTAGTCCTGATTAGTAACTACCGAGGTTGACCCGGCCTGAATTCCAACAGGCACCCTATTATTCTAAGAAGATTCCGGGGCTTTAAAAGACCTTAGAAGCCTAGGATTCTACCCCTAACTTACCGCAAACGGATACTTATTCTTAGCATATGTACCACCTTACGTACTGAATACCTAACCTCATCTGGGGTCAAACGCCTGTACTTAGCCTATGTATAGACTTTATATGGGGTGAAAACGCCAACGTTTCGTGTATGCGGCGATCTGACCCCACCGGGAAAAAACTCACCCCTTCCGAGCTAAGAGCCCGATCTTTTTCCTTTTCAGGGGTAAATCATCCTTTTCACAAATTCGGTAATATGCCACTGTATGGAACGACTTCCCTTGAGAAGGCAATGACTGGTGCTTCAGATACGCGTCTCAGAGGGATGTCAATGAGGTCAGGTTCAGCCAAGCCAATTCCGTCCATTAGGAAACCGAAGCGTTTTTCATTAGTATTACGCACATCAGGGCGTCAGATAGATCAAAGACAGATGTACCGGGCGCCTCCTTGGATAATTTATCGGTACTCCGAGAATGGTCATCTCACTAGTCAATGTAATCTCTTCTTGTTCAGGTACATGGTACGTCGAAACCAAATCCTTGACAACCGCGAAGCCAAAAGGTCGAAGTCCGGGCTCGCAAGCTCTGCGTTAAAATATAATCCCGAGAAAAGCTTTCTTGAATTCACGAATCTAAATATGGTGAATATAGGCCGCGGAGGTGGTATCTTCATGTTCATTCATAGCTGTCGTGTCTCCCAAGAAGCATCCAGTCTGACAGCAACCAGGGAACGGCTAACATTAAGACGAAGGCTCATTCAAGAGGACTACCTACTCGAGAGAAAAAGAATCTAAAAAGTCAATTAGGGAGCCTCCATCAAAACGAATCACGTGAAATCATCTCAATAA
>JAABUX010006552.1_pt1 | contig 13863 bp, 15 predicted proteins | sample 5561851 | NCBI WGS metagenome assembly JAABUX01 (sample SAMN10711883, study PRJNA513361) | rock metagenome | isolation source: Antarctica rocks | place: Antarctica: Victoria Land, Richard Nunatak red sandstone | collected 2016-01-03 | reverse complement strand
ACGAAGATGTCCTCGTGGACGGCCACCTGGTTCGCCAGGGTAAAGGCGCGCTCTTGATGCTCGGGGTGGATGGTGAATGTCCCACCGTCGAGGGGGGCCAGATGCATGCCGGTCTGCTCGTCCCAGTGATGCAGCACGAGCGTCCCGAAGACGGTCGCGCCCGCCGTGATGGCGTAGACCTTCTCGATGGCGCCGGTACCTTTGATGATGGCGCAGGCCGTGGGGCCGCCCAGGGTGCTGCCGACGGCCAGTTCATCGTCGGGCACGACATAGACGGCCTCGCGCGCGCTGTGACCGATGCCGCGTGCGATATCCATACTAGCTTACCCCTTCCTGTACTGTGCCTTCCTGCTTTTCCGCCTGCTCACCGTGCTGGACAATGTCGCCCTCCTTAAACAGGATGCCTTGCAGCGCGACCTTCCACTTGGGTTTCTGGCGCAGCAGGAACTCCAGGTCCATGCCGAAATGCTTGAACTCCTCGCCCTGTGCGTCCTCCATGATGGCTTTGGCCTGTGCGTTTTTCTCGACCGACATGCGCTGCTCGTACCAGTCGATGGCGTCGGCCTCCTCAATCAGGGACATGATCATGCGCGCGAAGGTGCGCACCTCGTCTGAGAGTTCGTTGGGCGGCTCGTGATATTGATCGAATGGCATGGTGTTCTATCCTTTCGTCGGCGACGATTCGTTCATTTGTTGGAGCAGGCGCCGCAGGGCGGCGCGCGCCTCGGGCACGACGAGCGCCGCCGTGGCGCAGGTCGCGCCGGTGGTCAGCAGGCTCCAGGCGGAGAGCGCCCGCTGCTCCGTCACCTCATTGAGGGTGAGCCGGCCGGCCTGGGCCAGATCGAAGAGCACTTTGCCCGCCAGCGCCAGTGGTATCCAGGGCCGCGCGGTCGCGCGATCCGGCGCGCCCATCGCCGCCAGCGCCGCCGTGGCGGCATAACTACCCAGGCCGAGCAGGGCGTCCGGCACGGCCAGGATGGCATACGCCTCCCCCGAGCCGTGTACTTTGTCGGCATCGAAGCCCGGCAGCGGCGGATCGGGCAGGCGCCCGATCACACCCATCTGATAGAGCGCGATCACGCCGAGCGCGCCCATGGCCGCGAGCGAGGCGCCGACCACGGCGCGCCGCCGCGCCAGGAACGACCCCGCCCCCTCGCGCAAGCACTGGCTCAATTCTTCGGGCGTCATCGCATCTTCCTGACGGCGGCCACGCCGGCTGCGGCGAGGACGCCCGCCCCGACGAGGGCGATCTTGTGCTGGTTCATCACCAGCCACAACGCGAGGCTGCTCGGGTGCGCGCGGGAGCCAAACGTCCCATCCGCGCCGTGATCGCCCGGCAGGGCCTCCCGCAGATTGTTCTTGCGGTCGGGGCTCACCGGCTGGTCGGTCTGCTGCGCCTTGTAGCCGGTCTTGGCGAGGTAGACATCGAGCAGGCCGGGGATGACCATGTTGCCGACCACGGCCTGGATGGTGGGGAACCCGACATACAGCTCGCGCCGCTTGTGGTGCGCCGCGAAGTAGATCGCCTCGGCGGCCACTTCGGGGTCGAAGATCGGCGGGACCGGCTGCGGATTGTTGGGCAGGCGGCTCTTGACCCAACTGAACTGCGGCGTGTTGAGCGCGGGCATCTGCACCATGCAGATACGGATGTTGTTCTTGTCGTGGATCATCTCGCAGCGCACCGAGTCGATGAAGCCCCTGATGCCGCTCTTGGCGCCGCAGTAGGCCGACTGCAAGGGGATACTGCGGTAGGCCAGCGCCGAACCCACCAGCACGATCGAGCCGTGGTCGCGCGGGACCATATGCTTGAGCGCGGCCATGGTCCCATAGACCTGCCCCAGATATGTCACCTCGGTCGTGCGCTTGAACTCATCGGGCGTCATTTCCATGAACGGCGAGAAGACCGAGACCATGGCCACGTTGACCCAGATGTCGATCGGGCCGAACTCCCGCTCGGCTTTATCCGCCGCGGCCAGGACCTCATCGGCATTGGCCACGTCGCAGGGCAGGATCAAGGCCTTGCCGCCCGCCGCCTCGACGTCCCGTTTGGCGCCTTTCAGCCCATCCATCCCAGGGCCGCCGCGCGCGATCAGCCCGATGTGCGCGCCGCGCTTGGCGAAAGCCTGCACGGTGGCGCGGCCGACACCAGCCGCGGCGCCCGTGATCACGACGACTTCGGGTGTCTGTGTGTCACTCATCTCAACGATCCTTTCCCTACATCTCTTTAGACATGGTTCAATCGTGCTTGGCAGTTTAATGGCATTGCACGTCTCAGCCTGCGACTATAAGCTGCCGGATTGGCGCATCATCCCGCCGTCGATGAAGTAGGTCGAGCCCGTCACGTAGGCCGCGGCGTCGGAGGCCAGGTACACAGCCAGCCGGGCCACCTCGCTCGGCTGGCCCACGCGGCCCAGCGGAATCTCCCCCAGCAGCGTCGCGAACTTCGGCGGGTCATTGATGGTGGGGGCGTCCAGATCGGTGTCGATGGCGCCGGGTCCGATATTGTTGACCGTGATTTTATGGGGCGCCAGCTCCACGGCGATGGTGCGCATCAGCATGCGCAGGCCACCCTTGGCGGCGCAATACGGCGCGTTGGTCGGCATGGGCAGGTCTTCGTGGACGGAGGAGATGTTGATGATGCGGCCACCATCGCCCTGCTTCACCATCTGCCGCGCGGCGGCCTGGCTGCATAGCCATGGCCCCGTCAAATCGACGGCGATCACCCAATTCCAGACATCCAGCGGCATCTCTAGGAAGGGGCGCTCCTGCTCCACGCCCGCGTCATTGACCATGATGTCCAACCGTCCGAACGCCTGAACCGTCCGCGCGACCAAGCTGGTGACGTCATCCTCTTTGGTCACATTGGCCTCGATGGCGAGGGCTTTGCCGCCGTCCTTCTTGATCTGCTCGACCAGTGCGTTGGCTTTGTCTTGCTGCCCCGCGATATAATCGATCGTGACTGCGGTGCCCTCGTGCGCCATCTGCATAGCCGTCGCGCGGCCGATCCCCGTGGCCGACCCCGTGACAATCGCCACTTTATTCTGCAGTTCCATAAGCTCTCTCTCCTATTCCCGTTGTGTCCCACAGTCCGTCACATGGCGGACCGTGGGACATACCATCCGCGCCTCCGACTTACGGTGTGGCGAAGGCCTCTTTCCACGCGGCATCTAAGCCCGCCCGGCTGTCCGTGATGACCCGCGAGAGGTCCGTCTCCCACAGCGGGTCCGGCACGCCGTGGGAGAAAATCTCCACGCTATAGGCGCCGCGCCAGCCACTGTCGTGGATCGCGCGCAGCAGGAGCGGCAGCGGAATCGCGCCCTGGCCGGGGATCAGGCGGTCCTGGAACGAGCGGGGCGTGCGCCAGTCGCTGACCTGCACCACGAAGATACGGTCGCCACAGGCCTCGATCCCCGCGACGATATGGGCGTTCTGCCAGATGTTCCAGGCGTCCAGGCAGATGCCAAAGTTCGCCCGGTCCACCGCCGCCACGACGCGCATGGCCTGCTCCAGCGTCCAGATGGCCGATTCCTCGTTCATGATCGAGGCGTTGAGCGGCTCCAGGGCGATACGTACGCCGTGCTCCCCCGCGAAGTCGGCCAGCGCGCGGTACTCGGTCGCCGCCGTGTCCAGGACCTGCTGGATGTTGCCCTTGGGCGGAATGCCCGTATTAGTCACGAAGGGGACGTTCTGGGCCAGCCCATCGAACAGCTCGATGGTGTGGCGAAACCGCGCCATGCGCGCGGGGATGTCCTTCGGCTCGGGCTGCGAGAGGCTGGGGAACAGCGTGCGCACCGCCGGCTGCACGGAACTGATCTCCAGGCCGTGCTGTCCCACCAGCGCCAACTGCTCCGCAGCGCGCTTATCGTCGAGCTTGAACTCGCAGACTTCGATGGTGTCGACGCCGAGCTGGGCATAGGTCTCGACGTCGCGCTCGAAGCTCCAGGGATGGGTCGTAAACTCGCTGACCCCAAACTGATAGGGGATCGGGCTACTGCTACTCATGTGTCCTCTGCTACTCATGTATGCTCCTGTCGTGGTCTGTCAAAAGTCGCCCCGGGACCGCCGGCATGCGGCCGGCGGTCCCGGACAGGGCCGCGTTCATCCAACGCCGCGTCCTATCCCGCTTTTAGGCCGGGACGATTCCGCCTCATACGCCTTTTTGGACGCCCCTTTCAGCCGCGGCACGCCACGACCCGACGTGCCCCAGGGCGCGAGATCGTGCCGGATGGGCGGGGCCGTCCGCGGCGCCGGCCGTTTCTTGACCAGCACGTTCTCTCGCTCACTGATGAGGTAGTCGGCCGTGCGCGCGGCGAGGGCCTGGATGGTCAGGCCGGGGTTAGCCGAGCCCTGCGTGGGGAAGATGCTGCCGTCGCAGATGAACAGATTGGGGATGTCGTGCGACTGGCCGAAAGAGTCCACGACCGAGGTACGCGGGTCATTGCCCATGCGCGCCGCGCCGACCAGGTGCGCGTAGCGCGCCTCCTGCACGACCTCCTCGGCCCCGGCCGCCCACATGATCTCTTCAGTCTTCTCGCGCCCGCAGGCGATCAACTTCTTGTCGTTGTCGTGCAGAGCGAAGGTGATCTTAGCCACAGGCAGCCCATACACGTCCTTGTCCGCGGCCAACTCCACGCGGTTCTCCTCCCAGGGGAGGATCTCGCCGAGCAGGCCGAAGGCCGACCAGTGGTTGTAGTCCATCATCACGCGGCGCATCTCCCAGCCCCAGGCCCCCTTGGCCGCGATCATCTGCTTGGCGAAAGCGATCGGCAGCGGGCCGACGGTCTGGATGGCGAAGCCGCGCACGAAGTCGCGCCGGGTGTCCGTCTCGTAGAACGCCTCGGTCAGCGCGTTGGCCGGCGGCCCCTTGTACATGCGGATCAGGTCGGGAAAGCGGCCCGCGATCACGTTGCCGGCCTGCGCCATTAAGTACTTGCCGACCATCCCGCTGGAGTTAGCCAGCCCCTGCTCGAAACCGGGGCAGGCCGAGTTGAGCAGCAGGCGCGGCGTCTCGATGGCGTAGCCGCATACCAACACCACTTTGGCCTTCTGCACACGCTCGCGCATCTCGGGGTCAACGTATGTCACGCCGGTCACGGTGCCGTCCGCGCCCAGGTTGATGCGCGACACCATGCAATGATCGCGGACCTCGGCGCCATGCCGGATGGCATCGGGGACGTGGCTGACCAGCGTGCTCTGCTTGGCGCCGACTTTACAGCCCTGGATACAGAAGCCGCGATAGATGCAGTGCGGCCGGTCGGCGTGTGAGCCGGCGTTGATGGCCACGGGACCGCCGATGCTGACGCGGATGCCGAGAGCGGAACATCCTTTGATCAGCGTGTCGCTGACTCCCGCCGTGGGGTGGGGGCCATAAGTATACCCGTGCGGGTCACCCCAGGGATAATAGGGCGGGCCGGAGACCGGGATCTCCTTCTCCATCATGGCGTAGTAGGGCTTGAGGTCCCAGTACGAGATGGGCCAGTCCGCGCCCAGCCCCGTATCCGTGTAGACGCTGAAGTCCGAGGGGTGGAAGCGCGGGGTGAAGCCGGCCCAGTGGACCGAGCCGCCGCCGACGCCCTGCCCGCTGTTGTTCTCGCCGAACACGAGCGGATTTTTGCCGCCGGTGATGCGCAGGTTGTTCCAGTAGAGCTTGTGCGAGCCGGCCTCGTCGCTGACCCAGTCGCGCTCGACATCCCAGAACGGGCCCGCCTCCAGGCCCACGACCTTGAAGCCTGCTTTGGCCAGCCGCTGCAGCAGCACGCCGCCGGCCGAGCCCACCCCGACGATCACGACGTCGATCTCTTCGTCCGGGGAGTAGTGGCGCATGGGGACATCGATGTTCTCGATCGGTCCAAGTGTATGCACGCCCGGTTTCGGCCCCTTAAAGGCGCCCAGGAAGGGCGCTTTGAGTCGTCCCTGTGTCAATGTGTGCCTCCCTCTCCGCCAGACGCCTGGTCTTCCCCTGGGTGCGTCGGCGCCCAGCCATTCGATGTAGCGCCGACCGAGAGCGCCGTCGGGGGCGGCGCCCAGGCGTAGCGTTGCTCCTTCACCTCCCACGGCTCGGGCTCGCCGCGCTCCTGGCGCATATAGCCGCGCGGGTAGGCCGGGCCGCCGAAGCCGATCTCGTCCCAGGCATAGGGATGCGCGTAGTAGACGTGCACGATGTCCTGCACCAGCATGGCCCAGAAGTGCTTGACCGGCAGGCGCCGCCAAATCTCCTCGGCCGCGGGCGGGTGGCCGTCGTGGATCGTCTTGAGCACCTCATCCTGCTCACGCGGCCCCACCGCCATAAACGGCTTCTCGTGCATGTGCCCGGCGATGGCGTCGATGGCCTGCAGCCCGAGCCGGAAGACCTCGTCCTCCGGCGGCATGTTCTCGTAGCGGTAGCCGTCGATGCGCTTCGTGTAGAGGCGCTCGTCCAGGTAGGGCAAGATAGGGATCTTGTGCGCGTCGTCGCGGTCGTCCTGCGGCAGCACGCGGTCGATCACGGCCTGCATCAGCGCCGCTTCCTCCGGCGTAAAGAAGCGGATCGGCGGGACGTGATTGACGCGATCCAGCACCTCGGTCCGCGTGGCCTCGTCCCAGAACTCTTGCTGCGAGAGAACATTGTAGCCGGGGTAATAGCCCGGCTGCGCGCGGGGCGGCTGTGGGATGCCCGTGGTCGGCTCAACCGGCAGCAACGCGCGCTGTGGTGTCGCGCGCAAGCGCCGCGCCTCGGGATTGGTCGCCGCGTCCATGGGATCATGCGCGGCCATCAGTCGGCCCTCCGTAGCAGACTCGCCAGCACACCCAGGAAGCCGCTGGCGGCGAACAACAGCGGGGCGAAGGCGGGCGGCCCGTACATCAGGTTGTAGAGAGGGTACGTGAAACCGCCCGGCCGACGCCGCATGCCGCGCACATGGTAGAACGTGCCCACGGCGCCGTCGAGCAGCGCCAGGAGCGAGACAAACGGCAAGAGGGTGCGGGCCACCGTCTTGTTCCAGATCGCGCCCATCCCCGCCACGAAAATCAGCGGCGTGAGCAGGATCGGCGTCCACTGCGCCTTGTAGCGGAAGTTGTTCTTGTAGTGCGAGTAGAGCGCCTCGAACCCGCTGAACACGGCCGAGATGGCCGCGGCCGCCGCCAGGTGTTTCTGGAACTCTCCTTCGCGCACATGCTGTGTCAGGACGCGCTCCTCCGCGCTGATGTTCTGGGGTAGGACGCGCCCGACGATCGAGAGGAGCGGCGCCTCGTCCGTGGCGGGCGGCGGTGGCGCTCCTGGATCGTCCGCGCGGCGCAGGAACGCGGCAATCAGGCCCAGGTAGCCGCTGAGGGCGAAGAGCAGCGGCGCCAGTACGGGCGGCCCCATGATCAGATTGAAGACGGGGACGCGCCAGCCGCCGGGCTTGCGGTGGATGCCGCGCACATGGAACACGAAGCCGATCACGCCGTCGGCGATGGTGATCAGCGAAACGAGTGGGAGCACCGTGCGCGCCGCGCGCCGGTTGAGGGCGCCGGCGACCCCCGCGATCAGCAAGGCGGGGCTGAGGATGATGGGGCTGTACATGACGCGCTGGCTGTAGCTGCCGCGGTAGTGCTCAGTCAGCACCTCCAGTCCGCTGAGCAGGCCGGAGAGGCCGGCGATGAGCGCTAGGGCGCGCTGGAAGCGCCCCTCGCGGATATCCCGATCCAGCGCCACCCCCTCGCGTGTGAGACCACGCGGCAATAGATCCAGCAGCGGGGAGCGCTGCTCTCCCCCGATCAGATCCGCCGCGGCGGATGTGGCGCCGCGCGCCTCTTTGGCGAGGCGGGATGGACGTGTAAGGGCCACTAGATAACCTCCCGTACCTTGTCGAGCAGCACGTCCTTGATGATGCCGAAGCGGTCCTTCTCGCCGCGCGCCAGCGCCTCGGCGAAGTGGATCGCCTGCTGCGTCTTGATCTTGCCGGGCATCGGCGGCTCGTTGGGGTCCACAACCGCCTCGATCACGACCGGGCCAGGATGGGCGAAGGCCGCGCGCAGCACCGTTTCAGCCTGCGCCGGGTCGTCGATACAATACCCTTCCGCGCCGCAGTTCTTGGCATAGCCCGCGAAGTCGATGGGCTGTAGTTGCACGCCGAACTGCGGGTTGCCGTCGAGGACCATCTGTTCCCACTTGATCTCGCCCAGCACATTGTTCTTGATGATCATCACCTTGACGTTCAGGTTGTACTTGACCATGGTGGCAATCTCGCCCATCAACATGGTGAAGCCGCCATCGCCGACGATGGCGACGACCTGCCGGTTGGGGTAGGCGACGGCGGCCCCGACAGCGTAGGGCAGCCCGCAGGCCATCGTCGCCAAGAGGCCCGAGACGGTGAACTGCATGTTGCCCTTCATCTCCAGGTGGCGCGCCGCCCAGGTGGTGACGGTGCCGCAATCGGAGGCCACAATGGCGTCGTCGGTGAGGAACTTGTTCAGGGTGTAGGCCGCCACTTCCGGCTTCATGGGCATGCTGGTGCGCGTGCCGCGCTCGTGCATCAGCTTGTTCCAATCCTTCATGCGCTCCTGGGCTTTCTCCAGGAAGCCACGGTCGCCCTTGCGCGTAAGTAGCGGCAGGAGCGCGGCCAAGACCGCCTTGCAGTCGCCCACCAGACCGATCTCGACGGGAGCGCGCAGGCCGATCCGATCCGCGTTGATGTCGACCTGCACGGTCTTGGCCTGACCGGGCTTGGGCAAGAACTCCATGTAGGGGAAGCTGCTGCCCAGGATGATGAAGGTATCGCACTCCGCCGTCGCATCCTGCGACGGGCCCGTGCCGAGTAGGCCGATGCCGCCGGTGGTGTAGGGGCTGTCGTCGGGCACCACCGCCTTGCCCAGCAGCGGCTTGGTGATGGGGCCGGCGACCGTGTCGGCCAGGTGCAGCACCTCGTCGCGCGCGCCCAGGCAGCCGCGCCCCGCCAGGATCGCCACCTTGGACCCCTTGTTGATCAGGTCGGCGGCCTGCTGGATCTTGTCCTGATGCGGCAAAGGATAGGTGGGCGCGTACAAGTCGGCGCTGTGGTGGGGGATATTGGCCGTGGAGCGGTCGCCGTCGTCCATGGTCCATTCCTGGATGTCCTTGGGGATGGTCACATGCGCCACGCCGTGCAAGCGCAACGCGCTCTTGATCGCCTCGTCCAGTACGTTGACGACGTGCGCCGGGCCCATCACGCGCTCGTTATAGACGGACACGTCCATGAACAGCTTGTCGAGGTCGACATCCTGCTGATAGTGGGTGCCGATCAGATCATGGAAGGTGTGGCCGGTGATGGCTAGCACCGGTTGCTGGTCACACTTGGCGTCGTAGAGGCCGTTCAGGAGGTGGATGCCGCCAGGGCCGGAGGTGGCCAGGCAGACGCCGAGGCGCCCCGTGAATTTGGCGTAGCCGCAGGCGGCGAACGCCGCCGCCTCCTCGTGGCGCACCTGGATAAATTTCATGGTGTCCTGGTGGGTGCGCAGGGCCTCGAAGATGCCGTTGATGCCGTCACCGGGAAACCCGAAGATAGTATCCACGCCCCAGGCGCTGAGGCGCTCGATCAAAAGGTCCGCTGTCGTCTTGGCCATCGATCTTCTCCTTCTTTCTTTACCTCTCCACGATAGGCCCCGCCCGTTGGGGCGGGGCCACAGCTCCCACGCGGCTGCCCCAGGGCCGTGAGGGAGCTAATCATCTCCTCCACGGCGGGGCTCTGCCTCCACGGCCGCTATCCCGTCAGCCCCTTCCCGCGTCGCGGCGCCCTCTCCAGCCCGCGTGTCGCTGTCCGCTCTCGGCGTCTCACGCGCATCCTCCGGTGTCCCCCGGCGCGCCGCGCGCTGGAGCCCCGCCTCGATCGCTGCGATCGGATCGGGATAGGTTTCGACCGTTTGCGCGCGGGGGTCGTCGCACCAGGTGTAGTACGCGCGGCCCCACGCGGCCTCGGCCACAAAGACCCGGCAGCGCTCACCCGGAAACATCACCCAGCGGCCGTCGAGAGCCGTCTCGCCGTCGAGCCCCAAGACCTGGATCGCGGCTTCCAGGCGTGTTATCACCCTCACCGTTGACCACCTTTGACGGGATTGCCGCGAAGCCATGTGGAGCCGTCACACGCGCCTTCCCTTCCTTCTCTTGTGGGCTGTAAGTCGTAGTCTAGGGGATCGGTATAACAAACGCGTAAGCATCCATAAACAGGGGGGTGACAAAAGATAACAAACTATAAACGGCCGGGAGAGGCGCGGTCGCTGTCCGGACGGAGCGGCCGGGGGTGGCGTGTCCCACGGGGCTTGCCGCCCCCGGCACGTCGGCTGACAGCGTAGCGAACCCGGTTACTGGATGGGGGCGAAGCGGTACCCGATGTGCCACTCCGTCTGGATATAGCGGGGGTGCTCGGGGTCGTCACCCAGTTTGTGGCGCAGCCGCTGCACGAACACCCGCAAGGTCTGGGTGTCGCCGGCGTACTCCGGACCCCACACCTGCACGAGCAGGTACTGGTGCGGGAGCACCCGGCCGGCGTGGCGCACCAGCTCCTCCAGCAGGCGATATTCGGTCGAGGTGAGCCGGACCACGTCCTCCCCCACGCGCACCTCGTGCGTCTCGGGATCGAGCGAGACCGTGCCGGCCGTGAGGAGGGGCCGCCGCGGGCCAGAGCCGTAGGCGCCCTGGGCGCGGCGCACCAACGCGCGCAGGCGAGCCAGCAGTTCGAGTTCGTCGAAGGGCTTGACGAGATAGTCGTCGGCGCCCCGGTCGAGCGCGCGGACTTTGTCCAGCGTGCCGCCATGCACGGTGAGCATCAGGATCGGGACGGCCGAGGTCTCGCGGATGCGCCGGCAGACCTCCAGGCCATCAGGCGGCGGCATCGACACGTCGAGGATTGCCAGGTCCGGCTGCTCCTCCGCGAACAGCCGCAGCGCCTCCGCCCCGTCCGCCGCCACGATCACCCGTCCGTCGGGCCAGGCCATGCGCACGGCGAAGGCGACCATCGTGGCCACGTCGTGGTCGTCCTCAGCGATGAGCACGCTGAGTGTCATGCCCTCTCTCCCTCCGCCACATCCCGCTCGTCCCGCGGCAGGGCGACGTGGAAGACCGCGCCGCCCTCCCGATTCTCCGCCCAGAGGCGTCCCCCGTGCAACTCAACCACACGCCGCGCGATCGCCAGACCGAGGCCTGACCCGCCGCTCGCGCCCCTCTGGTGGAAGCGCGCGAAGATGGCCTCCAGGTCCTCCGTAGGGATACCGGGGCCCGTATCCCGCACCGTCAGGCGCACCTCCGCGCCCACGACCGCGCCCGACACGGTGATGCGCGTGTCAGCCGGCGTGTGCCGATGCGCGTTGACCAGCAGATTGCGTGCCACCTGCTCCAGGAGGAGCGGGTCGCCCCGCACCGGCAGGGCCAGGGGGAGGTCCGCCTCCAGATGTTGACCCTTCTCCTGGAACAAGGGCAGCGCTTCCTCCAGACTCTCCAAGACGACGCCGCGCAGGTCAAGCGGCGTCTGCCCGACGCGCACGGCGCCGGCATCGAGTTGGTTCGCGGTAAGCAGGTCGCCGATCCGCGTGCGCAAGCGGTCGGTGTTGCGGCGGGCCGCCGCTAGCAATTCCTGCTCGTCGGGCTCCAGGCCGGCGCCTACACTGATGGCCAGGAGACCCAGGCCCGCCCGCACGGCCGTCAGCGGCGTCTGCAGTTCGTGTGAGACCGTGGCGATGAAGTCGGCGCGCTGGCGGTCCAGGTCGGTCAGCCGTGTGGTCTCGGCCCGGCCCGTCTGGGCTTCCCGGTGCTCCAGTTCCAGGCGCCGGGCCAAGGCGGCGGCGCCCACCCCGACGATGCCCAGCACGATGAGTTCGGACCCGAACTCCTGGAGGTCCCCCGTTAGCGGGGACCAGTAGTGCAAGGTGGGGTTGACGATCGAGACGAGGGCGATGGCCACCGCCGTGTAGAGCAGCGCGGCGCGCCGCCCCAGGGCGATGGCCGCGCAGATGACGGCCAGGAGAAGCAGGATGAAGGGCAGGCTACCCGGTACCGTGCCCAGCGCGTAGATGACCCCGGCGACGGGCAGATCCAGCAGCGCCATCCAGCGGAAGAAGTGGCGCCGTGCGAGGCGCCGGCCTGCGATGTCGTAGAGGACCGCATAGGCGGTGAAGGCCACGAGGAGGAGCCAGGTGGGGATGCCGAACCGGCCCTCCCGGGGAGGGACGAGGAGCGCGACGACGAGCAGCGCGGCCAGCGCGCCCCAGCGTAACTGCAAAAGGGCGTGGCGCAAGAAGTGGGACGACTCCACCGGCGTGGCCATCCAGATGGAGGAGAGGTGAGCTAGGCGTCTCATGTTTCTTTAGTCTAGCACGACGCGGCCTGCTCGACGGGGAGAGAGGAGGGCACGCCGCGCGATCGTCCAGCGGAGTTCATGCGACGGTGCGATATGGACAAGCCCCAACTCCGCTCCTTGCAGCAGGTAGAAGACGGCGATCTTGAGCAGGAGCGGCAGCGACCGGGCACGGGGAGCAGCAACAGGGTCGCGGCGACGGTCAGGAGCAGGCCCAGGATGAACAGGGCGCGGGCGACGGCGGGCTCCGGGGCCATGTGGGCATCGGCCAGCGCGTCGAGGAGGATGGTCAGGAGCAGCCCGATGCCGAGGCAGAGCATCCACACGCCTTTGGTCCCGCTCAACATGGCTGTGCGCCGATCCGGCGCGACCGCCGCGATCAGCGTGGGAGTGAGGGTATCCGCCACCAGCGCGTCGCCGACGCCGCCGCGCCCATGACGTTGCAGAGCAAGCTGGCGGCCACGAGCCACCAGTAGCCGGTCGTGGCCGCGAAGAGCGCGAACCCCACGATGGGCACGGCCATGCCCACGCGGAGAAAGGGGTGGCGGTCGTAACGGTCGGCGAGGGGGCCGTCAGCGAGCAGCGTCGCGGCCGCGCCCAGGCCCACGAGTGTGTAGAGCGGGAGGAAGACCAGCATGAACCCGGTGGCGAGAGACCCGACGCTGCTGGAGAGCACCAAGAAGCGCGCGGCGGAGGGGACCGCCCGCGGCGCCGGCGGCGCGCGGTCGAGGCTGCGCGTGCGCGGGGACGTCAGCCCGTACGGCGGCGTCGGTGTCGCCTTCTTTGTCATCGGGAGGCCGCCTTCGTGCGCCCCCTCGTTCCGCAACGCGCAGCACCCGGCACGGGCTGACGCCACGCCTCGTGGCGGGCGTGGCGCCCATACCATGTGGTGAGGGGCGTCGCCGTCACGCCGACGGCCACGACCGAGGCGCAGACCAGAAGGGTGCTGACCACTCACACCTGCGTCACGCGCGTTTCGCACAGGCCCAGGGCCGCGTCATAGAGCGCCGAGATGCCGATCGGGCCGAACCAGCCCGCAAACACCACGTCGCGCTGCCGGCGCACCGGATCGAGCAGGCCGCGCAGCGCCCACAGCCAGTGGAGCCGGCGCAGCAGCACCGCGTCGATCAGGAGCGGGCCGCCTCCATCCCAGCGCCAGCCAACCCTCCCAAGGGATGGCCAGCCAAAGCAGCACCACGAGGGGTCGCCACGGGCGTAGGGGATAGCCGTCGGGCAGGCGCAGGGCCATGCCCATCAACCTGACGGCGAGCGTCAGGCGCGACGCCTGCTCCAAGATGGGCTCGTGTGGCCCCCAAACAAAGATGTCGAACAGACGGAGCCCGTGCGACCCCAGCGCTACCCCGATGACGAGAGCGACCAGGGGCGCGGCGACCCACAGGCGGCTCTTGACTAGATTGGAGACTAGTCCCAGGAGTAGGAACAGGCCGCCGATGGCGGCCACGGCGACGTAGAACTGGCGCACGAGGCGTCCTTGCCACGCGCCCCACGCGCGTCCAGTCGATCGTCGCGCGTACGGGTCACGGCCAGGAGCCGTTCCACCTTCGCCGCGCCGACGGGT
>JAABUX010006551.1_pt1 | contig 13863 bp, 11 predicted proteins | sample 5561851 | NCBI WGS metagenome assembly JAABUX01 (sample SAMN10711883, study PRJNA513361) | rock metagenome | isolation source: Antarctica rocks | place: Antarctica: Victoria Land, Richard Nunatak red sandstone | collected 2016-01-03 | reverse complement strand
AGCTCACATGACTTACGAAAACGAGACACTGGAGAGCCGGATGATGCGAAAGTATCAAGTCCGGTTCGGCGGGGGGTTGATGGAAAAGGGACCGAAAGGCACCCTCGCCAGCTTCCTACCCAACTACATCCCCGGCGAGAACTCGGTCGTCTGCAAGCTCACCGTCCGACTCCCCGACGGCTCGACCTTGACCAAGTCCGACGCCGGCGGCTACGCCGGGATGGCCGACCACGGCGACGACGACAAGTCCGGCTTCTCCGACGCCTTCAAGCGGGCCGCGGTGAAGTTCGGCGTCGGCCGCTACCTCTACCGCGACGGCGTCCCCTCGTTCCTCCGCGACCAGGACCCGGCGATGGCCTCGCCCGCCCCCGCTCCTTCCCCTGCCGCCGAACCATCCCCCACTCCGCCCGAGGCCCCTCCGGCCCCCGGCGCCCGGAATTCCGCCTCGTCGGGTCCAACCCCCCGGTCGGGCCGGGCCTTGTTCGCCTGGACCAAGGACCAGGAGCAGCGCCACCAGGTCGGCCTCTTGAAGTACCTCAACGGCTGGGCCAAGCTCCAGGACTACCCCGGCCGGATGGTCGACTGGGACCACGACCAGGTCACCCACGCTTACGGCGAAGCTTGCCGGAAGTTGCAGGCTCATTCGTCGAGCCACGCCGAAGAGTACGAGGAAGCCCTGGCCAACTGATCGACGACGGGTCGTCCCAGCCGATTTCGAGCCAAGCCCGCCCTCCTTTGACGAAGCGGGCTTTTTCGTTTTGACGAGGTATCTCGGCATCAAGGGGTTCGACCCAAGACGTGCGTTCGAGCCTCGAAGATGGTACGCTCGAACCGCTTCGAAGTCGGCGAGCGGCGACCGTCGCCGCTTCATCCGAGAAGGGCTGTGAGGGGTTTGCGATGCCGGAACTGCGGAAAGACCCGATCGTCGGCCGCTGGGTCATCATCGCGATCGAACGGGCCAAGCGGCCGCACGACTTCAAGCACCAGGAACAGTCGCTCGTCGAATCCGGGGCCTGCCCGTTTTGCGAGGGGAACGAGGACAAGACGCCCCCCGAGGTCGTCGCCTACCGCGACCGAGGCGGTCGGCCCAACGGACCGGGCTGGCGGGTCCGGGTCATCCCCAACAAGTTCCCCGCCTTGACGATCGAGGGGAACCTCAACAAGCGCGGCGAGGGGATGTACGACCTCATGGCGGGCGTCGGCGCCCACGAGGTCATCGTCGAAAGCCCGCACCACCACCTCAGCATGGCGAGCTTGCCCGAGAGCAACATCCGCGAAGTCTTGTGGGTCTACCGCGACCGCCTGATCGACCTCAAGAAAGACAACCGCCTGGTCCACGGCCTGATCTTCAAGAACGTCGGGCCCGCCGCCGGGGCCAGCCTGGAACACACCCACAGCCAGTTGATCGTCACGCCGACGGTGCCGATCTCCGTCGCCGAGGAGATGGCCGGCGGCCTCGAATTCTACAACTATCGAGGCCGATGCATCTACTGCGACATGATCCGGCAGGAACTCGCCACCGAGTCCCGGGTCGTGTACGACTCGCCGCACTTCACCGCGTTCTGCCCGTTCGCCAGCCGGTTCCCGTTCGAGACCTGGATCGTCCCCAAGGCCCACTCCAGCCACTTCGAGAACATCCCCAAGCAAGGCGTCGACGACTTGGGCGGAGTGATCCGCCAGGTCTTGGGCCGGCTCGAACAGGCCCTCGACAACCCCCCTTACAACTACATCATCCACACCGCGTCGTTCGACCGCGCCGAGATGCCGCACTACCACTGGCACATCGAGATCATCCCGCGCCTGACCAAGGTCGCCGGTTTCGAGTGGGGCTCCGGGTTCTATATCAACCCCACCCCGCCCGAAGACGCCGCCCGCTTCCTCCGCGAAGTGTCGATGGAACGGGTGCAAACGTCGCCGACGCATTAGACTGGAACAACACGGTTCGCGGGGGTTCCAAGCATGACAAATTGCAGGATTGCAGATTGCAAAACAATGCTCGGATTTGGCTTGCTATTGCGGAGTTGCCAATGTTGAACCATTGTGCTATTCAGGTTTCCTCTGCAATCTGCAATTTTCGATTTGCAATGAATTGCTCGAATCCGCATCCGATCACCCGACGATAACGCCCGAATTCGCCCGTCCTTCGAGGAATTCCCCAATGCCCGGCGTCCGCTTCATCCTGGCGCTGCACGACCACCAGCCGGTGGGCAACTTCGACGACGTGTTCGCGTCGTCCTACCGCGACGGGTATCTGCCCTTCCTCGAAGTGATGGAAGCCTACCCGGCGATCCCGTTCTCGCTCCACACGTCGGGGCCTCTGCTCGAATGGCTGGTCGAGAACCGGCCCGAGTATGTCGCCCGGGTCCGGGCGTTGGTCGAGTCGGGGCGGGTCGAGATCATGGGCGGCGGGTTCTTCGAGCCGATCTTGACGATGATCCCCCACCGCGACCGGGTCGGCCAGATCCGCGACTACACCCGGTTCCTGGGCGAGACCTTCGGGACCGAGGTCCGAGGGGCCTGGCTCGCCGAGCGGGTCTGGGAGCAGCAGCTCGTCTCGGCCCTGGTCGAGGCGGGGGTCGACTACACCGTCCTGGATGACTTCCACTTCGAGCGAGCGGGCCTCGACGAGCGCGAGCTTCGGGGGTACTACCTCACCGAGGACGACGGCAAGCTCCTCAAGGTCTTCCCGATCTCCGAGCGGCTCCGCTACTTCATCCCGTTCCAGGAGCCGCACTCGACCTACGAGTTCCTCCGGCAAGTCGCCAACGACCGCCCCAACTCGACGGTGGTCTTCGCCGACGACGGCGAGAAGTTCGGCGCCTGGCCGGAAACCTTCCAGCATGTCTACAAGGACGGCTGGCTCCGCCGGTTCTGCGACATGATCGTCGCCAACGCCGACTGGCTCCAGTCCACCACCTTCGCCCAGGCCCTCGATTCGACCCTCCCGCTGGGCAAAGTCTACCTCCCCGACTCGTCCTACCGCGAGATGACCGAGTGGGTCTTGCCCGCCCGGAAGCTGGTCGAGTTTCAGTCGGCCACTCAACCGCTCGTCGGCGACGACCGGACAACCCACCGGCTCAAACCATTTGTGAGGGCGGGCGGGAACTGGCGGAACTTCAAGGCGAAGTACCCCGAGACCGACGAGATGTACGCTCGGATGCTCGGCGTGTCGAATCGCCTCGACGAGTTGACCCGATCCGAGACCGCCGACCCCGACTACCTCGAAGCCGCCCGGCTCGACCTCTACCGAGCCCAGTGCAACTGCGCCTACTGGCACGGGGCGTTCGGCGGGTTGTATCTCCCCCACCTCCGCAACGCGGTGTATCATCACCTGATCGCCGCCGACAACGCGCTCGACGAGGCCGAAGGGCTGACCGGCCCTCGGGTCGCGCTCGAAGTCGCCGACTTCAACCTCGACGCCCGCCAGGAGGTCCGGGTCGAGAACGACCGCCTGATCGCCTTCATCCGCCCCGCGCAAGGCGGACACATCTACGAGCTTGACGTCCGGCACGCGAGCATCAACCTGCTCGCCACGCTCGACCGCCGCCCCGAGGCGTACCACGGCACGGTGATCGCCGCCGCCTCGACCCGATCGGACACCTACAACGACTCGCCCAGCGTCATGGATCGGGTCGTCCTCAAGCAAGAAAACCTCGACCAGCGCTTGGTTTACGACCGATACCCGCGCAAGGCCCTGATCGACCACTTCTTCGCCCCCGGGACGACCCTGGACGACCTCGTCGCCTGCCGAGACGTCGACCTCGGCGACTTCTTGAACGGGACGTACCTGTCTCGAATCCATCGGTCGGCCAGTCAAGTGGCGCTCGTCATGGAGCGGCCCGGACGCGCCGACGGCCACTCGATCCAGGTCAAGAAGACGATCACCTGCGAGGCCGGGAGCGGAACCCTGGACGTCCATTACGTCCTCGAAGACTTGCCCGAAGGGATTCCTTTGATCTTCGGGGTCGAGATCAACCTCGCCGCGATGGCCGGTCATGCCCACGACCGCTACTATGCCGACCCGACCGGCCTCCGCCTGGGGATGCTCGACGCCCGGCTTGATCTGCCCAGGGCCGACGGGATGACTTTGGTCGACGAGTGGCTCGACATCGCGGTGGGGCTGCGTTGGTCGGAAGTCGGCTCGCTTTGGTGCTTCCCGGTCGAGACGGTGAGCCAGAGCGAGGGGGGTTTCGAAGGGGTCTACCAGAGTTCCGCCGTGATCCCGCGCTGGTCGATCACCGCCGACGCTTCGAGGCGGTGGGAGGTCCGGATTCGGTGGTCGGTCGAGCCGGCGAGGGTCGAGGAGCCTTCGAGGGTGGTCGAGCCGGTCGCCCCGGGCTTGTCGGTGCTTGATGGCTGAGAGGCGCCCGCCCGAGAAGCGGACGTTGACGATCCGCTGGCCGTTCCACGTCCTCAGCCCCGCCGAGGCCGAGTTGCCCGCTCGGGTCGACGTCGCGGCAATCCTCCGCAAGGTCCGTCGGCTGCGGTTCCGGGTCCGACGCGGGGTCGTGGCCGACCTGGTGGGGGCCTACGCGGGCGCCCGGGCCGGGTCGGGCCTGACCTTCGCCGACCTCCGCCCCTACGAGCCGGGCGACGACGTCCGCCACCTCGACTGGAACGTCACCGCCCGGCAAGATCGCCCCTACGTCCGGACCTTCATCGAGGAGCGGGCGCTCACCGTCTGGCTCCTGGTCGACGTCTCGGCCAGCCTCCGGTTCGGCCTCGAAGGGCAGACCAAGGCCGACCTCGCCGTCCAGGCCGCGGCGCTCCTGGCCACGGCTGCGGTCCGGGCGGGCGACCGCGTCGGCCTGGCCCTGGTCAGCGACCGGGTCGAGGCCGAGATCCCCCCGTCGAGCGGCTCGGCTCACCTGGCCCGCCTGATCCGGGCCTTGGTGGCCACGCCGTCGAGGTCGAGGCGGACGGCGCTCGAAGTCGGCCTCCGGGGGCTGGCCCGGTCGAGGCGCCGGGCACTCCTGGTCGTCTTCAGCGACTTCCTGACCGTCGAAGGCCCCTCGGTCTGGAAGGTCGCCGCGCGTCGGCACGACGTCGTCGCCGTCCGGGTCGTCGAACCTCGGGAAAGGGCCATCCCCCCCGCCGGCCTGGTCGACCTGATCGACGCCGAATCGGGCGCGAAGCGGACGGTCGACTTCGGGTCGAAGAAGGTCCGAGACGCCTACGCCCGCGCCGCCGAAGGCCGCGACCGCGACTTCCGCCGTTGGTGCGCGACCTCGGGCGTCCTCGGCGTCGACCTCCCGACCACGGGCGACCCGATCTCCCCCCTGATCCGCTTCTTCGCCGACCGAGGCAGGAAGCGAAACCTCCCTTGACCCGGCGGGACGACCCCAAGCCGCCCCCCGGACCGGCGAAACTGGTCCTCCCCCGCCCCAACCTCGGCCCCGAACCCTGGTCCGAGCCGAGGCCCAGCCTGGGGCCGATCGAGCTGATCCTCGGGTCGACCCTGGCGATCCTGGCCTCTGCGATCCTGATCCGAACTTGGCGGCGATGGAGGGCGAGGCGATTAGCGGCCACCCGTCCCGCCGACCCGTCCGGCTCGAGCCTCGAAGCCGAGCCGACGCCCAGCCGACGCCTGATCGCCTCATCCCAGGCCGTCCGGGCCGCCTTGATCGCCGAGTTCGGCGCGGCCTGGGGTTCGAGGACGACCGAGGAAATCGCCGACGACCCGACCCTGGCCGACCGGCTCGGACCCGAGCAAGCCCGGGCCGTCGTCGCCTACCTCCGCCGGGTCGACCGGGCCAAGTTCGCCGGGGAAGAGTTCGATAATGTGGATGAGTCGATCGCCACCGCCCGGGCCTTTTTGAGTCGACCCGGGCGGGTCAAGGTTTCGGAGCCCCCGGGAGCCGGACGCCGACCACGGCGGTCGAGCTGAGGCCGGTCCTGAGCTTGATCCGCCAGGTCCCCGGGGTCCGCTCGAGGTCGGCGGGGGCGTTGGCGCCGGTGGCGAAGATCACGTCGCGCGACTCGCCGGGCCTCAAGTCGGCGAAACTCTGGCCGATGATCGATAATTCGCTGTCGACCGCGAGCGAATCGGGGTAGATTTTTCGCCCATCGGACGTTTCCAGGAACGTCTCGTACACGTCGTCGCCCCGACCTCGGACGAAGCCGGGGTCGACGGGGGCGAACACCTGGTCGGCCGACTGGTTGACGAGTCGGACGCGGAGCACGATCGCCCGCTTGCCGCCGTCGCGGCGCTCGGCCCGGCCGGCGAGGCTCAACCGCTCCAGGGTCAGGTTCTCGCGGCGGAGGGCCAACGGCTCGACCCGGAGCGAATCCACCACGATCGACTTGCCCAGGTCGACCATCCGATCGATCGGCACGGGCCGCGCCGGGGGGATCACGCGCGAGCGGTCGCCCAGCCGCCCCGGGTTGGGCCGGTCGTCCGCCTCGGCGATCGGCGCGACCGGCTCGGCCGAGGGCTGGGAAAGCGCGACGACCGGCCGCTGCTCCGCACGTCGCTGGTAGAGCGTCCAGAGCAAGACCAACGTCACCAGGCTGGCGTAAGCGAAAAGAAGGACGTTGCTCCAGGACGAAACGACAGCCTCTTCGCCATCTTCGTTGCGACGAGTCGCGGTCGGGTTCGCGGTGGGGGGACCGGAGAGGTTGAGGTTGAGGCTGGAAAGGTCGGTCTTGGGGGGGTCGGCGAGCTTGGCGAACGGCGAGTTGTCGTCGGAACCCGACCCCGAACCCGAATCCGACGCCGACGAGGTCCCGGTCAGGTTGGCGATGGCCGGGTTGGCCAGGATGGCGTCGTCCGAGCCGACCAGGCGGCTCTGCGCGACCAGGACGTTGATGCCCGAGTCGGTGGACGTCCCTCCGATCCGAAGCCTAGGGGTTTGCGCCAGGTCGACCCAGTTTCCCGCCTCGGGGGCGACCAACCCCGCGCCAGGGGTGGGGTTGAACGCCCAGTCGGCGAGGATCGCGGTGGTCGGGAGCCGCTTGGACAGCTCCTCGGCGTTGGATTCTTCGGCCATCGGGTCGTCGGACCGGCAGGGGGCGTTCAGGACGATCCCGGCCACCCGCAACCCGCGCGACCGGGCCGCTTCGACCGTGAGCAACGTGTGGTTGAGCGTCCCCAGGCCGCGTTTGGCGACGATCAGGAGCGGGTAGTCGAGGTGGATCGCCAGGTCGGCCACGGTCCAACCGGCCTCGGCGATCGGGCAGAGCAGGCCGCCAACCCCCTCGATCACAAGCAGTTCCGCCTTGCCGACCTCGGTCCACCACCGGATCGACGACTCGACCGCGCGGATCACGTCGATCGGTTCGAGCGGGGTCCCGGCCTTGCGGGCGGCGACGGGGGGGGCGAGCGGAAGCTCGAAGATCAGGGGGCCGACCCGGTCGGGCGGGGGCGGAGGGAACGGCGAGTTTTTGGCCGTGATCGCGGCGATCAAGGCGTCGACGTCGGCGGATCGGAGCTTGCCGTCGACGAGTTTCCCGCCGGTGCTGACCGGCTTGACGACGCCGACCCGGCGCCCGAGCGTCATCCAGGTCCGGGCGACCGAGGCGGCGACCCTCGTCTTGCCGACCCCGGTATCGGTCCCGACGACGAAGATCCCGGGGGGCCAGGGGGTGGTCATGGCGGCGACTCCTGAGACGGCAAGGTCGCATGGATGCCGGCGACGATCGCGTCGAGCATCGCGTCGAGTTCGTCGATCGTCGTGATCAAGGGGGGCATCACCACGATGACGTCGCCGAGCGGACGAATCAACAACCCCAAGCCCCGGGCATGCCGACAAACCGAGGCCCCCACCTGCCGGGCGTAGGGGAACGGGGTCTTGCTCGCCTTGTCGCTCACCAGCTCGATCCCGGCCAAAAACCCCTTCTGGCGGACGTCCCCGACCTGCGGCAAGGCCGAGACCTCGGCCAATCGCTCGGCCAGTCGGGCGATCTTCGGTCCGAGCCGCTCCAAAGTCCGCTCGTCGTCGAAGATCGCCAGGTTCGCCAGCCCCAAGGCGCAGCCGAGCGGGTTGCCCGCGTAGGTGTGGCCGTGGAAGAACGTCTTGCCGTCGTGCGCATCCCCCCGGAACGCCGACGCGACGGCTTCGGTCGTCAAGGTCGCCGCGAGCGGCAAGTACCCGCCGGTCAGACCTTTGGCGACGCAAAGGAAGTCGGGGCTGACCCCTTCGCGCTCGGAGGCGAACATGGTCCCGGTCCGACCGAAGCCGACGGCCACCTCGTCGAGGATCAACAAGGTGTCGTGCTTCCGGGTGATCTCCCGGAGGCCGCCCAGGTAGCCTTCGGGGTGGACGATCATCCCCGCCGCCCCCTGAACCAAAGGCTCGACGATCACGGCGGCCACCTCGCCGGGGTGGGTGGCCAGGAGCTTTTCGACCTCGCCCAGGCAAGCCATTGCGCAACTTGGGCGTTCGAGGTGGAGCGGGCAGCGATAGCAGTGGGGGATCGGGCCTCGGAGCGCGGGGAACAGCAAGGGGGCGAACATGGCGTGGAACCGCTCGACCCCGCCGACGCTGACGTCGCCCAAGGTGTCGCCGTGGTAGGCCCCCCCGAGCGCCAGGAACCGGTTCCGACCCGGCTCGGGGTCGGGCTTCTGCCTCCAGAACTGGAACGCCATCTTGAGCGCGACCTCGACGGCGGTCGCCCCGTCGTCGGAGTAGAACACCCGGGTCAAGCCTTCGGGGGCGATCTCGACCAGTTTGCGGGCAAGCTCGATCGCCGAAGGGTGGGTGACGCCGAGCAAGGTCGAGTGCGCGACCTTGTCGACCTGGTCGCGGAGCGCCTGGTCGAGCGCCGGGTGCCGGTGGCCGTGGACGTTGCACCAGAGCGAACTGACGCCGTCGAGGTAGCGGTTCCCCTCGGTGTCGAAGAGGTAGACGCCCTCCCCCCGCTCGATGACCAATGGGTCCGACGCCTCCCAGGCCGCCAGGGGGGTGAACGGGTGCCAGACGTGGTCGCGGTCCCAAGCTCGGAGCTGGTCGAGGTCGGGGCCGGTGGTGGCTTGAGCGGTCATGGTGCGAATTACCAAACGAACCCAATTGTTTTCTAACCCATTACCCGACAAAAACTTGCGCTTACAAATCGCCTCGTGAACCTCCTCAGACGGAATGAAGCCAATGGTTGGGTTCGTTCCGCTCCTGGGGTAAAGGCGTCTTACCAAGCTTGGCCACCCGAAGGCGGGTGCCACGGATTCGGTACTCCGACCCCGTGCCGTTGGACGACATCGCACCACACGGGGTCGGAGTACCGAACCCGTGGCACCCAAACTTTCCCCGGTTTGCGAACTCGGGATGTTGTTTCCGTGACGTTCTTTAATAACATCGTAGTTCGCGGGGGGCTTCGAACACACAAATCCGCCCGATCTACTTCGAAGCGACGGATCGGGCGGTGATCTTCGACGAGATCCCGCCTCGGGGGGTGAACTGGCCGACGACGGTCATCGACCGGGGGGCGACCGCCCTGACGAGGTCGTCGAGGATGGTATTGATCGAGTGCTCGTAGAAGATCCCCCGGTTCCGGTACTCGAAGAGGTAGAGCTTGAGCGACTTCAACTCGACGATCTTGTCGCCCGGGACGTAGGTGATCTGGATCGTGGCGAAATCGGGCTGGCCGGTCTTCGGGCAGACGGCGGTGAACTCGGGGCAAGTGATCTCGATCTCGTAGTCGCGGTCGGGGAACTGGTTCGGGAACGTTTCCAAGGTCGACATCGATGCGGTTCCTGGTCCGGCTTCGGCGAGCGGCGACGGGCGGCGGCCTCGGCTTTTCGTCCGGTCAGCTTACCAAAACGGGCCGGCCCTGGAAACGGATCGAGCGGTCGCGGGCGACGTTCGGGAAGGACCAGCCGCTTTTCGCCGGGCTGGATTTCCCTTATGATCTTGCCCAAGGGTTGGGTGGGTTGGATGACCGCTCGGGCGCTTTTCGGGGTCTTGGCGACGAGACTTTGAAAGGGGCATGCCCGGGAGGAAAGTCCGGACTCCGCAGGGCGTGGTGGTGGGTAACGCCCACCGCCCGGACTTGTCCGGGTAGGGACAGTGCCACAGAAAATAAACCGCCCCGGCTCCGGCCGAGGTAAGGGTGAAACGGTGAGGTAAGAGCTCACCAGCAGGTCGGGCGACCGGCCTGGCTCGGTAAACCCCACCGGGAGCAAGACCAAATAAGGGAGCAGCCCTTCGGTCCCTGGTCCGTCAAACGGCCCGAGATCGAGGGGCACGAGTCGGCCCGGCTCGGTACGACTTCCGGGTAGGTCGCTCGAGGCGTCGGGAAACCGTCGTCCCAGAGAAATGGTCATCCGGGGGGCCTTCAAAATCCCTTCGACAGAATCCGGCTTATAAACCCACCCGCCCTTTCCACTCCTATTTTCATCGTTTTTCGGTTGGGATCACGAATTCTCCACAATCGTCCTTGCCCTTCGGCGCGATCGGTAGTACGATGCATGCACGGGAGGTCGAGTGGGCGATGGCCCGCTCCGGCCCGAACCGATTCGATTGCTAGCGAAATGTTCCGCTTCGCGGGGAGTGACCGTCCATGAACTCCGACCTGGAAATCACCGGAGCCATCATCGACTCGTGGGTCGAGCCGGCGAAATCCGCCCGCGACGGTTCGCGCCTGGTCTTGCAAGTCGCCCCGTCGGGCCGCCCCAAAGACCTCCTGATCGTCGAAGCCGAGGCGTCGCTGGTCAAAGACCGGGGCTGGCTCGAAGACCTCGGCGAGAACATGTGCCACGGGAGCCCCGTCGCCGCCGTCGGCCGCCTCGGCCTGACCGGCTTGATGTGGGCCACCCAACTTCGACTGGCCCGCTGATCCGCCTCAAAGCCCGTAGAGCGGGGCGTATTTGTCGCGGAGGGAGCGGATCAAGGGGCGGTGGTCGAGGGAGACCCCGGTGGCTTTTTCGATCAGGGTCGCGGCGGGGTGGCGCCGGCCTTGGTGGTGGATCTTGGCCCGAAGCCAGTCGAGGAGTGGGGCGAAGTCGCCTCGGGCGATCTGGGGGTCGATGCCCCCGAGGTCGAGGTCGGCCCGGTCTTGGCCCCCGGCTCGTACTCGTCGAGCAAGGCGTCGTAGGGGTCGCCGCCGGGGTCGGCCAGGGCTTCGCCCTCCTGCCGCTTGAGGGCGACGACCGTTTCGAGCGAAGGCCGGAACGCCTCGAAGTCGTCGGCGCGTCGGGCTTCGACCCAGATCCCTTGCGCCAGGGTGGTGGCGCGGGCAAGCTCCTCGACCAAGGCCCAGGGCATCCGGCTCAGCCGGTCGAAACTTCGACGCCACTGGCGGACGTTGGCGGCTTCGGGCGAGCCGGGGTCGCCCAACAGGTCGGAGCCTTCCACCGCCGCGAGGAGGTCGGCCAGGGTCGGGTCGGTCGCCCGCTCATGGTGCAGCCCGGCCAGGAGCGCCATCTGGTCGCCCCGGTAGGCCGCCCCGACTCGGGGGAGATACGTCTGCTCATCCCAGCTCAAGAGGGCCGAGCAGGACGCGAGCATGGATCGCTCGCGCGACCGCCGGGCGAGGGCGTCGTAGGCGTCTTGGGGGATCACGGAGACGGTCCTTGGCGAGAACGTCCTCCCGTCCGCGGGTATAGCTTTCGAATCTGGAGATCCTTCGAGATCAAGAATTGCAAATCGCAGGATTGCAAATCGCAAAGGATTGAAGGACCTTGGCTTCTGATTTTTTGCGATTTGCAATCCTGCGATTTGCAATCCGAACCTCCAGATTCGAAAGCGACACCCCCCGTCCGCCGATTTTGGGCGGCAAGGCGGGTAGACTGTTGACTCGGGTCGATTCGCGTTTAAGATGGTCCCGTGGATCGACGAAAGGGCGCATAGCTCAGTTGGCTAGAGCGCACCCCTGATAAGGGTGAGGTCCGAGGTTCAAATCCTCGTGCGCCCATTCTCGACCGCCCCGCCCCGCCTCATCCCCTCTCGACTTCAATCGTCGTCTTCATCTTCGTCCTCGTCTTCGTCTTCAATCTCTTCTTCTTCTTCGATCGCGGCGTCGGCGAGCTTGGCCGCGACGGGTTCGGCCACGGCGACGGGACGGGGGATCGACGCTCCCAGGCCGGGCGCGTTGTCGGGCATGGGTTCCTTCGTCTTCTGGACGAAGTGGTTGCCTTTGCCCTTGGCGGTCAGCTCGGCGGCTCGGGCCTCGGCGGCTTCTTTCTGGTTGAAGTCGAAGGTGCCGACGGCCTTGAAGGCGTCGTTCATGACGGTCCAGACGATCCGCATCCGCGCCGAGGGCTTGACGGCCTTGACGGCTTTGACTTTGGGCTTGGCGGCGGCTTTCCGCTTTTTCGGCTTGCGTTCTTCCTCGTCGTCGGCGTCGACCGCCTCGACGGCGTCTTCTTCCATCGGGTCGATCGGCTCGGCGGCGTCGTACTGCTTGCGCAGTTCTCGGCGGTTTTGGGGTTTTCCTGCCATGCGACCGTCCTCCTTTGGGGGCGGGCTTGCTTCGGGTCGATTCGATTCAGCCAATCGAGAGCGGCTTCGGGTCGAACCCGGTTCCCATCGAACCGGCCGGGTTTCGACCGATGCCCCATCTTAGTTCAAGCCGCGGCGATTGACCAGCGAGCGTCGGCCCTTCGACGCCTCGGGGTCTAGCTGTCGAGTCTGGCGATTCGGATTGGAAATCGCAGGATCGCAAATCGATCAGGAACCAAGAACTTTCAATCGTTTGCGATCTGCGATCTTTCGATTTGCAATCCAAATCACCAGACTCGAAGGCTGAACCCAATCAAGCCGAGCCGGTCGACCCCGCCAGGGCGACGGAGGTCTGCGCCGGGGGTCCGACCGGCCTGGAGAGTTCCTGGCGGATGTGGGCGAGGAGGCTCTCGGGGTGGTAGGGCTTGGTGAGGTAGTGGTCGACGCCGACCTCGCGGAGCGCGTCTTCATGCTCCCGACTGATCGCGGCGCTGCAGATCATCAACCGCTGCTCGGGGTGGGTCCGCTTGACCTTCCGGCAGACCTCGACCCCCGACATCACCGGCATCTTGAGGTCGACCAGGAGGAGGTCGAACGGGCCGTCTTCGAGGAACTGGCGGACGCCTTCACCGCCGTCCTCGGCTTCCCTCACCTCGTACCCTTCGTTGCGGAGAAACTGGGCGACGAGCGTTCGGAGGACCGCTTCGTCTTCCACCAGGAGGAGAGAACCTCGCCGTTCCATCGGCCACCATCCCGTCTGTCGATAGAGACGTCTCTCAAGGACGCGATCCAGCGTCGGTGATCCCGTTTCGGAGTCGAACGGGACTCTGAAAGTCCAACCTAACAGATCCCCATCAGGGCGCCCATCGCCAAACCCGCCCGAGGCGTTGAGCCTCGCTCACGAAAGGACGAGACCTCTCGGGCCGGCCGGCGATAAGCTCATCTTGAGGTCGAAAGTCAAGGGGGGAGGAAAGCGAGGAGTGGTCAGGGAGGGAATCGAACCCACGACACTGCGATTTTCAGTCGCATGCTCTACCAACTGAGCTACCTGACCTCGATCCGCTCCGATCGGGACGGCTCCAGAATACGGCCTAGTCCGGGGTTTGTCAACGACTTGGCCGACTCGGCGGCTCGAAATCTCGCGGCCGGGGGTGCGCCGGCGGATTCTGGCGGTTGATTTCGTTTGGGGGTGCAACCGGGGATCGAAACGACTCGCCCGGGAGGTTTTCATGGCTCTGCTCGACCTGGATCAACTCAGACCGATCCCAGCAATTCATTGCGCATTTCAAATCGGGTGGTGGCCTCAAGTCTGTTGCACGGCAAGCGATAGCCGCTCCTTGAAACTGTTGGGAAGCCTCGATCGAGGCACTTTCTCAAACGCTCCTTGATTGGGAGGTATTTACTGGACAATTTGCGTCAAGGTCTGTGCAATCGTAGGTCTGACCTCTGGATTGACCTCTAGCGAGTGTCGCCCATGCCTACCATCCCG
>JAABUX010006548.1_pt1 | contig 13869 bp, 21 predicted proteins | sample 5561851 | NCBI WGS metagenome assembly JAABUX01 (sample SAMN10711883, study PRJNA513361) | rock metagenome | isolation source: Antarctica rocks | place: Antarctica: Victoria Land, Richard Nunatak red sandstone | collected 2016-01-03 | reverse complement strand
CGCGCGCGCGCGGCCTGTCAACGGCACCACCGACCTGAGCGCTGCGTCCCCAGCTGCGGCTGCCGGCCCCGACGCGGCCGCGGCCGGGCCCGACGCGGCGGCGCCCGGCCCGTCCGCGGCGGCCGGCGCGGGCGATGGAGCGGCCTCTGGGGTCACCGGGGACAGCTACCAGAGCTACGCTGGCGGGGCCGGCGCGGGGGGCGTGACGGTGCTGTCGGCGCCGTGAGCTCGTGCACAAGCTGTTAGTCTTTCGCTGGGCCCCATGATGCCGGGCGCCTGTTAACGGGGACTGTGCGCGCGTGCGCGCGCGCTGAGCCTCATCGTCAAGCTGTCCAAGCCGTGTCAGCGCCCCGGTTTGCAGGTTTCAGCACAAGCGGTGACTTGCCTGTATGAACAGACGTGCGTGATCTGGTTGGCAGGCCGCTGCGTCGGCCTGCAAGAGTCGAGCGGGCAGGCTTCCTGCTGCGAGGCGCATCGCCATACTGCCCCTGCCCTCCACCTCTGTGTGCCTGGCCAGCTAGGTGGCTTGTTCAACACGCACCCCTGACTGCTTGCGGTGCGGCACTGCGGGCTCGTAGGTTGGTCCCACGGCCATGAGCGGAAAAGTGTAATCCTAACTTTCTCTGTTGCATGCATCTGGTTCCGGTCATCACCGCGTGCCCAGAGTTTGGTGGCATGCAGTCTCTACAGTCCTGCGCGCCAGTTCAAGCCTTTAACTTAAAGGGGCTCCAAACAGTCTCGCACTCTTGCCTGCCTGCAAAATCCCCACAGCGCGCGGCACCAGCACGCACGCGCCCATGCCACTCAGGTCAGCCCCACCTCCCAGCCACGCCCAAGACAGCCACCATACACTGCCGCCCAGGCTGGATGGTGACACTCGCTTCCCCATGCATGAGCCGTTGCCGTTGAGATCTCCACCAAATCGAAGCTTCTGCCCAACAGACGCTGGCCTCAAGTAGCCGTTTTCTAGCGAAGCGTCAAGTTCACGGCATGAGTCAGCCAGATGTTGTTCAGGCCCGGACGGGAAGCAGGGACAAGCCTGCACTTCACAAGCTGCGCGGAACTCCTGCCATCTGCTCAATCGTCCAAGGCTGTTCAATTGCCCAGAGCATTCGACACAAGCACGGGGCCGGCGCCAGCACTCGACTCCAGCCACTCTCTCACAAGCGCCCAGCAGGCAAGTACCACCATGCGTGCCGCAGCTCAAGCGGCCCTGCTCCTGCTCGCCCTGCTGGCGGTCCTGCGGACAGGCGTCGCCGCACGGCCAGGTGCCGCCCGTCGCCGCCCAGGCCCAGGCACAATGCCCAATGTGAGAGCGGTTGGTGATCCTTTCAGAGCCGGACTGAGAAGTTTTGCAGTTCCAGCTCGCTAGTGCTCACGCGAGCTCGCGTGTGTGGAACAGGCCCTCTGGGCGAGGCTGCGGGGGCGGAGGTGGCCGGCATCATCGCCGCAGGCGACGCCGAGCACATGCGCGCGCTGCTGGCCTCGGCCTCGTCGATCATGTTCGACTCGGCGTTCGGCGACAGCGACGACGGCTTCTACACCACGTCCTGGGGCCGGCTGGAGAAGTCCACGCTCGGCCATGTGCAGGAGCCCTCGATCTTCCAGCAGAAGCGCACGCTGCTGGGCGCCAGGGAAGGCTGAGCGGGCCTAAGCAGTGCTGGCGAGCTCGGAAGCAGTGCTAGGAGCTGGCGGGGGCGGGCACACGCTTCACCAGTTCGCAGGATGTAGTGATTCTTTTGCGCGCTGCACTCGGGCGCTGCACTCTCGCTGCAAGCAGGCCCTGTCAGGCGCCCGCGTGGCTGGCCCAGGGTCTTCTTGCCGCGGGCTGATGTACTTGCTGGATAGGCTCGGCCCAGTTTGCTTAGGATAGCTACGAGTCGTGCGCACCGCGTGCTGCGGTGCGTGGGTGCGCCCGCCTGCACGGCAGGCCAGCCGAGTTTATAGGCTGCTCATTTGGATCACTTGGGACTGACGGCACTGTGCACTGTTGACGTAGCAACTGACTGCATTGCTCTGTGACCAGCGATGCAGTCAGGCGGGGGCTCCTCTGCGCGCGCCCCAAATGCTCTCCCTCGTCCTTCTGCGGCTTGCTCGCTTCTGCGATTTGCACAGCGAGCTCTGCATTGCGAGCGTGTAACATAGACGTGCTTGGCTCACTACTCGGTGACGTCTGCAACTGCCTACTGTGCTCTCAATCCACCAAGGCATGGGCGATGCAAAATGCAGACATGGAGCCAGTACTTTCAGCTTGTATCAGGTACAGACGCGTAATCAAAGTGTCAGCAACAGGCAAAGGCGCTTGGCAGCGCGCGTCGCGGATGCAAATTTGGTGAATGCATGTGTGTGAGGCGCAGCAGATGGGTGTGCGTCCAATCTCTGTGCTGACGTTCACACTGGCATCCTCCACCTGACGTGAGTGTGCCACATGCAAGCTGGCAGGAGCAACTGGGCTTGGGCAGCTGCAGCTGGCTATGCGGCCAAGCATCCAATGCGAGACAGGATATACTCAGCGGGGCTCATAGCAGCGCACTGGACGGCATTGCACGGCATTGCGCTCCCATGTTTACAAAAAACAAAGGTTGGACAGAGGTCTGTGTCACAGACCTTGCGTTCCACAAGAATGCTTGCCAGCACCCTACTATGCCGAAGCAGAGCAGCACCAGCAGAAGCGCATGCGAAGAGGTCAGCGGGCGGGTGCTCGCGGGCGCAGGTCAGGAACTGGTCACGCTGAGGTCCTTGGCAAAATGGAAGGACCGGATGGTCAGGCCGTGCGCGTGGTAGAACCTGTGGGCCTGCCTCCGCTCAGTGTTGGAGTCCAGCACCAACCTGCGCCCGCCGCGCACAAACGTCCAACACCGCGCCGGTGAGGCGGGCGCGCACGGCACGCAGCACAGCCGCACGAGCCGGGATGGCACCTGGTGCAGCCGTGCGAGCGCGCCTCCGCCTCCAGCCACCGTATGAGCGCCGACCCGTGGCCGCCTCCCCGCGCCGCCTCGGCCGTCACGAGGTCGTGCACAAACAGGTCCCTGCAGCGAGCGGGCAGGCGCTGTGAAGACCGCCACCCCTCTGCATTTTACCTATCACGCGGCAGGCGAGTCACGCAGGACGGCGCAGGCGTGGGTGCACGCACCTGGGGTCTGCGCGCTCCATTGTCGAGTAGTATGCATACCCAGCGGCGGCCACTACCTGGTTGTCGGCGAGCTTGTACCCCTGCGCCTCCTCCAAGCCCCGCACCCGCTGCAGAAAGTCCTCCTCGCTGGTCAGGTAGGTGCGCAGCTGGCGCATCACGGCAAAGCAGCTCCGCACGTCGGCGTCGCTGGCGGCCAGCCGCGGCGTCGGCTGGCCCATCTTGTTGTCTTGATACCAGCTTTTATGGTATGACAGGTTTCTTGCAGAGCTGCTTGCGTCGTCTGAGCAAGGCACGTGCACTAGTGCACCCTTTGTCACCGCGTCACATGCACTGGCATTGTCTACAACTTGGTCTTGCACCTTCAAGCGCCTTGCTGCCCACCCACAAGAGCTTCCGATAGACGTCTATATATCTCGGTGATGATAACTTGCTGCGTTAAAAAGGAACGAAGCTGCAGAAAAACTATATATAGGTTTTTTATATGTACGTACATATATGGTATACCATATATGGTTGTTTCAAGGACGACGCCAGCACTGAAGCGCAAGCGAGCCAGACCTTGGACTTTTGCAAAACCGACACAATGATGGCGCTGCGGCCCATGGACATCCCCCCTGGACCGGCTGCGGCTGCAGTTTGAGGGCAGCGACGAGGACGGCGCCGCCTGCGAAACAGCCGCGCCCTCCAATACTGCGCATGCAGGACAGGCATCGGAGGAGCGCACGCACGAGGCTGCTGAGGCGCTGGACGACGGCGAGTGGGACGAGGACGAGGGCGCTGAGGGCGGCCTGGACTGGGAAGTCTCGCGTGAAGGTGCTTGCCCTGCCACGCCTTTCCACCCTGTGCCTGTTGCTGGTTGTCTGCCTGTCGAGACCGCACTCAGAGGTGAGCTAGGCGCGCACAAGCGCTGGTGTGTGGTCGCCCGCCTACGACTCGTAGCGTGCAGAGTACCTGGAGTGCGGCCACAGCGGCGTGAGCGCGGGCCTGCACGGCGCCGGGCCCAACGCGCAGGGCCGCGGCGTAGTTCAAAATACCAGTGACCAGCGGTCTCAGGCGGAGCAGAGCGCACCCGCCGAGGGGCAACCAGTGCAGGTGCTTCACACCAAGTTGATGCCAAGCTCAGCCCAGCGAACCCGTCGCCGTTATGCAGAGGGCCACTTGCAGCATAGCACTACGACACCGCCCATGTTCGCTGCGCCCTCCACTTCTCCAAGCCCCAGCAAGCCCCACAGTCACAGCGCGGCCCGACGCGCGGGCAGCCTTGCTCTGACAAGCGAGTGCACTGAACGTATCCACCTGCGCCCTGCCAGGAGCACCGCACGCACTGCCCGTGCGCGGTGCTGTTCCAGGCGCCCACCTGCACCAGCTTGGCGCGCGGCTGCAGCGTGCCCTGCCGGCCGGCGGCGCCCTGCTGGCTGATGCTCCCTGCTAGCCTGGATGTCGGCCGCTTGCCGGCAGTGGCATGCAGCAGGCAGGCAAGGATCCTACCGGCCGCTTGCTGGCAGTGATATGCAGCAGGCAGGCAAGGAAAGCTGTGTGAGCCTGCTGTGATTGCCCTCGAGGCGCACCTTGGCCTGGTGCAGGGCGGTGGGGGCTGCTTCAGCCCTGGCGTGGGGTCTGGCTTGCTGAGGGGTGACCAGCTGTGCTCGTGTTGGCATGCTGATGCGGCAGGGCATGGTAGGGTTGCATCAGCTCGGCGTTGGGGTCATGCTGACCACAGGGCCTCACATACGCTCCACCTATGCGCGTGGGGCTGGGCACGGAGGGCCTACCGCCGCTGCGCAGTTTTTGCTTGATGCGGCCGCGCTCAGCCGCGCGCGCGGGCGCGGCAGGGCATGGAGGGCCGCATCAGCCTGGCGCCGCTGCGCAGCGACGACACGCTTGCCGTGCTGGGCGGCGACTTTGCGATGGACGCGTCCGTGGCGACCGCGGTGCGCGGCAGCGCGCGCGCGCAGCTCGCCGGCGGCGCCGCGCGCGGGCGCGACAAGTCTGAGCGCGCCACCGTGGAGACCGTGCTGGACCCGCGCACGCGCCTGGTGCGCAGCGCCTGCATATGCACAAACCAGGACAAGCTGCGCAAGCATGAATTCAGAGACTGTGTTATGGCGACTTGTGCGAGTGCTGGCGCTCTGTGGACAGCAGACGCAACCAAGCGTAAGCGGGTGCAGTAGATGCTGGACACATGTGCCGTGCAGCGACAGAAGGTGGCATATTGCAGATGCTTGGTATTGCTTTGGAGCGGACGTGTGCAAGCCTCACTGCTTGCTGCGGGCGCCTGTCGTGCCTGCCATGGGAAGCCGTCCGAGAGCGCCCACGTGCGCGCCCTCCACGCGCGCGCGCCCCCCGCGCGCCAGGTGCTGCTCGAGGTGCTCCAGGTAGGATCGAGACGGACGGCAAGGTGGCTGTGATGGGGCCAGACCCCCGCGCGCGCCAGGTGCTGTTCAAGATGCTGAACAGCGGCTTCCTGGGCGAGATCAACGGCTGCGTGAGCACGGGCAAGGAGGCCAACGTGTACCACGCGACCGGCGCGGGCGGCGCCGACCTGGCGGTCAAGGTGTACAAGACGTCCATCCTGGCGTTCAAGGACCGCGACAGGCGCGCCCGGCCGCGCCGGGCGGGGCTGCGGGGGCGCGGCGCGCGCGGACGGCGCGGCTGCGCTGCGCAGCCTGGCGGCGTGGGCTGCTTCGGGTATGCTGTGGTGGCGCGGCCGGTCACATGGAGCGTGTGGGGGCGCGTTCTTGCCGAGCCAGGTACAGCTGCATGCGCAGCTCGAATGTCACACAGCGAGACTGGCTCTCCCTGGGTCTGCATGGGGACGGCGGCTATGGCGGGCATGTCCTTCAAGGCGGCGGGTCTGCATCTGAAGACTGCATTGTCTGTACCTGCATGCAGGAGAGGGCGTCTGTATTTACAGAACAGGGCGCCTGCGTGCAGAGGCACAAAGATACGGCCCAGGGGGCTCTGGGCCAAGCAACAAGATGCGAGGCTGAACAAAGGTGCGTGAGCCCGCGGCTGCGGCGCAGGTATGTCACGGGCGATTTCCGCTTCCGCTTCGGCTACTGCAAGAGCAACCCGCGCAAGATGGTCAAGGCGCGCCCCTGCTGCCCGTTGCCCTCACACGCGAGCCCCCCTGCCCGGCGCAATCCACTGTCTGACACACTAGCAGAACCATCCATGCTGCAGTTAGAGCTTGGCCAAAGGGTGCCGGCGCACCGGGCAGCATCGTGCCAGACACGCTGTGCGCCAGGAAGCCCTGCTCTGTCAACAAGGATAGGGCGTAGGGCGCTGCCCCGCACCCACGACCGGCCCCCGCCCATGACAGGTGTGGGCGGGAATGGAGATGCGCCTGGGCGCATCTACCTCACCCAGCCCTTCACACACACCCTAAACCCTAAATCCAACAGGCCCCCGCCCGCGGCAGGTGTGGGCGGAGAAGGAGATGCGCAACCTGGCGCGCCTGCGCACGGCCGGCATCCGCGCGCCGCGGCCGCTGCAGCTGCGCGCGCACGTGCTCGTCATGGAGTTTGTCGGCGCCGGCGGCGTCGCCGCGCCGCGGCTCAAGGCGCGAGCGGGCTCCTGTCGCAGCGCAGCGTCGGCTCCCATGCCTTTTGCTGTGCAGGCGCTCCTATGCGCGCCAAGCACGCGAGTGCGGAGCAGAGGGGCTGCCAGTGGGCGCGTGGCAGCGCCTGGGCGCGCAAGTCTGGCAATAGTGTCGAGCTGCCGAAGGCGTCGTATGTGCATGTCTTGCGAGCGTGGGGTGGCGGCCATGGCCGGGCCGTGGCGCGCACCAGACCAAGTCGCTGAGACTGACGTGGCATGCATGAGCAGGCGAGCGCGCGCGCGGCGGCAGGACGCGCGCGCGCCGCTGGCGCAGCTGCAGGTGTTCTACACGCAGCTGGTGCTGCTCGTGCGGCAGCTGTACCAGGAGTGCCGCCTGGTGCACGCCGACCTGTCCGAGTACAACATCCTCGTGCACCAGGCGCGCGCGCAGCGTGATACCAGGGTTAGGGTATGGGTTGTATTAGGGTAACCTCCCTGCTCAGAGCGTTTACGCAGTGGGATGCACGAGCTGTTGCCAGCACGCGCACAGACTCCTCTTCGCGTGTGGCCCGTGCGGCTGGCCCGGGTTTGAGGGTGCCTGGATGTGGTCGAGCAGGCGCCCGGGCAGGCCTAGCGCGCATGGTATGGGCGCGCCTGGCTGCATGCAGCTTGTCACCACGCATCCAGCCATGCCCTCCCCATGGCACACTGACCGCTCTGAGAACCGGCGTGCTGCCCATGGAGCGGGCGGGCGTCCTTGCGCGTCCCACGCGGCGAGCGCGTAGGCCAGATGTGCAGCGCCGCCGCGCAGGGGCAGCTGTGGCTCATCGATGTCAGCCAGTCAGTGGACCTGGACCACCCGCGCGCGCTGGACTTCCTGCGCGAGGTGCGGCGCCTGTGGGCCGTGTGAACACCGCTTGATCCGCATGATCCGCCTGTGTGTTCTCTTTGGCATACCCTTATGCCCCCATATGTGGCGCTCTCGCCTTGTTGTTTTGGTTAAAATAGGCTTAGGGTCAGGGTTGAACTCTGCTCCTGCGAGCTTTGAAAGTTGCGCGTGCGGGCGGGCAGGACGCGGCGCACGTCAACGCGTTCTTTCGGCGCGCGGGCATTGCGACGCTGACCACGCGTGAGCTGTTTGACTTTGCGGTCGACCCCACCATCACGCCCGAGCGCCTGGACGGCGCGCTGGACGCGCTGGCGCGCCTGGCTGCCGCGCGGCCCGCCGGCGCCGCCGCCGAGGAGGACGCGGGCGTTGCCGCCCAGGCGCGCCTTTTCTCTGCTATTGGTGGAGAGAGCCTGCGATACCCGCTGTTAGAAGAGGGCCTGCGACACCTACTAAGAACGAGATGGGTCGAGCTCACTATTCCTATGCCCAAGCATGGGTAAAATTCAAGTGCGGAAGAGCTCGGCAGCTGCAGATGACCCAGCTCCCAGAAGTAGCTGCAAGCACCTTCCGAAATGTTACAGGGGCATGTGGCAAGCACCCGACGAAGCCTCACAGCGCTGATGGTTGATGACCCCGCACGCGCGGCCCGCAGGTGTTCCACCAGGCGTACATCCCGCGGCGCCTAGAGGAGGTGGAGGACCACGAGCGCGACTTTGACCGCCTGGCGGTCGGCGCCGGCGCGGCCGAGGGCATCTATTATCAAACACTTGCCGGCATGCGGCCGGACATGACCGGCGCGGCGGCCGAGCCCGCCGTCGTCTCCGCGGCCGTCGCCGCCGACGCCGCGCGCGCCGGGAGCGGCGGCGGCGCGGCGCGCGGCGCTGCGGCTGCCGAGCCCGGCGACGGCGGCAGCGGGGCGGCGGGTGCCGGGCGGGGCGGGGGTGAGGTAGGCGGCGGGGCTGCAGCGGAGGATGCAGCGCGCAGCGGCGGCGACAGCGGCAGCAGCTCTGGGGCCGACAGCGACAGCGAGGGCTCTGAGGAAGGGTCTGAGGGGCGCGCGCGCGGCGCGCCGGCGGACCCCGACGCGGCGCGCGCGGACCGCAAGGCGCACAAGGCCGCGGTCAAGGAGGCCAACCGCGAGCGGCGGAAGCACAAGGTGCCCAAGCACGTCAAGAAGCACGCGCTCGCCAGGCATAAGAAAAAGTAGGGCCCGCTGCCGCCCATCGCTTTGACAAGGTTCTGCGTCATGGGTGTGTGTGCTGCGCGGACTGTGCCGTAAACAGCATGTAACAGTATTGTAACAATACTATTGTTGGTGAGTCCCATCCGACTTCACCGATGTCTCTCACGTGTCCAGCATCTCATCACATGTTCACCCTAGCTAGTGGAGAGCACCGCACCGGCCAAGAGGTACGGCTACGCTCAAGCAAAGGCCGCTGGTGAGGTGTTCATGCAATGCGGTGCTCCTCAGACCTGGCCTAGCCTTGCCTACTGTCTACCTACCAATAGCAAGGCGTGTGCAACCGATGTCCAAAACAGAGCAAGACACTCAGTATCCACACAGGGACGGAGGGCAGGCTCAAGGGGCTGACAAGGCGACAAGGCAGAAAGTGCAGGGAGGGCGGGGCAGACATCCAAAAAGCTCTAGCCTACACCAGAGTCCACACAAATAAACATAAGTCATGCAGAGCAGGTGACATGCGCTCAGTGCCGCGGTAACAGCACATCACATCCGACACAGCGGCTACTCGGAAGAAGCTAGAGGCAGCATGGTCAGAAGGAGGGCTGGGCGGCTGCGACCCATGCTCACACCCAGGAGTGCTCGCCCAGCAGGCCGCCCCGCTGCGCGTCCAGCACGTCCAGCAGCTCCTCGCCCACGATGTCCGCCACCTGTCCGTGCCGCATGTCCTCAATGGCCTCACCCCATGCTGAGTCTTTCCCTGGACTTGCTCGCGGCCCCAGCTTCTGTCTGTGCGAGCAGGTTCCACAGGCATGAGGTCAGTATTCCAAATCAGCATCCGACCTTGTGAAAAGAAGCGTGACCCGCAGTATGTGTCCCGCCTGCCCACAGGCCGGCCGCGGCGCGCCTCGCGGAAGCGCGAGGACACAAAGTAGTGGTCGCCCATGACGGGCACGTTGCGGAAGCGCCCGCTCGTGTATGCCGCCCACTGCCCCATGGCCGCCGGGTTGATCGTCGCGTCCGCCAGGCCGTCCAGCGCCAGGATGGGCGTGCCGGCCAGCGGCGGGCGCGGCACGTGCTCGTAGCGCACGGCCATGGCGATGTCGGCAACGCCCATGGGCGCCACGCGCGCGAACAGCCGCTCGCTGCGCTTCATCTCCTCCAGGCCCGCAAAGTTGCCCTTCTCAAAGACCTGCGCGCCGGCGGCGGCGCGGGGCGCGCGGCTCGCGAGGCGCGCCTGATGCCGTGGTTGCGTGAGCCGGTCATGGGAGGCGGGTCTTGCTGCATGCATGCTTGCGGGCGAGTGCCTGTTGGGGATGGCCACCGCTAACGACCAATGAGCACCTGCGCTTTGAGCCCTCATGAATGGCTGTTGCGCAGGCTAGCATTTGTGATGATGCAGGACTCTGAGTTGCAAGTGGACACATAAGAGGTGGGCGCGGCGGACCGACGTTCAAGGCTGGGCCCTCTGCATCGAGCACGGAATGCTCATGCACGGCCCTGCCCGACGCAAGGCCGCGGCAACTTCACACGACCCTGCAGCCCAGCCGTCCCAGCCTGCACACAGGCCCAGGCGCGGCGCACCATCATGATGGTCTCGCGCGGCAGCGACTCCCAGCCGGCCAGCTTGGCGAGCACGCCCTCCTTCAGCGCGGCCGGGTCGACCTCGGCGGGCCCGCCCGGCGGCAGGTACAGGCGCGCGACCGCCAGCGCGTACAGGTGCGGCGGCGAGACGGCCGCCACGGCGAGCAGCGCCGGCGGCGGCGCCAGCGCCTCCGCCTCGACCGCGCGCGCCAGCTCGTACGCCACGATCGCGCCCAGGCACGCGCCGAACAGGGCGTACGGCTTGTCCTGGGAGAGCATAGGGTAGGGATAGGGCATGAGGGTGTCACTCTCAAGGGGGCTCATGACAGTGCGTGGTGCTGCGCCGTGCGCAGCCTTGCCTTTTCTGTCTCGAACGCCCAGCCCAAAAATGCCGCAGCGCCCTGGCATGCAGTACCGCGGCGCCCTGCCGCTTCCACAGGCCCTACACAGCGCGCGAGCGCGGCCGCGTCGGAGGGCGCAGGCTCGCCCTCGCGCCGCCCGCGGCCGGGGATCTCCACCGGGCAGACCTGGATGCTGGGCGGCAGCAGCATGGCCCACCTGGCGCGCGCGCGCTGTGCTGAGGAGGGCCTCTCCAGTGATGTGTTTCGGATGCTGTGCTGTAATTCCTCTGCGTGGCTTAAATACGAGGGTATGTTGGCATGCACAGGCATGCTGAGCAGCGGTGCTGTGCAATGATCTCCCTATATTGATGGTGGCACGCTGGCTCAAGTGCAGCGACAGCCGCATGCTGACATGAGCAGCGGCTGGTGCAGGGCTGTGCATGAGCGCACGCGGCGAGGGCGGCGCACCGCGCAAAGACGTTCTCCGACACGCCGCCCGCGTACGGCAGGCAGAACAGCCGCAGCCGGATGCTCGAGGGCGCCGGCGCGATCCAGAGCGAGCGCGCGTCCGGCGGCGCAGCGGCGCTGCCGCCGGCCGCCGCGGCCGCGGCCGCGTCGGCAGCCAGGCGGCTGAGGGTGGCGCCCTCGGGGTCCTCCAGCAGCAGCGTCAGCTGCACGCCCAGCCGCTCCTGCCGGGCGCGGCCGCTCACGACCAGAGCAGCCTCCATGAATGCAGACATACATTGTGCGGGGCGGCGCCCAGTCTGCTGCACCTTGCGGCGCTGCAAGCAGCCAGTTGGACAGCCAGACTGCAACGCGTAGAAGACATGTCATGTCACTCTGTGTTAAACTGTGAGAAACTGCTTCAGCACGCTCCAGCGCGACGGCCGCGTCAGCCCCCCTCAAGTGCACAAGTGAGAGCCACACATTGACTGATCTTGAGCTCCATGCGGCGAACGCGCGGCTCTAGCGCAGACAGCATCGCCTCAACACAGCATTGCCAGATCCATCCGGAGGGAGGAAGGAAGCGCTGCTGCGGCGCGCTCAGTCCACCCATGCAGCGTGGCCATGGTGCTCCGACCGACACGCATGTTCCAGTGACGTCAGTGACCCCCCGGCGGAGCAGGTCCTTGTGCGCGCCTCGATGCGCCGGCGCAGCTCCAGCATGGCCAGCGAGTCCAGGCCCTGCGCGGCCAGCGGCGCGTCATCGTCCACGGCGCCCTCCACGAAGCCGCCCACGAGCGCGCGCAGCTCCGCGCGCAGCTGCTCCGGGTCTCTCGGACCCTGGCCAGGGCCGCCGGGCTGGACGACGCCGTCCGCAGGGCCGCCCGCGGGCGCGCGCGGCTCCGTGCGCAGCGCTCCCGGGTCGCCGACATCCTGGCTGGGGATGCCGGGGCTGTTCGTGGGTGCGCCTGGAGCGGAGGACTGCTGGGTTGCGCCTGAAGGCGTGGCGTCAGCTGCTGGGGCGCCACCTTGCGCGCCGGCCTGTATGACAGCAGCAGCCTTATCAGTATACAGCCGACCCTGCATGCCGACCAGATGCAGGACTTATACACAACGCTCAGGTGCCTGCCACCTAGGGCTTGCTGAACACCTCCGCCCAACATATGAGCCTGTAGACACTTGGCAAGTGGCCGTCAGCGCAACACGCCTGTCACGCACATCGGCTCAATTGGTGGACAGCTTGCAGGCGGGTAGGGCATGCAAGGGCTCGCGGGCCAGCTCACCAGCGGAGGCGCGACGTGCGCGTCTGCGGGCGCGGCCACCCAGGAGTGGCCTGCGCCCAACAGCCCGCCGCTGGCGCCGCGCTCCAGCGCGTCCAGCAGTCCATGCGCCACCACGTGCGTCACCTAGCGCGGCATGCGCCCTGGCTGTCAGCCTTCTTCCAGTGCAGCCTAATGCGCTGGCAGAGCGCCTGGTTTTTAGGCTGACGCTCAGAACATGGAACACATCAGGGTGGCTGTTCGTGCTGGTCTCGAGCTTGCACCCTGCAGCACGCATGCCTGTCGTCAGCATCAGCTGTCAGTGCTCTGCCTCAAGTCCCTACCTGCACGGAAGGCAGAAGCGGTGGCGCGCCTCGCGGAAGTGCGTGGTAACAAAGTAGTGGTCGCCCATGACGGGCACGTGCCGGAAGGCGCCACTAGTGTAGCGGCCCCACTGCGCCATGTTGCCGCGCTCGATGGTCGCGTCGGCCAGGCCGTCAAAGGCGGCCAGCGGCACGCCGGCCAGCGGCGGCCGCGGCGCGTGCTCGTAGCGCACGGCCATGGCGATGTCGGCGACGCCCATGGGCGCCACGCGCGCGAACAGCCGCTCGCTGCGTTTCATGGCCTCCAGGCCCGCAAAGTTGCCCCTCTCAAAGACCTGCGCGGTGCCCGGACAAAGATAGGTTTAGGGCTAGTGACCCTTGTACGCCATACACCGCATGAAGCAGCAGCGGGCACGAGCTTGTGCGTCAAATGTGGTGGCTTGACAGCGTGCACCGCATCACAGGCTCACGCTGATCCTCTGGGACTGCGCGCTCAGGCGGCGCACCAGCATGAGCGTCTCGCGCGGCAGCGCCTCCCAGCCCGCCAGCTTGTCGAGCACCTCGGTGCGCGGTGACGGCTCGCCGTCGCCCAGCGGCCGCGTCAGATACAGCTTCATCACCGCGCGTGCGTAGAGGTCCGGCGGCGACACCGCCGCCACGAACAGGGCGACCGGTGGTGGCGCCAGCGCCCCGGCCTCGACCGCGCGCACGAGCTCGTACGCCACAATCGCGCCCAGGCATGCGCCAAACAGCGCATACGGCTTGTCCTGAGGCCCAACGGTCCGTGTCGGCCACGAATGGGTGATACATGCATTGGATACACGCTTTGGAAAGTCACCACAACGAGCAGCGCCACCAGCAACAGCAGCGTATTGCCGTGAGTGTGCGTATGAGCTCGTATGCCGCAGGTATGCCGGCGCCCAAGCTCCGTTTGTTTTTTCGGAGCGCAGCGCATGGACGCATGGACACATGTATCTCGACTTCTGTGAGGAGTTCGGATCACACACAACGCATTGTGATCGCAATGCACAAGGTTGTGTGGTGTGCATGCGTGCTGGGCGCGCCTGCAGGGGGAGGGAGCGCGCAAGCAAGCGCGCGAGCTCTGCAGCGTCCGTCAGCGCGGGCTCGCCCTCGCGGCGCCCGCGCCCGGGGATCTCGACTGGGCAGACCTGTATG
>JAABUX010006547.1_pt1 | contig 13877 bp, 11 predicted proteins | sample 5561851 | NCBI WGS metagenome assembly JAABUX01 (sample SAMN10711883, study PRJNA513361) | rock metagenome | isolation source: Antarctica rocks | place: Antarctica: Victoria Land, Richard Nunatak red sandstone | collected 2016-01-03 | reverse complement strand
CCGCGATGATCACCGGCATCGTCGCCAGACCGTCCAGACCATCGGTCAGGTTCACCGCGTTTCCCGCACCCACCACCACGAAGGCGGCGAATACGAGGTAGAACCAGCCGAGATGCACCCCGGCGTCCTTGAGGAAGGGAACGAACAACTCGTGTCCCGTGTGCGACGAGATAAGCGCTGCGGCCGCCCCCGCGATAGCGAATTCGGCCAGAAGGCGTGCGCGAGCCGAAAGGCCACGATGGGATTGCTTGGTGACCTTGGCATAGTCGTCGATGAACCCGATCGCTCCGAAGCCCAACATTACGCCAAGACACGCCCACACGAAGATATTCGTGAATTCCATCCACAGAATTGTGGAGATCGTCACCGCGATCAGCATCCCCAGCCCGCCCATCGTCGGCGTGCCCTTCTTCGCCACGATGTGCGACGCCGGACCATCGCTGCGGATCGGCTGCCCCTTGCCCTGCCTCGAGCGCAACCACGCGATCAGTCGCGGCATCAGCACAAGCATGATCACCAGCGCGCTCAGCACGCCCCCCGCGGTGCGGAAGGTGATATAGCGGAACAGGTTGAGCGCGCCCGCGAAGTGGAACGCCTGCGCGAGCGCGTAGAACATCAATCCTCCATGATGGTCAGCGCGGCGACCAGATTGCCGAGGCCGATGCCGTTCGAGCCTTTGACCAGCACGAGATCGCCCGCGCGGATCGTCGCGCGCGCAGCCTCGAGCGCGGCGTGCCAATCTGCTGTCCAAGTCGCGGCGGCGAACCGTTCGGCGATCGGCCGCGTCTCCTCGCCCACCAGCACCGCGTGCGCCACCCCCGCGTCGATCAGCGCGGGCACCAGCGCGGCATGGTAGACGGGCGCGCGCGCGCCCAGTTCGCGCATCCCGCCCAGCACCGCGATCTTGCGCGGCGCGGTCGCATCGGCGAGCACGCCGAGCGCCGCCGCCATCGACGCGGGGTTGGCGTTGTAGCTCTCGTCGAGGATGGTCGCCTCGCCGCCGCCGCGCACCCTGATCGTCAACCGTTGCCCGCGCCCCGGTAGCGCGCTCGCGGTGGCGAGCGTCTCGATCGCGAGTGCAGGGTTCACGCCCGCCGCCTGCGCCGTCGCGATCACCGCGAGCGCGTTCAGGACGTGGTGCCGCCCCGGCATCCCGATGCGCGCGCGCATCTGCTTGCCGCCGATCTCGACGGTGAAGCTGCTCCCGTCCGAGCCCTCCATCAGTTCGATCCCGCGCACCTGCGCGCGCTCGCCTAGCCCGAAGCCGATCACCTGGTGACCACCCGCGTTCACTGCGGCGCGCAGGCGGGCGTAGTAAGGCGAGTCGAACGGGAGGATCGCCCGCCCGCCCCGCTCCAGACCGAGGAAAATCTCGGCCTTGGCGTCGGCGATCCCCGCCTCGCCGTCGGGGAAATTCTCGATATGCGCGGGCGCGATGGTGGTGATCAGCGCCACATCGGGGCGAACCTGCGCGGTCAGCGCCGCGATCTCGCCCGCGTGGTTCATCCCCATCTCGAACACCGCGCGCTCGGTATCGGCGGGCATCCGCGCCAGGCTGAGCGGCACGCCGGTGTGGTTGTTGTAGCTTTTGACGCTCGCGTGCGCACGGCCCGCACGCATGAACGTGTCGAAGAGCGCCTGCTTGACGCTCGTCTTGCCCGCGCTCCCCGTCACGCCCACCACGCACGCGGTAGGCGCGAGCCGCGCGCGCGCCGCGCGGCCCAGCGTCTCGAGCGCGGCCTGCGTATCCGCCACCTGTACATGCGGCGTTCCCGGGCGCGGCTCGCTGACGATCAGGCCCGTCGCGCCTTGGGTCAGCGCCTGCTCGACATATCGGTGTCCGTCGGTGTGCTCGCCCTTGAGCGCGACGAACAGGTCGCCGGGCCCAACCTCGCGGCTGTCGAAGGTCACACCGCTAACCGCGAACGGTGCGGACGCGACGCCGCCCGTCGCCGCCGCGATCGCGTCCGAGGTCCACAGCGGCGCGCTCACGGGGCGGCCAGTTCGCGCGCGACCGCGACATCGTCGAACGGGTACACCTGATCGCCCACGATCTGCCCCGTCTCGTGCCCCTTGCCCGCGATCAGCACCGTATCGCCCGCGCGCGCTTGGCGCATCGCATAGCCGATCGCTTCGCGCCGATCCCCGATCTCGCGCGCATCCGGGGCCGCGAGCAGGATCGAAGCGCGGATCGTCGCCGCATCCTCGTGCCGGGGATTGTCGTCGGTCACGATGGCGAGGTCGGCGTGCCCGGACGCCTCCCCCATCGGCCCGCGCTTCCCCTGATCGCGGTCCCCGCCCGCGCCGAACACCAGGATCAGTCGCCCCGGCGTATGCGGCCGCAGCGCCGCGATCGCCGCCTCCAGCGCATCGGGTGTGTGCGCGTAGTCCACATACACTCCCGCTCCCGAAGGCGTTACCAGCGCGCGCTCGAGCCGTCCCCGGATGGGCACGACGCGCGCGAGATTGCCCAGCGTCGCCTCGATCTCGCCTCCCGTCGCCACCACCAGCGCGGCCGCGATCAGCGCGTTCGCCGCCTGATACGCCCCGATCAGCGGCAGCCTCACCTCACGCTGGCGCTCCCCTACCGCTATGCGCAGCACCTGTCCGAACGCGGTCGGCGCGCGCGAGACCAGCCGCCAATCCCCTCCGCTCTCCCCCACGGTGACATGCGTGCGCCCCGGCGCGGCCGCGAGCACTTCGCGCGCCGCCGGATCGTCCGCCCAAACCACCGCCGTCCCGTCCTCGGCGAGCAAGTCGCGGAACAGCATCAGCTTGGCGGCGAAATACGCCTCCATCGTCCCGTGATAATCGAGATGGTCGCGCGAGAGATTGGTGAACGCCGCCGCCGCCACCTCGAACCCCGCGACGCGGTGCTGGTGCAGCCCATGGCTCGACGCCTCGAACGCCGCGTGGCTCACCCCCTCGCGCGCGAGGCCATGCAGGTTGGAGAGGAACGTCACCACGTCGGGCGTCGTCAGCCCGGTAGACCGCCGGTCGTCCCCCACTGTCACGCCCAATGTCCCGATCGAGGCCGCGCGGTGCCCCGCCATCGTCCACAGCTGGCGTGTCAGTTCGACCGTGCTCGTCTTACCATTCGTCCCCGTCACCGCGACCAGCGTCTCGGGCAACGGTCGGAAAAACTTCGCCGCCAGCGCCGCGAACGCCGCGCGGGGATCGTCCGCGCTGATCTGCGCCGCCCCCTTCACCCGCGCCCCAGGCCGCGCCACCACCGCCACCGCGCCCGCCGCAATCGCCGCGTCGATGAAGTCCTCGCCGTTGGCCCGCGCACCCTCGAACGCGCCGAACACCGCGCCCGGGGCGACCTTGCGATGGTCGATCGCGAAGCCCGTGACGCTGACGGGCGGCGCACCGGGAACAAGGTCGCCAAGCAACATTGCGCTAGTCTTCCGCCTTGACCTCGCCCGGAAGCAAGCCCTCCACGCTGACGTCGCGGTGCATGTCGGGTAACACCCCCAGCATCGGCCCGATGCGCGTCACCAGCTTGCTGACGATCGGCGCGCTCACCATCCCCGCCGTCTTGAAGCCGCCGGTGTCCTTGGTGCCGTGCGGCCCGTCGAGCATCGCGACCACGACATAGCGCGGCGCGTCCATGGGAAAGGCGGAGGCGAAGGTCGAAACCACCGCGCCTTCGACGTAGCGGCCGTTGACGACACGATTGGCGGTTCCCGTCTTGCCGCCGACGCGGTAGCCGGGGGCTTCCGCCCTGCGGCCGGTGCCTTTGAGGACGACGAGGCGGAGCAAAGCGCGCATCTGGTCCGAGACGGCGGGACTGAAGACGCGGGTGCCGGGGGCTTGGGTTCCCGGCGACACTTTCAACAGCGTTGCGGGTCGCCATAATCCGCCATTGACTAATGTTGCGTAAGCTGTCGCCAAATGCAGCGGGGTGACCGCGATGCCGTGGCCGAAGCCGACGGTCATCGTTTCCACCTTGTGCCAACTCTTGGGGAATAGCGTGCGCCCACGCTCCTTCAGCTCGACCTGCACCGGGGCGAGGAAGCCCAGCTTGTCCAAGTACGCGCGCTGGCGCTCCGAGCCGATCAGGTCGGCGATGCGTGCGGTGCCGATGTTGGACGAGTGAATGAAGACCTCGGGCACGGTGAGGATGCGCCGCTGCGGGTGATCGTCGTGGATGGTGAAGCGGTCGATGCGCAGCGGCGCGCGCGCGTCGAAGCGGTCGGTCACCTTCACCAGCCCCGAATCGAGCCCCATCGCGATCGTCATCGCCTTGAACGTCGAGCCGAGTTCGTACACCCCCAGGGTTGCGTTGTTGCGCTGCTGGTCGGGGGTCGCCTGCCCGGGCTTGTTCGGATCGAAGCTCGGCAGCGAAGCGAGCGCCACGATCTCGCCCGTTTGTACGTCCATTACCACGCCAGCAGCGCCCAATGCGCTGTGCTTTGCCATGGCGAAGGCGAGTTCGCTTTCGAGCGCCTGCTGGACGCGCGCGTCAATCGAGAGTGTCACCGGCGCGGCGTGCAAAGCCAGCAGCGACGCATCGAGCGACCGCTCGATCCCCGCGCCGCCGTGGCCGTCCACGCCGGTGAAGCCCACCACATGCGCGGCGAGGTTCTGGTTGGGGTAGGTCCGGCTCGGCTCGGCCTCGATTTCGATCCCCGGATCGCCGAGCGCGGTCACCGCGCGCGTCAGCGCGGGCGAGACGCGCCGCGCGAGGAAGCTCGAGCGCGCCTTGGGGCCGTTGACGAGACGCGGCAGCAGCTCGGCCGCGCGGCGCCCCAATACCGGCGCGAGCTTCGCGGCGAGCACTTGCGGCGGCGTGATGATGTGATGCGGCCGCGCGACGATCGCATACAGCTCCACACCGTGCGCGAGCGTCGTGCCGTTGCGATCGACGATGTCGGCGCGCGGCGACAGCCACGCGGGAGCGATCGCCGGAGCCGCTTGCGGCCGGGCGGCGATCACGCCCAGCTCGGCGAGCCGCAGCACGAGGACAAAGGTGACGATCACGAACCCGAGCAGCGCCAGTGTTAGCCGCGCCCGAGCGCGCTCGATCAGCTGGGGCGGCGCGACGTCAGCGGGCGCGCGCCACGGAGCAGGCGCGCGCGTGTCTGCAGGGACGCCGCGACCGATCGTGATCGCGGCACTCACCGCAGCGACACGTGGCGCGTCGTCCCGTCCGCGACCTTGAGTTCGCGCCCGATCGCCTGGGTCAGATCGGCGATATCGCTGGATGGCTCGGGCGCGGGAGCGCGCGCTGCGAGTTCGGCAACGGGGTCGGCGGCTTGCGTATGCGCGTACGCAGCCCTCCCTCTTCCTGGCTCGCTCCGCTCGCCTGTCCCTCCCCCCGGTTGGGAGAGGGTGCGGCTGGGCGTTCTTTCACCCCTCCCCCGCAGGGGGGAGGGAAATGCGAGCGAAGCGAGCGAGGGAGAGGGAACACGGTGATGAACGGCGATCTGCGCGGCCATGATCGGTGCGGCGTCCGGCTCGGCCCGCTGCGCTGTCGGGATTGGCGTCGCCACCGGCGCGCGCGTGTCCGTGCGCGCCACCGCCGGCACTGCCTCCGCCCCACCCCGGCCAGGCAGATACGCCACCAGCTGCGCGGGCGCGCCGAGCAGCTGCTGAGGCGCGGGCGCGCTCATCAGCAGCGCGCTATCATTCCAGCTTTGCAGTTGCGGCAGCCGCGCGCGCGTGTGGAGTTCGGCGTCGAGCGCGCGCATTGCCTCCGCGTCGCGTGCGATCTCGACGCGCAGTTGGGCGACCCCGGCGCGCTCGGCGGCGACGTGCGCGCTCACCAGATAGCAGCCGAGCGAGACGCCAAGCGCGGTGCCGACCTGCGCCAGACCGGCGATATAACGGTTCATCGATGATCCTCCCAGGCGGGGGCGGCGGTGCGGCGCGCGGCGCGCAAGGTGGCCGAGCGCGAACGGGGGTTGGCCGCGAGTTCGGCCTCGGACGGGCGCACCGCCTTGGGTAGCGGCGCGGCGAAGCTCGGCAGCGGACCCGACGCCGCCTCGGGCAGATAGCGCGACCCGCCCGGGGTGGAGCCCGATCGCGCGCGCAGGAACAGCTTGACCGCGCGGTCTTCCAGACTGTGGAACGTCACTACCGCCAGCCGCCCGCCCGGCCCGAGCAGCCGCTCGGCGGCGCGAAGACCCTCGTCCAACTCGCCCAGCTCGTTGTTCACATGGATACGGATCGCCTGGAACGCGCGCGTCGCGGGGTCCTTGGGCATCCCCGGATGGTGCCCGAGCGCGCGCCGCACCACGGCGGCCAACTCGCCCGTGCGCGTCAGCGGCCGCGCAGCGACGATCGCGCGCGCGACCGCGCGTGCGCGCGGCTCCTCGCCGTAGCGTTTGAGAACGTCTGCGATTTCGGCCTCGTCGGCTTCGTTGACGAACTCGGCCGCGCCCGGACCCTCAGCGCCCATGCGCATATCGAGCGGCCCGTCCGCCTGGAACGAGAACCCCCGCTCGCCCTCGTCGAGCTGGAACGAGGACACGCCGATATCGAGCGCGATCGCGTCGACGGTGCTCACTCCGCGCGCGGCCAGCGCGACGTCCATCTGACTGAATTGCTCCTCAATTAGCGTCACCCGCGCGTCCGCCTTAGCCCGTGCCAGCGCGGCGGGATCGCGGTCGAACGCCCACGCATGGCGCACCCCCGCCGCGAGCGCCGCCCGGGTATAGCCGCCGCCGCCGTAGGTGCCGTCGACGAAGATCTCGCCCGGCTCCAGCGCGAGCGCGGCCATCGCCTCGGCGAGCAGCACGGGCACATGCCCGCTCACGCGCGCGCGTCCAGTTGGCGGCGCACGATGCGGCCGAGCGGGCTGGTGTCGCCCTTCACCGCCAGGAACCGCTCGGGGTTCCAGATCTCGAAATAGTCGCCCGCCGCGATGAAGCAGGCGAGTTTGTCGATCTCGCCCAGGTCCTTGAGCGTCGCGGTCAGAATGATGCGGCCGCTATCATCGATCGGCAACCGCTCGGCCGCGCCGAACGCGGCGCGCTGGAAGTCGTCGCGCTCGGGGCCGAAGTCGTCGCCGAAGCGGCGGTCGATCGTCGCCTGCAGCCGCTCGGGGCGCTTGATGTCGTAGCCGACAAGGCAGGGTTCGCGCTCGTGCGGCCCGAGGATCATCAGCTTCTCAGCCGTGCGCTGGTGGATGGTGTCGCGGAACGCTGCGGGCACGGAGAGGCGGTTCTTGGCGTCGACCAAGTTCAGCGCATAGCCGATGAACTGTTCGTGGCTCACAACGCCGCTACTCCGCCGAGCCCACCCGCGCGAAACCCAGGCGCATGGCGCGGGTGGCCCCGTGCAAGGTGCTTACGACGGGCTTACATGGTATTCAATGGGAAAATACGGGTAAAGCTGGCCAATCCACAAAGATATATCGTCCGATTTGGAATGAAAGCCTTTGTTCTATTCTTGTTCGCGTACCGTTGTTCCTGTGGATAAGTCGCGGGACAGGCTGTGGGCTTCCGCGTATGAAGACCACGCGCTAGTCGAGGCGGGATGAGCGAACTCCCGTACCGCCCGGCCGTGGGCATCATGCTCCTGAACGCCCGCGCAGAGGTGTTCGTCGGGCAGCGTTTAGATAGCACGCTCGAGGCGTGGCAGATGCCCCAAGGCGGGATCGATCCGGGCGAGACGCCCGAACAGGCGGCGTGGCGCGAACTCGGCGAGGAGGTGGGGACCAACGCAGCCGAGATCGTGACCGTCGCTGGACGCCAGCTCGATTACGATTTGCCGCCCGACCTGCAAGGCAAGCTCTGGGGCGGCAAGTATCGGGGGCAGCGCCAGACCTGGTTCACCGGGACCGATACGGAGATCGACATCGCCACGCCCGAACCCGAGTTCCGCTCGTGGATGTGGATCGCGCCGCAAAGGCTTCCCCAGCTGGCCGTATCCTTCAAGCGCGCGCTATACGAGGCGGTGCTCGCGGAATTCGCCTTGTTGATTGTCTGATTGTGAACGCTGGCGCGCGGTCGCTCCCGCTGCTACCAACTCGTCCGTGAGCGCCGCCATCACCGATCTCGAGCCGCTCCTGCTCGCCACCGCCGAGGGGGACCGCGCAGCGTTCGAGCGCTTCTATCAAGCAACGTCACCGAAGCTATTTGGTGTCGTGCGCCGTATCCTCAAGGACAATGCGCTGGCCGAGGAGGCGCTTCAGGATGTTTACGTTCGTATCTGGCAGATGGCGCCGAGCTTTGACGCCACCCGCGGCAAACCGCTCGCCTGGGCGGCGACGCTCGCGCGTTACCGGGCGATCGATCTTGTCCGGCGCAGCGCGGCGCGTGACGCGCCCGCGCCCGAGCATGATTTGCCCGAACAGGCCGCACCGCTCTCCGGGCTCGATCTCGGCGATCGTGAGGCGTTGATGCGTTGCCTCGACACCCTTCCCGAGGAGCAGCGCCTGTGCGTGGTGCTCGCCTATGTGGACGGCTATTCGCGCGAGGAGCTGGGCACGCGCTTCTCGCGGCCGGTGGGTACGATCAAGTCGTGGCTCAGCCGCTGCCTGACCACGTTGCGCCAATGTCTGTCCGTCGATGACTGAGGACGAGCGCATCGTGATAGCGGGCGAATATGTGCTGGGCACGCTCGCTCCGGCCGAGCGCGCCGCGTTCGGGGCGCGGATCGCCGCCGAGCGCGCGTCCGCGGATGCGGTGCGGTTCTGGGAACGCGCGCTGGCGTCGCTGGCGGGCACGGTCGCCGATCTCGCGCCGCCGCCTCGCGTGTGGACCGCGATCGCGGCGCGAATCGGTGCGCGTCCGACTGCGAACGATCGTGGCGGGACGCGGTGGCGTACCGCCGCGCTTGCGTCGGCGGGGGTGGCGGCCGCGCTTGCCGCGGTGATTATCGCCGCGCCGCGCCGTGAGGCGGTCACGCCGGGTCCCGCTACGCCGCCGAGCGTCGCGGTGGCGCCAACGCCTGCCGTGCACGGCCAGTATATCGCCGCGCTGAACGCCAAGGGACGCGAGAGCGCACTGTTGTTGACGCTCGATCCGGTCACGGGCGCGGTGGTCGCGCATCCCGTCAAGCTCAGCGCGCCCGCGCGGCGCAATCTTGAACTGTGGTGGATCGCAGCGGGCGCTGCGCCGCGCGCGGTCGGGCTGCTCGATCCCGCGCAGCCGCTGCGTGGGCGGGTGGTCGATGCCAAGCTCGACGGCGGCGCGTTCGCGATTTCAGTCGAGCCCATAGGCGGCTCGACGACGGGCGCGCCGACGGGGCCGGTCGTCTACTCGGGCGCGGTGGTGCGGACCGCGAGCTAGAGTCTGATCGATCGCGACGGGACCGTCGTCCCGAACGCGTTTCAGGAACCACCGTTCTCCATCCCACCCGGTCGATCGAGCCGCCCGACTGCGCGCAACGAGTGCTCTCGGCGACCGCGCGGCTGCCCGGCCTCAACATTCGACTTGACGCCGAGCGGCTATTGTGTAACCTACTTGGTTATTCGCGTGAGGAGATGCGTTTGCGACAGACCCATAGCGCCGTAGACTTTGTGAACTTCGCCATTCTTGCGAGAGGTCCGAAGACCGCAACCTGGAGTTCGATCTACCGACATGGTGCTCCAGCTTGGCTGGATCGAGCTCTAGGACCGCACGCGAGTCAGGTTCGCAGCCTCGCGCCCGTCTTTGCGGCGACCGCAATGATGCGCGCGGAGAGCGCCTCCAGATCGGCTTCGGTGAAGCTCTTGTCGCTAGGCTGGAGCGTGACTTCGATTGCAAGGCTGACCTCGCCTTCAGGCACGCCCGCACCGGTGAAGCGATCGAACAGCTGCGCCCCGATGATCGCGGCCCTGTCCGCGCCCCGGATGGCGCGGATCAGCGCGTCGGCGGGAGCGTCGGCCGGGTACAGGAAGGCGAAGTCGCGTCGCACGGGCTGGAGCGCGGGCGGGGCGAAGGCGGGGCGGGTGCGTTTGGCGCGCGTCGGCGGGACCGCGTCGAGGTACAGCTCGGCGACCGCGACCGCGCCGCCCAGGTCTCGGGCGAGGCCGGGATGGAGTTCGCCGAACACGCCTAGCACGGCCTTCGGGCCGAGCGTGAGGCGCGCCGAGCGGCCCGGGTGCAGCCAATCGGGCGCGCCGTCCTGCGCTTGCAGGCGATCGACGGGCGCGCCTGCTGTGGACAGGATCGCCTCGGCCAGCCGCTTGGCGTCGTAGGCGGTAGGCCGTGTCGCGGGGCCGGTCTGCCAATCGCGGCCGCGCGCCTCGCCCGCGAGGAGCAGGGCGAGCGTTGGGCGTTCGCCGTCGGCGAGGTAGCGACGGCCGATCTCGAACAGCGCGACGCCGGGCAGGCCGCGATCGAGGTTGCGGCGCGCCGCCGCGAGCAGGCCCGGGATCAGGCTCGGGCGCATCGCGGCCATGTCGGCGGAGATGGGATTGTCGAGCGTCCACGCCGCGCCGCCGAAGGGGGCGGTGTCGGCGGGCGGCAGGAAACTCCAGGTGATCGCCTCGGTCAGCCCCAGCGCGGCGGCGGCGCGGCGCACCCGGCGTTCGAGCATCTGCTCGGGCGTCGCCGTCGGCGGCGCGACGCCGGCGGCGCGCGGCAGCGGCGTGGACGGGATGCTTGCGTAGCCGTGGACGCGCGCGATCTCCTCGACGAGGTCGGCCGGGCCGTCGATGTCACGGCGCCAGCTGGGGATTTGGACGGTCCAGGCGTCGGCGGCGGTGTCGACGTCGAAGCCGAGGCGCGCGAGGATCGCGGCCTGCTCGGCTTCGGGAACGTCGATCCCCACGAGGCGCAAGGTGCGGGCGGGATCGAAGGCGACCGTGCGCTGCCAGTCGGGGACCGCGCCCGCAGCTGCGACCTCGCTCGGCTCGCCGCCGCACAGATCGAGGATCATGCGCGTCGCCAGCTCCATGCCGGGCGCGACGAAGGCCGGATCGACGCCGCGCTCGAAGCGCGCGCGCGCGTCCGAGGTGAGGCCGAGCGCGCGGCCGGTGCGGCCGATGCGCGAAGGATCGAACCACGCGCACTCGATCAGCACGTCGGTGGTCGCCTCGGACACGCCCGAATGTTCGCCGCCCATGATGCCCGCGATGTCGTGGACGCGGGCGTCGTCGGCGATCACGGTCATGCTGGCGTCGAGCGTGTAGTCGCGGCCGTTCAGCGCGGTCATCGTCTCGCCGTCGCGCGCGCGTCGCGCGGTCAGGTCGCCTTGCAGCTTGGCCAGATCGTAGACGTGCAACGGGCGACCGTAGCCGATGCCGATGTAGTTGGTAATGTCGACGAGCGTCGAAACTGGTCTAAGGCCGACCGCGCGCAGGCGGCGCTGCATCCAGTCGGGCGACGGGCCATTGCGCACACCGCGCACGACGCGACCGAGGAACGCGGGGCAGCCATCGGGATCGGTGATCGTAATCGGCACCGGGCAGGGGAACAGCCCGGCGACGCGAACGATCGCGGCTTCGCGCACGCGGCCCAGACCGGCGGCGGCGAGATCGCGCGCGATGCCACTGACCCCCATGCAGTCCTGACGGTTGGGGGTGACGGCGATGTCGATGACGGGATCGTCGAGGTCCGCATAGTCGATATAGCGCATGGATACGGGGGCGTCGGCGGGCAGGTCGATAATGCCTTCGTGCTCGTCGGAAAGGCCGAGTTCGCGTTCGCTCACCAGCATTCCGGCGGATTGGACGCCGCGCACCTCGGCCACCCTGAGCGTGATCCCTGTTGCAGGGACGGTGATGCCGGGCGCGGCGAAGACCGCTTTCATGCCCGCTCGCGCGTTGGGCGCGCCGCAAACGACCTGCACCGGCGCGGGCGCGCCGGTATCGACGGTGCAGACCTGGAGCTTGTCGGCGTTGGGATGGCGTTCGGCGCTCAGCACGTGCGCGATCGTAAATGGGGCTAGCGTGGCGGCGAGCTGCTCGACGCCTTCGACCTCGAGGCCGAGGTTGGTCAGAGCTTCGGTGATTTGATCGAGTGTGGCCGAGGTATCGATGTGGTCCTTCAGCCAGGCGAGGGTGAACTTCACGCGCCCACTCCGCCGCTCAACGTCGGAACGCTTAGCGGATCGAAGCCGTAATGCTCCAGCCAGCGCACGTCGCCGTCGAACATCGCGCGCAGGTCGGTGATGCCGTATTTGAGCATGGCGAGGCGATCGACGCCGGTGCCGAACGCGAAGCCCTGCCATTCGTCGGGATCGAGGCCGCACGCGGCGAGTACGCGCGGATGGACCATGCCCGAACCCATCACCTCCAGCCAAGCGCCCGTGCCGCCGATGCGGCGTACACCGTTCTCGATCGAGCAGCCGACGTCGACCTCGGCCGACGGCTCGGTGAAAGGGAAGAAGCTGGGGCGGAAGCGCAGGTCGATCGCGTCGACCTCGAAGAAGGCTTTCAGGAATGTCTCGATCGTCCACTTGAGGTGGCCCATCGTGATGTCCCGGTCGATCACTAGCGCCTCGATCTGGTGGAACATCGGCGTGTGAGTTGCGTCGCTGTCGCTGCGGTAGACCCGCCCCGGGCTGATCGTACGGATCGGGGGTTTCTGCGAGAGCATCGTCCTGATCTGGACTGGCGAAGTGTGCGTGCGCAGCAACCTCCGCCCTCCCTCGCCCGCGAACTGCATTGGAAAGTAGAAAGTATCGTGCATGGCGCGCGCCGGGTGGTCTTCGGGCATGTTGAGCGCGGCGAAATTGTGCCATTCGTCCTCGATCTCGGGGCCAGTGGCGACGGCGAAGCCCAGGTCGGCGAAGATTTCGGTGAGTTCGTCGAGGACTTGGGCGACGGGGTGGATGCGGCCGCTCGGCGGAGGCGCGACCGGGAGCGTCATGTCCTGGCGTTCGGCGGCGAGCTTGGCGGCGAGCGCGGCGGTTTCGAGCATGGCGCGACGCGCCGCGATCGCGGCGGTGATCGTTTCCCGGAGCGCGTTGTAGGCGGGGCCGAGCGTCTGGCGCTGTTCGGGCGGGACCTGACCAAGTGTTTTCAGGAGCGCGGTGACCGCCCCCGCCTTGCCGAGCGCGCGGACGCGCACGGATTCGAGCACATCGAGCGTGGCGACGGCGGCAATCTCGTCGAGCAGATCTGATGCGAGGGCGTCGGCGGCGGACATCGGGCGGAACTAGCGGGCGAGGGGGCGGAGTGTAAACCACGACGGCGGGTTATGGCGACCGCTGACCTTTTTCGCCTCGCTTAATGTCGCTGGGATTTGCTCTTGGGTCGGCAAAAAGCGGTGCGCAGTGCCCTGCGGCCCGCGTTGGTCCGTTCCGTCAGCGTGAACGAGTGAGTGTAGCTGGGTGCGTGACAATCACCGCCGAGCCGTTTGGCATTGCTCGATCGAGGGCTTCGCGCGTGCGCGGGGCGACGTCGGTCAGCGCGCCCTCCGGCGCGTCGGCGAGCAGGCGTTCCAGTTCGCGCGCGGGAGCGGTGTAGGTTTCGCCCGCGAAGTCTTCGAGGCCGACGCGGTCGATGACCGTGATCAGGCCGCGTTTCGCCCTGATCCAGCGCTCGCCCTCGAGCACGTGCAGCGCCACCGTGACGCTCGGACGGCGGACCGCGAGCATCAGCGACAGGAACTCGTGGGTAAGCGGCACCAGCGGGTCGTCCATCCGATCGAGGCTCATCAGCAGCCAGCGCGCGAGCCGCTCCTCAACCGAGTGGGTGGCGTTGGCGAGCGCACCATACGCGGTTTGCACGTAGGTCGCTTGCGCGTAGCGCAGGAGGTGCCGGCGCAGCGTCGGGCGCGTGTCGGCAAAATCGGCGAGCACATCGGCGGGCATTCTGAACGCGCTGCCGCCGATCTGCATGAAGCAGTTGAATGGCGCGTTATCAGCCTGGAGCACGGTCGACACATCGACCATGCCGTCGCGGCCCGCCATGCAGACTTCTGTTTCGATCCCGTCCTTGGTGCCCGCGACGATCGAGGCGAGACCCTCCTCGAAGAACCAGGCGTGGGTGGCGC
>JAABUX010006545.1_pt1 | contig 13879 bp, 13 predicted proteins | sample 5561851 | NCBI WGS metagenome assembly JAABUX01 (sample SAMN10711883, study PRJNA513361) | rock metagenome | isolation source: Antarctica rocks | place: Antarctica: Victoria Land, Richard Nunatak red sandstone | collected 2016-01-03 | reverse complement strand
CACATGGAGGTGAGTCTATGCAGCGACGCATCGTGCAGGTCGGGGTGTCGCCGAGCGGTATCGGACTCGACTGGCTACGCGTCATCGCGGAGGCGCCGGATTGGACGCTGGCCGGCATCGTCGATACGGCGCCCGCCCACCTACAAGACACGGCCGCGCGCGTGGGCCTCCCACCCAGTCGTTGCTTCGCCTCCATCGGGGAGGCGGCGGCCGCACTGGACTTCGACGCCTGCGTCCTCGTGGTCCCATCCCCGCTGCACGGCGCGCTGTGCGGCCAGGCGCTGGACGCAGGTAAGCACATCATCGTGGAGAAGCCGTTCACGGTCGACTTCGAGGAGGCGCGGGCCCTCGCTATGCGGGCCGCTCGCGAGGGGCTATACCTGATCGTCGACCAAAACTACCGCTATATGACCGAGATAGGCGCCCTGCGGCGCGCCATCCGCGACCGGGTGGTCGGCGCGCCGTCCTTTGCCCAGGTCACGTTCGACTGCCTCTGGCCAGGCCGTCCCTACCAGTGGGCCATGGCGGACACGATGCTGCTTGAGATGGCGATCCACCACTTTGACACGATGCGCTATGTGCTCGCGGCCGAGCCGCAGACGGCGTCGGGCCAGACCTGGCGGCCGCCCTGGACCGTCTACCAGGGCGATACGGTCGTGTCCTGCCGCTTCGACTTCGACGACGGCACGCGCGTGGCCTACCATGGCAGCCTTGAGTCGCCCGGGAGGAGCACATCCTGGCCGGGCGTCTGGCGCGTCGAGTGCGCGGAGGGGGCGCTGCACCTCGCGGACCTGGGCGCCGGCTACGGCGTCTATCTCAGCCGCGCGCTCGATGCGGTCGAGCGGATCGCCCCCATCGCGAACGATGGGTGGGGTCAGGGGTCGTCCCTCCTCGGGACGCTCCGCGCGCTGAGCATGGCGCTGGACGAGGGCCGGCGGCCGCAAAGCGACGCCCGTGACAATCTGATGACGCTGGCCATGGCCTGTGCGGTGGCGCGCTCCTCGCGCGACGGGCGGACGGTCGACCTCGCGCGCGACTTCGACTGCTGGATGAACTCTTAACCAACGGACCTATCTACCGCAATAGGTCTTGCATGTCAGACGGCAAATACTTGCGAATGTACGTTTTGATGGCGCTGAAATCGTCATCGCGGAATGCATCGACCTCTCGCTGGCTGAATACCTGGCACTGATAGCGAGCATCCAAACTGCCGTCGAATAGACGTCGATACTGCCGATGGATGCGTGGGGCTTGTTGCCTTAGAGTGGCGATGACTGCGTCGTGCGATGTAGTCGCCGCTCCCGCCGATCTCATGGGAGGATGGACTTGAGAAAAGGCTTTCACGTAATGCAGCGCCGCGTAGAAAAGGGTCGTCACGGCCCAATCGGGGTGCGATGACTCTATCGATCTCGACAGTTCCTCATTGCGCTGCGCCTGCGCCTGCGCCACGTGTTGCTGAAGCGTTGGCACGGGCGTCGCAACTACATGACGCGACGAGCGGTCGGCGGCAGGGGATAGTCGGCTCGCGCCGACTGGCGGATGAGCCGATACGTCGCGAGGCACGCGGGGAACATGTCCATGACGCGATCATAAATGTCGTAAAGGGCATCGGTCGCCTCGCGGAAGTCGCCCTCGTAGACCGTATAGATCGTGAGTCCGTCCGTTATGTCGGCATAGATGTCTCTCACGATGTCCAATCTACGCGCGAGCGCGGCATACGTTCGTGTATATTCTTCGCGTTCGGCTGGCGCCGGGTACAGCGCGTTGGCGTACACCGACGCGACGTGGCCCTCGGATGGGTCAGTAGGCGCGAAGGTTCGCTGCGATGTGTCGCTCATCTCTCATCCCTTGTCGTTGGCCACTCAGCCGCACTCGTTCGCGCCGCCAACCTACTCCTACCCGCGCGCGTAACGACCGCTCGTCACGGTCTTTATAGTATAGTGTAGCGCACGTACGCCCTTTCTTGCATCCTAACCCTACCCCCATTCTATCTGGAACCCGATGCGGGCGACCGCTCGTTGTGATAGCATGGACGCATCGGCTCGTTGCGTCCGACGATGGACAATACAACCGACGAAACTCTTATGAAAGGAGGCTCGTCATGGGTGTCTCGCGCCAGAGCGCCTGGTACCTCACGATCTCAAACAAAAACGGCTAGACCGCTGCTTACTGTTCCCAGGCGTCGTTTGTAAGCAGCGGGACGGACGCACCACTCATTGGTCCAGGGCGACCGGACCGCTCCTCGCGGTCCTTGCCCTCGTGGGCCGCTGGATGGGCGTACCCTCCTGCACGACCACCTCAGTGTTCAGGAGAGTATCATCATGCCCATGCCTCATCAGACCCAGATGCAGCTCATCAAGCGCCGGCTCACCGGCAAGGAGGGCGTGGCGCGCGTCGACGAGTTGCGCCGCATCCTCGCGGACCTCCCCGACTACCGCAACGGCCCCTATGCCGACCTGCGCACATGGGTGCAGCAGGAACTCGAGCAGACGCGCGCCCGGGCGCGCGTCGTGCATCGCGACGGCATCGCCGTGCGGCGCGAAGGGGTCGCGCAGGTGGCCCTCGTCGGCGCTCCCAACGCCGGCAAATCGTCGTTACTGCAGGCCCTGTCCCACGTCCAGATCAAGGTCGGCGACTATGCCTTCACCACCCTGCGCCCGGTCCCCGCGCTGACGCGCATTGGTGGGGTACTGATGCAGTTGGTGGAGATCCCTGGCTTGATCGCCGGGGCCAACGCCGACCGCGGCGGGGGCCGCGCCCTGCTGGGCGTCCTGCGCGGCGCGGACGCCATCGTCTACTGCCAGGATGTCATGGCGCCGCCCGATGCGCTGGCCGTGGTGCGCGCCGAGGTGGCCGCGGCGGGCATCTCCCTACCCGCCCTGCTGGCCGCGACCAAGACCGACGAAGCTGGCAACGTCGAGGAAGCCCTGGGCCGGCTGCGGGACGCCGTCCCGAACCTGCCCGTGGTGGGCGTCTCGGTCATCGACGACGCCAGCCTCGACGCGTTCAAGGAGGCGGTGTGGCGGCTGACCGGCCTGCTGCGCGTCTACCTGCGCCACGATGGACGGGTCGACCCCGAGCCGGTGGCCCTGAAACCGGGGACGACGGTGGCCGAGGTGGCTGCGACCATCCACAAGGACGTCGGCGCGTCCGCGCGAGGGGCGCGCGTCTGGGGCCCGTCCGCCCGCTTCGCGGGCCAGCAGGTTGGCCGGGCGCACCTCGTCCGCGACGGCGACGCGGTCGAGATCGTCCCGTGACGTGGGCAGGAACGCCGGCTACACACCGGCCACCGAGGTGCGCTTAGAGGAATGCGCGCACCTCGGCCAGCAGGGGGCAGCCAGCGCGGCCGCCAAGGGCGCGGCAACTCAGTGCGGCGGCGGCATTGGCGAAAGTCAGGGTGTCCCGCATATCCCAGCCCTGGAGCAGCGCGTACAGGAAGGCGCCGTGGAAGACGTCGCCCGCGCCGGTCGTGTCGACGACGGGGACGGAGGACGCCGGGACGACGACCCACTCGCCGCTGGGGCCGAGGGCCGCGCTGCCCTGCGCGCCCAGCGTCGCAGCCGCGATGCGCGGGCCGGCCGCACGCACCTGGGCGAGTCCGCGCGCCAGGTCATGCTGGCCGGTCATGGACGCGAGCTGCCGGTCGGTCGTCACATAGATATCGATCAGGGGCAGGTAGCGCTCGATGCCGGGGAAATCCACCCCGGCGTCGAGGCTGACCAATACACCCGCCACCTGGCAGGCCGGCAGCACGGCGTCGGCGAGGTCGGGAACGCGGTGTGATCGAGGTGGACATACCGCGCCGCGACCGCCGCCCGGACGACGGCGTCGGACGGCGCGAGGCGGAAGGTGGCAATGGCCGGGTGGTTGAGGATGCTGCGCGTCCCCGTCGCGCGGTCGGAGATGATGATCGCGGTCGGCGTTTGCACGGCGGCGGAGACGGCGAGCAGCGTCGTGTCCACGCCGTCCTTGTCGAGCGCGGCGCGGATGTCCCGGCCATGCGGGTCGTCGCCGACCAGGCCCGCGAAGCCAACGCGGGCGCCGAGGCGGGCCGCCGGGATCGCGGCAACGGCCGCGATCCCGCCGATGGCCGGCATGAACTCCCGCATATCCAGGCGCCCGTCCGGCTGCGGGAAGGTCGGAACGACGGCGATCTGGTCCACCGTGCAGACGCCGATAGCCAGAATATCGAGCCCTAGCGCCACGGCCCGGCGCCCTCGGCTCCCGCGCCCTCGGCTCCCGCGGCCTCGCCGTCCAGCGCCTCGGCGGCGGACATACCCTCATGCACCACGCGACGCAATGCGGCGACGATGCCCGCCGGGTTGTCGTGCTGCCAGACGTTGCGCCCGAAGACCACGCCGCGCCCGCCCGCGCGCACGGACTCCTCGGCCATGGCCAGCACGTCGGCCACGCGCGCCACCTTCTTGCCGCCGAGGATGACCACCGGGACACACGTCATCGATCCAGATGCGTCGCTATTGTACCATGAGCCGCATGGACACGCGCCGTCTCACCCCTAATCTCTCGATCCTACCCCAGTTTTCGCTTACAGATCCTCACTGCGCGACGATTGGCGGTGCGCGTCGGGGCGGGTCAGGGTCTCGGGCAGGAGCGCCGTCCCCAAGCCCGGACCCGTTAGCGGGTAAATATAGCCCCCCTCGACGCGCGGTATCGCGGTGACGAGTTCGTTGTACCAACCTGTATAGAAGGCGCGCACGCTCTCCTGCACGTAGGTGTTGGGCGCGTTAATCGACAGATGCACCGCGGCGGTAAACTCGACCGGGCCGGAGCAGTCGTGCGGCGCCACGGGTAGCCCGTAGGTCTCGGCCAGGGAGGCGATGCGCTTACCCTCGGACACCCCGCCAGCCCAGGCGGGGTCGTAAATCACGATCCCGGCGGCGCGCTGCTCCAACAGGTCGCGGAAGGACCAGCGCGTGCCCAGCGTCTCGCTGACCGCCGTCGGCACGCGCGTGGCGCGCGCGAACTGGGTCAGCGCGCCCAGGTCGTCCGCCCTGACCGGGTCCTCGAACCAGGCTGGCTCATACTCCTCCAGGGCGCGCGCGATCCGGAGCGCGTTGGGCAGGTCCCAGAGGGTGTGCAGCTCGACCATGATCTCCATGCGGTCGCCGACGGCGCGGCGGATCTTGCGGAAGGGCTCCAGGCCCTCCTTGAGCTGTTCGGTCGAGATATAGTGCCCGCCCGACGCCTCCGCGTAGGGGTCGAACGGCCAGATCTTCATGCCCGTGATGCCTTCGTCCAGCAGGCTGAGCGCGAGCTCGTCCGCGCGGTGCATAAAGGCGTCCAGGTCCTCATGAGGACCCACCGTCGTCACGCGGCCCGTGCCCCAGTTGTCGACAGGCAGGCCCCCGCCGCCAGGCGCGCGGCGCACGTAGCGATACCCGGCGCAGGTGTTGTAGGTGCGCACGCGGTCGCGCGTCGCGCCGCCGAGCAACTGGTACAGGGGCTGCCCGCAGGCCTGCCCCAGGATGTCCCACAGCGCGATGTCGACCGCCGAGCGGCCGCGCCCCTCCACGCCGGTGCTGTTGGAGCCGACGAAGCCGTTGAGGCCCTGCCAGTGCCGGTCGATCTGTAGCGGGTCCTTGCCCAGCAGATAGGGGGCGGCGGTCTCGTGCAGCCACGCCGCCACGGCCCGCGCGCCGAAGAACGTCTCCCCTAACCCGATCAGCCCCTCGTCCGTATGCACGCGCACGTAGACGATGTTGGGGAACTCATCGATCAGGACGGTCTCTACCTCGGTAATCTTCATCCGCGCGACCCCTTTTCTAAGCAGGTGCTGGTACGTTCCTGGGAGCGCCGGCTTCCAGCCGGCAGACGATGGCCGGCTGGAAGCCGGCGCTCCCAGGGCGGTCCCCCGCGCCTCTTCATGGCAAGAACGTCACAGCGCTTACGTAGGCTGGAATAGTGGCGGTGCAAGCTGGTCACGTCGGGTTGCCCTTGGATATGGTGAGGCCGCCGTCGACGACCAGAGCCGAACCGGTGACGAACGCGGCCTCGTCCGAGGCCAGGTAGAGCACGGCCAGGGCCACGTCCTCGGGTCGCCCCACGCGGCCGACCGGATGCTGCGACGCGAACGCGCGCAGGACGGCTTCCTCATCGTCGACCGTGTCGAGGTAGCCGCGTAGAATCCCTGTATTGATGGTGCCCGGCACCACGCTGTTGACGCGGATGCGCGGCGCCAACTCAACGGCCATGCCGCGGGTCAGCGCCGCGATGCCGCCCTTCGTGGTGGCGTACGCCAGTTGGTTGGGATACCCCAAGAGGCCGGTCGGCGACGAGGTGTTGACGATGCTGCCCACGGCGTCGCCCGGCAAGGCGCCGCCGAGCATGGTCCGCGCGGCCGCCTGCGAGAGCAGGAAGACGCCGCGCAGGTTGACCGCCATGACGCGGTCCCACTCCTCCAGCGAGGTGGTGAGGACCGTGCCCAGCGGCATGATCGCGGCGTTGTTGAACACGACGTCGAGGCGTCCGTACTCGCCGACCGCGCGCTCGACCAGCCCCGCTATCTCTGCCGGGTCCGAGACGTCCGCGCGCTGGAAGAGCGCCCTGCCGCCCACGGCCCGAATCTCGTCCGCGGCCCGCTCGCCCTCCTCGCCGGCCACATCGGCCAGCACGACCGCCGCCCCCTCGGCCGCGAACAGCAAGGCCGTGGCCCGCCCGATGCCCGATGCGGCGCCCGTCACAATCGCCACCTTGCTGGCCACACGCCCCTCACATACCATCACCTATCCCTCCTATCCCTCCTATCCCTCCGTCGCACGGCTCCCGCGCCGATGATTACCCCGCCAGCCGCTGCCACGCCGTGACGCCGTCGCGCGGCGCCTGTCGCACGACGCGGGCGCGCTCCAGCGAGGCCAGGTGCGCCTCGAGCGCGTACTGCAGGTCCAGGGGGAAGCCGAACGGCCCCAGTAGAGGATTGGCCTGCTCGATCAGCTCCGCCAGCGTCAGCGGCGCTGACGCCTCGCCCAGCAGACGGGCGAGCACGGCGTCGGCTCGCAGCACAAAATCCCTGCTGGCGTCGACGAACGCGTCGACCTCGCCTCCACGCATGACGGGGTAGTGGCCGGTGAGGAGCACGGCGGGGGCCAGGGTGCGCACCGTCTGAATCGTGGTCAGATAGCCCTCGCGGTCGGTGTACGGGGGCGGAGCGGTCCACGCGCCGTCCCAGTCGACCTGCGTCGCGCCGTTGAGCGCGTCGCCAACGATGGCGACGCGCTCGTACAGCTCCCACAGCATCAGGTGGCCGGGGGTATGGCCGGGCACGTGCAGTACCTGCAGCAGCAGGTCGGGACCGAGCAGCACATCCTCACCGCCAGTCAGACCGATGTCCACGGGCAGGCACGAGCCACCCCACTCCTCCAGCACGCGGATCAGCTCGGTGCTGTAGCGCACGCCGAACGCGTTGTACCTGTTGTATCGCTCGGCAAAGATGCTGCCCTCGACCTCCATCCAGCGCCGGTCGCGCACTGGGACGAGCAGCGCCGCGCGTGGGCAGGCCGCGCGCAGCGTGGCCAGGCCGCCGTAATGGTCCACGTCGCCATGGGTGACGAGGATCATGTCCAGGCGGCCCGGGTCGCCCCGCACCTCGGTCAGCCAGGGGATCAACTCGTCCCGCATCAACTCGGGCGTGCCCGCGTCGACCAGCAGCGAGCGGTCCCCGACGAGCAGGTGGTGGGCCATGATCTTCTTACCGAGGTAGGACTCACGACGATGGATACCCGGTGCAACCTCCACACTATCCTCCTTGCAGTCGTCTTCAGGATAAAGGCGGGCTATCGACGCCTATCGGAGCCGGTCATCCTCGCGCACGTGCGCGGACATCCTGATGCGACAGGTCGTCCGGTCACGCGCACATGGTAGCGGGACAACGATCCTGATGCAAGTGAGGCGTTACAAAGGCGCCCTTGGCGCCTGGGCGCATGGCATGGGCGCGCGCCCCCTGGGCATCGCGCTATTGACAACGGGCATCGAACGTGCTAATATCGAGCAATCATACACGATGTGCGATGTATGATGTACAAGTAGAGAGGTACGACGGCGATGGGGAAGGGGTCGCTCCAGCGCAGCATGCTGAACGAGCAGATCTATGATCTGCTCAAAGAGCGCATCGTCGATGGAGAGATGGCGCCGGGACAGCGCCTGAACATCGACGCGGTGGCTGCCGAGTTGCGGGTGAGCAATATCCCCATCCGCGAAGCCCTCGCGCGTCTGGCGGCGGAGAAGCTGGTCGTGCAGGAGCCGTACAAGGGCTACACCGTGATGCCCTTGTTGACGCTCGATCGGCTACATCAGCTCCTCGATGCGCGTCTCCTGATCGAGACCCACGCCGGTCGCCTCGCGGCGGGACGCATCGACGATGCGGTGCTACGCCGCATGCATGACCTTGTGGTGCGCATGGAAACGCTGCGGGTGGGGCCGAGCTACCACGAATTCAAGGCCTTCACCGTCTGCGACCACGACTTCCACAGCCTGATCGTCTCCAGTAGCGGCAACGCCGTGCTGGCCGAACTCTACGAGAGCCTGAGCCCGCACATCCAACTCAGCCGTCTCTATTCCGTCCGCGGCGACGTCGACTCCGACGAGGGCGCGCGCGAGCACCATGTCATCTTGATCGGTCTGGAGGCCCGTGATCCCGACGCCGTCGTCGTGGCGATCGAGGCGCATCTCGACGGCGCCCGGCGCCGGCTCGGCTCCACGCTTGAGCGCCGCCCCGCGCCGTCTTCGCAATCGACGGCGACAGGGGGCTAGGGGCCCCACGCGGTGTGGGATCATCCAGCATTTGAGAGCGCCGTGCTCCGGCTCCGACGCCTCGTGGCGGAGTGCCGTCTCGGCAGCGCGTGAGGAGCAGGCAGCTATACAGCGACAGCGCTGTCGTGAGCGAGAAAGGAGGATTGTCGCGCGTTCCTGATCACCCGGTTTCCTGTCTGTTGGCCTTGTCCGTAGTCGATGGAGATTGTACCGTGACGAACAACGTTTCTCGCCAGGATTTCCTCAAGGTTAGCGGCGCCGTTGCCCTGGGCGGAGCCGCCGCGCTCGCCGATCCCGCCGCGATCATCTCGACCCTCGCCGCCGCGCCCCCGACAACACTCAACATGTGGATTTGGGAGACCGTCCCCCACTGGAACAACGTGGTCAAAGCGTCGGGGTTGGCGCAGCGCTTCCCTAACGTTCAGATTCAGTTCACCGCTCTGGCCTTCGCGGGCTTGCATCAGAAGCTGCTCACGGCGCTCACGGCCGGCATCGGCACGGGCCTGCCCGACATCGCTCGCACCCACCCCTCGTTCTACCTGCCACTCGTCAAGACAGGGGCGATCCTCGAGACGACCAAACAGGTCAGCCCCTACCGCAAGGACATCGTGGCCTCTCGCTACGATGGCATGCTGGTCGACGGCAAGCTGTACGGCGTGCCGGACGATTTCGGGGCCTACCTGATGGGCTACCGGGTCGACCTATTCCAGAAGGCAGGGTTGCCCACCGATCCCGACAAGGTGGCGGCGCTGTGGCCCACCTGGGCGGAGTTCATCAAGGTCGGCCAGCACCTCAAGTCCAAGCTGGGCGTCAACCTCCTCAACGTCGATCCCACCACGCTCTACCAGAACTACGAGGTGGTCAAGAACCAGGGCAGCACCGGCGATTTCGACGCGGGCGGCAACGTCATCTTCGACTCGGCCTACCACGTACAAGCCGCCCAGATCTGGCAGGGCCTGTTCAAATCCGGCCTGGTGACGTCCTACGCCGTCGGTGCGCCGCAATACTGGAACGCGCACAAGCAGGGCAAGATCGCCGCCAAGATCTATCCCAATTGGGAGGACTTCGTGGTCCAGGACTTCATCCCCAGTACCAAGGGACAGTGGCGCATCACGCGCCTGCCCGCACCAGCGGCAGGTGTCCCGCGTGTCGCCGCGACCGACGGTGTCCAGCAGATCATCCCGACCGGGATCTCAGCGGACCGCCAGCAACTGGCGCTGGCCGTCTCGATGTACCTGCGGCTCACCACCAAGGCGACCGTGGCGCACATGACGGAGTTTCCGGGCGCCTTTGCCTCCTACACGCCGGGCCTGGACGCGCTGAGCAGCCGCCTCTCACCGGTTCTCGACCAGCAGTCGACCTACGGCTACGTGCCGAAGGTGATCCGGGAGGAGAACATGAAGCCGTTCCTCTACAGCAGCACCCACTTCAGCAAAGCGGACGCGCTGCTGCAAACCGCCATCTTCGACATCCTGAGCAAGAACGCGCCGATCGCGGCCACGCTCAAGAACGCCGCCGACCAGGTGCGCTCCCTGCAGCAGAGCACCGGCCAGAAGTAGCGCCGCGCGGGGCGGAGGGCAACACCTGACACGTCACACCTTACACCTCCGCCCCGTCTCCGTCCGTGCTATCAACGCGTTAGTAGAAGGAGGAAGCTGATGCGCTCGTTGGAGAGCGCCGGCCGTCCTGGCGCCGGGCGCGCCGTCCGTGACCGCCCGCGGGCCGGTCGCCGCCGCCTGGGCGGGCCGCGCGTGGCGCCCTACGCCTTCATCGCCCCGTTCTTCATCCTGTACGGCGCGTTCTGGGTCTACCCGGTGGTCTATTCGTTCTGGCTCTCCTTCCACCGCTGGACGGCGGCCGCGGCCGTACCCGTGGGCTGGAGCAACTACGCGCCTGGGCCAGGACGACGCGGTGAAGACGGCCTTCGGCAACGACATCTGGTACCTCGTGGTCAACAACGTCTTCCAACTGACGATCGCCCTGGGCCTGGCCGTCCTGCTCGACGCGGCCTTCCTGCGCGGGCGGAGCATCCTGCGCGCGGCCTATTTCGCGCCCAATATCGTCTCCGGCGTGGTCGCGGCCATCATCTTCACCATTATCCTCGGCCAGGGCGGGGTGCTGGACGGGCTCTCACCCGTCCACATCGACTGGCTGGGATCGGATGCCTGGGCCAAGCCGGCGGTGATCCTGGTCGGCGGCTGGCGCTGGATCGGCTACTGGGTGATCATCCTCCTGGCTGGCCTGCAGCAGATTCCGGGAGAGCTTAAGGAGGCTGCCGCCGTCGAGGGCGCCAACGGCTGGCAGATCTTCCGACGCATTACCGTGCCGACGCTGCGGCCGATCCTGCTCTTCGTGCTGGTGGTCAATAGCATCGGCACCTTGCAGATCTTCGAGGAACCCTTGCTGCTGTGGGCCGGCAATCCGGGCGGCCCGGACAACTCCGCCACGACGCCCGTCCTGGAGATCTATAAAGCGGCCTTCACGGATTTCGACATGGGCTACGCCGCGGCCATCAGCTGGGCGCTCGCGCTGCTGATCATGGCCATCGTCGTCCTGCAGATGGTGATCTTGCGCAAGAGGGGGTGGTCGGAATGAGCGCGGACGTTGCACGGACGCGGGTCGCGGGGACGCGGTCCCGCGGCGCCCGCTCCGGGAGGGCGCGCGCTATCCCCCGTGGCCTGCTCTACCTCGTCGCCGTCGGAGGGGCCATCATCTTCGTCCTACCCCTCTTCTGGACGGTCATCTGGAGCACCTGGGATACCTCGGGCATCTTCAGTTTCCCGCCCAAGTTCGTCCCTGGCGGCCTCTTCGGCAGGAACCTGACCGACCTGGGCGGGTCGCTCGACATCTGGCGCGTGACGCTGAACTCCGCTGTGGTGACCGTGGTCGGGACCAGCGGCGCCCTGTTCTTCTGCTCGCTAGCCGGCTTCGCCTTCGCCAAGTATCGGTTCCCCGGCAAGACGGTCTTCTTCTATCTGCTGCTGGCCACGCTGGCCGTGCCAGGCCAGATCACGGTCGTTCCCCTCTTCGTGATTATGTTACGCCTCGGCTGGGTGAACACGTATCAGGGGCTGATCATCCCCGGCCTCGTCCCGGCGTTCGGCGTCTTCCTGATGCGCCAGAGCATCGAGGCGGCCGTCCCCGACGAGATGCTGGACGCGGCGCGGATCGATGGGGCGCGCGAACTGCGCATCTTCGTGCGGGTCGTGCTGCCTATCCTGTTGCCCAACCTGGCCGCGCTCGCGATCCTGCTCTTCGCCGGCTCCTGGAACAGTCTCTTCTGGCCCCTGGTCATGGCGCGCACCAACGACATGTTTACGCTGCCGGTGGCCCTCACCGCGCTGCTCGGTCAATACTCACACCCGTACGGCCAGGTGATGGTCGGCTCGCTGATCACCATCGTGCCGCCGCTTGTGCTGTTCGTGGCCCTGCAGCGCTATTTCGTCAAGGGCATCGTCCTTGGCGCCATCAAGTAGGGCGACAATCGCGTATGCGTTTATAGTGGAGCGAAGGAGAACGCACCTTTATGAGCCTGACGCTGGACAACGGCCGCGTGTACCTGGAGGTCGAGACGGAGCACGGGCGCCTGGTGCGCCTGGGGCATCGCCCCCTGGGCATCGACCTCGTGCGCGAGCCGCGCCTGGCCGAGAACTTCCGGCTGCTCGTGCCCTTACCCTCGTGGCGGGGCCACTACATCAAAGGCGCCGAGCAGCGGCTGTCCGATATCGCGACGGATGAGGACGGGCACGGCGCGACCCTGACCTGGGCCGGTCTGACCTCCGGCCAGGGCGCCTTCGACATCGTGGCGCGCCTGCGTATCCGGCTGGACGAGGACGACGTATCCTTCGCGCTGGAGTTGGAGAACCGCGGCGAGCTGGTGGTCGAGGAGGTCATCTATCCAGCGATGGGCGGCCTGGCCAACGCGGAGGAAGCGGACGATTGGCGTCTACACCACGCCACCTGGACCGGCGTCGGCGCGGAATGGCCCGTCTACCGCGCCTTCCCCGGCACTTATCTGGGCCCGGCCGAGCCGGTGTGGACGCGGGCCTACGCCACGCAAGGGGGCATGGCTATGCCCTGGATCGACCTCTACGACGCGCGCCGGCGACGCGGCGTGATGCTGGCCAACCTGGACCCCAGCCCTGGGGGGGCCGTCAGCATGGCCTACGCCCAACTCTTCCCCTGCACCACCTACCGCGGCGAGACGCAATACTGGCCCGACCGGGCGGAGGTAGGGGACACGCCGCTGGGCATGACCCTGGCCTGGGCGTGTTTCCCCTTCCTCGCGCCCGGAGCGTCCTGGAGTTCGCCGCCCGTCGTGCTGCACTTTCACCAGGGCATCTGGTACGCCGCCGCCGACCGCTACCGCGCCTGGTTCGACCGCGCCATGCCCGTGCCGGTCGACAAGGGGAGAAGCTGGCTGGCCGAGCAGGACGCCTGGCAATCGACCATCATCAGCTACCCCGAGGACACCATCGGCTACCGCTTCGCCGACCTGCCCAGGCTGGCTGCGGCGGCGCGCGACGCGGGGATCGGCGTGCTGCAGATCGACGGCTGGGACATTGGCGGCATCGACCGGGACTACCCGTCCTATACACCCGATTCGCGCCTGGGCAGCGCCGACGACCTGCGCGCCGCCATCACCGCCGCCCGTGAGTTGGGCGTCGAGACGCTCCTGTTCGCCAATCTGCAGTGGGCGCATATCGAAACGGAGTGGTATCGGACGGAGTTGCACCGCTTTGCCGTGCAGGACCCGCGCGGCTTCGCGCGCAACAGCATAGGGTGGGAGTATCACACGCTGCTCGGCCTGGCCAACCAGTGCGAGCCGCGCATGGTGCAAGTCAACCCGGCGCACCCGGAGTTCCGCCGCATCATCCTGGAGCAGCTGGCCCACATCGTCGACCTGGGGGCGGCGGGGACACAGATCGACAAGTTGGGCGACGGGGGTGATGTGGACTACAACCCGGCCGTCCCCGCGCCGCGCGACCGCGCCATGACGCGGGCCGTCTGGGAGACACTGCGCGATTTCGTGGCCGCGGCGCGCGCGGCCAACCCGCGTTTCTGCGTCGCCAGCGAGACGCACTGGGACCGCGCCATCCCCTTCGCCGACGCC
>JAABUX010006544.1_pt1 | contig 13879 bp, 5 predicted proteins | sample 5561851 | NCBI WGS metagenome assembly JAABUX01 (sample SAMN10711883, study PRJNA513361) | rock metagenome | isolation source: Antarctica rocks | place: Antarctica: Victoria Land, Richard Nunatak red sandstone | collected 2016-01-03 | reverse complement strand
CCTACCCTCCCCTACTACCCTATAATCAAAAACCAACCTATCTATATATATGTATTATATACACCCCGAACTTAGGATTGGTAATTGCCCTTCCGGGACGGGAAAGGGAGCAGGGCCGCTTTAGAGGGAGCAGCGAGGGAGCAGGGGGGAGCACTGAGGGAGCACTGAGGGAGCAGCGAGGGAGCAAGGGGGAGCACTGTGGGGCAGTGCAGAGGCGCAGCAGGTGGGAGCCTGAATTGGCTGCCCTGTACCCGGCTATAGCTGCTCGCATTATTTATGACGTTCGTCAGCACTGCTGCCTGGCTCAGCCTCCTGCTGCCTAAGTCAATCAATGGGCGAAGAGGAAGGGAAGAAAATGTGGCGTTTTGATATGAGATGACGGAAACACGCAAGTTGAAGCCAAAAATTTGTCTAGCACTAAAACGAAAGCAAAGGATCTTCTTGAATGAACATCAGATGCGGAAGTCGGAAGCCATATGGAGTATTCTTCGTGATGCTGTAAGAAGCGCTATAACATACGATGTGTTATTTTGGTATTACTGACCATGCGTTGCACTCATCGGGATAGATAGGTTTCAGCTATGTAGAGAGTCTATCGTGAGACTACAGCTGTCTGGCCCAGGGACTTCGAACTTGCTCCCATTGCGATCACAAGATAAGCCTGAATCTCCAAAGTGCAATCTATACAATGACAGAGCAAGGTGAGAAGAGAGAATGTCGACGCAACGCAGCTAAGGTTTTATCGAGCGTCTAAATTTTGCCGGCAGCACCATTCAAAATTTCGGTGAATTCCTCATAAGACGCATCCTCGGGAATTATCAAAACGGCAGCTTCAGCATGAGAGCCGTGTGTCCTGATCCAGTCTTTGATAGACTTCCGTTCCGCCTCGCTTGCAGCTTGCCATTTGAAAACATTTGCCTTCCTGGTGGCGCCTTTGGCTGCACCTGGTCTGGTGTCGGGTATGGTCTTGGTTATGTCGCTGAGATCGAAATGGAATCCAAAATTCTTGAGTTCCCTCTGCGAGATGAGCCACGTGGGTTTACCGTTCCCTCGTGATACAAGAGATGACAGAAACTTGTTCCCTTCGCTTAGCTCAAACTACCAGACTTCAATTCGATCTAGATATATCCGCGCGATACTGGTCAAAGAGCGAGAATTTTCCGCGGTGTCGATGCTTACTAAACACCACCCCTCTTAATGGTTCCCACGCAACAGCCCTGTCAGAAGCTTTCTTTTTCCAGAAGGCCGGTGAAGCAGACCATTGCAGCGGGAAAGGGATTTTCTGCATCCTTGCTCAAGCAGCAGGACAAGGGAAATAGCACTGGAGATCCTGCACCGGACTGGAACCGGTCCCGGAGTTGGTCACGGAGCAATAATTGCCGCTCGCCAGACCATACGTACTCGAACCCGTAGTGTCGCCGAACCAGGAAAAGGGGAAGACTGAATTGTAAGTGAACGACATCCCGGCGCCGGAGGCCGCAAAGGGTCCGGTCCGTGTGAATTTGAGGCTCGCCGGCAACCCGGTGACAGTGATGGTGCCCCCGTTAGCAAACGCGCTCAGAGCCCCGGAGCCCTGCTGGGTCCCGGTGTTGTCGAAGACGGCGACGTTGAAAAACGTATCTGCCTGCCGGTGCACGGTGACGCTGCATTGGAGCAAATCTTTTCCCCCGGTACCCTCTTGCGTGTAGTGATTCATGGTGCCAGGGTTGTAGGGGGAATCGAGAGGCCCATTTTTGACCGTCATGTGGAATTGGAAGTCGTCGTTGCCACACACTCCGGGTTTGGCGCAATATTGGGTTTTGCTGTTGGAAATCCTTCGTCAGTGCCGAGACCCCATGATCAACAAGATATCATACTGGCATACCTCGGGTTGGCGCCTGTCAAGTCAAAGACGACTTGCCAAGTGTCGCCGTCTTGGATTGCACCCGGGCATGTCCTGGGTTGCCCCCGAGTAGGGGTGACGCCTTGGATGAATTTTTGAAGCTGAGATCCACCACCTAGAGCAGGAATTAGGCGTGGCTGGGAAGGCTCGAGGTTGAGAAGCAAATTGTAAGCTTACTGCTATTTTCGCCCTGGTCTATGCATCGAAGAGAGTTCCTAACTTGTCCTTGTACGAAGTCACTTTGTTTGACGGTTGCCATTGGCCACTCGTCGCAATTGATGCTTGTGTCGCCAGGGGTATTGTTCTGCGGATCGTGAAACGATTGACTGAATGGCAGGCTGTTGCACACGCTCCTTGAATTGGATGCCTGACAACCGGATTGTAAACGGTTTCGATCATTGTTATTGGTATCGTCGTACCTATAGCGATGAGGATCCATTCTTTGTGTGGAAGGGCTTCTCCTGATGGGGTTAACTTACACCATGGTCTTAGTCGCTCCTCCACCGGGCTGGCAGTTGATATGATAGCAGGCATTATTACAGGCATTCCCTGCAAGATCGCAGGCCATGGTGAAAGTACCACAGTCGCGGCCCGCTCTTTTGACAACATCCCTGGAGTGTACGCGCTCAGCGAGGACTGCACCTTCAGAAATCGAAGAGCCTATGGCCATCGACTGGAGGAGAATGATAGCAGCAACTGGAAGCTTCATGATTGGAGAAAGTGTACCGAGAGTCTTGTCAAAAGTGGGCAAGAAGTGCAAAGGGTGTTGTATTGTATCCTAGGATTGCTCGAATATGGAGTATGAGCTTGAGGTTGGCGATGCTGCACTCATGTCTCTTGTGTATCTCGACTTGTCCTTTTATATCAGGCCACGAGAAGACTTTCACGGCCACACGGCGGGCTAGGGCATCGAGGTGACCGTATGGAGTAATTTTATTGACGTATAACAGGATGAGAGTGGAGGCCAGTTCTGCAGCTTGAGATGCCACAAGACTGGCCGAGACAACGCATCCCACGATGCTGGCGCCGTTCAGGTGATGGAAAGTGGGCTAAGAGACTTCAGTCCTTCCTCCGAGCTCTCTACGCATCTCAAGAAGGATCCTCGGCGAATAGGGAGTGTGCGGCATTTGGCTATAATGCCCAGTTGAGGATCCATGGCGGCAGCCATGGAATGCCTGTGCTTCGATAGCTACTCCCATTGAGCAGGAAAACCGGGATGACGATCCTGGAGGAAGGTACGAGGTCATGCGAGTTGCTCAATTGGAATCAATTGTGGGGTAGCAGTGCAATGGTGGCGTTAACTCATGTGAGCCTGTTCGACGACTGTACTTTCATAGAGAGATAGCGGCCACAACTCCTGACATGTGGGTAGCCGTCGTTATGGTTCTTTGGAAATAGGGAACGGAAACATTCATACAAGAGCCATATGATCAACGAAAGGGGACACATTGATTGATCCGTTGGTTGATCTGACATGGGATCGATAGAATGATCACACAAAGGCCGACGACGGCTACAACGGCCAAGTCCGACTGCGACTCAGCAAGATTAAACCTAAACCAGGCTAGCATCATCAGCAGGGACGGGAGAATTGGCTTCCACCTACTTCGAGCTTGATGACACGTAGACTTACTTACCATCTTGTGGCCCCAGATCGAAATCCTTCGTTCTCGGTGACGGACTGCCCAGATAGAAATCCGTGGATGACTGCAGAAGCCATTGTGCTCGATCTCATCGGCTTGTCTAATTTTTTGTAGCCGCAGCCCCAAGTTGTTAGCGGAAAGAGGTCATGATTTGTCCGCACAACCAGCGCTCAGGATGAGGTGGCATGAGGTAGCTGATCTTTCCCAATGACGACCTCAGTCCAGTTGGAGGGAAGTCGGCTTCGAGGCTAAGATCGATGGTCAGCCCATGAGAGTGGATCAAAGGAATACGGTAGGAATCCTTTGCGGGATGAGGTGGTGAGATTTGTAAATCGCCGAATTCTCCGAAGGGAATGGTCAAGCGTGGGGGTTGGGGACAGCAGGCTTGACACCACTTCCCCGCAAGTGCTGGGATTCTCTCACCTGTCATGAAAGAGCTAGAAAGGCTCGTTGCTTGCGTATGCAGTAACGTCGGTGCGCAGACATGAAGCAAGTCGGCAGAAAGCAGGTCCATGCGCCAACACAGACTGTAAGCGACTGTCGCTTGTTGTTGTTGAACATCTCTTATAAGGCAACGTTGGAAATGTCCGACCGCGCTGTCAAGAGTATATGAATGGAGAGAGATAGCCATGTACTACTTGCACCACTTGTTACGCTGTAATATCGCCTAAGTAGTGATCCTGTCGATCTCCGGAATATGAAGGCCAGAGCATTCCTTCGGGCGTGTCTACACGCATCGAAGGAACTTTGGCTTTTCACTGCCGTGGCGACTGCCTCCATCCGTCCCCCAACCTCAGCATTAACTTATCACCGGCTTTGTGATCCTACGCTTCTGTCCGTCTCGAAACATCCAAGTCTTTCGCTTTTGACTCTTTGCAGCTTTCAGGCTCACCATCCCCTCACAATGATGCTGACTCGACCCCCCTTCGCGCTCTTCGCGCTCACAGATCTATCTACCAAGGTAGGTTGAAACAAATTGAGCTTTTGATGGACCATGCATGACTGACGGCACTTCACATAGACGCTGAATTCCGTGTTGCAAGAAGCCCATGATGATCCTAGCGTGGATACCTGGTGGTGGTATTTGGCGACCCTCGACTACAGCGCAGCACCGCAACGGAATCCGGACGGTACTGGCCAAGTAGGGACCCCAACGCCCATTGATCCTTCCTTCTCATCGCCCTTCGCTGGAAAGAGTCTGGAGGATGTGGCACAATGGCTGAGGGGCAAACCGCAAAGTGTAGACGTGGACGACACATTCTTTGGGGTTCTGGACAAGCAGGCTGAAAAGTCTGGCAAGATTGCCGTTTGTAGACTCAACGATCTGAAGGTCGAGAGAGAAGTAGCTTGGTGCATATTGAAAAAGGCGGAGGAGAGTACTTTATACCTTGGCGGGTTGGATTCGAATCTGGACTGGAATGAGGACGTACGGAATGGAAAATATACCTTTGATCTTTGAAGGCGATTAGTCAACCGTCAAGGATACTCTAGGCATTCTGGGCCTTGTGATTGCCCCTATGCTTCCGTCCGCTTCGTCGGGAACCGTTCCGCTACCTTTGCTTCATTGAGCTCGTAGTCGTTGCAACAGATGTACGTAGATCTCCTGGCATGCAAAATTATGAGGATCCGATTGAGGAAATATGCAACTTGCTTCTTTGTACATACTGATTGCACTTGATGTCGATAGTTGACATTCTAGAGAATTCTCCTATTAAATACTCGCCAATTGATATGAATATAATGCATTTTACACGTACATATCGAAAAGATTAAGATATTAGTGGTCAAAATTCTTGTAGAATAAATAAACAGGGGGAAGGGCTGCCAAGATACAGGGTTTTGGCGGGAGGAGTATAGAAAGGGCGGCAGTACGCGTATACCCCATCCTAGCCCGCGTATACCCTATTCTAGTGCGCGTACACCTTAGTCCCGGTACGCGTACACCTTATCCCGGTACGCGTATACCTATCTAGTTTAAGTATAGCGGACTACTAATTAAGTAAACTACTAAATTAGACTATTAAGCTAGAAAAATTATGTAAGGTTTTTAAAACACTTAAATTATATATTTACTATTATCTTTATAAATAGATATATTTATATTATAAATATTCTAATTAACTAATATTTAGCTAGCTAGGTTACTTAATAGGTTATCTAATTAGGTTATAATATTAAAAACCCTTATATACGTCCTATTACTAAACCTAGCTAGCTATTCTAATAGCTTATATACCCTACTTATAATAGCTAGCCTACCTCTTACTATTATTAATATAGTCCCTTATTATTACTAATATACTAGTTAAGCTAGAAGACGCGTTACTAATAGGTTACCTTATAAGTAAGTTAGTAAGGACTAGGCCTATACTAATATACTACTACTTCTTAGTATAGATATAGTATATCTACCTTATATATTAGCTCCGCCCCTTAATATAGATCTAGCTCTTACTCTACCCCTTAATATTAATAGCGGTATTAATAGCGGCGTTAATAATAGTATTATACCTCCCTTACCCTTAGGATTAAAGTATACCTCTAACTCTTTATTAAGTATATACTCTTCTACTTAACTAGTTATAATAACTAGTTAACTATTAACTTAGCTTAATATAATAGCTACTTAGTTAGCCTTATATTAATCTTATAAGGTAATAGCGTACTTAAAATATAAGGGTTTATAAGTAGTAGACTTATTAAAGGCTTACTCTTATATACGCTTTTTAGTATTATATTTTTTGTTAGGAGCTCCTAGTAAATATCCTTTTAATTTAATAATAGTAGGTTTATATATCTTAAGAAGCTTATTAGTATTATTATTAGGAGTATCTAATAGGGGCTTATTACTATTACTACTACTATTACTATTACCTTTATAATTACTATTACTACTAATATAAGGGTAGCTAGGGAGCGTAAGCTTTTCAAATTACTAGTAAGGGTAGATATTATTAATATATAAAATCCTATTAGGACTACTTATTTATACCTTAATTTTATAGGAGTATAGAAGCCTTATTCCCTTTATAAATAGCCTTATATATAGCTTTATTATATAATAGATTACCTTCTAGTATTTAAAGAGTATTTACTAGAGGGTAAATAGTATTACCTTTATAAAGAGGTCTTAAAAGATTATAAGTCTAATATCTTTATTAAGTCTTAATTTTACCTATCCTATCCTAATATTATAATTTATATATTAGAGTATAAGGAGTATAATAATTTAGTTAATAATTACTATAAGTATTTACTTATTATTACTATCATTAAATAGTACTATTTACCTAGCGCACCTTCCTTATAGAAGGCTTCTATACTCTACGTACTTAGATAGGTTTCTTATATATAAAGAATATATCTTCTTTCTATATTATAAATTAGTTATAATATATAGTAGTAATATTATAGATCTTATTTTAATATTACTAAGTACTATAACTATATTAATAAGAACTACTAGCTCTAGTAGTACTAGCCTTATAATACTAGTTCTTAATAGCCTTCTACTCCCTACCTTCTTATCCCCGCTATTAGATAAATAGCTACTATAGCTACTAGTCTATTAGCTATTAAAGTAAATTTATTAGCTACTAAAATAATAAGGTATTAGATATTAAGGCCCTTATTACCTCGAGAAATACTATATCTAGGTATATTTTACTTAGTCCCTTACTATTACCTTTACTACTTCTTCTCTAAAGTAAAAGGTAATATCTACTACTTACTATTATTTCTACCTTAATAGTAGTATATAACTAATAAGCTAGCTCCTAATCTAGTACTCCTTAATTAAGTAATCCGTTAGTTATATAAGATTAATTTATTTCTTAAGAGTAGTAGCCCTACTACTAATAAGCTTATAGTAAAGTCTTAGAGAGTACTTAAGTTCTTTATTATATATTACTTATAACTAGAAGACTTACCTCTTAATATTAAGGATAATAATACCCTAGAATTATCTATTATATCTACTACCTTATAATATACTAGGTAAGTATTATTACCTACTATTATAGTACGCTTCCTACCTAAGTAGGTAGTTAATAAACATAGGTTTAATATTAATATATAAGTCTAGTATATTAAGTTTAGGAGGATAAATATTATTCTAGTAAGCTTTAAACCTATCTTAATACCCCTACTATCTAAGATATTAACGCTAGCCCTAAATATAACTACTACTACCTTCTTAGAGGCCTAGTAAACTAAAATAGCTAGTATTATTACCTAGGCTATATATATATTTAATTAGATATAACTAGGTAATCTATAGCCTACTATAGTAGGTCCTTAATAAGGACCTTATTTATCTACTTCTACCTTTAAGCCTCGTAATATAGGATACTTTAATCCCGACCTATAGGTAATACCTATTAAAGTAAAAGATAATTATAATATCTATTATAATATCTTTAGCTTTACTAACTACCTCTAAGTTAAGGTAGCTAATATAGATCCTGCCGTCTTAAGGTAGAATATAAATTCCCATTTACTTAGTACTACTAATAAGTAGTATATTAACTAACTTAATAAACTTAGCTACTCTAGCTTACGTAATAATCCTAATAGTATTAATTAATAGTATAAGAGTCTTAATATAAGATTCTATAACTCCCTAAGTAAGTTACTAGCTTTACTTAAATCTATCTAATATATAATTAAAGATATAAGGAATTATTATAATCCGGCTAATTACGTTAATACTATTATTCTTAATAATAAAAATACTAGCTTTACTTCTATAGAAGAGGTATAGGTTAGGTTAGTATATAAATATATAGATAGAGAATTATAATAGACCTTACCTTATCTAACTAAGAAGTCTACTATTAGTAGCCTTCTTATAAAGCTTTATTATAAAAAAGACATCTAGTTTAATATATATAGGAAGCCTTTTATAGACGTAATAAGGTCCTCGTTATAAGTAAATAAGTAATAGTTATAAGGTAGTAAATAAGGTTAGTAGAATTCTAATTTTAATTATCCTCCTTTTAACTTAAATCTATATTAGTAAAATAGCTAATATAGTAATAATTTTAGACCTTATAATAACCTATTAAATCCTTATAGAAATAGGCTATTTAGTAATCCTTTTTATAACTTATAGAATTATAATAATAATAATTAATAATAGCTATAAAACGTCTAAGTAAGGATTTTACCTAGAGGTCGCTAATAGTTATAAATTACTAGCGGAAATATACATATAATAGCTAGGATATAATAGAATAATATTAATAATAAGAATCCCTATTATAAGCTACCTTTTTAGAGTAAGCCCTTCTAAGTAAATACTATACGTCCGTATAATAACTAGGCCTACTAAGTAAGCGCGGAAGATAAAGAGGAGGATAATAATAATAAGGTCCTTAATAATTAGGTATAATATAATACTTACGCGGAAGGGTACTATTAAGGTATTAACTAGTCTTAGGTAGATTAATAGGTAGAATAAGACTAGTCTCTACTAGAGCCTTTAAGCTCTACTACTATTAATAAATTAAGTATTAACGATATAATAGAGAACTACTTTATAAATCTAAAATTACCTAAACTAATATACTATTTATATACCTTTATATTTAAATTAAATAATGCCTTATATAGATATATCCATTCTAGCTATATCTTATTAAAGCCGAAGCCTTTTATAATATCTACCTCCTTAGGTAAATTAAGTAAACCGTTAGTTAAATCCTCTATTATTCGCTCTAACTTTAAGGATATTACTATTAAAGGCTATAGCTTCTAGGGATATTACTATATTATAGTCCCTATTATATTTACTACGGGTAGTAATAAATACTATAACTATATAGATACTAGCGCTTAAGTAAGTCTAATTAATCGAGACTTCTTACTTATAGTATTCCTAGTTATATCTATAGAAAAGATACCTATACTTATAACGGTAAGAGGTATTAGTAATAAGAAATATAACGCTAGTAAATTTATTAAAATCCCTATATTTTTTAAGAGCCTTAACGGAATAGTTATATTAATAGAACGTGAATTTTATATTATAGATAATTTATCTACTAAAGTACTTATTACTATAGATATCTTAAAGCCCGAGTAAATAGTTATTAACTTCAGGGATAACTAAATAAAGATTAGATCCTACTAAAATATAAGGATACCTATTATAGTTATTAATTAAGGTCCTCGTATTACTACCTTAGTTTTTACTAAGAAACGAATAATAATACTACCTTATAGTAACTTCGCTATACTAATAGCTAGTTCCTAATATTAGTTATTAAACTTGCCTTAGGACTATAATTTTATTTTTAAGCCTAACGCTTTAAATAAGCTATCCTTATATACCTATATTATTAATGCCGTAATATCTTATATTTTCGTTTATAATAATACTAATAGGCCTATTATACTTACGCGTAACTAGGTCCTTAGTAAAGTTACTAAGTATAAGTTAGCTGGCTATTTTCCGGTAACCCTAATAATAAAGCTCTTATAAATAAACCTCCTACTAAGATAACTAGATAGGTAAGGTTTAGTATACGCGGTTTACTTACTACTATAGTAGCCTTTATAGCTATAATAAGCTCTTAATAAGTAACTATAATAAACCCTTAGGTAGTAATATAAGTAAATAAGGCCCTTAATACCTTACCCCTAGTTAAAGTATATTATCCTACTAGAGTTATAATTTATAGTATTATACCCTAGGTAGCTACCTTAATTACTACTATAGTTAATAAATTTCTTAACTTATAGAAAGATACTAGTAATATTATTAGTATTCCTAAATTATAATATATAGAGATCCCTTTACTTAATAATTAGGAAGATCTATATAAGCTAGGTTAATTACGAGTATACCCTCTTAATTAGAGGGATAAAGAAGTAATTAATATAGAATTGAATAAGCTTTATTCTTAGGGAAGGTTAGAATAGATAAATATATCTATGCTATTTTCCTTCCCTTACTTTATTATTTAGAAAAATACGCCTAATAGCCTAAAAGGCTATATTATTATTAATATTAGAGTATTAAATAAGATTATAATACCTAATACCTACCCCGTTCCTCTCTAATTAGAGATACTTACCTTACTATAAAATACTCTATATATTTTAATAGTTAATACGGTAAGCTTCTTCTACTAATAGTAGATAAAGTAGGATTATAGGTATTATCTTATAATAGCCTCTTATAGAGGCTAGGAGATATTTAATATCCCTATTATAGGTTTTAAGAACTCTCTAATATATATCTAGTAAATAATTAATACTATACTTTAAGAGTTTTAGTATTTTTACCGTATATATATAGATAATATAGTAATTTTCTCTACCTCTTTAAATAAGTATCTTAGGTACCTTTATAAAGTCTTTAATAAACTAAATAGATATAATATTTATCTATCCCTAAAGAAGTTATTTCTTAGATACTCCTCTATCTATTTACTTAGATAGAGAGTTAATACCTTTAGTCTCTTAATAGCGGCTAAGAAACTTACCGCTATTACTATACTAGTATTCCTAGATACACTAGGATAGCTTAAGAAATACCTTAGTATAATAGGATATAATAGGTAATATATAGTATTCTACGCTACTATTATAAAGCCTTTACTATAATATAAGACTTTACTTATAAAGTTAATTAGTATTAAAGGTAATATATATAAAAAGATAGCTAATAGATTAAAGGTCCTAGTCCTAAATCCTAAGGAATTAAATACCTTTTACTATTTATAAAAGCTTTTTACCTCCCTAAGTATCCTTTACTACTTTAATAAGTAGTATTAACTATTTATTAACCTAGATATAAGTAAGAAATTCGGGTTTAGAGCTATAATCTATTATATTATTAAGGATACTTATAAATAAGGCCCTTCTTCTACTACTATAATAATAGGGTTAGTAATTATACTACCTAAATTCCCTAAGTAAAAATCTTAGTAACCTATTTTATTTCTTAGTTATTTACTTACTAACGCTAAGACTAGGTATTAGCCTATTAAACTTAAAGTTATAGGATTAATATAAGTTATTAAGAAGGTCTATTATATAATTAAAGTAACGCGAAAGCCTATTATAATTATCTATATAGATTACTTAGCTATAATATTAATAATAAGGTAGATAAGTCTAAATATAATATTAACTAAAAAACTTAATCTCTACCTTATTAGAGTATTAGGATATCTCTAATAGTTTTACTTAGATATTTATTATAAACTAGGTAAAGTAAATATAGTACTTAATACCTTATTAAGGCTAGTAAGTTAAAAATATTATCTATAATAAGATATAAAAGGCGAGTTAAATACCTTATTTATAAAATACTTCCTAATTAACTTAGTAGAAATAAGCGAACCCTTTTATAATTAACTTATTACCGGCTATTATAAGCCTTAATAGGTAAGGGTTATTTAAATAGTTAAATAAAATAAGGACCTTAGTAATAATACTATAACCCTACTATATAAGCTTATTAATTAGATTTTATATTTTGAAGATAATAAGTAGGGGCTATATCTATATATCCCTTCTATTATAAAAGTAGAAGTATTTAAGCTAGTATATAATAAATTAGGATACCTAGGCTACGCCCGTATATATAAAAGGCTAATAGAGGGTTTATATATTTATAACTTATCTAAGAAGCTTTATAAATTTATCTACTATTACCCTTAATATTAATATAACTAAATATTATAATATAAGCTATATAAGTTATTATAACCTATCCTAACGCCTACTTAGCTATTCTATACTATTACTATTAACTTTATCCTAGTATTTCTATTAACTATAAAAGGCTTTAATAGTATCTTAACTATTATATATAAATTTTCTAAAGTAATTATATTTATTCTAAGTAAGATAACTTAGATAGTAAAGGATTAGGTAGTAAAGTTACTTAATAGATTAGCTAATATTAATTAGGATTTACCTTAAGTAATAATCTTAGATTAAGATTAGAAATTTATAGTATAATTATAATAGAGTATCTTTTATTACTTAAGGGTTAATTTACTTTACTTAGCTACTTAGTACCCTTAAATAAATAGTTAATTAAAATAATTTAATTAAATTATTAAAAAAGCCCTATAGTATTATATTACTACTATTAAATATAATTTTATATAACTATCTATTCTTCTAAGAATAATAGCTACGCTTAATAATTCTACTAAATATATATTTATAAATAAAACTCCTATTAAAGTACTCTATAACTTTTAAACTAGGGAGGTACTAGACCTATTAAAGCTTAAAGTAGACTATATATAACTAGAAGTAATAACTACCTTATTAATAAAGCCCTTATTACTAAAAGTAATACTATTAACTACTAAAGTACCCTAAGTACCTATTACTATAATAGAATATTAACCTTCCTATATTAATATAAAAGATACTATTACTTTTACCTTACTTAAGATAAAAGACTATTATAATTTTAAATATATAGCTAAGTTCTTTAATATTAATAATCTTATTAACCTCTACCTTTATAAAGGCTATAAGATCCCTAATATTATATTAAAGAAGCTTAGGTAATAATATATTAGCCCCTTTAAGGTCCTTAATTAGGTAGGCTATCTTATTTATAAGTTAGAGTTACTAGATATAATATATATTTATAATATTATCTTAATAGCCTATCTTAAACCTATTATTAATATAGTAGATAACCTATATTAATACTACTACCTACTTATACCTCCTATTATTATTAATAGAGACGTTAAATATAAAATTAAATAACTCTTATAAAAATATTATATTTATTATAACCGTAGCTAGTTAACTTAGTACCTTATTAAATAGCTTAGATATAGTCTAGAGGATGACTAATAAATACTAGACTATTAACTATTAAATATACTAGACCTTATCTAAGTATATAAGGAGGAAAATAGGCCTAATATAAGAGCTAGTAGATAAGTTAGTAATAATAGTAGTAGTATATAAGTAAAATTTCTTACCTTATAAGGTTATCCTTTTTTACTTTAAGCGCGTCTAATTAAGGTATATCTTCTACTACCTAATATATATACTATTAGGATAATAGCTTTATTTATTATAGGTATTTACTATAAGTATTTACTTATTATTGCTATTATTAAATAGTACTATTTACCTAGCGCGCCTTCCTTATAAAAGGCTTCCGTACTTTATATACTTAGGTAGGTTTCCTATATATAAAGAATATATCTTTTTTCTATATTATAAATTAGTTATAATAATTATCCTCTAATACTACCTAGGGTATATCCCTTATATTAAGTTAGATACTAAATAAGAGATATTAAGATATTAATTATTAATTAGACTAAGGCTAGATTAAAGCTATTAATAATTCTTATAA
>JAABUX010006543.1_pt1 | contig 13883 bp, 12 predicted proteins | sample 5561851 | NCBI WGS metagenome assembly JAABUX01 (sample SAMN10711883, study PRJNA513361) | rock metagenome | isolation source: Antarctica rocks | place: Antarctica: Victoria Land, Richard Nunatak red sandstone | collected 2016-01-03 | reverse complement strand
TTGCTGGCCAAGGCCGGGATCGCGGCGCCGCCTGCCAGCTGGGCGGAGGTTACCGAGCAGGCCAAGGCGATCAAGGCGAGGGGTCTGAGCGACTTCCCGGTCGCGATCGGGCTGGCGCAGGAGACCTATAATTGTCGAGCCCGACGAACGGCACCACCCGCGGACGCCGCAAATTCAGCGCATACAGGCTGGTCCAGAACGCATACACGATCGGCACCAGCATCACCGCGATCAGCACCGTAGATCCATTTCCACATCAATCCGTTCGCCACCGACGGGACCGCCCACGGATCAGCAGGCACGCGCTCACCAACCGTCGCCCCGGAAACTCCTGGTCCAGCAGCAGTGATGGGGCGCCGGCGTGGCAGCGGTTTCGGCATATCACGCTGCCGGCGCTGCGACCGGGCTTTACGCTGGTGGCGGTGTACGAGGCGATGGTGGCGGTGCGTCATTTCGATCTGTTCTTCCTGCTGACGGAGGGCGGTCCGGGGAATGCGAGCGACGTGGTCGCGTGGCGGATCTATGTGGAGACGTTTCGCAACCTCAATTTCGGGCTTGGCGCGGCGATGGCGTATATCCTGGCGCTGGCGACGCTGCTGATGTCGTATGGGCTGATCTGGAGCCTGGCGCATCGTGTCTAGAGCACTTTCCGAGCCACTTGGCTCGGAAGTAGTGCTCTACTTCATTGTTTTGGCGAGCATTACTTCCGATCGGGTGATTCCACCCGATCGGAAAATGCTCTAGCGCCGTCATCGCGCGGCCGTTCTGGCCGGGGGCGTGGCGCCGGATGGGGCTGGCCGCGGGGGCTCTGGTGCTGCTGGCGTATACGCTTGCGCCGGTGTGCTGGCTGGTGTCGTCGTCGCTGCAGACCGAGCGCGAGATCGTCTCGGTGCCGCCGCATTGGATTCCGGAGCGGCCGACGCTGTTCAACTTCGAGGCGATACTCGCGGCCGGGCTGGGCCGTCCGTTGCCGACGACGAATGCGGATCCGGCGAGCGGCGGGTTCATTCCTTCTACGGCGGGGAATTTGATGCCGGCGATGACGAACAGCTTGATCGTGGCGGTCGCGATCGTCGTGCTCAACCTGGTGATCGGCGTGCCGGCGGCGTATGCGATGGCCAAGATCAGGTTTCGCGGCCGGCAGTTGGCGTTGTACAGCATTTTGGCTACGCGCGTGGTGCCGGACATCGCGCTGGTGGTGCCGTTCTTTCTCGTGATCCGCAAACTGGGTTTGTTGGACAACCTGGTGTCGTTGATCGTGACGTATTTGGCGATCACGCTGCCGTTCTCGGTGTTCATCCTGACCAGCTTCTTCGAGCAGTTGCCGGACGATCTGGATCGGGCGGCGCGGGTCGATGGGTGTTCGCGGTGGCAGGCGATGCTGCGCGTGTTCCTGCCGCTGGCGGCCGGCGCTGGTGGCGGTGGGATTGTTCGCGTTCCTGGCGAGTTGGAACGAGTTCCTTTTGGCGTTGATGTTCACTTAGACCGCGGCCTCGCAGACGCTGCCGATCATCGTGGCGAGCTTCACGTCGGATTTCACGGTGAGCTTCTCGTTCCTCAATGCGGCGGGAGTGTTGGCGGTGGTGCCGCCGGTCGTGTTGGCGATCGTGTTCGAACGGCACATCGTTTCGGGGCTGACGGCGGGCGCGGTGAAGGGGTAGGGATGGCGCGGATCGAGTTCGCAGGGGTCGGCAAGCGCTATCGGAACGGGGTGCCGGCGGTGCAGGGGCTCGACCTGGCGATCGCGCATCAGGAGTTCCTGGTGCTGCTCGGGCCGTCCGGGTGCGGCAAGTCGACGACGCTGAACATGATCGCCGGGCTCGAGGAGATCACCGAGGGAGTGCTGCGGTTCGACGACCAGGTGATGAACAACGTGCCGGCGCACAAGCGCGACGTTGCGATGGTGTTCCAAAGCTATGCGCTGTATCCGCACAAGACGGTGTTCGAGAACATCGCGTTCGGGTTGCGCATGCGCCGGGTCGCGGAGGCCGAGATCCGGCGCCGCGTGCTGGAGGCGGCGCAGCGGCTCGAGATCGAGGCGTTGCTCGACCGTTTGCCGGGGCAGCTCTCGGGCGGGCAGCGGCAGCGGGTGGCGTTGGGGCGGGCGATGGTGCGGCAGCCGGCGGTGTTTCTGATGGACGAGCCGCTGTCCAACCTCGATGCGAGCCTGCGGATCGCGATGCGCGCGCAGATCCGCCACTTGCATGCGCAGATGCGGACGACGTTCGTCTATGTCACGCACGACCCGGCGGAGGCGTTGACCTTGGCAGACCGGATCGTGGTGATGCGGGACGGCCGGATCCAGCAGATCGGCACGCCGGACGATATCTACGAGCGGCCGCAGAGCATCTTCGTGGCGAGCTTTCTCGGGCATCCCGTGATCAACCTGATCGAGGGCGAGTTGCGGGGGGCGCCGGGTTCGGTGGTGCTCGGGTTGCGGGCGGAGGATGTCGGCGCGGATGGGTCCGGTGGTGTGGGCATGCGGGGGCGGGTGGATACGGTGTTGCCGGCCGGGTCGGATCTGTTTCTCGGGTTGAAGGTCGAGGGGGCGGATGTGTTCGTGCGGGTCGGCAAGGAGACGCGGGTGCGCGAGGGGGAGACGATCACGTTGCCGCTCGTCGCCGGGCGGCTGCATCTGTTCGACAAGGAGACGGGGCGGTCGTTGTGGGCGGAGGCGGGGCCTTGAGTGCGATCGGGCGACCCTTGTTGCGGCGCGAGGATGCGCGGTTTTTGACCGGGCAGGGCCGCTATCTCGACGACATGGTGTTTCCCGGGGCGCTGATCGCGCGGTTCGTGCGCTCGCCGCATGCGCATGCGCGGATCGCCGGGATCGATGCCGGGGCCGCGCGCGCGATGCCGGGGGTGGTGTGCGTGGCCGATGGCCACGATTTCGCGCGCTGGACGTCGCCGTTGCGGATGGCGCCGCCGATCGAGGGTTTGTTGCCGGTCGTGGTGGAGACGATGCCGACCGCGAAGGTCCGTTTCGTGGGCGACCTGGTCGCGTGTGTCGTGGCGGAGACGCGCTGGGCTGCGGAGGATGCCGCCGAGGGGGTGAGCGTCGCGTATGAGACGCTGGCGGTGGTGACCGATGTCGAGGGGGCGCTCGGCGATGGCGCGGCGCTGGTGGACGAGGCGTTGGGGACCAACCTGGTCTCGCACCAGAGTTTCGCGGCGGGCGATGCGGCGGTGTTCGACGGCGCGCATCGCATCGTCGAATGTCGTTTCGTGCAGCAGCGGCAGACGCATGTCCCGCTGGAAACGCGCGGCTGCTGCGCGATCTGGGATGCGGGACGCCAGCATTTGACGTTGCACGTCGGCAACCAGGCGCCGCATCCGTTGCGGACGGCGCTGGCCGCCCGGCTCGGCGTTTCGGAGTCGCAGGTGACGGTGATCTGCCCCGATATCGGGGGCGCGTTCGGGCAGAAGATCGCGCTGTATCGCGAGGAGCTCGCGGTCGCGGCCTTGGCGCGGCGGTTGCGGCGGCCGGTGCGGTGGCGCGAGGAGCGCGGCGAGAACCTGCTCGCGTCCGCGCATGCCCGCGAGCAAACCGCGTGGACCCGGGCTGCGGTCGCTGCCGACGGCCGGGTGCTCGGGTTGGAGTTGCGGCTGGTGGAGGATTTCGGCGCCTATTGCTTCTATCCGGCCAACTATATGGCGCGCGTGGTCGGCATGATCCTCACAGGTCCGTATCGGATCAGCAACTATGCGTTCGACATCCGGGTGGCGCTGACCAACAAGTGCGGCGCCGGGCCGATGCGGGCGCCGATGGCGATCACGAGCTGGGTGATGGACGGCACGCTCGACGCGGTCGCGCGCGCGCTCGGGCTCGATCCGGTCGAGGTGCGGCGGCGCAACATGATCGCGGCTGCAGACCTGCCGTATGCGTTGGCGACCGGCGAGGTGCTACACGACGTGACGCCACGGGAGACGCTGGATGCGGCACTGGCGACGTTCGACGTCGACGCGTTCCGCGCGCGGCAGGCGGCCGATCGTGGGCGGGGGGTGTATCGGGGTTTTGGTTTGTGCTGCGTGGTCGAGTGCACGACCTATGGTTCGGCGTTCTACAAGGCGGCGGGGATCGCCGGGTCGGGGCATGAGGCCGCTTGGGTGAAGGTGGCGCCTTCCGGCTCGGTGGACGCGTCGGTGGGGCTGATGGGGTCGGGGCAGGGATACGAGACGGCGCTGGCCCAAGCGGTCGGCGCCGGGCTGGGGGTGGCGGCGGAGCAGGTGCGGATGATCCTGGGCAATACCGATATCGCGCCGTACGGGATGGGCAGCCGTGGGGCGCGGGGCGGGACGGCGGGAGGGTCGGTGCTGTTCCTGGCCGGGCAGACGGTGCAGCGCAAGGCGTGCAGCATCGCGGCTGCCGTGCTCGGGCTCAATTCGGGGGACGAGTTGCGGCTGTCCGATGGGCGGATCGAGCGAATGCTGGCTGGGGGGTGGCGGGATGCCGGGATCGGGCTCGCCGAGGTTGCGCGGATCGCGTATCTGGAGCCGTTGCGGTTGCCGGCGGGGATGGAGCCGGGGCTCGAGGCGCAGCGCGCGTACGATCCGCCGCCGATGACCTATTCGAACGCGGCGCATATCTGCGAGGTCGAGGTCGATGTCGAGACGGGTCAGGTGCGGCCGGTCCGCTACGTCGTCGCCGATGATTGCGGGACCGTGCTGAACCCGGCCATCGTCGCCGGCCAGCAGCACGGCGCGGTGGCGCTCGGCTTGAGCGGGGCGTTGGGCGAGGCGATCGTCTATGACGCGTTCGGCCAGAACCTGAGCGGGAGCTTGATGGACTATGCCGTTGCGGCGGCGGCGTCGCTTCCGGCGATCGAGGTCGTGGGCTGCCACACACCGAGTTTGCGGACGCCGACGGGGGCGAAGGGGATGTCGGAGGGCGGGGTGATGGGGGCGACCGGCGCGGTGATGGCCGCGGTCAACGATGCGCTCGCGCCGTTCGGCGTCGTCCTGGATCGACAGCCGCTATCGCCGGGCCGGGGTCGCCAAGCTGCTGGCTGGTCGGACGCCTGGGACTAATCGCGGGTAGATTTCGACCGGGCGGCCCGAGGCGGCTAGAGCACTTTCCGAGCCAAGCGGCTCGGAAAGTGCTCTAGTTCCAGCTGCCACCTCGCCGCGCGCTTGGCCCCGAACAGGTGCAGGTGCGGCGTCACGGTGGCGATTTCGGTGTTGCAAGCACGATGCCGGAGGCGAGTTCGCCTTGCTTGAGGATCAGAAAGTTTTGTTGATGATCCGACATCAATAGCACGCGCAGAAGGTAGGCGTAGGGAATTCCGTTCCTGGTCTGTCCAGGGTGCGCTTCGAAAATCAGTCGATACGGCCCTCGTGGGAGGTCGAACCGCTTGTCGTTGAATAGGGTGCCGATCCTGACTTCGCTGGTGCCGACGTCGAAAGGGACTTCGATTGCCCAACTGCTCGTCTCTGCGCGAACATCCGACACATTTGCGGCTATGTTGATCTCCATCCAACACTCGCCGTCATGATCCGGCACTCCGAACGCCACATTGCCCGGAACCCAAGAAAACCCCTGTGCGACGTGCTCGTCCGTCCAGAGCAGATCAGCGTCGGCTCTGTCTAACAGGTACACGCAAACCTGCGTGTAGTTGATGAGGATCGGGAATGTCTCGCGCATCGGGGCAGGTTCCGGATCGGCTTGGTTCAGGCTCGCACGGCGGTAGTGGCCAGAACTGTTCCGGTGGCCAGCCTGCCCTGTTTCAGGATCGCAAAGGTTTGCTGATCGGATTTGATGAAGAGGAAGCGCAAGACGTAGGCGTAGGTCACGCTCTCCTCGACCCGGCCAGCATGAGCTTCAAAGACGAGCCGATACCGGCCGAGATCAATCCCGAACACGCGGTCATCTAGAACCGTGCCGACTTCGACCTGCGTCTTGGTCGCGTCGAACGGCACTTCGATCGACCACAGGCTAGCGTCGGTCTGCAGATCAGTGGCTGGGGCGTCCATGTCGACCGCGAGCAAGCAACGGCCATCATGGTCAGGAACTGCGAAAGAAACAAGATCAGGATTATAGGCAAAACCCTGAGCATCGTTCTCATCGTTCCAGATCAGGCCTGGTCGATCGATATCGATCAGGTTGGCAAGAACTTGACCATAATTAACGGTAATTGGTTCGGTGATAAGCATCAAGGTCCTACGGTGATGGTGATTTTGCAACCCTCTGTGGCTCGAGTTGGTCGGTTCATTTGCGCTCGCAATTGGCCGCCGGCGCTTTCGTTGTCTCTGGCCGGTATGCTGCGGACGCTGGCCCCGGCTCCGCCTTCAGCAAAAGTCGCGGGCGGGTACTCGTCTCGATGCATGCCCGGCACGGTCGGTATGCCGCTCAGCGCAGCCGACCGTCTCGCGTCAGTGCCCAGCCGATCCAAGGTGAGCACGCTCGGCTTGCCGGCGGCTTGGGCGTCGGCGATGTGTTGGGCGGCTTGCGGCGAGGCGGTGCGGGAGATCACCACCAGGCGGGCGCAGCAGGTTCGGCAGGCGGTGTCGGTCGCGGTGTCGGTTTGGGCATCGGCGCGGGTGTTGGCGTCGGTCGTCGCGGCCGAGTGCGAGCGGCTTTGGTACCACTCGTAGCCGCCCCAGGCGGCGGCGCCGACGCCGATGATGCCGAGCGCGACCCAGCCTGGCGGGCCGAGTTCCGGAAGGATGGCGAGGGCGGCTGCGCTCATGGGGCGTGCCCGCCGTGGGCTTCGACGGTGGCCATCGTCAGCAGCAGGAGGCGGACCTTGTCGTCCGGGCTTACCTTGCCGTCGACGATGTAGTCGCGCAGGCCGGGCTGTTGCAGGGCGTTGCCTCGGGTGCGGACCATGACGTAGGCCCAGCGGGCGTGGGCTTGGTCGCTGCTGAGATGGAGATCGCGGCCGGTCTGCTCGCTGTGCAGGACGAGGTCGCGCAATTGCGGATCGGTGAAGGTCGCGGTCTCGTGGGGCGCCACTTCCTTGAGGTAGGTCGTGACCCGGCGCCGGCGCGTCTCGGTCAGGCGATCGTTGAGGGCTTCGATCTGCTCGCCGCGGATGGCGAGCATGCCGGTGGGCGCCTGCGGCCAATTCGGGTCGCAGACGACGCGGCGGGTGCCGCCGTATTCCTCGGCATGGAAGGCGATCTCCTGCGCCGGGCCGAGGATGCGGTTGAATTGCGCCGCGTCGAGCACGGGCAGCATGGCGCCCAGGACGTTCGGATCCCAATGCCGGAACAGTACCGCCTCGGTGCCGAGGTCGGCCGGCAGGTTCGGCTCGGGGCCGGGTTTGCCCATCGCGGCCCAGCGCGGCAGGCGCGCCATGTTCAACCGGCGCAGGTGGGCGAAGAGGGCGGTTTCGCCGTCTTGGCAGGACCAGAACACCGCGGCCGGGCTGGTGCCGGTGAGGGCGAGCACGGCGTCGGTGTCGGCGGGGGAGGCGAGCGGCAGGAGCCAGGGCCCGTGGCGCTCCAGGTCGCGCCCGCCCTGGCCGAGGAACAGCGAGCGGGCTTTCAGGCCGGCGTCGCGCAACGCCTGCGGCAGGTCGTCGAAGTGGCCACCATCGATGACGACGAATGCCGGCTGCATGCGGGCCACGATGGCCGACAGCCGCGAAAGTGCGGGCGGGGGAGCGGGCGGCGTCACAGGCGCTCGCGACGCCGCCGGACGGCAGCGTCGCCTCGATCCGGCATGTTCAACTCTTCACGAACGGGGCGCCGCTGGTGGCCATCCGTTTCAGGCACATCGATGGCGGCAGGGGCGAGGCGCCGAGCACGAGTTGCGGGGTGTAGAGCACGGGGCCGGGTCCGACGGTCAGTTGCGCGGCGGCGCCCTTGATCAGCACCGTGACCGCGCCCTCGATGGCGACGGTGCCCATGCTATCCATCTCGAGCCGGGTCTGGCCGACGGTGATGGAGAATTTCTCGCCGACGCGGATGTCGAAGGTGTCGCCGACGTCGATGGTGGCATTCTGGCCGATCTGGGTTTGCGAGGTGCTGCCGACGGTGAGGGAATAGGTGTGGCCGACCTGGGTGGAGAACGAGGAGCCGACATTGACGACCTTGGCCACGCCGATCTGTTCGGCGTGGGCGACGCCGATGGTGTCGGATTTGAAGGCGCCGACGATGGTGTTCATCACGCCCGACATGCCGAACAGGCCGGCGACCGCGTCGCCGACGCCTGCGCCGGAGCCGGCGAGCGCCTGGCCCGCATCGGCGCGCACGCTCGGGCCGGCGACCACGCCCTGGCGGGCGCCGAGGCCGGCGCCGGAGAGGAAGCCGAGCGCCATTTGCCCGATACTGCCGGCAAAGCCGCCGCCGCCGCCCGCGCTCAGCAGGCCCGCCGTGTCGGGCGCGAGCGCCGCGGCCTGGGCCGCGACGCCGGCGGCCATGGCGCCGGTGCCGCCGACGACCAGGTTCATCGAGCCGCCAACTTCGTGCTTCTGGTTGCCGGAGACCTCGACGCTGCGGCTGCCACCGACGGACTGCACCTGGTGCGCATCGATGCGCTGGGTGTGGTTGTTGCCGACTTTTTCGGTGTGGTCGTATTGGGCGTTGATGTGCAGCCGTTCGACGCCGGTCTGGTCCTCCATGGCCAGCTCGTTGAAGCCGGTGCCCTTATAGGTCTGGCTGCGGAACACCATCCGGGTGCGGTTGCCGGGCAGGTCGTAGGGGACCGGGGTGTTGGCGTTCGGCATGACGCCGATCACCATCGGGTGGTCCGGGTCGCCCTCGAGGAAGCCGACGAGGACTTCCATGCCGACGCGCGGGATGGTCTGGCCGCCGAACCCCTTGCCGGCCCAGGGCTGCGCGACCCGCATCCAGCAGGAGCTGTTCTCGTTGTTCTGCCCCTTGCGATCCCAATGGAACTGCACCTTCACCCGGCCGAAGCGGTCGGTGTAGATCTCCTCGCCGGCCGGGCCGGTGACGACGGCGCTTTGGATGCCGGGGATGACCGGTTTTTCGGTGCGCTGCTCGGGCATGAAGTCGACGCCGGCGGGGATGCAGGTGAAGCTGTTCTGGTATTTCGGGGCGCCCTTGGCGACGCTTTCGTAGCTTGGGTCGGTGGCGTGGTGCACGATCGAGACGATGGCGTAGCTGGCGTTCTCGGGCGAGACCGGATGGTTTTCGAGGTGGAAGCGCCCGCCGGGCCCGAGTGTGCGGGCGCGGCTGGCGGTCGAGATCGTGTCCTGGCCCTTTTCGTGGCCGGAGATCAGGCGGCGGCTGACGCTCTCGCCGGTGTCGCGGTGGGCGTAGCGGCCGGGGAAGTCGAAGATTTCGAAGTTGGCCGCGTCCGGCACCTTGGTCGTGCCGCTGGTGCTGACCAGCAAGGAATTGTTAGGGTTCTGGAAATCGTAATCGGTCGTGGTCGCCTTGCCGGAGCGGAAGGCTTGGTGATGGGTCCAGCTGGTGACCGAGTCCTTGAAGATCCCTGGGGGATTGTAGGGCAGGGTGCCGCCGGGGATATCCTTGTAGGCGTGCTGGCCGTCGGCGAGCATCAGGGTGTGCTTGCCGCGCTCATGTTTCCAATAATAGAAAATGCCGTCTTCTTCGAACAGCCGCGAAACGAAGTTGAAATCCGTTTCGCGATACTGCACGCAATAGAGTCGGGGCTTGTAGACTTGCGCCAATCCGCTGGTGTCGTAGTCGCGGAAGCCGAGTTCGGAGAAGATCGTCGTCGCGATGTCGACCGAATTCTGGTTCTGGAACACCCGGCTGTCTTGGCGATGCTGCAAGAACCAGAGCCAGGGCACGACGGTGAGCTGGAACGAGCGTTGTCCGCGCGACATGGTCTCGCCGCCGGAGTAGGTGGCGACCATGCCGTTGAATGGCCGCCAGGTGTCGTGTTCGAGGCGGAGTTGCCAGTCGATCCGCTTGGTGATGAGCTGCTCCGGGTCGACGCTGTCGGTGAAGGCGCGGACCCGGAGGGAGTAGACGAAGAGCGACGACAGCGCTTCCGAGCCGTCCATGCCTTCGAGGAACAGCTTGTCGGGGCCGAGCGGGGTCTGGATCGCGAGCTGGCGGTGGACTTGGCTGTACGCGGGGCTAAAGGCGGGGCTGTCCATGTTATCGGTGCGGCCGTTGCCGGGTCGTGATCGCGGGGGGCATCATAGCGGGCAGCATAGCCCGCGTCATCGCTGACTCACGATGCCAATTTGCACGCCGACGGTCACGCGTTCGATCGGGGGTCCGTTGGTGTCGAGTTGCGACACGCGGTCGCCGATGCGGGCGAGCAGAGCGCGCGCGACGGGGTAGGCGAGTGGGCTGGCGGTGGCGCGGCGATGCCCGTTGGACCCGAGGCCGCCGGCCCGGTTGACTTGGCTGCGCCCCGGTGGCGGCAGCCAACCGCGTTGGCTTTGCGACACCGCCTTCGCTCCGCCCTCGACCGCCTCGTCGTTGCGGAGCACCGACAGGCCACGCCCGGGCATGCGTCCCGCTTGGCCTTCGGGCTCGCTGCCGAGCAGGACACCGGTCGGCAGGCGGCCGGCGTCGAGCGATTCGTTCGGGTCGTGATCGTCGAACACTTCGGTGTCGACGTCGACTTCGCCGGCGCCGGGCTGTGCCGACGCAAGCTGGATCACGCCCAGCGAGAGGATGGCGAACCCCTGATCGACATCGGAGAGCGGCATTTGGGTGGATGTCGCGCCGGCCGCGCTCAGGGCCAGGACGAGCAGATCGTTGCGCCCGACTGGCGCGGGCCGGAGGGTGCGTTGCTCGATGACGACGCCGGCTTCGGACAGGATCGCCACGATTCCTCCGCCGTAGCGGCCATGCAGCACGTCTTGAAAAGCGCCGTCGACGCAGTCCAAGAGCTGTTCGGACGCGATGTTGGCGAGCGATGGCGCCGCTTGGTGCGTCTCAGCTTTCCGCGTTTCAGGCACAGGCAGGAACCGTGGGGCTCGTGGCGGGTCGGTGCGATCGCCCGGCCCGCCACAGCTGCATTAGGTCGCCTGGGCCGTGACTTGGCTGTACATCGCGCGCGAGACCGTGGGAGAACCGGTCGGGTCTTCCTTGGTGTAGTTCACGTTCTTCTGGGTGAAGTTGAGCGTCACCGTCTCGGCCGGACGATCGCCGTTCGACGACGACTGGAAACCGGAAACGAGCGCGTTCTGCAGCACGTATTGGCAGTAGACCTTGCCGGGGTTGCCGGTGTTGACGAGGTCGATCGTCGCGGTCATCGGCTGCTTGCCCGTGGTCGCTGCCTGATAGAGGGCCGCGTGCGAGCTGTCGCTAGTCTTGGTCAGCGTCACTTCGCTGAGGTTCGGCTCGGACGCCTCACGGTTCGCCGCGGCGCCGACGGTGGTGCTGACGTTGCGGCTGACCGACCAATGCAGCGAGCTGATATCCATCCAGCCCTGGTGTTCCGTCTGCGTCGCGTCGCCGGTGATCGGCTGCTCGCCACCCTCAAGCTTGAGATAAATCGGCATCAGAACTTCCTATTCTTGAAGACTGGTTTCGAGGCTAGTGTCCTGCTTTGACCGACGCAATGCATGGGCCGCCGAAATAGGGCGATGGGTCGATCACGGATCGGTCACCGGCGGTTTTTATCAAGTGTCGATTTTGATGGAAGCTAATAAAAATCAACTATTTAACGGCCGATAGTGGCCGGCGTGGCCGCGAGGCGCCGCGGTCCCGACGGTGAAATATCGTCGTCATCAAATCTTACTCGAAAGGACATAAATTTTGAATGGTTTACTGGATGCACTCGCACATTGGAACGAGTCGCTCATTACGGCGGTCACCACAAGGAATCGTGGCGCCGTCCATCCGTTTCCCGCTACTCGCCGGCTCTCGCGTTTATCCGCCGGGTTGCTCTAGCCGAAACGGCGGCGGCATCGCATCATGCCGCCAGAACGAGCTCGGTGGGTATTTGGGTGGGTGTTTAGATGACGCGCCATGTTGACGCGGCGCTTGGCTTCGGACGGCTCGCGTTGTCGGACTCGGCACTTGCGTTGTCGGACTCGGCACTCGCGATGTCGGGCTCGGCTTCGCCGTGGCCGCGCGAGGGCATGGCGTGGCCGTGACTTTGGACACGTCGCTGTTGCTCGCCCCGATCTCGCCGGACCGCCCGGCCGGGGTGAACGTCCGCAGCGATAGCGTCGGCGCGCCGATCTATTATCGCATCAAAGACGCTAGGGCCGCGGCGCGCGACGAAGAACGCCGCACCGACGCGGAGACCGAGAGTGCCGGTCTGGCGACCGAATGGCGGGAGATCCTGACCCTGGCCGACCAGGTGCTCACGACGCACGGCAAGGACCTGGAGGTCGCGGCATGGCGCGCCGAGGCGGCGCTGCGGCTGGAGGGCTTCGCCGGGCTGCGGAATGCGCTGGCGGTGTTGGACGGCTTGATCGAGCGGTATTGGGACACCCTGCATTCGCTCGATGACGAGGATGTGGCGAGCAAGATCGCGCCGCTGGCCGGGCTCAATGGCTTGGGCAACGAGGGCGCGCTGATCCAGCCGTTGCGCTTGGCCCCGATCACGGCTGCTTCGGCCGGCTCTGCGGCCGGGCTGTGGCATTACATGGTGATGCGCAAGAAGGGCCCGGCGGCGCCCGAGGCGATCCAGCTCGCGGCTGCCGCCCGGGCGACGAGCCCGGCCGAATTCGTTGCCCTGTATCGCGATATCGCGTCGTGCGCGGCCCTCTTCGCGTCGATGACAGCGCGGCTCGACGTGCTCTGCGGCAACGAGGCGCCGCCGTCCTCGAACATCGCCCACACCTTGACCGACGCGCAGGATGCCTTGCGCGCCACGTCCGGGCTGACGGCGGAGTTTCTGGCCGGCGACGCTGCCTCGGTCGCTGCCGCGAGCATTGAGCGCGACGGGCCGCCGCCGCCGGAGCCGGCGACCGAGGCCCCTGCCGCGATCGCGGCCGTTGCAACCGGCCCGGCCCCGCTCAATTCGCGCGAAGACGCCTTGCAGGAACTGGCGCGGGTGGCGACGTTTTTTCGCCAGCACGAGCCGAACTCTCCAACCGCTGATACGCTAGAGACTTTGATCCGCCGGGCGAGGCTGCCGCTACGCGAGCTTTTAGTCGAGCTGATTCCGGACGAAGCGATGCGCAAGACGTATCTCACCGTAGCCGGGATCGCTCCGATATGATCAAGATGAGCGCGCCCTGTCGCATTGGCAGAGATGACTTTGCCAGAGATGACTGGGGCAGAGTTGAGTTTGGGAGGTCGAGCCGATGACGAGCATACACGAGAAGCTTGAACGAGTCCGTCGCCCCCGCGTCCACATCAAGTATGAGGTCGAAACGGAAGGCGCGCAGATTGAAAAGGAGTTGCCTTTCGTGGTCGGCGTGTTGGGCGGATTTTCCGGTCAGCCGACCGAGCCGCTGAAGCCGATGAAGGATCGCAAGTTCGTTCAGATCGACCGCGACAACTTCGATGAAGTGCTCGCGCGGATGACGCCGGGGTTGCAGTTCAAGGTCGCCAATACGCTGCGCGACGATGGCAGCGAGTTCATGGTCAACATGAGCTTCAAGAGTATGGAGGATTTCGAGCCGGCGCGGGTCGCCGATCAAATCCCGGCATTGCGGAGCCTGTTGGAGAAACGCAATCAGTTGCGCGATCTGTTGGCCAAGGCGGACCGGTCCGAAGAACTCGAGTTGTTGCTCGAAGAGATCTTGCAGAGCGATGACGAGATGCGGCGCCTGGCCGGCGAACTCGCCGACCGTGATGCGCCCTCCGCCGGAGGGAGCCAGCCATGAGCGATCGCAAGACCGGCGGCGCGCCCGCCGCGAATACGACGGGAAGCGGTGCGCCCGCCGCGGCGACTGATTCGGCGACGCTGCTCGATCGCGCGATCGCCGCGACCAAGCAGACCGAGCCGGATCGCGCCGAATTGCTGCTTCGGACGCTGACCGAGGAGGCGCTTTCCGGCACCGTCACCTATAGCCGCAACCTCACCG
>JAABUX010006542.1_pt1 | contig 13883 bp, 14 predicted proteins | sample 5561851 | NCBI WGS metagenome assembly JAABUX01 (sample SAMN10711883, study PRJNA513361) | rock metagenome | isolation source: Antarctica rocks | place: Antarctica: Victoria Land, Richard Nunatak red sandstone | collected 2016-01-03 | reverse complement strand
CGCGTGGCCAAAGTACCGCAGCGCCTGTGAGACTCAATTCTCGGAATAGCTTCCGGAGACCCACGGTCCCTACGACGACCATCGCGCCTGTGATGACAACATCGCTGATCTTGCCCATTTCTTTGCCCTCCTCGTTCTCCAAGGGTTTGTTCCAGGATAGCCCATATCGCCGCCTGCCGCCAAGGGGCCTGACACACGCGGCCCAGGGGAGAATAGGAAAGCCGTCGCCGCAATTGGTGGCCAGGGAGGCCGCGAGACCGGCTGAGGGGGCAGTGGCCTCCTCAGCGCCGCAGTATCGGACCCACCGAATCGTAGCGGTCGTCACTCATGATGCCCGCGCCGTGGTCTCGGTCGGGCTTTAGGCGCCAGCACGTGTGGTCGCGCGGTCGAGTCGTCACTCATGATGCCCGCGCCGTGGTCTCGGTCGGGGCGCACGCGGCTGGATCGACGACGAATACGACGCGCCAGCTAGGCGCGACCCTGCCCATGGCTCGCTCTATGACGCCCCGTAAGCGGCGGTCGAGCCACTGCTGGTGGAAGGCGTCGGGGACGGCGACGCGCAGCGTCGCGCCGTCGTCACCGATAACGCGGGTGGGCGCGAACCAGCGCGCGTAGTTCTCGCGCAGCATGTCGCCGCGCAGCTCGTCGAGGGCGCGGCGCCACGTCGGGTTCTCCTCGGGCAACGACGCGGCCGGGTCGCCCGCAGTGGGGGCAGGCTCTGCTGTGGCGCCGGTCCACGCGACGTAATCGACGGGAACGGGTGGGGCCTCGGGACGCCGGCGACGATCAGACCGCGGGCGATCCGGGGCGCGGCGCGCGTGGGACGGCGCCGGGTGCAGCAAGTCGGTCAGCACGGCGAACAAGTAGGGCATGCCGTTGGGCGTGATGCCGTCGCGTCGGCGCTTGAGGATGTGAGCCTGGTGAGCGCGGGTCCGGACAGTAGCCTCGGCAAGCGCCTGCAGGAACTGGTCGGGCGACACGTCGGCGCTGCGGCGCAGGTTGTGGGCACGCGCCAGGCTCGAGTCTGGCGCATCGTCGCCCAGGTCAGTGCCCAGGGCCGCGAACGTGGTCGCGAGCCTCCGGTCGTCCACCTCCTCGGGCTGCTCCGGAGAGTGGCCGGAGAGTGGCGGCCTCTCGTTGACCCCACTCTCCGCTGTACGGAAGCGCGCGTTTTCGCACAATGGGGGGTAGGGGGGTATCGAATCGAGATCGAGTTTCTTTTCGACTTCTTTGGTGGCGTGCAATCCTGCACGGTCGTCGGGGGGCGAGGTGAGCGATCCCAACACGGGCGCGTCATGGGCCTCATGGGCGCCTTGCAGACGGTCGAGGCCCACGGCCGCGTCGATCAGGGGCCGCAGGTCGTAGCGGTTGTAAGGGCCTTCCGCGATGACCCGGAGCAGGCCCTTGCGTTCGAGGCTGGCCCGGTGGCGGCGGATCGTGCTCTGGTCCACGTTCAGGCCCCTGGCCAGGTCCTCGACGCTCGGTCCCGGCAGTCGATTCGAGCGCCAGTAGCTCCACACCTCACAGATGTAGTCCCACTCAGCGGTAGTGACGCCGAGGGCATGCCGCCGCCGGATGACGACGCGGGGGATCGCCACGTAGCCGTCGTCGAGCGCGGCCGTGCCGTAGCGGGCTACGAGCCGGTGGTCGGCATGTGGCGGTGGCGTTTTGGGGGTAGCATCACTCTCAAGCGGTTGACAAGCACCAACCGCTCCCGTATGATTGATCATAGAAGCTCCTATAGAGGCACAAAAACCTCTTGATGAGCCCGGAAAACTCTTTTGGGGGTGGTAGCCCGTTGGAGTTTTCGGACCTGATTTGGCGGTGCTGGTGGTTGGTTGGTGGCCGCGACACCAGGGCCGGACCCTATAAAGACTAGTCATAACCCGTCGGGTCACACCGGCGGGTTTCGCGCGTCCAGCGCGCTTTGTTAGGGCATGCTGCTACCTCTCATGCTGCACATATTACCGCACTCGTCACGGGCACGCAACGGATTGTGACAAATAGCCTTAAAATAGCCTCAAGTGAATTTGAACGCGACGCACGCGACGAGCACTGTTGTGTTGGCTTGTGTGAAATGGCGTGGAGGTTTAGGGCCGGGAGCGTCTGGTCCCTGGGGTCGAGGGGCGGCGGGCCGTCTCCACACAGGGCCGGCCCCAGGGGGCCGGTGAAAACGTGAGGTGCTGGTTGGGGATGTGCGCATTCCGGTGCTGGTCTGCGGGTTGCCTTTCCCTCGGCCCCCTGGGGCCGGCCCTGTGTGTCAGCGCCGGCTATCTCCTCGGCCCGGTGAGTTAGCGGGGGGCTGGGGGGTATCGAGTCGAGATCGTTCTGTACTTCGACTGAGTATACTTGGGGTGACGAATCCATCGCCCCTCCCTGCCGCGATCCTTCACCCCTCCCCTCCCTCTCCGGCACCATGGGGCGCCCTGCGTCTAGCCGCTGCTGTTCCCCACTGCCTCCGTCCGGCACGGGGGGAGCGGTCGCGCGTGGTGGTGCTGCCGCTGGCGTCTCGTCGGTGGGTTCGGGAGGCACGAGCAGGCCGTCGAGCCGGGCTAGCCCCTCGATGGCCGCGAAGAACGGCCGCAGGTCATAGGCGTTTGTAGACTGCCGGCCGTGGGCGGAGTATTGAGCGTGTACACGCAGCAGCCCCTTACCCACCAGGCTCCGGCTGTAGCCCTGGATACAGCGTACTGTCTTGCCCATGCGCGCGGCGATGGCCGCCTCGCCGGGGAACGGGTCGCGCGCGCCCCACCAGTAGGTGCAGAGCTGCTGGAGGTAGACGAACTCGGCCTCGCTCACCCCCAGCCGCGCGTAGTACACCCAGGCGTAGGTGGGCAGGGCCGTGTGGCCAGCGGTCAGGATGCTCGCGCCGTAGCGCGCGACGAGCGTTGGCCGGACCGTGGCGGCTGGGGGTGTCGTTTGTTCCTGGTTCGCCTGGTTCGTCTGGGTATCCGGTTGACACCGGGCGCGGGCATTGATATGCTCACTCATAGATGCTCCTTCGTGCTGTGCAAAAGGGACAAGGGAGATCGCATCGGCCTGGACACCGGTTCAAGGAGTTCCCGCTCCTCGGTCGGTCCCGGCCAACACTTTTGTAGGTGGCTCTGGTGGTCGAGATCTCAGCCTGTCACACCAGCGCCGGCGAGCTATAGAGAACGGTCGAGCCCCAGTGCGTTCAGACGCCTGGGGCGCGTGGTCGTGCCACGCACGTACTAGATCATTCGGGCCTCGCGTGAGGGTTTAGTACCCTCATTAGGCAACTATACCGAACTTACGCCCCCCGCGCTAGCGGTTATTCCAGCGCAAGGGGGCGGGTGCCGTCGTAACCTGGCGCCGCGGCGCTACCTCTCCACCTCCGACGCGGACCGATCAGCGCCATCCGGTCCGCGCGATCGAGCGAGGTGGTGCACGCCGCCTGGTATGATCGTGTGCTAGGGGGTGCGGTCGCGCAACACTTTACCGAGGCCGTAGAGATGCCTGGTCAGCAGCAGCACCAGCGTGCCGCTCGCGGCGAGGATAACCACGACGAGTCCCGCGGTCAGGGCCTCGAAGACCGGTGCATTCCCCTGCACCGCGGCGTGCAGGAGCTGCGTTGCAGGAAAAAGGGTCAAGCAGCAGAATCCCAACAAGAAGCTTGCCTGGCGGACCCGCGCGAGCGCGTGTTGGAGGTTGTTGTGATGCGTGTTCAACGGGTTGTCTCCTTGTCCTTCGTCTCAACGGCCGCCGCGCCTGCGTCGGCGGCGCTCTCGGCCGGTGTGTGGCCCCGTAGCAGGGCGCCGTCCCGCTCTATCTCGGCGTTGCGCAGCTTGATCGCGCGCATCCGGGCGTCGGTCTCGTCCTGCTCAATCGCGGCGCGGGCGCGCAGCCATCGCATCCACGGCTCATCCCAGAGCCAGCGGGCCAAGTGGTCCTCCGCGTATCCCTGAGCGACGTAGCTGTATTCCTCGGTCTCGTAGTCGGGGCCGTACTCCGCATCAATGTAGTCGCGCGGGTCCCAGGAGCGCGCGTGGGGCGCGTGGGGGCCGATCACCTCGACCGGCAGCACCAGCCCCGCGCGCAGACGGTCGAGGGACTCGGCTGGCACCACCCGGCCGTACAGCGAGATCGTGGACGCGCGGGTCGCCTCGTCGAGGAACCTGAACAGGATCTTGAGTCCGATGCGGGAACGCTGGTAATTCCATCGCTCCGCCCTCCATAACTCGTACACCTTGTAGGGTGTGCCCTCCGTGGTCGTGTGCTCCGTTTCGACCACGAGCGCCACATGTCGGTATGGCGCGTCTGACCTGTCACCGCTCCGGTAGGCAGCCTCCAAGTCGCGCTCGCCGCTGCAGACGACGTAGACGGTCGGGCGCAACTCCCGCCACGAGAGTTCGACGACGTGACGCGCGAATACAGAGTTCTGCTTGTAGACGGTGTCGCGCGACGTACACACATACTCGCTGCGTCCGATGAGCCAGTCGCGGCGGACGGCGAAGCGGTCGGCGAGGAAGTCGACGACCAGATCGGTGAGCAGATCGAGCAGGCGGTGCTCGTCGGTGAGCACGGAGAGGGTGAACCCGTACTCGTGTAGGATCGCCGGGACCGTTGTCACCGCGATGTCATGCACGCGGAAAAGGTGGTGGAAGCGTTGGACAAGCAGCGCCAGCTCGGGCGAGGGATCGTTCAAGGACCCCTCGCGCAGTCCCGAGAGCACCATGGACAGCGTGTCCTGCTTGGAGAGCCCTCCTAGAGACTCCCCGATGGCCGCGTAGAATTGGTCCAGTTCCGGCGTGAGGCGAAGCGTGATGGCGCGCGCGGGCGCGTTGCCGTCGGCGGCCGGGGGCGGCGCGGCGGCCACCTGGCGCGCGGCGCGGCGAAGCAGGGCGCCGATGGCGGCGCCGATGGGTGACTCGTTCATAGACGGTGTAGCTCCTGTGTACGACGAGACGAGAAGGTCGCCGGCGAACAGCGTGCCCAGCCATGGTCGACGACACGACATACTACTACTATAAAGGTGTGGGGCGGCGCCGTCAAGAGAGTTGGTGCAAAATTACGTAATCTATTTGCACCATAAAGCATCAAGGCACCCGACCCTGTCGGAGAGCGGTGTGCAGGCAGGGAACTACTGTTAGGCGCGATAGGCGTCCAGCGCCGCTAGCACCGCTCCGAACTGTGCCCCGTCCAGCCCGTCGGCCACCGCTGCCAAGTCCACCGTTCCCTGCCCCTGATAGAGGTTCCGCGCCACCCCCAGCAGCAACCGCTGCGGCGGCCCTAGCGCCGCCCCGCGTGCGTCGCGCCCATCCAGGCGCGCCACCCCTGTCGCGTAGGACAGCCGCGGTTGCACCCACGCCCATAGCACGGGATCGGCGGTGGCCAGCCGCAGCAAGGCCCGCCACCGCCGATCCGGGGCCACGCCGCGAGCCACCGTGTAGGCCGCGCACGCCGCTGCGTAGGCCGCCTCGCTGCCGCCGCCGGCGTCGCTGCCGCTGCCTCGTCGGGTCTCCTGCACGGCCATCGGCGTCCCCTCCTTCTTCCTCCATTCGCTACCACTAATGGTTTATGTCGAGTGCGCCGCTCCCCTACCCCGCCGTGCTCCGCTCACCCCTCGTCCCGGTCGCGGTACTGTCGCAGCGCGTCGGTGACGATCTCACTCATCTCGCGCTCCGTGCGCGCGGCGTGCAGCTTGAGCCACCGTGCCACGTCGGGCGGCAGGTACACCGTCCGCCGGACACGCGCGGCCTCGACCGAGGCCTGTATCTCCAGGCGTTTGGGGGTTTGGAGGTCCAGACGTTCGGATGCCTGGTCGATGGGGTGTTCAGGCTCCTGAGCGTCCAGACGCTTGGACGTTTGAAGGTCCAGGGGTTCCGACGTTTGGGGCGCGCCGATCCGTCCACCTTGCGCCTGCTTGAGCGCGCTGGTGAAGCTTTTGGTGGCGCTCATGCCGTCACCCCCGTGACGTGCGCCCTTGGGGAGAGGGCGGCCGCGATGGCGCGGAAGTCCTGCGCCGAGCGGGACCGGTCGTTGTACTCGAAAATCGTCTGGTTGAAGGACTGCGCCCTGGGGATGTTGATGTCCACGCGGACGGCCGTCAGCACCCGCTCCCCGAACAGCTCGCGCAGGTCGGCGATGTACGTGTCGTGCATCTCCTTGTTGCCCGGCCGCGCGTCATAGCCGACGGGCACGATGCCGGTGAGGTCGAGGGCGTGGTCCACCAGGCTCTCCTGGAGCTTCTGGATCATCTGCAGGAGTCCGCGCATGGAAAAGTCCTCGAGGCGGGCCGGTATGACCATCTCCGCGCTCGCCAGTAGGGCCGACTCTGTGACGGCGCTGTAGCTGGGCGAGTGGTCGAAGATCACAACGTCGAACCCCGTGAGTTGCTGCGTGGCCTTGCGCAGGGTGTAGTAGGCGCGGTGCCCCTCCATGCCGATGAAGCGCGCCGCCTTCTCCAGGTTCGTGTCCGAGGGCACGATGGCAAGGTTGGCGCGCGCCTGGTGGATCGCCTCGGGGAGCGTCGCCTTCTGCTGCAACACGTCGGTTAGCGTCGGTGTCCGTGGCTCTCCCAGCAGCGTACTCGCGTTCCCTTGCATGCAGCAATCCACCAGTAGCACGCGCTGCCCCTCCATCGCCAGGGCGTGCGCCACATTGGTAGACAGCGTGCTCTTGCCCACGCCGCCCTTAAAGTTCAAGACGCTGATCGTACGCATCCATGTCCTCCTCCTAACCATGCAAGCGTCCAAGAGTTTAGACGTTGGAGCGCCTGAGCACTCAAACGTCTAAGTGCTCAAGCACCTGAACATTCAAGCACTTAAACATCCGGGCGTCCGAACGTCTAAACGCTCGGACTACCAAACGTCGAAACGTCTGGACGTTTTATTCACGGTATACCACAGTCGCCGTTCGCTGCGCCAGGTTTCTCCCCGGGGGCCGTGGCCACCGCTCCATCGTGGCTCCATCGTGGTCGCCGTCAAGGGCGTGGGACACACAGGGCGGCGCCGGGCGCGCCGGGGAAAAGGGCACGCCTGTCTTTTACCGCAAACGCGCGTTTCCACGAAAGGTGATTATAGGTGCGTCAGGGCCAGGGCCAGAGGTCACCGCGATCACTTTAGCTGCGTTCAACGCTGCGTAGACGAGGCAAACTCGGGGTGACATAACACTTACCGCAGACGCGCGTTTCCGTAAAAGTGGGGTGTGGCCGTGCTCTTCTTAGGGCTGTGGCCGGCGCGGTCCGTTTCACCGGCGCCCCGCGCCGCCCTGTGTAGGGAGCAACTGTAGATGACATAACATTTTGCGCGCTGGGTGCGGACGCGGCGTTGTGTTGGCGCCGGCATGCCGGCCGCGTCTATCAAGGAAGGGGAGGGGGAAGGCGTCGGCATCACGGCGCACCCTCCATGGGGTCATCGGGGTCAGCGGTCGCCCGGCCGAGCGCGTCGTCGTAGTCTCCCAGCCACCGCATGGCCTGCTCGTACTTCTCGACCGTCAGGTTCTTGTAGGAACTGACGCGAAAGCGGCGGTGCAACTCCCCGAACAGGCTGGCGTAGTAGTTCTTTTGGTTCGGTGTCCCTGCTGTCTGGCGCGTCAACTCCTCGGCGATCACCTTGACGCGGGTGGATAGCTCGGCGGCCTGCTCGTCGGTGATGGTCGCGCCGGGGTCCAGGCGCATCTTCAACTCCTGCACCTCGCGGATCGTTGCGCCCATGACCTGGGCCGCCTTGTCCAGGCGTCCCCCCTGAGTGGCCAAGCGTTGCTCGTGGTCGGAGAGCGTGCCGCGGACCTCGATCATGTCCTGCGACTGTGCGCGCTGATAGGAGATCTGCTGCTCGGCCAGCGTCGTGAGCGCCCGCCCGAACGCGGCCACCTGTTCCAGGGAAAGGAGGGAGGGATCGGCGGGCGCCGGGGCGGCGCCGGTCGCCTGGCTCCACCCCATCTCGGCCGCGAACGCCTCCCAGACTTTTTGACGGACCCACAGCTTGAAGGCGCGCAACCGGGGGCGCACCTCCTCTTTGACGCGGGCGGTGTCCAGCGTCGCCAGCCACATCGGGACGGCCTCCAGGTGCAGCGCCTGGACGGTCTGCGGGCCGCCCGGTGTGTCGATGCGCAGGAAGCGGAGCTGCTCGGCCAGCACGTCGTCGCGCCGGATACGGCGCACCTGGGCGGCGGGCGCGACGCCCAGCGCCTCGCAGATGGGTGTGAGCGGGACATACACATCGTGTTGCCCGGTCCAGGCGGCCAGGACATCCTCGCCTTCGATCGCGATGTGCCGCTGCTCCAGGGGCACCAGGGCCGTCTCTCGACCGTCCTGCGGTTCCTCACTCGCCATGCGTGACCTCCCACTCGAAGGGTCAACCGTGACGGTTGACCCTTGGCGCTCTGCACACTGAAAGGGGTAACCGCCACGGTTGACCCTTCGAGACATAGTCGCCAAGGGGTAGGTGTGACGCCTACCCCTTGGCCTTGTGACCATCACCCTTGATAAGATAACAGCACATAACCAATGCACCTCATCGCCTGTTAGCGAAAGGGGAAGTGCAACTTCTCGACGCCCTGGCGCTTGGCGGTCTCGCCGCGGCGGTCGTAGCGGGCGGTGGTGACGACGGAGGCGTGGCCGGCGAGCTGCTGCGCGGCGGAGAGGTCCACCCCGGCGTCAAGCAGGTCGGAAACAAAGCTGCGCCGTAGGTCGTGCGGCGAGACGTGCGGGACGCCGGCCTGCGCGGCGCGCTTCTGGAGCATGTTGTAGACGGCGATGGAGCTGAGGCCGTCGCCGTGGACCTCGCCGACCTGCGAGACCGGGAGGAACAGCTTGCCAGGGCGGTCGCCGCTCTGGGCGAGCCAGGCGTGGAGAGCCGCGCCGGCGGTGGCCGTCAGGGGCACCAGGCGCTCCTTGTCGCCCTTGCCGTGGCGGATGCGCAGCGTGGGCGGGTCCGCCGTGTAGTCGGCCGCGTCGAGGTCGACCAACTCGGTGCGCCGCACGCCCCCGATATAGAGGACGGCCAGGATCGCGGCGTCGCGCGCGCCGGCGGGGCTGGGGTCGCGGCGGCAGGCCTCGACGAGGGCGCGGAGCTCGCCGCCGGGCACGGCGCGGCCGGCCGGGAGCCGGGAGCCGCGCGCGCCCTTGACCTCGGCGACGCGGCGGTACTCCTCATCGGTCATCAGGTTGTAGTTGCGCGCCTGCTTGAGCACGCCGCGCAGCGCGGCCAGCGTCAGGTTGATCGTCGCCGGCGCGCGCGTCTTCCCCGTCAGTGGGTCCTCCTCGCCCAGGCGGCCGCGGATATAGTCGAGGTGGTGGGCGCGCAGCTCGTGCCAGGGCATCGCCGCGGGATCGACGCCGATCAGCCGCGCCACGGTGGTCAGGCGCTCCTTGACCACCGTCTGGCTCTTGGGGGCGAGCGTTGCCAGGTACGCCGTCAGTGGGTCGACAAGCGGCCGGGCCGGCAGCGCGGCGGGGAGGGTCGGAGGCAGGACCGCGGGCAGCGTCGCCATGCTCCTCGCTGTCGGCGTCTCGACCGACGCCGCCCCGTTTGTCGCCGCCCTGGCCCCGCGCGCTTTCGTCGTCGTCGTCTTGCTCATGCGGGCAGTGTAACACGCGCCGGGCAAGTGGTCAACCTAATGACACTTAGGATAAGTGCTTTAGAGCAAAAGAAAACGAGCCGCCGGGCTGGCCTCTCCACCACCCGTCGCACTCGCTACCTCTTCAGTCTACCATCTCCCGACCCGGCTTGTCCAGGTCAGGGTTTTGCGCCACTGTCATCGCGCTAGCGACCGCCACCAATTGGATAGAGGCTCGGCTCGACCGGGTCTGTAGTTCCCGCGTGCCTGGATGTCCCGGAGAACTGACCTAACGATCGTGTCAGGAATGTTTCCACTGTCAGCCCACTGCTTGACCAACTCGGGCGTCGTCGCGAACTGGATATGCGGCATCCGTGGGGCGAGGAATAGACGAGCCTGGATGTCGTCAATTGCCAAAGCCCAGTTGCGGTGCCTGGCGATGGCTGCGCTGATGGCTTCACCGTCGTGGCCGATCCCCGCCGCGAAGTTTAGATAGTCGACCTGTTCCGCGTCGGTGTCCGCGTCAACGATACTGAGGCTTCCCTGCTCAATGAAGGGTTGGAGATTGATGGGCTGCTTCGGCTCTTGCACGCCATCCGCAATCCTACCCCGAACATACCTGGCCTCGGCATCGCGAACGTATCCGGCCACGGCGACCGAGCGATCCAGCGACGCCAGAATGTCGGCCATGTGGCCCGACGCGTAGAGATTGATGACGCAACATGCATCGAGCACAACACACTCATGCGCCACGGAGATTATACTCATCGCACGACCTTTCCTAAGCGTCCACCGTCGAAGCCAGACTGTGGGCGCTTGCCTCGATCGTTTGCGTTGGATCTAGTTGTAAAGCATCGGAGATTTCCCGCGCCTCGATGAGATCCACGTTCAGGAGACGAGCGAAATGTCCCAGGTTAATCTGGCCGTCCCCAAGCGCATCGAGAGCGAGTTGGCGGTAGCGAAGCGGTAGCTTGCTATCCTGAGCAGGGATGGGTTGCAATCCGAGTTGCTGCTGCACTTCACGGACCTTAACCCCGCGTCGGCGCAGCGCGTCCCAGAAGCCGGTTTTGAGCAATCCCATGGACTCGAGGCGTTGCATGAGCGCATCGACGGAGACACCATAATAGTTGGCCAGACTGCACAGATCGCCCATAGTGAGCTTGCCCGTCCGCACGATGTCGTTGTAGCGTCGCGTCAGGCCCGCGGTGGGCATGAGGAAGTAGAAGGCGAAGCTGTCGGCGAGCCGCTCGCTCAGCGGGCGCCGCTGATATCCCTCCTCGACGAGGATCGTCGAGTCGTAGCGACTGGATAGGAAATGGCAATAGTCGTGCGCGAGCGACCAGCGTCGGCGCTCCTCGGGATGGTCGGAATTGATCGCGATGCAGCCGCCCGCCGGGTCGGTATAGAAGTAGATGGCCGAGAATTTCTGCGGCAGCGGCAGGTAGAAGATACGGAGGCCGACGTCTTGCTCGAGGACGTTGCGAAGGATCGGCAAAGGGCCATCACCCAGGCCGAGACGGTTGCGCTCCTCCAGCGCGATGCTCTCAGCGGCCTGCTCCAGCGGTAGATTGGCGATAACATACTCGGGTTGATACTTGCGTGCGAGCGGGGACGCAACGATCGTTTCGATCTCAACATAGTTTCGGCACAGGTCTTCGAGTTCGTCGATGTAGGGCTGGATGGTGTTCTTGTCGTCATCCGTCAGTGACGATGGGCCACGAAACTGCGCTCGTAGGAAGGGCTCCAAGGCCGGGCGCGGCCGCACGAAGTCGCTAACTGGGCGCTCGTAGGCACGCGCGAGCTTGATCAGCTCATCGGCCCTCAGGCGACGGTCGCCTTTCTCTATAGCGGTAATGGTGGTGCGTTTGACCTCAAGCACCGCTGCGGCGTCCTCCTGGGTCAATCGCGCCCTGCGACGGGCCTCTTGCAACTCTCTGCCCACGACGCGCGGGTCAACGGAATCAAGGATGTTGTGTTCCACTGGTCGGTCCTCCTCTGATGCTCATGACGCTTTCACTAGGCCGCTTGAGGCATGCGTCCGGTTGTTTGTAGCCATTGCTCCGTGACCGTGACCGCCTGGAGGGCGTCCCATTCGCGTACGTACGCGCCGTACAGGCGCACCAATTCTGCTTGCATCATCATAGGAGTCAAGCCATATGCCATGGCCGTCCGGTCGGCGATGTCGACCAGATCCACGAAGCGCGTGCACAGGCCGTCCCAGCGGTCGGGCCCTTCCAGCGCGCCGTGCAGGGTGTCGATCTGGTGCCGCATGGCCCGCAGGTGGACATCTCCGTCCCGCGGGACGCGCTGCGCCATTGTATTATTGATGAGATACGCCCCTCCATCGGCAATGTGCGCCACAGCGAGCGCTTGCCGGCGTAACAAGCATGACGAGCAGTAGCCACACTGAATCTCCGCTGCGCGATGGCGGCTGTCGCAGCTGACCGTCTTGGCAATCAGGGAGGTCAGATGCGGATCGGTCAAGGATTGACACATGGCCGCCTTGGTTTGGAACAGGAACGGGTTGGAGAACGCGAAGTGACGATCAAGCACGCACGAGACGAGATTGCTCATAGCCAGCAGGGACAGCGGATGCACCGCGCGCGAGTGATCGTAGTCCACCTCCGATAAGCGGTAGGGCAGATTGATAGCGCCGACGCCGTTCTCGTAGATATGCAGGAGCGATTGCCCCTCTAGGACGGCGCAGGCCGCGCCCATAAAGAGAAAGGTGAAGCCGCGTGACCGCATGCAGGCATTCTTCGCGAGATGCCCACTGTCGGTCAGGCGGATAGGGACACGCACGAACATGAGGCGGTCAGCGTCGTGTTTGGCGAGCTTCTTCAGATCGGCCGCGACTTTTTTCTGGACGCCGTCCATATACAAACTGCTGCCGGTACTCAGCAACGTATACCGCGTCAAAGAGTCCCGCTCGCTCGACAAGCGCGAACATAGGCCAGCCAAGCTGTCCAAGCCGCCACTCCACAAGGCAACTTCACCAGGAAGGTCCGCTTCGACGTCGAATGGCAGCCGCACCGCATGTTCACTGGCGCGGCGTAGGGAACCGTAGCGACGGAAATCGAAGGTCCAATGGTCGCCGGTGAACCACAAGAGGACTTTTCGAAGGTGGTCCAGCACCATCACATCCCCCCAGATGTCAGGGCAGCGCACGGGTAGCGTGAGGGCAATGTGATAGGTGGCGTCTTCCCGTCGCGGCGTGAGGCGGTCCGCGACATGAACCGCTGAGGCTACGTCAATAAGATCAGCAACAATTGCTGGCATCGTCGCGAGCCGCCGCGAGAGCAAGTCATCGTCATTGACACTGATAGAGAGGAACTCCGGACGATTAGTTTCGTGGTTGATGCGCTGAACGCTGCCGCGATGATGGCGTTTCGAGATTTCGCTGAAGATATAACTATAGTCACACTGGTTCACTGATGCCTCCTACGCCTTTGACCAGAGGTCAAGCAAGTTCTCATCGTTGCCTGGGCGACGCAGGCGCTCCGGGCTTCGTCGCCGTATGCTCAGGCGCGCGACGCTTTTGCTCCGGACGATTTGACCGGCAAAGTGGCGGAGTTCACGCTCGACGTACGGACGCACATCCATCAGCGCCTGCTGGAACGTTGCCTGATCCATACCTGCGTGATGCTGGTCGATGAGCGGAGCGCTATCATGGAACTGGGCATCGTAGATGCAGACGAGATATCGCGTCATCAGATCCTGCGCGATGTCATCGGAGTCATATCCAGAGCGAAGCGCGTGCAGAAACTCCTTGCAGGCGCGTAACGCCAAACCTCTTGCCCTCTTATCAGGTATGCGCGTACGAGCGCCCAGATCCTCGACAGCAAAGCCAAGAACAGCCCACTCCTCCTGTGACAGGAACAACGGCGCATCCTGGGCTTGCTGCATGAGCACCGCGGCCTGGGTGATCAGGAGGCGGGGGCTATCCCCGTACGTCGAAACGTCTCGCTTGATCCGATGGGCCAACTCCCATGCGTTCTCCTCAACGTCGAACTGCTCGCACAGCATCTTGTAGGGCTGCTGGTAGCGGGCTGGGAGTCCCGCGTGGACTTTATCACCATCAGGCATTGTGACGTACTGTGAGCCTTTCACAATCCTTCTAGGATTGCTGTGTCGCGATTACTGTTCACAGCATACGCCTGATTTCCAACAAAGTCAACCATTAAGCAAAAAATAGTGGATAATGTACAAACTATGTCAGGCCCCTACCCTTATAGGCCTAGAATAAGCGTCGCTGTCACCAGGGGCAAGGTAAGTTTATAGACTGACGCTCAAGGTGTTGATTAAAGTGCCGATTGTGCTGCTGGATGTGGCACTTGAGACCTTGCGACGGTCAGTAGCAT
>JAABUX010006541.1_pt1 | contig 13885 bp, 13 predicted proteins | sample 5561851 | NCBI WGS metagenome assembly JAABUX01 (sample SAMN10711883, study PRJNA513361) | rock metagenome | isolation source: Antarctica rocks | place: Antarctica: Victoria Land, Richard Nunatak red sandstone | collected 2016-01-03 | reverse complement strand
TGACAACCTGCTCGTCGAGCTTGACGAGACGACCGCGAAGTTCCAGGGCCGGTCCCGTAACGGCATGCTGGTGCCCGCCATGCAAGGCACCCTCGTCTTCGGTGGACAGGAGGTCCGAAGCCGCGTGGAGTTGGCGGTCGCCGGCGCGGACGTCCGGTTGATCGTCCGGGGCGGGACGGCGGGCGCACACGACCGTGCCCGCCGAGAAGACCCATGCGCTCGTCGCCCTCCTGCGGGACCTGCGGTAGAGCTCAATTGTTAGGCGGGGGACCACGAGCGCCTCGACGCTCCGGCCATTGCGGGCGTTCGTCCTAGCGGCCCTCCAGCTCCTGGAGACGGGGGCGCCGCCCGATGGCCACCCAAACCTGTGCCGAGGTTGACGAGGCTGCGGCTCTTGGTCGGGCTCACCCACATCGAGCTCAGCAATCGCAGTCGCGTCCCTTACACCTCCTGCAACCGCTACGACCGAGGTGTCGGCGCCGCCGGCCCGGCGATGGTGGCAGCGTTCGCCGCGGCGCTCGGCGTGGCCGTCGACACGGTACAGGCCGAGCTTGACACCAGCCGTCGGCAGCATCAGGGGCCTAATTACAGGATGGCGGCGGTCAAGAAGCCGGCTGCCAGGGCGGGGCCGAGCGGGAACGCGGGGGACCGTCGGCGAGTCGCGGTGAGCACGCCGACGAAGGCGAACGCGCAGATTCCCGCAGCCGCGCCGAGATCGGTGACGTTGCCGAGTCCGAGTCCGCCCAGCGCGGCCAGACGAACATCGCCGAGGCCCAGGTGCGAGGTACGCCGGACCCCCAGGGTGACCACGCCGGCAAGCGCTGAGATGGCGCTCGCCACCAGGAAGGTCTTGGCGTTCTGCTCCAGCACACCGGCGGTCGCCAAGAGCACGAGGGTGGCGACCGTCGCCTGGCGCGTCAGTGCGGCCGGCACCCGGCGCGTTGCTCCGTCGTACGCCGCCGCCGTCAGCAGCGCCGCAGACCAGCAAACAAGCGCCGGAACCTCCCAGACATGGCCGTGGGGGGCCTTAGCCATCGGGATCGCCAGCGCGGCTGCAATGCCAGCGGCGAGTGCGGCAACTGATGCCCTCGCGATGCCGGACAGTCGACCTCCTGATGGAAGGGGGCCGGCGGCGTAAGCGGCCAAACGCCAGGTGAGAACGCCGCCTAGGCCAGCGGCGCATGCTCCAGCGGCGTAGAGGCTCACCACACTGACCTCCCGGCACGACGCACTTGCCTAAGCCCCCAGGGCCCCTCACACGAGGTTTTTATCAACGCCTGCACGTCGGGCGGACGGTCGACAAGCAGAGGTCACGGCTACACAAGCACCCAATCGGCCCAAGGAGCCGTGGGCGAAGGTGGCGAATCATGTGGAGGTGGCGATCCGGGGTGAAGCGGGCGGCCTTGCCCCACACTCGGCGGCAGGTGACCCGTGTACCTCGGGGCTATGGGCCGGGAGGACGTCATGAGCGCAAGGCACATCAGGGCGGTGGCAGCCATCGCCGCGGTCGCTGCCGTCCTCGCAGGCTGTTCGGCCGCTGCTCAGTCGGCACCGCCACCTGTTCCCAGCCAAACGCCAGGCCCTCTGCCCTCAAGGTCGGCTACCGCTGCCGCACCTTCCACGCCGACGATGACCACTACGCCTGTCCCATCGTCTACAAGCAAAGGGCCCAGCGCCGTTGGACAGGCCAAGCAGCAAGCAATTGCCGCTGTGACGGCCTACTACTCAGTGCTCGATAAGCTGGAGGGAGGCCAACCGCACGCGGACGAGAACGACATCAACAAGGTTGCCATTGCTCCCGAGCTACCGGTTGATGTTGGGCAGATAAACACATTCCGTGAGCAGGGGTGGACCACGAGAGGAGCGACCGTTGTGGAAAAGGCTCACGTGAGCGCGGTCAACCTCAGCTACCAACCGACAGCTACGCCTCCCGCCTACCCCACCGTGAAAGCTGCCGTCTGCCTGGATGTAAGCAGTATTCACGCCCAAGACGCACACAGCAAGCCCGTAGGTGTCGCCAACCGGCCGAACTATTACAACGAGATTGTGACCCTTAAGCAGACGCAGCCCCCATCAGCTGCCGCTCTGTGGCGCGTCAGCGACGTCACTACGACGGGTACGCCCAGCTCATGCGTCGATCAATAGCAGTCCGTCTGCTGTTCGCGATGTCAGCCTCCAGCATCGGGTTTAGTGGGACCTCGGCGGCGTCTCCGGCGGACTCGCCGCCCCCTGCAGATTGCCATAAAGTCAATGCGATCACGGGCGTCTGTATAGTGCAGGCGCCACCAATTACACCCCCCGCTACCCAGCCATCAACAGCGCACTCACCAGGTGCACCCGCTTTACCGGTTGGTCCGGCACCGGTCCCAATCTGCGTCGACCAGGGCGGCTCAGTGATTCCTTGCAAGAACGAGTACGGGTCCTGGAACTCGGATTCTCAGTGCTACGTTTCCTTGAAGGATCCTCAGCCGCCGAAGACCGACCCCAACTGGGGTGATCACACGACTGGTGCGATCTACGCGTGCACCGCGGTCGGGCATGGTAATTACGCAGCGGAGACGGTGGAGCTTTGGTTGGCTGCGCCGCCTGCCGCTGCGCAGCCGGTTGACTTCCTGGCTCTGGCGACGCAGGCGGAGAAGACGCTGGTGTTTAATCAGCCGACGACGGGCCGGTATCCGTCGGGCAGGTTGCAGAACGGCACGCCCTACACCGTGGTGGGTATCCCGACGTGGTTCTGGAGCGATGCGACGGCGTGGAAGCCGTTGTCGGCGAGAGCGCACAACGGGGCCGCCTACACGGTGGTGACGGTGCAGCCCACCGCGCTGACGTTTACTCCGGGGGACGGCGGCGCAGCGGTGGAGTGCGCGGGCCCGGGCACGGTCTGGAGTGACGCCGCGTACGGCCCTTACATCGCGTCGCCGTCGGGGTGCGACTACCGGTACCCGCACTCCTCGATCCACGACCGCGGTCAGGTGGTGACGGCAACCTACGAGACAACGTGGACGCCGACCTGGACGGCGTCGGACGGTGAGACCGGCACGTTGCCGGTGGTCGTGACGCGGTCGAGCTCGACGTTCGCGGTGGCTGAGTTGGAGGCGGTGGTGACCAGGTGACGACGCAGGCAGCGGATTGGGAGCGCGACGGCGCGGGAGCGTTGCCGCCGGCACCGCCGGTGGTGGCTCCCAGCCCACCGCCGCCGGTCCGGTCGGCAGCCGCACCGCGGCGCACGAACAGCCGGCTCCTGATCCTGGCGGTGGGAGCGGTGTTGCTCAGCGGGGTGGTGGCGCTGTTCGCGGGACAGAGCCTGACCCGCCATTCGCAGGTCCTGGCAATCGCCAGGCAGGTGCAGGTGGGGAGCCATCTGAGCGCGGATGACCTGGTGGCGGCGAACGTGACGAGCGACCCGCACCTGTCGCCGGTCATGGCGAGCGACGAACAGCAGGTGATCGGCCTGGTGGCGCAGGTGCCGCTGGCGCCGGGAGAGCTGCTGACCCGTAACGCGATCGGTGCGGGCACCGGGTTCACACCCGGGGAGGTGCTGGTGGCCCTGGCGGTGAAGCCAGGGCAGTTCCCGGAACGTGGGCTGATCCCCGGGCAGCACGTGCTCGTGGTGGCCACGGCTGGCGCCAACGGGGGGACCGCCCCGGCGGCGGCGGTAGACCCGAGCCCGGCGGCCGGCGCGTCGACGCCGGGGACGCCGGGGACGGTAACGGCGACCACGGGTTACCCGGCGACGGTGGCCGAGGTCGGCGCGGCCGACGTGGCGTCGCGGGAGACCGTGGTCGACGTCCGGGTCGCGGCCGGCCAGGGTGCTGTGGTGGCCAACCTGGCCTCCACCAGCAACGTCGCGATCATCCTGCTACCGGCCGGGAGCTGACGGTGCTGACGGTGCTGACGAGCGCCAAGACGGCGCCGGGGGCCACGACCTCGTGCACGGCGTTGGCGCTCGCGTGGCCGCGACCGGTCTTGCTTGCTGACTGCGACCCTGCCGGCGGGGACATCGTGCCTGGACTGCTGCCTGGTCGGCTGGTGCCCGACCAGGGCCTGTTGTCCTGGTCGGCGGCGTCACGCGGCGTACCCGCGGTGACCGCGGCGGGGATGTTCCGGGAGAACGCGGTGGGACTGCCGGAGCGGCCGCATGTGTGGCTGCTGCCGGGGTTCATGTCGGCGACGCAGGGCTATTCGTTCACCTCGGAGGTGTGGGAGCGACTGGCGTCGGCGCTGGAGGTGTGCTCGGCCAGCGTGGGCGTGGACAGCCTCGTGGACGCGGGCCGGTTGACCTCTGACCGGGTGCCGTGGCCGGTGCTGCTGGCGGCCGACGCGGTGGTGTTGACGGTGCGGCGCAGCGTGCGGTCGATCCACGCGGCCCGGACGGTGGTGGAGTCGCTGCGCTTCCAGCTGGGCGACCTGTCCAAGGTCGCGGTGCTGGTGGTGGGGGAGGGCACGGACTACACCCCTGGTGAGGTGGCCGCGGCGCTGGGGCTGCCGTTGGTGGGGACGCTGCCGGAGGACCGTCGAACGGCGAAGGTGCTCACCGAGGGCGGCGCCGCCAGCGACGCGACGCTGCGCCGGGCACCGCTGCTGAAGGAAGCAGCCAAGGTCGCCGCCGAGCTGATCCGGGCGGTCGACTCCCCCGCGCAGCAGGCTCGAAAGGCCGGCCGCTCGTGACCACCGACTACACGGTCCCGCCGTGGGCGGGCGACCCGGCGTCCTCGACGCGGCGGCCGCCGGCGCCCGAACCCATCGCCGGCCCGGCCCCCGACCCGACTGGGCGGGACTCCGTGCACGGCACCGGGAGTGAGCTGACGGCGGCGGACTACCGGGTCGTCGAGGCGCTACGGGACCGGGTGTCCACCTCGCTGTCGCTGGCGCTGCAGGACCGCGAGCTGGCACCTGCGGCCCGCCGCGAGCTCGCGCGGATGTTGATCCGCGAGGAGTGGCGCAGCTGGGTGTTGCACGAGGCGCACTCGGGCCGGCCCGAGCCGACGGTGTCGAAGGAGGAGCTGGTCTTCGCCACGGTCCTGGCCGACCTGGAGGGCAACCTGGGGCGGCTGGGCCCGTTGTTGGCCCGCACCGACATCGAGGACATCCAGTTCGAGGGCAACGATCCCACCACGCTGCTGCTGCGTTCGGGGCAGTACGTCCAGGGCCCGCCGATCGCCGACAGCGACGAGGACCTGGTCAAGACCCTGACGTCGCTGGCGAACCGCTCGGAGGACGGCGAGACGAGCCGGGAGTTCTCCCCGGCGAACCCGAGCCTGGACATGCGCCTGCCCGGGCCTGGGCCGCTGGGCGCCCGCCTGCACGCGAACATGAGCGTGCTGCGGCGCCCGGCCGGCACGATCCGCATCCATCACCACCGGCCGGTCAGCCTGGACGACCTCGTGCATCTGAACATGATCGACAGGCCGTTGCATGCGTTGCTGCACGCCGCGGTGGCGGCCAAGGCCTCGATCCTGGTGACCGGGATGCCGGCGGTCGGCAAGACGACGCTGCTGCGGGCTCTGGGCACCGCGATCGACCAGCAGAACGTCGTGGTCGTGATGGAGGACACCCGCGAGCTGGGCCTCGATCTGCCCGTGGACGTCAACGGCAGGCAGCGCAAGCGGTACGCCGCGTGCCGGTCGTTCGAGACCAGGCAGGCCAACGCCGACGGCGCGGGCGGGTTCTCGATGCACCGGGCTCTGCACGATGCGCTCCGGATGTCGCCGACGTGGGCGATCGTGGGGGAGGTCCGCGGTGCCTACGTCGTGGAGCTGCTGGACACCGTCAGCAGCGGCGTGGCGGCGGTCATGTGCACGATCCACTCCCCGGCGGCCGACCTCGTTTTCGACAAGGTCCTCACCGCCGCTAAGAAGGCGGGCCAGGTCGACACGGGGCTGGTCATGCGGACGCTGGCCAGCCTGGACCTGCTCGTGCACGTCACCCGCGATCAGCACCACCAGCGGTTCGTGTCCGACGTCTACGAGCTGGGTCGGTATGACCGGGACACCGGCGAGCCGGCGATGCACAAGCTGTTCGTGCCCCGCGCCGGTGACGAGCGGGCCGTCGCGACAGGTCCCGGCGCGATGAGTCAGACGTTCGCCGCACGACTGGCGAGGGTGGGCTTCGACCCCGGCTGGCTGCAGCCGGAGCGCAGCACCTGGGCCGGGACGCCGCCGGCCCCGGCCACCGGGGCGGCGCCCCGGCCGGCACCCAGCTGGCGGACATCCTGACCGCGGGCGTGCTGCTGCTCACCGTCGCTGCGCTGCTGGGGTCGGTGGGCATGGTGCTCATCGTGGCGGCGCTGCGGGGCGTCGGTGTCAGCGCCCCGCAGCAGCGGACCCGGGCGAGGGTGCGGGTGACCCGCCTGCAGCTCGTCGGCGGCGGAGCCGGGGTGCTGACCCTGCTGGTGACCGGGTGGCCGGTGGCCGCGCTGGCGGTGGGCTTCGGTGTGATGTTCATACCGTCGGTGCTGGGAGGCGCGGCGGAGTCCAGCCGGCTGATCGTCCGCTCGGAGTCGCTGGCGGACTGGACCCGGCTGCTGGCCGACCTCATCCGGTCAGGGAGCACCGGGTCGACCCGGGAGGCCCTGTTGCGGTCGCTGGACTCCGCCCCGCCGCAGATCCGGGGCGAGGTGCAGAACCTGGTCACCCGCATCGGCAGGCAGGGCACGGAGCCGGCACTGCGGCAATGGGCCCACGACATCGACGACCCCGCCGCGGACAAGATCGCGATGGTGCTGATCCTGCGGGAGCGCAACGGCGGCGGTGGGCTGGCGCAGGCGCTGTCGAACCTGGCGTTGAGCCTCGACGCCCGGACCCGGATGATCCGCGAGGTCGAGGCCGAGCGCGCCAAGCCCCGCGCGAACGCGCGCACGATCGTCATCGTGACCTTGCTGATGGTCGCCGGCATGACCCTGTTCGCCCGGCAGTTCCTGTCCTTCTACTCAAGCGCCGCCGGTGAGGTCGCCCTGGGGTTGGTCGTCACCGTTTTCTGGGTGTCCCTGCGGTGGCTGCGCCGGCTGTCATCCCCGGTGCCAGCACCGCGAGTGCTGCTCGATCTGCCCGCCGCTGCCGAGCAGTCGGTTGCCCAAGGGCAGCCGGTGCCGGCGTGACGGGACTGCAGATGTTCGCGCTGGCCGGCCTGATCTTCGGCGCCGGACTGGTGCTCGCGGTGAAGGCAGGCCTGCCGGCGCCGCCGTCGCTGCCCGGTGCGCTGGCCCAGCTGTCGGTGGAGCCCACGCTGGTCACGGTCACCCCGGCGACCTCGGCCAGCACGACGCGGGACCGCTGGTCCCGGCTGCCGGTCGGCCTGGCGCAGGTGCTGGACCGGCACGTGGGTGTCAGCGACGCGGACCTGACGATCCTGCGCACGACCCGGGCCGAACTCGTCAGCCGCAAGGTCACGCTGGCGCTGGCCGGGTTCACCGCACCAGCCCTCGCCGGGCTGGTGCTGCTCGAGGTGGGCATCCCGATCGTGTTCCCGGCCGCGCTGGGCCTGGGCATCGGGGCGTTGCTGTGGGTGCTGCCGTCCCAGGACGCCCGGGAGCGGGCGCGCACCGCCCGGCTGGAGTTCCGCAGCAACCTGGAAGTGTTCCTGACACTGGTCGCCGGGGAGCGTTTCTCCCGCGGATCGGTGCCGCAGAACCTCGAGGAGTCCTCGGCGGTGTCCGGGAGCTACCCGTTCACGATGCTGCGCACCGTCATCCGCAGGTCCGCGTGGGCCGGGACGCTGATCTGGGACGACCTGCAGGCACTGGGCGAGGAGATCGCCGTGCCCGAGCTCGGCAAACTCGCCGACATCGCACGCAACGCCGGCAAAGGCGCCGCGGTGTACGACACCCTGCTGGCCACCGCGGACAACCTGCGCGCGACGGACCTCACCGACCGCAGGTCAGAGGCCAACGTGGTCAGCCAGCGCATGTCCCGGCCGCTGTCGCTGCTCGTCACCGGTCTGACGTTGTTCGTTCTCATCCCCTTCCTGGCCCGTCTGCTCGGCGGGTGATCAACCAACCATCACCCGGCCCCGACGTGACACCAACGCTGACCAGTCCACCCCCCACCAGCAGGTCCACCTAACCGAGAGGAACCACACCGTCATGTCTCAGATCACCACCGCCGAGCACGCCACGCCGGCCACCGCGGCTGCCGACACCCTCCCGACATCGGGTCGCCGGCACCCCCGGGCGCCCACCGGCCTCGCGCTCTACCTGACCGTGCTCGGGCTCGTGTCCGGCCTGCTGATGAAGACCCGGGCGTGGCTGCGCGCGGAGGAGCCCACCGACGATGCGGGCGAGTCCACCGAGAAGGCCTTCATGATCATCCTCGGGATCACCCTGGGCGTCGCGGTGACCGCGGCCGCCGTCATCTACCTCAAGACCAAGACCGACCTGTTCAAGGGCTGACCGGACCGGTGGACAGCAGGCGACGGCGAGGACGGCACCTGACGTTCGCCTCGTCGGCGCGCTGGCGCTGGTTATCGGAGCGATCCGAGGACGGGTCGTCGGCGGTGGAGTTCACCATCCTGTTCCCCATCCTGGTGACGCTGTTGTTCGCCGGTCCGCAACTGGGCATGTTGTACTTCGCGCACGAGGCGGCGGAGTCCGCGGCCCAGGCCGGCGCGCGAGCGGCCAGCGCGCGAGGGGCAGCCGGCGGTGCCGGCAGCGGGGCCGCCGACTCCTACCTGGCAACGCTGGGCACCGGGACGGTCAGCAGCTATCGCTCCGCCGAGGTCGACGCGGCGAGCACCGTGTCGGTGACCGTTCATGTCGAGGTCCCCAACGCGGTGCCCCTGCCTGGCTTCCACCCCTCGCTCGACGTCACCGTGGTCCGTGCCACAGAACGCTTCACCACACCGGACGCACCGTGAACCCCGGTGCTGGACTCGGGGACGTGGCCCGCTCTGATCCCGGCCCGGCCGGGGTGTCCGCGAGGTACCGGCAGTGGCGGCCGCGCGGGGAGGACGGGTCGGAGGCGGTGGAGCTGGCCATCCTGCTGCCGGTGATCCTCACCGCGATCGCGGTGCTCGTCGTCGGGGCGCGGATCGCGCTGTCCGGGCAGAGGATCTCCGGCGTCGCCGGCGCGGCCGCACGCGAGGCCTCACTGGTGCGCTCACCGGGGGCCGCGCAGCAGGCAGCCACCGTCGGCGCGATGTCGGCGTTGGCCAGTGCCGGCCTGCACTGCACCGACACCAAGGTCACGGTCGACACCAGCGGCTTCGCCGCGCGGGCAGGCACCCCGGCGGTCGTCACCGTCACGGTCTCCTGCGACGTGTCTCTGTCGTCGATCGGCATAGCCGGCCTGCCCGGTTCCCAGACCCTGCGGGACACCGCTTCCAGTCCGCTCGACCCAGCCAGGGACCTGTCATGAACGCACGACCCCGGGCGCTCCCGGTGCGGGCGTCCGCCGATCGGCGGGACCAGGCGGGCTCGGTGGCGGTACTGACGCTGGTCATCGTCAGTGTCGCGGTGTTGTTCCTGACCGGCATCGTCGACGCCGGTGCCGGGCTGCGGACGGCCAGTAAGGCCGACGTGTACGCCGCCGAGGCAGCCCGGGCAGCCAGCATCGCGATGGGTCCCGGCTCCAACGGCGGACCTGGTGCGGCCGGGCGCGCGGCCGCGGCGGCTCGCACATACCTGCAGCAGGCGGGGGCCACCGGCACCGTGACGATCACCGGCCCGTCCTCGGTCAGCGTGACCGTCACCGTCACGCAGTCCAGCCCGATCCTGGGCATCGCGATCAGCAAGACCCGCACCCATGAGGCGCAGCTGCTCGCCGGGGTCACCAGCGGAGGGAACCCATGACCAGTCCGACTGTCCCCGCCATCCCATCGCGGCCGGTGCGGCTGCTCAAGGGCGTGCTGGCGTTGCTGCTGCTGGTGTCCATCGTGGGGGGGGTCCCGCTGCTGCTGACCGCCCTGGGCACCGTCCCATCCCGCGTCCCCTCGGTCGACGCGGTCAGCCATGCGCTGGCCACCCGGGACGACGGCCAACTGCTGGGCAGGGTCCTGGCCGCCGGCGTGTGGGCCTGCTGGGCGTTGTTCACCGCGTCGGTCCTGTCCGAGGCGGCCGGCGTGCTGCGCCGCAGGCCGGCGTGGAAGATCCCGAAGCTCGGGGGCTTTCAACGGCCGGCGGCGCGGCTCATCGCCGCCGTCGTCCTGGGGTTCACGCTCGCGCCGCTGGCCGTCACCGCCGCTGCGGGCGCCGTGGCCAGCCCCGTGTCGACAGTCCCCCCGCTGCGGCCCGGCAGGGTGTCAACAGCAACCGTCGCCCCCGCGTCTCCCGCCCACCCCGCGCCCGCCAGCACGACGCCCCACGGGACGGCGACGCCGACGGCAACCCCGGCCGCCCAAGAGCAGCACAGCCCTCCCACGACATACACGGTCATTCGGTACGACACCCTCTGGTCGATCGCCGAACGTCACCTCGGCAACGGGCTGCGTTACACCGAGATCGCGGAGCTCAACCGCGGCACGGTCCGCGCAGACAACGAGATCGTGGCCGGTGACATCCTGCGTATGCCGCAAGACGCCGCTGGCCTGCAGACCGCTGCCCCCGCGGGTGAGCACCCCGCCGCGCGCGTGGACACCGTCGTCACGGTCCAGCCGGGGGACACGCTGTTCAGCCTCGAGCAGGCAGTGAACGGCGCCGCCGGCAGCTGGCAGCAGGGCTGGGCCGCCAACGCCGGCAGGACCGAGCCCGGTGGAGCGCGCTATGACAACCCTGACCTGATCCGGCCCGGCTGGACGCTGCACATCCCCGGCCAGGCGATCATGACCCCCGTTGTCACCCCGACCCCCGTTGTCACCCCGCCTGCCGGTGTCACCCCGCCTGCCGTTGTCACCCCCGCACCCGCACCGGTCGCAGCGCTTGTCACCCCGCCACTCCCAGTGGTCGCGCCGGTGGTCATCCCACCCGCCGTCACCACGCCGCCTCCCACATTTGTCGCCCCAGTCGTCACCCCGCCCCGAGTCCTCGCCCCGCCCGCCATTGCCACCTCGTCGCCTGAAGCTGTGACGGTCAGCCCCCCGGAAGTGATCGTCCAGCCGGCGCCGTCACGGTCAAACCCGGCGCAGGCCGAGGTTGGGTTCGTGGCCTTCGCCGGCGGAGGGGTGCTGCTTGCCGGGCTGGCACTGGGGGCGTTGAAGGGCTACCGCCGGAGGCAGTTCCGGTTGCGCCGGCCGGGCCGCGTCATCGGGGCGACGTCGCCGAGCCTGTTGAGCACGGAAAGCACGGTAGTGAGTGCCGGCAAGGCCGGGTACGCCGACATCACGTGGCTTGATCACGCGCTCCGTGGCCTGGTGCAGCGACTGGCCGAGCAGGCCGACGCCACGCTGCCCGACGTCGTCGCCGTACGCCTGGCCGGCGACGTCCTTGAGCTGGTGCTCGCCGTACCGGCAACCACTGCGCCTGCCCCGTGGACGGCGAGCGAGAGCGGGCAGCGGTGGTCGCTGCGCCGCGAGCACGACGTGCCCTACGACGAGGACCGGCGCGGTGCGTTCTTCGCCCCGTACCCGACCCTGGTCTCCGTCGGCTACAGCACGGACGGCGAGCACTGGCTCATCGACCTGGAACGGGTGGGTGCGCTGTCGCTGCAGGGCGACCCGGGGCGTTGCCTGGACCTGACCAGGTACCTGGCGGCCGAGCTGGCGCACAACACCTGGTCGGAGATGCTGACGGTGACCATGGTCGGTTTCGGTGAGGAACTGGCACCGATGAACCCCGACCGGTTGAACTTCAGCACCGACGCCGACCGGGCCGTGCTGACAGCACAGCGGCGCCACCACTCCGTGGTCAGCGCCACGTCCAAGATCGGGGTCGACGTCCTGACCGGCCGCTTCCGCAACGTCTCCGCGGACGCCTGGGCATCCCATGTGCTGTTCGTGGCGCCGACCGCCGCCGACCCGCAGGGCGTCGAGCGGCTGCTGGACAGCATGCGTGCCAACGGCGCCCGCGCGGCGGTCGCCGTGGTGCTCGCCGACGGCACCGAGCACCGCGAGGCTCGGTGGCAGCTCACCGTCGACGCGACCGGCCTACTCACCATCCCCGCCCTGGGCGTGGAGATCACAGCGCAGCGGCTCCCGGTAGGGGAGGGCCGCCAGCTGGCTCAGCTGCTGTTCGACGCGGCTAACACCGAGGACCGCGCCGCACCTCCCGCACCGTCCGGCGACAGCCCCTGCGACGCCTGGTACGCCGACGCTTGCGGGGCGCTGCGCGCGGGGCTGGCCACGGGCGCCCCTCCCACGCTGCTGCTCGTCCCGTCGCACCCCACGAGCGCCCGCCCGGCAGGCCCGGTCGGCGGCTCCGCGGTGGCCACCGCACCCGACGCCTCACGCAACGGCGGCCAAGACCGAGACCAGGTTGCGGCGGCGGCCGACGCGGTGGAGGGGGTGTCCGCCGAGATGGCAAGCCACGGGGCTGCGATTGACACGGAGCCCGGCGCCGGGACGCCGGCAGCGGCGCTGGTCCAGGAGGCCCCGGGCGCGGAGACAGCGGCCGGGTCGGCGCGACCGCGGTCGGATGGTTCCCCGCAGCGGGTGGGGCTGCGGGTCGCGGCCCAGGTGCGGGACGCGGTCCTGAGCAACGACCCCCTGCTCGACGCCGACCTGGCCGAGTGGTGGGACCCGGCAACGACGCGGCCCAAGGTCACCCTGCTCGGGCCGATCCGCGTGCGGGCGCAGGGCACGCTGCCCGCGGACCGGCCGCGGGAGGCCTTCCACGCCGAGGTGGTCGCCTACCTGGTCACCCGGCCCCGGGGGGTGCGCTACCAGCAGGTCGACCACGACCTGTGGCCGGGGCGCGCGCCGGAGTCGGACAAGAGCCCCGTCCGGGTGCGCAACGCCATGTCGAAGGTGCGCAGGTGGCTGGGCACTGACGCGGACGGGCGTGAATACCTGCCCAAGGCGGCCGACGAGGAGGGCTACCGGGTGGACCTGCTGCCCGGTGCCGGCGTGCTCGTCGACGAGCAGCTGTTCCGTCGGCTGCGGCTGCGCTCCCAGGTCGAGCAGGGGGCCAACCGGATCGGTCAGCTGCACAAGGCACTGGACCTGGTCACCGGTATCCCCTTCGACGACCAGCGCGACGAGGGATACCGCTGGCTGGTGGACACGCCGCTCGACGCGTTCGCCACGGCGATGATCGACGACGTCGCGCACGAGATCGCCGACTACTACCTGCCGGAGGACCCCCAGCAGCCGGCTGACCCGCACCGGGCAACCGAGGCTGCCGACGTCGCGCTAAGGGCGGGCAGCACGTCGGACACGCCGTGGCTGGACAAGATGCGCGCCGCCTACCAGCTCGGCCGCATCGCCGAGGCCGAGACCTATGTCCGCCGGATCGTGGAGAACAACCCCTCCGGCGACGAGGAAGAGGACCTGCCCAAGTCCACCTACGACGTGCTGCTGCGCTACCGGGCTCTGGGCTGACACGGCGCAACGCCCCGGGCAGCGGTCGGCGGCGTCAGCGCCGTCAGCGGCGGCCCCCTGCTCTCGCGCACTTACGTGCCGGCACCACCATCGGCTCAGCGTCTGTCGCCGAGCGCCGCTCACCGCCGATGGCACCACACCCGGGCACCTACTCCCGGCGGCGTCCTGGGGCAGGGGCCGCGGTGGGAACCATGACCCGACCCGAGCAGCCAGACGGGGTGACAGGGCACCAACATCATCGACGGGCCTGGCGGCAGGGGTGACGCGCCGGGCGTCCGGGCCCGGGTGTCACCCCGCGCCGGGGTGACACCTGGAGGTACGTGACGCACGACGTCGCTGCGGACGGTCGGCGACATGTTCACAGACGACAGCATCATCGGCAGCTGGGCGCAACTGATCGAGCGGCTAGCCCGCCGGGACGCGCTCCGGGCCTGGACAGCCGCGGAACCCGCGTTGGGTCAGGTCGACGAGATGATCCACC
>JAABUX010006540.1_pt1 | contig 13887 bp, 23 predicted proteins | sample 5561851 | NCBI WGS metagenome assembly JAABUX01 (sample SAMN10711883, study PRJNA513361) | rock metagenome | isolation source: Antarctica rocks | place: Antarctica: Victoria Land, Richard Nunatak red sandstone | collected 2016-01-03 | reverse complement strand
CCACAATGGAATCCTATGCTTGAAGATCAAGCCCTTGATCGTGTGTATAGGATCGGGCAGACGAAGAAGGTCACGACCATTCGGTATATCGTGAAGGGCACTGTGGAAGAGGTGAGTTATAGTCAATCGTTGTCCATCACAATGACGCAAGTCTGAATGTGTCAAAGAGCATTCGCCATCAGCAATCAAAGAAAAGAAACATGGCTGAGCATGCATTTGCACTTGCTAAGCGGAACGACGACTGGATCGAGGTCAGTATGGGTCTTTCATATGGCTGAGCTTTCAGTTGACCTATCTAATTAGCTGCTACGGGCAATGCTTACCAAAGTACCTGAGGAACGGAAGCCGGATCACTGTTGGAATGGAGTGCTATCATAGAACATGATATGAATCAAAGACTTGCTAACGCGTCATGACGAACCCGACCAATAAACATCACCGAGACACATGCCGTAGATGTAGAGTGATCTTGCTGGGAGGAAAGAGTGAAGGGCAATTTACGCCTTAAAAACCTTGGCATTCTTGGGGTCCCAAGGACTAATTTACGACCGAGGGACAGAGAGGATCATCTGGGCCCGATGCCATTGTGCCTAATCTCGACTTGATGCAGCATTCCAGCTTCTTCAAGTAGCGTAAAAAGCTGTCACTCATCATGGTCAAAGATCAGGAGCCTTTGCTCTCAGAAGACCGCCCGTCTTCCGACCAGTCCAGCGAGCGACTCGTCGAAGAAGAAGAAGCCCTTCTCGCCGGCCAACTAAAGTCTCAACATTCCAGATACGGCTGGAGCTTCTGGCGAGAAGTCGGGCTTTTCAGCTGGGCGCTCATCGCCACCCTTCTCGTGATCACCCTGGCCGTCCTGTACCAACACAAAACTACTTCACAGCCTAGAGACTCCGGCGAATGGGACAAAGACGGAAAGCCGATGGGAAAAAGAAACCTGATATTCATGGTGTCTGATGGTATGGGGCCGACAAGTTTGTCGTTGACGAGGAGCTTCAGGCAGGCTGAGAGCAGTTTGCCTATCGATCAGGTACTGGTACTGGATCAGCATCTGATCGGGTCGTCAAGGACGAGGAGTACGTCCAGTCTGATTACAGATTCGGCGGCTGGAGCTACGGCATTCTCATGTGGGAAGAAGAGTTATAATGGTGCGATATCAATGTTACCGGATCATTCGCCCTGTGGAACGGTGCTGGAGGCGGCGAAGAAGGCCGGATACATGACAGGGTTGGTGGTAACAACAAGGATCACAGATGCCACGCCGGCGTGCTTTGCAGCCCATGTGAATAGACGAGATGAGGAGGATAGAATTGCTGAACAGATGATCGGCGACTACCCGCTCGGCAGAGTAGTGGATCTAATGCTGGGAGGTGGAGAATGTCACTTTCTACCTAACAGCACCAGGGGTTCTTGCCGAAAAGACGATAAAGATGTGCTCGAGATGGCGAAGAGTAGAGGTTTCAATTACGTGGGTAACCGAGAAGAGTTCGATAGCCTTGAGGTTGGCAGAGCTGTCAAGCTACCTCTGTTGGGACTCTTCGCTTACACAGATATTCCATACGAGGTAGATCGGAGGAGCAAGAATGACATATACCCATCGCTTGACGAGATGGCGCGTACAGCATTGACTGCACTGAGCGCAGCTACAAGAGACAGCAATCAGGGGTTCTTTCTCATGATCGAGGGGAGCAGGATTGATCATGCCGGTCACGGTAACGACCCTGTAGCCCAGGTGCACGAGGTTCTTGCGTATGATAAAGCGTTTGCGAGCGTTCTCGACTTCTTGGACAAGGATGAGGTCGAGGGTGTTCTCGTCGGTACCAGTGATCATGAGACAGGTGGATTGGCTACAGCTCGCCGTAAGCAGCTTTACTTACGCTTCTACACCTTAACTAATGAAAGCAGAACTTCATGAAGCCTACCCGATATACCGCTGGTACCCTGATATGCTCATCAACGCAACCCACTCTGCCGAGAACCTCGCCTACCAACTGCACCACCACGTCTCCACCCATGTTGCAGCAGCTCGCGATGCCATATTAGCTTACATCCGACACATCCTACTCGAGCAAGGCCTCGGTGTCTACGATGCTACAGACGATGAACTGAATCGGCTGGTCGATAACTCAGACCCTTGGCCAGCATCCTACATCCTCGCAGACATCATAAGCCGGCGGGCGCAGGTGGGGTGGAGCACCCATGGCCATTCAGCTGTAGATGTGAACATATACGCCTCGAATCCTAAGCACGCGAGATCCTTGATCGGAAACCACGAGAATACTGAGATTGGAGAGTTCATACGGCACTATTTAGAAGTAGATCTAGATTCTGTGACGAAAGAGCTGAAGGAGGCGGAATCTTTTCTGTCTATGGGAAAAGCTCTTGAAGATGTTGACACAATGGTAGACTTGGATCATTATCAAGGCGACTTCAAGCGAAGTCTGGGATGTGATTGCGGTGAGCATTAGATGAGTCTGGGCTTGTTGGGTTAGCGAAGGCGTCGATATGAATGACATTGCTGGCGTGGGCGAAGTGCTGAAAGACACCTTTTGTACAAGTAGGAGCTGATACCCATCCAAACACCTGTTGATTTCTAGGCGTCCGGCCGTCCTAACCGTGGCGAAGACCACCCTACTTCCTAAGATCAGGACCTCCGCGCCTGGTGTATGCTTATGATCTGTGACAGAGCTAGAGGCAGACTAGATTCTGCTATGCCGGCCTTATTGCCAGTTTCAAAGCATCGAGCTTGGACAATAGCCTTTGCATCTTTGGAGCTGATCAATACACGGCGGTATATTGCCGTTATAACAACGGCAAAGCGGACAATGCTACTCCTGATGAGGACTCCACAACTATTCAGATGCCATAACATCCCTATCTACTGCTCGATGCTTTATGCTATTTTCAGCATGGTACTAGGCTTCTAAACCTCCGGGACAAAACAAGCGAGCCCATGGGAACCGGAGATTCAAGACTTTGCTACCTAAGAAAACGTCACGACGACCCCATAGGCTCACAAAAGCTCTTTGGTCCAGAACAAGCGTGCGCTTGGACAGAGCTGGCTCTAATCCCCAGATTGAAATGTAACAGAAAGATGTTCCGACTGCCGGAGATTCTATCAATATACTTGATTCCGCCAGAAAGTAATCCTGATCGAGGTCTGAAGCCCTACAGTCATCTCATTATCTTTCAGGGTCCTGAATGGGTGGATCTGCTGCTTGTAGCTGCAAGTCGTTCCCAAATTCTGGAGGCCAGGGATGAATACCCAGCATCAGCCCAAGGCTTCACTATTTGGCTTCCTCCTTCCTCACATTTGAGATATCACCATTCACTATATACAGAAGCGTGAGACAGACCTCTACTCCAAGCTACATATTGCGTAGACCAGCGCTTTGCCTGGGCTAGTGCTTACGCCTACGACGAAGCGTTTCGATTCAATAAAGAGTCTATGGCAGTTCCACAAGTCTGGGTAACGACGTGGCCTCGAGTAATTATAGCCTAGAAATACAGGCTAGGAATCTCATCGCCACAGCTTCCAACGGCATCAACGACAAACAGGTAGTAGGTTCTATGTACCCATCTTGAGAGGAAGTCCGCGCGAAAAATTCATCGCTTTTGTCTTACCAGGCGCGAAAGCACCTTTGGTGACCTTTACAATAACCATCCATACCTCTGCCCAAAGTCCTTCCCACCTCTCTTCTTGTAAAAAGGACGGCGAGCTCAAGTTGCTCCACCTCTGGGTCCCGCAATCCGCCACAGCGACCCACGGCCTATGCTTCCTCGAGCAGGCAGGCTTACTGAGAAGCTGCTGCTGCTGCATTGGCCGCCATTCTGTCCGAAATCTGCTCAAGCCCGATGGCTGAGCGTGTTCTCCTCATGTCGTCACCCGCCACAGTACTGTTTTCCGATTCAGGCAAGCTGCTACTCTTGCCAATCGTGGGATTGCTCTGATCTGCGTCTGGCGCACCTCCAGGGGGAGAGGAAGGAGGGGAAGGAGATGACGGTGCAGCAGGCGCTGAAGGCGCTAGCTGACCATGACAGGCCGGCTTAGTCCCGCGGCCACACCCACCGTCCACCGTGGTGATGACGATGTTCGGCGCTTTGTTAGATCGATTTTGATAATCGATCAGAGCGTAGTATTGGCGCTCTTGATGCGTCGGATAAAGAGCATGAACTTTTGATGGCGGAGCCGTGATGGGTCCCAAGGCCCGAATCATTAGATCATGACGGTCTTTCCAGCCGAAGCCGTTGCTCTCAAATTGGTCGATCATCCACTGATCCCAGGCTGCCTGTTCTTGCAGGACGAGAGGGGCCACGTGGCCTCCCCTCGCCCTCACTGGTGGGCAGGTCCTAGGCAGGAGAAGCGGCTCGTTCAGAGGCTTCCACGATGGTTGATCGTGGTAGAATATTAGTGCAGCACTGACTGCGTCACATCGGTCGTTCAATTGAGCTTGCACATCTGGGATGTTGTGGCTGCACAGTCGGTAGTGGATTAGGTGAGTGACACACATCTTGATCGATCTTGTGTCGACGTTAAGCGAATGGTAGGAAGAAGCACACAGGTGATCGTGACTATTGAAGAGATATTGAGGCTTGTGATAGAACGCTGAGTCTGTTTGACGGAGTCAGTCTCTGTTCTTTGTACTGTTGAGGTTTTATCTCCATTTGGATTTGTCAAAGGAGCTTTACCTATGGTGCTGTTGTGTCGACGTCGAGCGAATGGTAGGAAGAAGCACACGGGTGATAGTGACGTCGAAGAGAGATTGGGGCTTGTAGCTGATCTTTCGCTGAGTCTGTCTGAGGGCGTCAGTCTCTGTTCTTCGTACTGTTGAGGTTTTATTTACAATTGGGTTCGCCAAAGGGGCCTTACCTATGGTACTGTATGCGAACTCCAGTGTCTTGCACCTGTACTGATCTTACTGTTCTCGTGCAGGCTTGGAAAAGTTAACACGGTAAGATGAACACGTTGCTCGCGCCAATGTAACGACAAAGGGATTCTACCAGGTACGTTGTGACGTTGCGATATTCTGATGTGCTTTCCTCAATTTAGAAAATTCTCTGCGCATGCACAATAGCAATGACTCGAGTATGGTGAAAGATTAACGAGCAATGCAATGCATGCAGTGTTTTGATGTGAGTACGTTGGTGTCAGTGCTCCTATAGTGTTGATGTTGAAGGAAATGTTTTGGTCAAAATTGATTCCAATTAAATATCTCAGCCTGCCCCTTGTCCCCACTTTTAACATCACGCCAGCCCCTCACGGAAAGCAGTGCTTGTGTTGAGCACTCCTGTAATCAAGGCGAGCAATGACGTTCCTCCTGGTATCACCTGGCCAGCCAAACCTGCTCTGCAATCGGCACGACCCCTTCCAGAGAACCCCAGTGAATGAGCCTCTCGAGGATGACACATTCCCACAGACGTGAATCTATATATGTCTATATATATCTGCATAGATAAGGGAGACAAGATCATGCTATGCACGTAATGGGCGTGAATCCTTTCCTTTAAAAAGCTAACGCGTCTGGTGAAGAGCTTCTCCATCGAGTGACACCGCATCAAAGATTGAAGCACTTATGGATGCCTTCACAAGCAGCAGCATCATGAAGTCAACAATCGATACCTCACATGCCATGCCTTTCAATTCTCAATACCGCTTCGAGAAAGAGGGATTTGGTTGTCACCCTCCAGGAGTACTACAATACAAGCTAGAAAGAAGGCTACTTTACATTCGATGGCTCTTATTACATGCTTAGCTCTTCATTGATATTCTCCGATGTACAATCATGACCAGATCCGGCATGAGGCCCGAATCCGAGATCCTGTCATCAGGAAGAAGCAAGGCAGAGGTCAGGTAAGTAAACCCCATCACTCCTCTAAACACCACCCATCAAGCCTTGCTCACAATGATCGCAGACTTCACTCGCCCCCCCTCGTCTCCCACCTATCACACTGCTTTCCCCTTCCTCCATCGCCCTCCCAAGTACACCTCTACCTCCACACCCTTCCTCCCTCCCTACGATCCCCTTGATGATCTTTCCCGTCCTCATGGATCAAAAATGCCACAGTATCTTTTTCTAGTCGTGATCTGGACACTTCGTCGCTGCTGTTTAGGAGAGTGGGTTCAAGGTGACAGTCCCCCAATTGTGTGCACTACTGTTGCTGATACCTGTGAAGGGAGGCTATAGCAGAGCGCTTCAAACCGCCAAAGTGGAATCTACAATGGCTATTCCACTCACGGATCTTGCATATATCAGACTACAACGACAGTAAGTACTCAGGTATTTCTGGCTGAGAAGAGCACACTCATGCCTCGCCATACAAGACTAACACCGGGATTCAGCTCCAGTAGAAGCATACGGTGTCCAAGCGCTAGAGGAACTCGCCATAGTCAAGTCAGAGACAGCTCTAGTCGAAGAATCATCAGACTCGATCTAAAATCACTCAAACCTGTCACCATCTTGTCCTCCACACACACGATCGCTTTAATTTCTCTCTATCCATCAGTACGCCAGGAACGCATCGTGGGATGCGCGACTACATCCATGCTCGTAGCTAAGGCATCCGAAGCTGCTTTCCAGTCGTTCCACGCTCAACTTGGCAAACGTCGACCTCGCAACAGACATGACCTGGGCAACGAGTATTTTGGATGATGTTTCGCATATATGGGGGCTTGTCATCAAAACAAGGCGACGGATAAGTGGAGACTCAAGCATGTAGCATGCGGTTGTCGAGAGTGCGAGGTGTAATGGGGCAAGGTCTGAGTACAAAGGGGGAGGTACATTGGATGCAGGCAACTACGGCAGATGAGGGTACGCAGAAGGATACACATTTTCCATTAAAGGAGATGGGGGTGATCAGACTCTTGCTTGTTGAAACAACAAAGTTGTACCAGCACTAGACCTGCGTGTCCATCAGCTCTCTTTGATCATGAGTGGTTGACATCCTCCTGTCATCTAGGACGAGTGAATTTTACCAGAAATAGACATCCTACACAATACCCTCGTCAAGGTATCAAATGGAAGAAGTCCGAGGAATCATCAAGAAATTATTCAGATCTCGTATCACTAATTAGAATGAGAGAAGCTATACATTTGCTGTACTGTAGTGGAGTGCCAATGCACTTGTAACATGAAGTATGCTGTAAGATGAACGATGTTTAGTACAGGATGCCGTCAGCGCTCTGTCATACAACATTCCTCGCCTCTGTATTCTCCGACTCAAGATCTCCATCTCTTACAACAAAGCGCCTGAAGACCACAGTCACCCTTAATCAGGACTCCTCAACCCTGCAGCAACTTCACACGCATCACCCTCCTTGGTAGAGCAAGGACTAAACCATCGCAGACAACGGAGGTTTGCAAGGTAAGACTTCGCAGCAAAGACGTCTAGAAAGGGTTTTTCCTATATCAATATTGACTAATTTTGCTACAAATTAGAGAGATTCGAAAGAGAGAGAACCTTACGGCACCATCGTCTACGGACTCGATATTACTGTTGCACATTGCTAGCTACGATGACTACTCTTAATCATACCACCACGATCCGTCATGGTAGCTTCGAGACTAAGTAGGGAGCCACTACATAGGAAACAAAGGACCAATCCAATATCCCACACGAGGCCACCACGAAACGCATCAAACCATCAGATCAATACCCGGCTATAGTGGATAGGACGTTGCGTCTCTGTCTGCTATGATACCATTGAGCCTCACAGAAAGGACTCGAACGACGGCGCTCCACCGGGATCCGGAAATCAATACGAGTTCCTCGGTGGACATTCTGGCGAACATATATGAGAAAGAGCATGTCAGGGAGTATGCAAAGCTGTACATACTTCCCCTAGATCATGGATCGATAAATGGGAAACGCCAACAGGAAACAGATATCCTCAAAACACTTCCTGCTTCCACTGTTGGCATACGCTCGTACGCCAATATATTCTACTAGAACGCACTCTCCACACCCTCCTCATCATCCACGATCAGACAAGGGGCGAAGTACCATCTACAACCTCAAATATCGATACCCTATCCCGCCGGCCCAAAACCCAACCTTCGCCATCGATATCTACAACAATAAGTCTCTAGTCGTAAGAGTTCCAAAACTGCTTGAGCTAGAGCTGGAAGCCTAATTGAAGGATACACGATCTCTTTTTAGAAAGGGTATGGATACTTGGGAGTATTGTAAGAGAGGTTATAGATACAGAGCAGATTCAATCGGGTGTACAGGATGGAAAGGTTCGATTGGTAGCTTTGAGGCCACATTATGTTTTTAAAGGAAAGGCGACTGACAATGGATAGATGCAGACATCGGCAGTATCCCTTAATCCTGGTGGGCTACACATAGAAACTAAAACCGAGCGAAGTTTACACCATCACTGCTACAATCCCATCAATCTAAATACTCCTTCGACAGGCATCCAGCTCATCACATAAACGCATCGAAATTTTTAACCCCTCTCTACTACAAATCTACAATACACCATCTCCACCCTCTCCGTATGCTGAGAACCACCACCATATCGCAGAGTCCTCAAACCTCAGATCTCGAAACTCGAAACTAAAACGCCTTCGAAAGTCATCAATACTTTACGTATCAGCCACAAAAGTCAAATAAGTGCAGAGTTATTGGATGGCCGTCTATGTTATATCTGGCAAAACGGAATAGCTGGAGGATTTTCATAAATCTGGCTACGGATGGGATGAGATGAGATGAGATGATTCTCTGGCGTGTTGCCGATACTGCTAGTCTCATGGAGGGGATGAAAAGAGGGGAGGGGTTTGGGGGGATAGCTACGATGGAGATGGTGGGAGAATTGGAGAAGGTTGCGCTTATGATGAGCGGGTCGTTGATACGGCTGTCGCCGTTGTATCCCTCCCATTTTTCTTGATAAGTACAATTAGTTTCTGGAAATACATAACTCATCCTGATCTAGCTCATCCATCACTCATACTAATCGTAGTCCGTCTCTCATGTCATCTCAGTTGCAACTCCGTCTTACCTCATCCAACTACAACTCTGCATATCTCAAGTATCTCAAATATCCAGCCACAAACGTGTCCAGTCCGCCCCATATCCCACCCAGCAACCCTTATGTCTCCCTACCATCCCATCCCATACCATTTCCCCCAAACCTAAAACAATAATCATAATCGTAGATCCTCAAACGATTATACTATCCCATCATCTATCCATTTCCTTCATCATGCACTAAAGTACATCATATCCACCCATTAATCACACACTACCCTAACAGCATCCATCATCTCCTCTCTAATAGTATCTCAAACACCTCCAGAAAAAACCCCATCCCATCCAGATATCCAGTCTATCTCCCCTAATTCCATAATCTCAGTCCCTTCTTCAGTATCCAAATCCATCTCACATCAATCACTCCATCCCTTCTTCCCAACAATAACCCAAACCCAATCACCCTCCCTATTGAGAGAGTCACCCAAATCCATCTGCCTTCCGCTCTTCTATTCCATTGACCATCTATTCCCCTATTTACCCCCCTCTTCACCCCAGACCCAGCCTAAAGAATTTCCCCTCCCCCATCCCTCCTCACCTACGGCTACTTCCTCTCACCCCATCCACAAATACCATATTTCATCGCCGCCGCATCCCCCTTCCCATTCCAGAAAAGTGCTCATTCGTCGCTGAGTGAGGATATAATATCAATGGCATGTGCTAGTCATGGCTAGACGCGAGTATTAGTGACGAATCTTAAGAAATTGAAAGGGAGGAGAGGAGAGGGGAATAAGAAGGATTAAAATGCAGAGGGAGGAGGTTAGAAGGCAGAGGAGAGGAAGTTGATGGTATGCCCAGACTGGTCAATAAGTAGTATTGGCATCAAGTAGCGCAATTCCACTTCTTTCCCCACCTCCCTTATCTCCCCTATCTCTCCTCTTGTCCTCGCCCGCTCCATAACCAACACTATTCACCTGGGTCGAAACGATAGTCATGAGCGTAGTCAAATCCCGGTCCAAGGTTGTCGAAGATTCCTAGCCAGACAGGCTAACGATTACTCATGTTAAATCATTGCTTAGGCGTAGTTTGATGATGGGGGGAGGGAAGGGGGTTGAAGTTGTTAAATTGGATGGGGTGAAGGTATGGGATGAAGGCAGGGAGGGGAGGAAGATTGGATGGAGGTGGGAGGGTATGAATTGAGTTTGAGTTTGAGTTTTGGAATTTTGTTATGGGAATGGGTTTCATGCTCTTGAGTAATGGAGCTCTCATGCTTTTGGGTACGAAAGCTTTGTATGTGTCGAGCAAAATGAATCGGTCTTCTAGGTGATGGATGTTGTTGGTTGACTATGAGATTGGATACGCATGCTGTCTACCTGATGCTAGTCGTAGGGATACCGCTAATGTATCATGATGAGTGAAAACAATCTTGGTGCAGCATGCAAAGTGTGTTTCGCAGGCCGTACTGATTGGTGAACAGTGTCGATATCCAGGTAACCAAGAGATCGAGACCTGTGTCTTCCGCTGTCCTGCCTTTGTTGTTCGTGTTGTGCCAATTTGGCATCTTTGCTCTAGCGCCCGCTGTCATGATCATAGATCCTAGTTACGCTGATTAGTATAATGCTTCATCACAGGCTGGTGCAACGGCTAACGTACCCTGACAACCAACAAATTCAATCGAGCTGCTCCCTTCGAGCATGGGCTACCCAAGAGGCGGTGACGTTCTTAGCATGGGCAGCCGCCTGGTTCATTTCCTTGCGTACCTGACAAACCTCCTTGCGTGCCTCACAGGCCTCCTTGCATTTCGCCATCAACAGGTCGTACGCAAACTCCGCATTGTCTGCCATGTCCGACTTGAAGCGAGCAAGCCTCGTGAAGCTCTCCCAAAATATGGCCACGTAAGAGATGAGATGATCACGAAGCCCGCGGTCGCTCTCAACCGTACTTTGGTACACGGTCGGGATAACGTCCAGGATCTGGTTAGACATGCTATACATGACGGGGGGAACCGGTCTGACGAGGAGAGCCTTGAATTGTTGCTCTGCCAATTTCTTGATACCATGCATCGCGAACTTCTCGCACATGGCGTACATTTCCGCATGAAATTGGATTCGGGATACGAAAGCGTGATTGGGATTGCTTGTTGGCTTCAAGGTGTAGGTCCCGTCATCGTATGTCGTAGTATAGCAGCAGCGTATCAAACGATCAACCAGAAAGGGATTGTCTTCCGGCAATTCCACCCGCTTACTTGAGCCCTCCTGTGACGGTGTCAGCTTCTATACAGATAGTAAATGCCATCCCTTCCCTCACTTTGAAAGGGCCGTTGATGGCAGCGTCGAAGAACTTGGATCGCGGACAGAGAATGAAGCTGTGCACGGGGATAGTCACGTCTCCACAAACAAGGACCATATCCGCGTTTTGGCGATTCATGTACAGCCTAAGATTCGTCAGCTACGGAATAAGGTACGTCTTGGGGTTGAGAGAGTTACGTGTGGATATTCGACATGAGATCGTCGAGTCCGTGGTCATTGATCTTGCGCTTTGTTGGGGTGAGCATAGTGTGTGCACTGGGACGACTCCTTGGCATAAGGAAACGCATTGCTCTTGAAGATCGTGGAGAGGAATCCATCACCTCAATTTACCAAGATATGTTGGAGAAAATGTTAAACCGTGTTCGGGTCACTTAGAAGTAAGTGACCGGAAGGCTGCCGCGAGCTCGAGTGTCTGTTTGTATTGTGGTGTGAATGGTGGTATTGACACACCAGGATAAGGCCTCAACACAACACGAGCACCAGAATCCCCTCTCAGTGCCCCGAGGCTGGGATTGTGATACTTTTGACACAATTAATGCATACAGGAAGGCTATGAGTTCTCACCACTGAACAAGATCATATCCAATATCTTTGCACTGCAAGAAAATAATAGCACGAACTCCATGCCCAGAATGCATACGCAATGCCAATTACCCAATGACACCTCCCAATCCTTGTTTCCTACCCAACACATACACTCTCTTAAATTATAAGCATGCCAATAAAGGCGACCATTGCAGCGAAAGCCGAGCCTTTCATAACAGCCTCATTCTTTGGTGCCTCGCTGCTGCTCTTGGATGAAGGCTGGTCACCCTGAGTGAAACCACCAATGCCTGTCGACGCTGGCCCGGCTGCACTTGATGCCTGGTTTCCGCCATTGGAGCCTCCTTGGTTGGAGCCGGAGTTCCCAGTATTACTTCCGCCACGCGATCCATCGGTTCCAGGGCCAGCACCCGTCAGACCTGGGACGGTCGCGACTTGACTTGTCGCTGCACCTTTGGTGGAGCTTTGTGTTCCGGATGGCTTGGCAGCCTTCGGGAAGTCCTTGCTCATGTCGGTACCGGTGCCAAGGAGTGATTTCAAGACCGTGGGATCATTAGTCAACGAGATGTCGCTCTGAACCCCGTTGGTGCCAGTGTATGAATATGAGGTTGAGCCCGAAACCTTGGCTCCAGGGGGTGTCTGGTAGCATTGAACGTTTACATCGCTGTACATGGCGTAATAGTAGCCGTTCGACTTGACATCTTGTGTGTTCCAATCTATCAATCCTCCCGCCCATGCAATGGTGCCCTGCCCATTCTTCGGAAGACCTGCTGGCCAGAGGGAGAGCTCCACACGCGCAGGGGTTTGTGGGTAATGGTATTGGTTGTCGGTCTTGTTGAAGGTGGCAGACTTCTCCAACTTCCGCATCACGGTACCGTCTACCGACCACGTAAGCTGGTCCGGCTGCCAATCCACCTCGTATATATGCCAGTCACTGAACGTATCACCTTTCGATACTGTAAGATTCTTTCCGTTCTCATCTGCATCCATTAGACTAAAGCTCAGGACAATGCCAGAACACTTACAATTTGTGATGCCTTGGAAATAGAAATTGGACTGCGCAATCTGCAAATCAGTACCGACGAACTCAAAATCAATCTCGTCTTTGACGTCCGATAAAAGAATGAAGGCTGAAACGACACCGACACCTCGGCTTGACTTCATCCTTGCAGATATTTTCCCGTACCAAACGTAGTGCGTGCTAGCCAAAAGAGTCCCCGATGCACTTTGGCCATCTTCTGACAAGGTCAAGATGATCGAATCGTTCCCTGGCGCTTCCAGAGGTGTTCCACTCGATACCCAATTCGCTTTCGATGCATCCCCCAGGTATTCTGTGTTTGGGGTAATACCATCCAGCGTCGTCAATTTATAATCTTGAGTACTGCATTGTGGCGCCGGCACGCATGATTTGAGTGAGTTCGAGTATTGGGGATCGCAGCCGCCTAGACAGTACGCTCCCACACCGCATTGGCCGTATTCTGGAGGCAATTTTTGATCAGCATGTCATTCAGTAGGCAAACGAGATGGCTTTGACTAACGCGAACAGCATGGCAAGCTTTCTGGGCAATTACTGCCAGCCCCACAACTTGTACCAGCGCCTCCCCCACTACCCGCTTGACTGCTGGACTGAGCGAGAACGGTCGAAGCAGAGAAGAGGACTGCCGCAGCAGAGGCGCGAAAGTGCACCATTTTATCGTGATTAATGATTAGTATTTCCAATTACATATAGTGATGCGATATAATGTTTGGTATATTAGGCTGAGTAGATTGGCGATGGAATGGGCGCAGGTGCGAAAATACCAGTCTCTCCTGCCGACTTGAATTTAACGAGAGTGAAAGAACAAGGAAAGGGTCAAAGGCGAGCGCAACGAAGGACCACCAATACCGCTCCCTTGTAGATAGATCAAACTCGCTGAACGAAAGTGGAGATTTGCAAAAGTCGCTGTTGTCGCCTCGTCGTCGTCGTCGAGAGAAGAAGCAAGAAAAAGAAGGCTGCAGGTCGTTCAAACGGGGGGGGAGGCTACAGGAATGCGCTAACGGCTTTCATGGGCTGATACGAAGAAAG
>JAABUX010006539.1_pt1 | contig 13889 bp, 11 predicted proteins | sample 5561851 | NCBI WGS metagenome assembly JAABUX01 (sample SAMN10711883, study PRJNA513361) | rock metagenome | isolation source: Antarctica rocks | place: Antarctica: Victoria Land, Richard Nunatak red sandstone | collected 2016-01-03 | reverse complement strand
ATTGCAAATCGCAGGATTGCAAATCGCAAAAAATCAGAAGCCAAGATCCTTCAATCCTTTGCGATTTGCAATCCTGCGATTTGCAATTCTTGATCTCGAAGGATCTCCAGATTCGAAAGCTATACCCTGCGAGTTAGGCGCCGGACGGCTTCACTTCAAACTTGCTCCGAGGGCAACCCGACTGGCGGATGATCGACTGAAGGGTACCGATGCGGATCTCTTTATGATCAGGAACCGGGACGGTCGTCGTCCCATCGGGAAGTCGCCGCTGCATGACGATGTGGCTGCCTCGGCGACGGACTTCGACGAAGCCGTGCCGGGCGAGGATGGAGCAAACTTCTTGACCGGAGAGGACAAGCAGCCTACCCAACCGACACCTCAACTTGGGTCACATAGACCTCGGAGCCGAGCCGCCGATCGACTTCGTCCGGGGGAGCGGCCTCGAAGAACAACTCCAAAGCTTCCCGGAGGTTGTCGCGGGCGTCCTGGACGGTATCTCCCTGGCTGGCAATGTCGAGTTCCGGGCAAAGGGCGACATACCCATCCCCTTCGCGGCCGATGATCGCCGTCAATTGTCTTGTCATGAGATGGTCCGGTCGCTGAAAACTCGCTCGAGAGTTTTGGTGTGTGATCCGGGGAGTCCGATACGATAAGGCTTGTTCCCTTCGCGTGGGTCATCCAAAGCTTGATCGGTCCATGGCTTTTCAACAAGGGAGTTCTCATGTCGTCGTCGTGTCGCCTCGCCGACTTCCGGCTGTTTTTGGATGCGTTCGCCGGGTGTGACTTTTGATTTTGGCGGATCGGGTCGGTTTTCGTTAAGGTGGCGGAACCTGACTTTTGCGAGGTCCGCTCATGCCGACGCTCCAAGTGACCTACTCGACCGAAGCCGAACGCCCGGCCTACCAGCGGGCCATCGACTACGCCGCCGAGATGCTCCGGGTGGCCCAGGCTTGCCCCGACCCGCGGGTCGTCGAAGCGTGCGAGGGCATCGCCCTCGACCAAGGCCGTCAGTTCCTCCGCGACTCCCTGGAAGATCCGGTCCAGGCTCGCGCCGACGCGCTTGAAAAAAAGGGGCCGACCCCCTGATCCTTGGGTGCGGCCATGCCGGGGCCGGCAAAGGACGACGCCAACGCTCGCTGCTGACGGCCCTGGGTCCCCTCGCGATCCGCCGGACCTATCGCCGCTGCTCGACGTGCCGCGACGCCGGGTTCCCCGTCGACGATCGGCTCGGCTTGGCACGGTTCCTCACCGACCGGGCGCGACGCCTGGTCTGCCTCTTCGGGGTCGAAGAGTCGTTCGCTCGGGGCGTCCGGCTCCTCGACGAGTCGGCGGGCTGGTCGATCTCGGCGGACAAGCTGAGGCGTCTGACCCACGCCGAGGCGTCCCAACCGCGTCGCGAACGCCCGGGGCGGCTGGACACGGCGGATCGCTTCGCCGCCGCGGAGGGGGACTGGGAATTGGAGATCGACGGCCGGCAAGGTCAACACGCCGGAGGGCCGGCGCGACGTGAAGGTGGCTCGAGCTGGCATCCGTGGCCAACAGCCCGGAATGGGAAGACTACTGGAAAACCCCAGCCAACCGCCAAAATTAAAAGTCACACCCGACCGTTCAGGCTGTTCGATGTGGAGGTGGTAGATTCGATGTGGAGGTGGTAGAATTGGCGGGCGGGGCTTGAGTCGCATAAGGCGTGGCCGCGCCGGTGCCCACGACTTTGGTGATCTCGGGCTTGGCGATGGTCACGTGCTTGGTGATCGGGGCCAAGGAATAAGCCCCGCCGCCGCTGTTCGACGGGTAGGAGACGATGACCTTGACGTCGCACTCACCGGCGTGCCCGTAAGTGATGTTGCCGTTCTCCGCCACGTAGCCGGACACGCAATCGCCGTCGTTTTGCCGGGAAGACTAGACGACCGAATTGTAGCCCAGGGGTACACCCGTGATGGTGTACTGGGTCGGGAATCGCAGTTGCTCGACCTGATTGGCGTTCTGGTTCGCGATGGGTGTGATGGATTGGGCCTCGATTCTCGCCTGACTGGCGCTCAGGAAGAACGCAGCAGCGATCAGGCACATGCGACGCATGTGTTGCATGGGGGAGAGTCCTGGGGGTGGAGCGAGGTGAGATGCTCTGGGACTTGTGCGGCGGACGATAAAACACCGGCCCGCCGGACGCAAGGCCAAAAACCCCGGTGGGCGATCCGGGAGAAACCTTCGGCCTCTGCGTGGGGGTAAATCTATCGATGCGTGGAGTCGGTGTCAAAAGGTTTCTTTCATCGAAATTCTTTTTCACGAAAACTACTCGGAGCGGATGGCGTGGAGTTGCAAGCCCGCCCCGGACGCCCAATCGGCGACTGGCGAGGTTTCCGGCCCGGCACTAGCCAACGGTGCCGCACGTCCATTATGCTCTAGGAACCGGAGACCGCACTGGTTTTGCCAAGGAGTTTAGCTAAGGCCTTTTAGCCAAGAATTGAACCAAGGAGGTATTGACGCAAAGCAGGCCGGAGATTAGAGTTAGCCTTTACCGGAGAGGTGGCCGAGTGGTCGAAGGCGCGGCACTGGAAATGCCGTGTACTGTCACAGGTACCGCGGGTTCGAATCCCGCCCTCTCCGCTTGGTCTTGGTTCAACTTTGCCGCTGCTCGTCTTTCAAGGCCGGCCGATCCACAAGTTGGTGTTGAATCCGCCTTGCAAGGTCGAGTTTTCGATGGTGGACAGATACCAGTTGACGACGAAAACGTGGTCGGACCGGATCGGGCAAAAAACCCCGAAGTAGTAGGACCGGCCGGCCACGTGATAGTCTCGGATGCCCGGCAAGCGGACTTCTTTGCCGTAGGCGCTGGGGCTCGCGGTCCAGTAGTTTTCCACCAAGGGAGCGAGCGATCCGGCCTTGAGCTTTTCGAAGATCACCGAGTGGTAATACGTCGCCGGATCGAGGAGCGTCAATTGGGCCACGGGCCGGCCCCATTGCAAAGCGTAAACCCAGGCGGCGGATGTCGCCACCATTGCTCCGGCACTATGGCCGATCAGGTGGGTCCGAGCCGGGTCGATGCCAACCTGTTCGAGTTGCCCGGCGAGCATCCGGCCTTGCTCGACCGAACGATCCGAGTTGATTCGAGGGATCAGGCTGTCGCAGGTCGCGGCGTTCCAATCCCATTCGAGGACGTTGCACGACGTCCCCCGCCTGGCGAGCGACTCGGACAATCGCATCGCCATTTCGAAATGCACGAGCAGCGGGGCCGGGTTGAAACCGTGGACGAAGACCACCGTGGGTTTCGAGCGATCGGGCGGGTCGAACGGTCGAGATCCCTGGGTCCGATTGACGAGGAGTCCTCGCGCCGGGTCGGGACCTGGGACGATCAAGTTCACGCGGGGGTTCGCCTGGGAGATGGCCATGACGGCTGTCAGGATCACCGGGATCGCCGACGGCATCGCTTACCCCTTCGTTCTCGACGCGCCGCGAGGTCGTCGCCGAGCGACAAATCTTTTGGACCGGCCCACCGTCGGCCTTAGTCCATCATCGGCCCCGAGACGCCGCGACTTGCGACCATCCGCACAGGGCTGCGTCGAACCCGTCACTCGGGATCGAGGACCTGGAGGTCTTCGGGGATGAACCGGCCGTCGACCCGGATCGGGACGCCGTCGAAGGCGATCGTCCCGCCGCCGTACTCGGGTCGCTGGATCTGGACGAGGTCCCAGTGGACCTTGGATCGGTTGCCGTTGTCGGCCTCATCGTAGGCGTTGCCGGGGGTGAGATGGAAGCTCCCGGCGATCTTCTCGTCGAAGAGGATGTCGCGCATCGGGTGCGAGATCCTGGGATTGCACCCCATCGACCATTCGCCGACGAACGAGGAGCCTTCGTCGGACTCGAGGATTCGGTGCAACTTCTTGAGGTCGCCGTTCTGGCAACCGGCGTCGACGACCCGACCGCCCCGGAAGCTGAGGCGAATCCCGTCGAACGAATTCCCCTGATAGACCGTCGGGGTGTTGAACTGGACGGTCCCCTCGACCGAGTCCCGGACGGGCGCGGTGAAGACCTCGCCGTCGGGGATGTTCATCTCCCCCGAGCAGGCGACCACGGGAATCCCCTCGATCGAGAACCGGAGGTCGGTCCCGGGAGCGGTGATTCGGACTTCCTTGGCGGCCTCCATCCGCCGGACGAGCGGGACCAGGGCCTTGGCCAGTCTCGGGTAGTCGAGGTTGCAGACGTCGAAGTAGAAGTCCTCGAACGCCTCGGTGCTCATCCCCGCTTGCTGGGCCATGCTGGCGTTGGGCAGGCGGAGCACGCACCACTTCGTCTTCCGAATTCGCCAGTCCATGTGGACCGGCTTGAAAACATGGGTGTTGAACAGGTTCATCTTCTCGGGGGGGATGTCGGCCATCTCGTTGATGTTCCGAGCCCCCCGGATCGCGATATAGGCATCAACCCGGCTCATCCGGTGCAGTTCGCAGTCGCCGATCAACTTCATCTGGGCTTCCGAGGCGTTGCGGATCAGCTCGCGGACCATCCGGGTTTCTTTGATCTCGACGATCGGGAGGGCGCCTCGCCTGGCCGCGAGTTGCACCAGGAGCCTCGGGAGGATCGTGTCATCGAGGTCGAAGCACTCGATGAAGACCGACTCGCCCGCCTGGAGGCGAGTGGAGTGCGTGACCAAAATCTCGGCGAGTTCGTTCCATCGCGGGTCGGGCATTTGAAGAGACTCAGGTCGAAGGCGGGAAACTCGATCGGCCAATCGGGCTATTATGGATGATCGGTGGCGACGCCACAACGAACCCCGACCGAGCTTCGCCGAGGGAACCAGGGGCTTCGGGGACGATCGGAGGCGAAGCCCCGACCCCTCGAAACCCGATTGCATGCGCAAAGCTCAAGGAGCTGGGCATGACGTTTGGAGGTGAATCGCGGCTCAAAGCCACGATCGAAGCGATGGTCGGTGCGATCCGAACCGAGGCGAACGCCCAAGACTGACAACCCTCATCGGCCCGAACCAACCCAGGGCCGGGTCTCATCGAGCCGAGAACGCGAACTCGCCGCGCTCGATCGACTCGATGACACTCCGTTGGGTTGGACTCGACCGGTTCAGTCGATCGGTTTGACGTTCACGACCACCTTGGAGGCGACGCTGTTGACGTGGGAGATCCCGACACCGTCTCCCTTCTTGAGTTCTTTCATCTCGATCTTCTTGCCGGCGGTGGTGGCGATCGAGGTGTCCGAAGTCACGGCGACGGTGATGTCGGTGTTCGTGCCGGTCTCGGTCACGACAAAGGTCTTCAAGTTCGCCCCGACCGACTTGACGTGTCCGGTCAGCTCGGCGGGCTTGACGTTGACGACGATCTTCGAGGCGAGGTTCGCGGTATGGGCGATGCCCAGGCCATCGCCGGCCTTGAGCTCTTTGAGTTCGATCTTCTTGCCCGCCGAGGTGACGATCTCGGTCTTGTCGTTGACCGTCACGTCGATATTCAACTGCTTCCCGGTCGGCGTCACGGCGATTTTTTTGGCCTCGACATCCACCGAGCTTACAATACCCGCGAGTTGTTCGGCGCGAGCGGCTTCGACGGTGGAGGCGATCGACGAGATCAAGATCAAGCCGACCGGCAAACCAATGCGAATTCTCGACATCATGAATCCTGGGGTTGGAGGAGAACGATAGTCCGGAAATGAGCGGGTGATCGTCCTTCACACCCGCTCCCGAGCATCCGAGCCATCACGATAACATCCTCGAAGCCAATCGGCCAGGGTGTTGCGAAGTAAGGACTTAGAGCCGAGGCTGCGTGAACGTCCCTTTGACCTTATTGACAGGCGATCGTCACTTACTCAACCATGCCGACCAGACCTGGTCGGAGGAAGACCACCATGACGCGAAAAGCCATCTTCGGAGCGGGTTGTTTCTGGGGGATCGAATCGGCGTACCGCCAGGTCCCCGGGGTCAAAGAAGCCTTGGTCGGCTACTCGGGAGGGACCACCCCCGAACCGACCTACCGCGACGCCTGTTCGGGCCGGACCGGGCATGCCGAGGTCGTCGAGGTCGAGTTTGACCCCGAGGTCGTGTCGTACGACGGACTCCTCGACGTCTTCTGGCAGATCCACGACCCGACGACTTTGAACCGTCAAGGGCCTGATCGCGGCACTCAATACCGCTCGGCGATCTTCACCTTGGACGACGAGCAGGAAAAAACGGCGAAAGCTTCGCTGGAGAAGGCTGCCGCGAGCGGACGCTTCCCAAGGCCGATCGTGACCGAAATCACGAAAGCTTCGCCTTTCTATCGCGCCGAAGAGTATCATCAACGGTACTTCGAGAAGACGGGCGTGACCGGATGCTCGATCCATTGATCGCATGACCTGACCGGAGCGGCTGATCCATGATCCACCGGCATGACCGAGGCATCGTCCGTCGCGAGTTTCTCCAGGTCGGCTTCTCGGGTTTCCTTGGCTTGAGCTTGCCTCGGATCATGGCGGGGAAGCAGGCTCGGGCGGGATCAGGGCCACCCGCTCGGGCCAAGTCGATGATCCTGATCTTCACCACCGGCGGGATGGGGCACCTGGACTCGTTCGACCTCAAGCCCGACGCCCCGGTGGGAATTCGAGGCGAATTCAAACCGATCGACACCAAGGTGCCCGGAGTCCAATACTGCGAGCATCTTCCCGGATTGGCGTCGCACGCCGACAAGATCGCGGTCGTCCGGTCGATGTCGCACATCCACACCAACCACCTCAACGCGACCCACCAACTCTTGACGGGCAGCCCCCAGCCCGGGGCCTTCTTCGACAAGATCGCCTCGCGCGATGATTATCCCTGCTATGCCTCGGCCCTCAACTACCTCAACCCTCGGTCCGACGGCATCCCCAGCGGCGTCATGCTCCCAACCTACCTCATGGAAGGGCCGCTCACCTGGCCGGGCCAGCACGCGGGCTTCCTCGGTTCGAAGTTCGACCCGTTGCAGATCAAGCAAGACCCGAACAAGGTCGGGTTTCGCGAAGAAAGCCTGACCCCACCCGTCGGCTTCAGCGTCGAACGGATGGGGCACCGCCGGGAACTGCTCGGCGAACTTTCGCGCCAACAAGACCAGCTTGCGGCCTCGACCGCCAAAGACCCGATGTGGGAACAGCGCGAACTCGCTTATTCGCTGCTCCTCTCGGGCAAGGTCGCCCAGGCGTTCGACCTGGACCGCGAAGATCCCAAGTCGCGCGACAAGTACGGCCGCCACATGTTCGGCCAGTCAATCCTCCTGGCGCGCCGGTTGGTCGAGGCCGGGGTGCCGATCGTCCAGGCCAATATGGGCCGGGTCCAGAACTGGGACACCCACTCGGGCAACTTCAAGCGGCTCAAGAACGACCTGCTCCCGCCCCTCGATCAAGGGGTCTCGGCGCTCCTCGAAGACCTCGCGGTGTCGGGGCGTCTGGATGAGACCCTAGTCGTCCTGGCCGGCGAGTTCGGTCGAACCCCCCGGATCGGGGCAAGCACCGGCAACAACAACACCGCCGACGGTCGCGACCACTGGTCGAAGTGCTTTTCGGTCGCGTTCGCCGGCGCCGGGGTCCAAGGCGGGCAGATGATCGGGCAATCCGACCGGATCGGAGCCTATCCGACCGGCCGGTATTATTCGGCGGGCGACTTCGCCGCGACCATCTATCAGGCTCTCGGCGTCGACCCGCGAACCGAGGTCCGCGACAAGTTCAATCGACCGATCCGGTTGGTCGTGGGCGAACGGATCGAAGGTCTCTACACCGGTTCCGCTTCGACCTGATCGCCCTTGGCGGCGGATCAATCCGACTTCGGCTTCAAGTCGAGCGAGGCCGAGTTGATGCAGTAACGCTGACCGGTCGGGGCGGGGCCATCCTCGAAGACGTGGCCGAGGTGCGACCCACATCGTTTGCACATGACCTCGGTTCGGACCATCCCGTAGCTCCGGTCCGAATGCTCGTCGACCTTGTCGGCCTCGATCGGTCGGAAGAAGCTGGGCCAGCCCGAACCCGAGTCGTACTTGGTCCCCGAGTCGAAAAGCGGCTCACCGCAGGCCGCGCATGCGTAGGTCCCTTGGACCTTCGAGTCCCAGTATTTCCCGGTGAAGGCTCGCTCGGTCCCCTTCTGTCGGAGCACCTGGTACTGCTCGGGCGACAAGCTCTTCTTCCACTCTTCCTCGGTCTTCTTGATTGGTTCGGTCATCGTCCCATGTCCAATGGATGCGTGGAAGTTGGGCTTACTCACGTCGAGGTTGGGCCGCGAACCTTCGCATAACGTCCTTGTTTCATTGTAGGCAATCGAGCGGGATTCGTCCCGAAGATTGCGATCCTCGCCACCCGCGGGCCAGGCCCTACTCTCGCCCCGACCCGCAGTCCACGAGGTCTCATCAATGATCGACCAGGTCGAACTCTTCGACCTCTTCCTTGACCAGTTCGTCGGTCGAGGGGTCGTGATGAACATGACCATTCATCGACTCGCCGTGAGGCTTCGCGGCGACGGCGGCAACCTTCGGGGTCCGAACCAAGAGGTCGTTGAGCCACTGGATCACGAAGTAGAAGACGGGAGTCAGGAAGATCCCGAACAAGGTGACGCCGAGCATCCCGCCGAACACGGCCGTCCCCAGCGCCCTCCGCATCTCGGAGCCTGCCCCCTCGGACAGGACGAGCGGCACGACGCCGAGGATGAACGCCAACGAGGTCATCATGATCGGCCGGAGCCGGAGCTGACAGGCGTCGAGCGTGGCCTGATAGCGGGGGACGCCTTCTTCCCGGCGGGCCTTGGCGAACTCGACGATCAAGATCGCGTTCTTGCACGCCAGGCCGACCAAGACGATGAACCCGATCTGGGTGAAGATGTTGATGTCCATCTTGGCAATCTGGACCCCGACCACCGAGCAGAGCAAGCACATCGGCACCACGAGGATGACCGAGAACGGGAGCGACCAACTCTCGTATTGGGCCGCCAAGACCAAGAAGACCAGGACGACCGCCAGGACAAAGACGATCATCGCCGTGTTCCCGGTTTGCAGTTGCAAGAGTGCCAGCTCGGTCCACTCCAGCCGCATCGCGGGCGGGAGGTCCTTGTTGATGACCTCTTCGGTCAGTTGGAGGGCTTGACCGGAGCTGGTCCCGGGGGCGGGCAGGCCGTTGATCACCGCCGAGGGGTACATGTTGTACCTGGAAATCATGACCGGGCCGCTCCGGTCGACGACCGAGGCCATCGCGCCGAACGGGGCCATCCCGCCGGTCTGGTTGCGGATCTTGAGCAGCTTCAAATCTTCGATCTGCTTGCGGAACGAAGAGTCTCCCTGGACGTTGACCTGCCAGGTCCGACCGAACCGGTTGAAGTCGTTGACATAAAGCGACCCGAGGTAAACTTGGAGGGTGTTGAACACCTCATCCATGCTCACCCCCATCGAGTTGACCTTGTCGCGGTCGATGTCGAGGAAGAGCCACGGAGTGTTCGCACGGAAGCTGGTGAACATCCCGGCCAATCCGCTGGTGTTGTTCCCTTCGGCGACGGCTCGCTCGGCGGTCTCCTGGATCGCGGCCATCCCCGAGTCGCCCCGGTCCTCGATCACGACCTTGAACCCGCCCGCCGTCCCCAGACCCTCGACGGGGGGAGCGTTGAAGACGTTGACCAGCCCTTCGATGATCTCGTGCTGGAGCGCCGTCTGGAGCTTGGCCAGGATCACTTCGCCCTGGAGTTCGGCTGAGGTCCGGTGGTGGAAGTCGTCGAGCATCACATACATCGCCCCGAAATTGGGCGCGTTGGCATTGAGCAAGATCGACTGCCCGGCGATGGCGACGGTGTGCTTGACCCCGGGCGACTTGAGGGCGATCTCTTCGACCCGACGCATCACGGTCTGGGTTTTTTCAAGCGACGTCGAGTCGGGCATCTGGACGTTGACCAGGAGATAGCCCTTGTCCTGCGCGGGGATGAAACCGGCCGGAGTCTGTTCGAAGGCATAATAGGTCAGGTAGAGCAAGCCGCTGTAGATCAGGAGGACGACGAAGCTCGCCTTGAGCATCAAACCAACAATCCAGGTATATCCCGTCGTGACCGCCTGGAACCCTTTGTTGAAGATCCCGAAGAACCAAACGAGGATTCGGTCGACCACCCAGCCCAAAACATAAGCCCCCAAGGCCCCGACCGCCGAGGCAACCCAAGGGATGGCCCAACGCGGGATCTCCGCCGTCCGACTATTCATCAAGGGGGTCAAGTAGACGTAACCCAACAACCCACCCGCCAAGGCGTAAGCCAACCGGGGCAGCGCCTCGGGCTTTTCCTTCGACTTCGGTCGGATGAGGATGGCGGCGAGGGCGGGGCTGAGGGTCAGCGAGTTGAACGCCGAGATGACGGTGGAGGTGGCGATGGTCAGGGCGAACTGGCGGAAGAACTGGCCGACGATCCCCGAGATGAACGCGCAGGGCACGAACACCGCGGTCAGGACCAAGCCGATGGCGATGACCGGCCCGCTCACCTCGTCCATGGCGCGGATGGTCGCCTCGCGTGGGGCCATGCCTCCCTCGACGTGGTGCTCGACGGCCTCGACGACGACGATGGCGTCGTCCACGACGATGCCGATGGCCAGGACCAGGCCGAAGAGGGTCAGGTTGTTGAGCGAGAAGCCCATCATGGCCATGACGGCGAAGGTGCCGATGATGGCCACGGGCACGGCCACCAGGGGGATCAGCGCCGACCGCCAGTTCTGCAGGAACAACAACACGACCACCGCGACCAAGATCACGGCGTCCCTGAGCGTCTTGAAGACTTCGGCGACGGATTCGGTGATGAACGGGGTCGTGTCATAGACGATCGAGTAGTCGATCCCGTCGGGGAACCGTTCCTTCAATTCGTCCATCTTCTTCTTGACCAAGTCCGACGTCTGCAAGGCGTTCGAACCCGGTCTTTGGTAGATCGAGAGGGCCACCGAGGGCTTCTGGTCCAAGGTACAGGTCTGGTCATACCCCTGGGCTCCAAGCTCGATCCTGGCGACATCCCGGAGGCGGACCACTCGCCCGGCGGAGTCGGATTTGAGGATGATGTTGGCGAACTGGTCGACGTCCTCCAACCGGCCCAGGGTCGTCATGGTGAACTGGTAGACCTGGCCGTTGGGGACCGGCGGTTGGCCGATCTGCCCGGCGGCGACCTGGATGTTCTGCTGGGCGATCGCCGTCGAGACGTCGGTCGCCGTCAAGTTCCGAAACGACATCTTGCCGGGGTCGAGCCAGATCCGCATGCTGTAATCGCGCTGGCCGAGGTAGGTGATGTCGCCCACGCCCGGGAGGCGGGCAAGCTCGTCGCGCAACTGGATCGTGGCATAGTTGCTCAGGTAGAGGTTGTCGCGGGTTCCCGAGGGCGAAAACAGGTTGACGATCATCAGGATGCTGGGCGACTTCTTCTTGACGGTGACACCGCGCCGCTTGACCAGGTCGGGCAAGATCGGCTCGGCCAGGCTTTCGCGGTTTTGGACGAGGACCTGGGCCATGTTCAGGTCGACGCCGTTCTTGAAGGTCACGGTCAGCGTGTACATGCCGTCGTTGGTGCATTGCGACGACATGTAGAGCATGTTCTCGACGCCGTTGACCTGCTGCTCGATCGGCGAAGCGACCGTGTCGGCGACGACCTTGGCATTCGCGCCCGGATAGTAGGCGGAGACCTCCACCGTGGGCGGGGTGATCTCCGGATACTGGGCGATGGAAAGCGTCCAGACGGCGATCCCGCCCGCCAAGGTGATGATGATCGACAACACCGAGGCGAAGATCGGTCGATCGATAAAAAAGCGCGACATAGGCTAGGGTCTCACTTCTGCTCGACGAGTTCGGCTTCGTAAGCGAAATCCACGTCCGACGTGACCGGGGTTGTTTCAAGCTCGGGGGTGGGCGAAGTCGAAGGCGCCGAGGGTTTCGGCAACGATTTCTGGCCAGGGGTGCCCTTCGAGTTCAGCCGGAGACGGCGGATCGGTTCCCTGACGAAACGCAACGACAAGATCCCCAGGGGAATTCCCGCGAGCCGGCGGATGAACGGGTTGGCGAACAACCGCGACTCGCCCAACCAGTCGATCACGAAGAAGAAGACCGGGGTGAGGAAGATCCCGAACATCGTGACCCCGAGCATCCCGCTGAACACGGTCGTCCCCAAGGTCCGGCGCATCTCCGCCCCGGCCCCGTGGCCATAGAGCAGCGGGAGGACTCCCAAGATGAACGCGAACGAGGTCATGATGATCGGCCGGAGCCGCAGGGCGCAGGCTTCGAGGGTGGCCTGCCTCCGGGATTCTCCGGCATCCCGCCTCTGCTTGGCGAACTCGACGATCAAGATCGCGTTCTTGCTCGCCAGGCCCACCAACACCACGAAGCCGATCTGGGTGAAGATGTTGATGTCCTCGCCGGCGATGTTGACCCCGATCACGGCGCTGAGCAAGCACATCGGCACCACGAGGATGATCGCCAGCGGCATCGACCAGCTTTCGTACTGCGCCGCGAGCACGAGGAAGACCATCACGACGGCGAACCCGAAGACGATCAGCGCGGTGTTACCCGCCTGAAGTTCGAGGAAAGCCAGTTCGGTCCACTCGGTCGCCATCGATTGCAAGAGTTCCTGATTGCCCAGGCCCTGCATGATCTGGATCGCTTCGCCGGAACTCGTCCCGGGAGCGGCCGCCCCGTTGACCGGCGCGGCGGGATACATGTTGTACCGGGTCAGGACCAGCGGACCGTTCCGGGGTTCGATCGACGCCACGGCCCCCACCGGGACCATCGTCCCCCGGGCGTTCCGGACCTGGAGATGGGGGACGTACTCGATCGCGTTCCGAAACTTCGGGTCGGCCTGGATCACCACCTGCCAGGTCCGACCGAACAGGTTGAAGTCGTTGACGTAAAGCGAGCCGAGGTAGATCCGCAAGGTGTCGAAGAGGTCTTTGAGCGACACCTCCTTGGTGATCGACTCGGCGCGGTTGACGTCGACGAAAAACTGCGGGACGTTGGCCCGGAAGGTCGAGACGAGGCTGGTGAGCCTCGAATCCTTCCGGGCCTTGTCGATGAAGGCGTCGGTCTGCCCTTGAAGGACGTTCGACTTGAGGTCGCCGCGATCTTCGACCATCAGCTTGAATCCACCCGCCCGCCCGACCCCTCGGACCGGCGGCGGGCCAAGCACGATGATCGTGGCCTCGGGGACCTCGGCGGCGAACCGTTTCTTGAGTTTGCCGATGATCGCCTCGCCGTAGAGGTCTTTCGTCTTCCTCATATCGAATGGGTCGAAGATGCAAAACATCGAGCCGAAGTTCGACCCGTTCGCGCTCAAAAGCAACGACTGGCCGGTGATCGCCTGGGTATGGCGAATCCCCGGGGTCGACTTGGCGATCCGCTCGCAACGGTCCATGATCGCCTTGGTCCGTTCGAGCGAGACCGAGTCGGAAAGCTGGACGTTCGCCAGGAGATAGCCCATGTCCTGGGTGGGGATGAAGCCCGCGGGGGTCTTCTTGAACGTGCTGTAGGTCAAGTACAGCAAGCCGCCGTAGAGCAGGATCACGATCAGGCTCGTCCGGAGCATCAACCCGACTATCTTCGAATAACCAGTCGTCGCCACCCGGAAAGTGGCGTTGAAAACCCCGAAGAACCAGACCAAAGCCTTGTCGAAGACCCAACCGAGGAGGAAACCCGCCACGACGCCAATCGCCCCGCAAGCGGCCTGGACCCCGAGTTCCGAGAGGGGAAGTCGGCCCCCGAGGCGTTCGGGAAGATACAGGTAGGCGAGGTAACCGCCGAGCGCCGCGTAGAACAATCGGGGCAAGGCGGTTTTCGGCCCTTGGCTCTTCGGTCGGATGAGGATGGCGGCGAGGGCGGGGCTGAGGGTCAGCGAGTTGAACGCCGAGATGACGGTGGAGGTGGCGATGGTCAGGGCGAACTGGCGGAAGAACTGGCCGACGATCCCCGAGATG
>JAABUX010006538.1_pt1 | contig 13890 bp, 26 predicted proteins | sample 5561851 | NCBI WGS metagenome assembly JAABUX01 (sample SAMN10711883, study PRJNA513361) | rock metagenome | isolation source: Antarctica rocks | place: Antarctica: Victoria Land, Richard Nunatak red sandstone | collected 2016-01-03 | reverse complement strand
TAAGCTCGTGCCAGGATTGTGCGCTCTGCGCACCTGCCATCTTCAGCTTCGTCCCCATCTCTGTCAGCGCAATGGCCAGGTTCGTGTGCACGATCGCGAAGTTTGGTGCAGCTGCCTGCGCCTTGTCGTATGCCTCCACCGCCTCGTTGAGCTTGCCCTGGTAGCACCACCGAAGCACTCATCAGCACGGAGCACCAACGCTTTGGGCACTCATGCAGCATCGAATATTAAGGAGCAGTGCATCATAGCGCCTGCTGCCAGGAATCAGGCACAGGGATTGGTTGCCACAGAGGTATGACAGCCTACAATATGTAAAATACATGCAGCTCCGATCTGCTGGACCAGGCAGGCCGAAAGTGCCCAGCACAACGCCTTGCGCGGAATGCTCAGACGCATGCGGTGTCTGCTGTAGCGCGCGCCTGGCTGCGGAGGATGACGCCGAGGTTGCACCAGGCCTCCGCGTAGGCGGGCAGCAGCTCCACGGCGCGCCGGTAGCTGGCGGTGGCCGCGTCCAAGCGCCCCTGCTCGCTGTGCACGACGCCCTGGTTGTAGAAGGCCGCCGCGTACGTGGGGCACACGACGACAGCCTCCAGGTACCGCGCCATGCCCTCGCCCACGTTGCCGGCCGTCTTCAACTTCGTTCCTACCCGACATCATGCAGCACCCAATAACTTGCAGTTTGACCTCGCCAAAGGGTCCGTTTGGGGCCAAAATCACATTAAGCGAGTTTGGCCCATAATATTCAGCAGGAGAGTTTTCAACGAAAGCGAAACGTATGGGAGAAGCCCTGGTGGCCTCCACTCCGCCCTGTGTCAGAAAGCCTGACATTGCCTTGCAGACATGTTCAACGGATGTGATGTGTTTAGGTGACTTGTGAACTCGGCGCTCACCCAGATCGGTGAGGGCGACTGCCAGGGCTTCCCGCAGCGCCATGTCATCGGGTGTACCCTTCAGCGCCAGCTTGTAGGACGCCACGGCCTCCACTAGCAGGCCGCAGTTCTTGTACAGGGTGCCGCAGGCTATCAAGGTCTCCGCGTGATCCGGCGCCAGGTTCAGCGCTGACGCGAAACAGGCAAAAGCCTGCGCTTAGCAGAGCAAAGTCAGCTGCCGACACGAACAGGACACAAGCACCCAATGCCCACAATGGTAAGCAATCAATTATTAACCGGCATTGCTGACCATGCCTATGAGGCAGAGTAGTCGAGCAGCTGCGGTGCATCACAGTGCTGCATGGGTCGGTCAGATCTCCGTATCAGAATGTATGGTTCTATGGAGGCAAGTCAGATGCACAGTTGCAGATCCCACGAGCGCACCCCGACGTTGTTGCCGATGGCCGCAAGGCACTGACCGCGCAGGCAGAGCAGCGCCGGGTCTGCAGGCAGCAGCGGCAGAAGGGTCTCCGCCAGCTGCAAAGCGGCGGCAGTCTTGCCGCGGAAAAGCAGGACCCGTGCCAGTCGCAGCCGCTGCTCAGCGTCCACCGCGGGGGCACCGCCCGGCCCTGGCTGCTCCTGCGGCTGGGCGACGGCGCCATTTGAGAGCGGTGCCCCCCTTACCGCGCCATTGGCTTGGGGTCGGTCGCTCGGGGCTGAGCTGAGCCTGCTGCCGCGGGGCTGTTGCAGCGCCGCCGACAGGAGGCTGGCGGGTCCGCCGGCGGCCGCGGCGGACTTGATGGTGGCGGTCCTCACGTCGAGGTCGCTGGCAGTGCGCCGGGCGGCCGGAGCCGCCACGTGCCGGGGGTGGTACAGGCGCCGCCCTGGCGGGGACGCCGGCGGCTCGCGGCTCGCTGGCGGGCTGTCGGCTGGTGTGGTCGGGGACATGCTCGTGTCTGAGTGCTCCGCTGGGGACGTGCCTGACCCTGAGCTGTGACTCGCATCGATGCGGAAGGAGTCACGGCCGGCAGTGAAGGAAGAATCGCGCCCGGTGTCGCGCCCGACCGGCGTGGAGCTGGAAGAGGGCGCTGCGAGCTGCGCCGGCGGCGTGTCCGTGCTGAGCCGCAGCCGCGCCAGCTCCAGGGCCTGGCGGACCATGGCACACATCCATGTCTCCCAGACGTTGCTCGTCACAAGCAACTGATGTGGTGAGCAAACGCAAGTCGAGCGTGGCTTCCACACTAGCGCTGAACGGATTTTACCATGCTCAAAGAGTGTAGTAGCGTTCAGCAGCGGCACGGCAGCCAGACCAGCACCTGGGCGGTGCCGCTTGCAGGCGAGCTGCTGAGCACCGCATCCTGAGCTGCGTGGTCGACGCCAGAGCCTGATGCGGAGCCGTCGAGGTCTGAAGAGCCTCGCCGGCTGAGGCCGTGTGGGCTGCTGGCGCCGCTGGTCGCCGGTGAGGAGCCGACAGGTGCAGACACCTGCAGGCGCCAGCCGGACAGCGTTCGGGTGCATGATCATGCGCCTGCTGTCAGTCCAAGAGCGCGAAAACAGCCTTATCATCTGCTCGTCAAGCAACGGAGCTGCTGTTTGGAAAGCCCCTGTCGATTTAGCTGTGCAGCTGTTGAGTCCTGCTCACACCTGCTGTGATGGAGCGTCTGCCGGCGGCAGCTGTGCTGGGAGGGGAGCTGACTGGGCCTCCAAGCCCTCGTCCACAGGGTCCGGCACGGGTCGGAGCCTGCTCTCCGCGCCGCCGCCGCCGCCGCCGACGCCGGCGCCGAAGGTCACCTCCGAGCTATCCTCCCCGGTGCCCACGGAGCCGCTGCTGTGATCCGGCGCCGGCCGCTTCAGGGGCAGTGCTGCCAGGCTGAGTTCCTCTTCCTCCTCCTGCTGATCCAAGGGTCCCTCGCGGTGAGGCTCGTCCCCGGCCTGGCTGAGCGCCGGGCTGCCGGCCTGCGAGCTGTGCGGCCCCAGCCCGCCGGGAGCGCGGTACAGCGCCGAGGGCATGAGGCGGCTGCCGCCGGCAGGGCTGCGGCTGAGGCTCGCCAGGCTGTTCTGTAACGCCGGCGTCAACGCCGCCTCCTGAGCCAACGCCGTCTGTGACTCGGTGGACAGGTGGGACGGCGCCGACAGGCTCTGTAGGCTGGCGCTCAGCGTGTCTGCTGCGTCATCGCCCTTTCCCGTGCTACCTGCCTGTGACCTGATATAGATATCGAAGCCTGGGGTTGACGATCCCGGGCTGCTCGGGACGGAGGCGGGCCGCGAGTCCGCGGGGTCGTCGGCGAAAGCAACAGCCGACACCGAGAAGGCGGGCCGCTGTGCTTTCTGCGACCGCGGCTTGCTGCCGCTGTCCCCGTCCGGTGAAGCGTCGCCGTCGCTGCTCGGCGCTGCATCGGAGAGGCCGTCGGCCGGGGCGGCAAGCCGCTGCTGCGTCACGTGGCTGCCTCGCTTCTGCCGCACGTGCCGGCTGCTCGTCGCGAGCTCCACCGATGTGTCGCGCGGCGAGGCGCTCTGGTGCAGAGGGCTGGCGGATGCGAGGGAGCCATCGGTTGGTATGGGGATGCTCCTGATGCTCCCGTTCGCCTGTGTGTGAGCACGACAGGCCGTGCTGAGATGGGCACGCACCCACAACCCAGCAGAGGCCAACAAGGATGGCTGCTGCACCTGCCGGGGTGGTGCCTGCAGCGAAGCGGGTGTGACCCCGGCGGTGTAGAGGTCCTGCTGCACCATCGCCGCTACCCACGCCTAGCTGACACCCATCACGAGCGCGCGACGGCTGGTCCCGCTCAATATACAGTCAAACACAGGAAGGCTAGCGCATTCCTGCGATCACGAATTGTAGTTGCTTGATGGATACATCGCAAAGACTTTGGCGATTATGCATGCAGTCCGTCTCGCCTTTGCCAGGGTGGAGGGTACCAGCTCCTCGGCCGAAACGTTCATCCGATTTATTGCATGCTCCTGCAGCCCGATTAAAGTGCCTATGGCAGTCTTGGACAACTTGATAGCGCAGGCGCAGAATGGAGCGGACCTGCAGCAGCTCCTCAGGATCTTCAAGCAGAGCGAGAACACGCTGCATCATCAGGGTAGCCAGGCTGGAGGGGCGGCACTGCTCCAAGCGTCCTTGGCGCTCGACCTGACGCATCACTCGTTGGCCTGCTTGCACATCCTGTGCGCGATCCCCCCCTCCGATGCCCCTTGGCCTTGCTGCAGACTTGCGACCTGATGCCAGTCGATGACGCTGCTCATTGACCGGTACCGTGTGACCCCGCAGCGAGGCATGCAGTCCTGCTGTCGGAGACCAGAACTACATCAACAGGGTCTCCGAATTCTTCTGCTCAGCCAGCCCAGCCCAGATCAGGCTATCGCCGGACAAATGTGCGCGCGTGACCATGAAACAGGCGTTATGTGTGACGAGGCACCGATGATCCGCTGTACTGGCTGCGCTGGAACCGTCGCTCGGGCCTTGAAAACAGCGTGTTTTGGCTGCAGTCGTCAGTTTGGCGGGCAAGCTGCGAGACGTGGCTCTGGCTTCGGGGCAAGCGCGGCAGGTCATCCTGCCGCTGCGTGCGGCGATCGCAGCGCTTGCGCCCAGCACGCAGTACGTCACGCCGATCCACGCCATGATGCTGCGGTGGTGCGTCCCTTCCTCCCTCCGTCCTGCTATGCATCGACGCTGTGTCAGCTTGATTGCGCAGTTGTAAACCGCCGTCACAGCAACTGCTGAGCAGTGTTGCAGCGGGTCCGCATGAGCAACCACCGTTCACCGCTCAGCTAAAAAGCCTCGACCAGCGCCAGCTGTGTCGGGCCGTAGGCATCACGTGCCCTTGAGCATCAGCTTCCCGGCTCATTGCGGCGTCATGCTGTGCAGCTGCCTGGTGGCCAAGGCGTACAATGCCGGTGCGGAGCTTGTCAGCCAGGAGGTGTACGAGGTGGATCCGGCGGTGACGTGCCTCACGGCCCGCGACTACCTGCTTTACAGCTACTACTGCGCGCTGATCCACATCGGTGGGTGTCCGATCCAGCTCGAAGGCCACCCTTGCGCAGCCCACCCCTGTCGCCGCCACAAATATCGAAGTCGCAACTGTGGCAAGCATGCTCGCGGCAAGCTGCCCAAACAAACGTTGTTGCGCGGTGAGTAGCTCGGTACAGCACACACACCATTCCGCCACCGCCTGCAGGGCGGAAACAGTATGGGCTGGCGCTCGAGCGGCTGCTCGCGGTCTTGACAGCGCCCAGCATGGTCGTGAACGCCATCACCCTCACAGCGTACAAGAAGTATGTGCTGGTGTCTCTCATCCAGCACGGTCAGGCGCGTCGCCACTGCCGCCACCTGCTTTCCTATTCGTTCTGCTTATTTGGGTCAAGCGGTCCCATGACTACGCGTGTGTTTGCCAGAGCCCAGGAATGTGATATGGCAGCCCTGCTGTCTCCTCCATCGAGGGCCGAGCACTGGTATGCTGGGCGCAGGTGCAGAGTCTGCCCAAGTACACGCCGAACTCCCTGACACGGGCGGTGAAGAGCGAGGCGGTACCGTACACAGAAGTGGCCAACCGATACACGGGGAAGACCAGCACCCCTGACCTCGCAGCAATCGTTGCCAAGCACCAGGCCGAGTTCCAGGCGGTGCGCTCCTGCTCAGACCGGTCAATTGTTTTTTTTGGCGCAAGCATGCCATGATGAGGCATGTTCCACCCAGGGCCTGCATCACTGTCACGCCTGTCTCGAGTTCCTATACAAGCGGAAAGATGCGCAAGCATGTGTTGCAGGAGGATAATGTGGGCCTGGTGAAGCTGGTAGTGGAGTCACAGACAAAGCGCAACGTGCAGCGGCTGACGCAGACCTACCTCACTCTGTCTTTGGAGGACATCGCAGCAGCTGTCAACTTGCCCTCAGCCACAGCCGCCGAGCTCGTTATCCTCAGGTGCCAAGCCTATGAGCCTGTCTGCCCCAATAATGTCAGCGTCGTAGATTAGCTGTTCTTCGGCACATCGCATCAAACGCCAGGTGGTAACGACTGGGGTGTTTACCCAGGATGATCGATGCGGGCGAGATCTTCGCCTGCATAGACTCGGAGAAAAGCATGGTGCGGTTCTTGGGAGATCCCGAGCAGTATGCCAGCCCAGCCATGGTCCAGCGCCTGGATGCAGCCATTCAGCAGTCGACGGCCTTAGCAGAGCGCGTCAGCGCCGTCGCGCATGCGGTGCGTCCTTCAGAGCAACAGCACTGTGCAAGTCCCGCCGTCACCGGCAAAAGTTCGTGCTCTTACAATGCGTGGCAACTAAGTTCTTCAGAAGGCAGCTTGCATCAGCAGGTGTCAATGGAGAAGTCCTACGTGCAAAAGGTGCATCTCAAAGAGCGGCACGGTCGGTACGAGGATCCGCTGGAGCTGGTCAGTGAGCCAGCGTCTTTGGGTTACGACGTGTGATCGACCCACGCTTACAATATTCCTCGGACCGTCTGAGCTACCAAACATTGACTTAAATCAAACATTCAACGATTGACACACCCTAGCTAGGTTGTAAGTGTCGCCCAGTGCGCTGCTCAGTATCGGTTGTAATAGATCTGCACAGCAGGAAGTGCCCATCAGCCACACTGCTCGTTTGCCAGTCGTCAACAACATGCTGCAAAGCATGAACGCTGGCACATAGCTGTCCAACAGGTCAGCCTGCACAACCAAACAGCTCAGCCTGCACTATCAAACAACGCACCTCTGCCTTCTTTGTGCGACCGATCTTCTTCTGGAGCTGAAGCAGGCCATACAGCAGCGCCTCCGCTGTTGGCGGGCAGCCCGGCACGTAAATGTCGACCGGAACGATGCGGTCGCAGCCGCGCACTACAGCATATGAGTAGTGGTAGTATCCACCACCGTTCGCGCAGCTGCCCATGGACACCACCCACCTGGGCTCTGCATCAGCAAGATTCCTGAGTCAGCTTTTGACATTGTGTGAGTGGTAGACTGGACAGCATATACACAGGGCTGAGGCACCACGTCGCTGCTGCATACGAGTACAGCTATAGCCACAGCCGCCATTGCCGCCACCCCGCGCGACGACATGGTCGTCTTGACATTGGCTGGCTCTCGCGAAGCAGGGTGCACTGACCTGGCATCTGATCGTAGACCTTGCGCAACGCCGGCGCCATCTTGTTGGTCAGCGTGCCGGCGACGATCATGACGTCGCTCTGCCGCGGGCTAGGCCGGAAGATGATGCCGAATCGATCCAGGTCATATCGGGCAGCGCCGCAGTGCATCATCTCAACCGCGCAGCATGCCAGCCCGAAGGTCATTGGCCACATGGAGCCCTTGCGAGCCCAGTTCACTAGGTCATCCACCTGCGCGGGACATAATGGATGAATCGTCGAGTCGCAGCGCCGCGGCAAACGCGTTTCTGCAAACCGCCCGAGAGAAAAGGGGAGGGGGAATGGCTCGTAAAGAGACCAGTTGTTTGGATGCTCCGCCTCACCTTGGTGACCACGAACTCAGCAGCGTTCTGCTTGGTTGCCGGGGCTGCCGCTGATGCCATGGACGCTCGCTGGGTGTCGTAGGCGCTGACAAGGGGCGAGCTCGATGACGCCAGGGCTGCGGACTGAGGCGCGCAGTTGCGCATCATCGCCGCAACGGATGATTTGGTCAGCGCTGCAAGCGCGGACTTGCCGGCCTGCGCCATTGCAAGGGATTCCTACTCTTTCTCTCTGTTGCCGTCTGCCTCACTGGATGCTGAAGACGAGGATGCGGTTCCCGCGGACTGCAGCTCCGTAATAAACCTTATGCTGTGTTGGGACGTTCCTCGTGGCATCAAGCCGATGTCACCCAAACCCTAGCCTGGAATCCGAAAGCGCCAAAAGAGCTATCAGCGTCGGGAGAAGTTTTTGCATCACTGCAGTGAGGCGTCATGCAAGGCAGACGCGGTCATGTCGACACACACAGTGTCGGGGAGTCATCCTTCGCCGCCTGCGGCAGTAGCCGCTATGAGCCCACATTGGTCCCGCAGAAGTGGGGTGGGGGCACGAAGGTACAAAACCCAGCGGATAGAGTACCTACCACTGCGTTGCCGGCTAGTTTGCAGCTGAGCTGCAAGCCTGAGGCTGGTGCAGGCCGACGAAGATGCGTTCTTCAGCATGCAGCAGGCCTACATTGACGCGAAGAAGCAGCTCCAAACTTCAGAGGCTCACGTCAAACAGTGAGCGTTGTAGCAGCCCGACTTGTATGTTCGACCTGGTGTGCATCACTTCAACTCCACCCTGCATGTCATACTGTATCAAGCTTTGCACTCGATGCACTGGCTGGTTTGGCCAGCAGCGATTGCACCGTCCGAGCACGGAACGCGCGATCGTCACCTTCATGTGGGCCTGCAGCTTGACAGTCCAGCTGGTACGTACGGAGGAGGCGGCACGGCGAGCCGTGATGCGGAGCGACCCCGAGGCTCGCGGCGACACGGCAAAGCTGCTCATGGACCTGCAAGCCGAGCTGTCTCGCGTGCTGACCGAGCGCACGTCGCTGCATTCGCGACTTACCTCGTGAGTCCGCTGTCTGCTGATTGCAGCGGCATGGCGTCCCGGTTCCTCTGACAGGGGCTGCCAGTGAAGAGCGGCATGTGGACAGTAAGCGGATCTTGCATGTTGCGCAGGGCTCTCCGTCAGTGCTCTCAGCTCAAGCGCACCCTGAAGGAGGACAAAGCCAGGTGCGAGCGCATACGTCATCACGCAGCTCCCGATCCCCACCGTCGCAGAAGCCAGCGTCCATGCCAGCTAAAATCCTATGCCCTGTGCTGCAGAGTTCTCCATGATTCGCTGGTTGTGGACCATGCCAGCGCATGTAACCTGCGGCAGGTTGGACGCTGTTCTGCGGGACCAGCGACGCCTGGTGCAGGAGAACGGCAGGCTGCACGCCCAGCAGGCGCGGCCCGTCCGTGGAGCAAGGCCAGCAAGCAGCCCAGTCAAGTGCGCACACCCTATATTGCCCACGCCCCAGCACGCAGCTGATCTGCTGCACCTCGCGCTGCTGCTTCACAAGCTGCACGTTAATCGATACGCTGTCCGGGCGGCCCGCTCCGTCTGTATTCGATTGCTAATCGTCCTGCAGCGAGCCCTGTGCTACATGATGACGACGCTGTGTGGCAGGAATGGCTCCCTCGACGCAGCAGCACAGGAGTTCTCAGCAGAGCAGATCGCCCACCTGGCGTCACGGGACGCCATGCGGCGAGTGGCTTCAATACAAGCGCAGCTGGACGCGCTGCAGCAGGAGAACGAGAACCTCAAAAGGCGCCCAGCTGGACCCACGCCGCACCGAGAGTCTGCGGCTGAGCTGGGTGCTCTGAAGCAGGAAGTGGCAGAGCTGCGAGCTGAAAACGCGTCGCTCAGAGAGCAGCAAGGGGCGGCCGCTGTGCAGCATCATCAGGCCGACCCGGTGCTGCAGTCGCAGCTGTCTCCGCTGAGGCGAGAAAATGCGGCGCTACGTGCGCAGCGGCTTGTTGCTGACCGCCTTGGCAGCAAAATCAGCACAGGCAACGGAACAGGCAGCAAAGCTGCTGACATGCATACCGCGAAGGCAGGCGTTCAAGACCGCACTGAAATTCATTTGGACGCCGCAAATAACATGGGGGAGGTTGGTCAGCTGCAGCATCTTCTAGAGCAAGCTAACGAGCAGGCGCGGAGCCACGAGAGCAAGGCCGAGCGATTGGCTGCGGAGGTACGATTCACCACGCGGATGGGAAAGGCAGAGCGACGTTGACGTGAAGGATGAGTGCATGGTGAGCGCAGCTCAACCGCACACCTGTCGCATGACGCAGGTTTCGACGCTGCAAGAGGAGCTCCAGGAGGCGCACAAGGCGGTGCAGCGCAATCCGCATCGCAGCATCGACTCTCGCTCAGCAGGTGGCGGGCTGGCGCTCGAGAGTCTTCAACGACAGAACGACCGCCTCCGAGAGCAGTACAGCACCACGTTGCAGGCGCGGCTTTGATCCTTCGTCGCCTCCTTCCTCATGGGCTGATGGACCCAAGCGGCGTGCATCCTATGTAGTTTGGTACCAACATCAACATCGTGCGACAGGTGCTCGATGACACGAACCGGCAGCTGCGTGAAGAGCGCAGCGCGCGGCACGCCGTCAACAGGACCGTGACACAGCTGCAGCTGCAATTGGATCGAGCTCGGGACGAGGTCCGATGGCAAGGTGTAGGCCCTGCTGGCATACTTGATTGCCACAAACACCGCCGCTATGCCATGCCGCGACCACTTACCCTTCCGACGGCAGGTGATCTGCGAGCGACACCCAGCAGTACAGCATCCATACGCCGGGACTCTCTGCCGATCATCCATCGCTCCACCGGCAGAAACACGACACAGGTGATGGCTGCCCCACGGAGGTGCTGCAAGCTGCACCCAGACTGCATCAAGCGCTGGGAGCCCTCATTTCCTCCATCTCGTATGCTGTACCACACAGTGCGTAGACCTCTAGCAATTTATCAATGGACAACGAGCACAACGCATGTCTGTGCCACGCATTTTGCAATCGAGAATTCAAACAGTGGCAGTCCCGCGACGTGTGTACTGATGCAGGATGTCCTCGGGCGTCGCCGGTGGTCTGCTCGCCGCGCTGGCCAGCGCGGCAGCGATTGTGACTGGCACGCACCAACAGCTCAATGTCCAATGGATGAGGTGCCGTCCAGCTGGGACCCCGATGCTGCTGCGCAGCGCTCCGCGACAGATAGCCCACTCAGACATCACGCGGTCGACGTGCAGCCCGCATGCTCAGGCACGTGTCCTTCGCGACGCCTTCTGCAAGCGGGTGAGCGCCGCGAGAGTGCGCCCACGCCAGGGACCATCCGCGTTTGGAGCCCGTGTAGCGCCTTGCCACAGACGCAGCGTCGCACCGTGGTTGACTGCGATGGCTGCGAGCGAGAACTCCGCCTGCTGCGCCCCAGATGATGGCCAGTCGTGCCCTTGGATCCGTCATCTGGCACTCTGCACTCTACATAGCACGACACCGAAAGCCAATCCGACAGCCAACCCACGGGTAGTGCAGTATCGCGCATCGCATGACTGTTACATGAGCACATGGTCCCCCTTTTCCAGTAGCCGGGATCGCGGTGCCGTGCACGTCCTGGATTGGGTGTAGTGAGGCCTCTGGTAGAGTGCTCGGAGATGGCAGGCTCCGAACCTCATCGATGAGCCTCGCGGGCGCCCTGGCGTCATTGGCCCGTGCTGGATGATGCACAGTGCGTGATGATCGCTATGTTATAGCACATCCCTGCCAGCACGGCCCGCGGCATTGGGCGACCCCCACCTGTTGGAGGGCCGGAGCGCCCTGGGACGGAGCGCCGGTCGGCATGGACAGCGCGGTGCCGCTGACACCGTCGCCCCTCCCCGGTCCCGGAGCTGGCGCGCTGCTGGCCGGAAGTCGAGGCTTCCGGAGGGCATCGCCGAGCCTGGCCAGCAGCGCCAGCAGCAGCTTCAGCGCCATGGGAGCGTCCACGGTGGCCGGCAGCATCGCCGCCGGCGTGGACGGCACGGGGCAGCGGCAGATGCTCAGCGACAGGTACGCGTTGGGGGAGGAGCTCGGCCGCGGCGCCTTCGGCCAGGTGTTCAAGGGCATGGACACCCGCAGCGGGGAAGCCGTCGCCATCAAGCAGATGTGCGGCCCCTCGCCTGTGCTGCACGTCCTCTACCCCACACAGGCAGTTCCTATCTCGCATGCTGCTTGCGACATGCACATTCCACGTTGCTTCAGACTGTTCCCCATTACGACGATTTGCAGTCAGTAGGGAGCGGCAGCTGCATCACGACCTATGGCCGACGAGCTGCTGCGCGTCCATGCTGAGCCCGGCTGCTGTTTCGATTTCTTGGCAGGGCGTTGGGCGGCATCCCGCCGGAGACGCTGGCAGCGATCATGGGCGAGATCGAGCTGCTGCGCAACCTGCACCACCCCAACATCGTCGAGTACATCGGGAGCTTCAAGACGCGCAGCCACCTGTACATCATCATGGTACGGACGCCACCCTGCATCAATTGAGGCCTCGCCCTGCTGCATGGCGACGATAATTGCATGACATGCTGTACAAACGCTGCAGATGCTGCATCCGGAACTTATATCAGGCTCCGCTCTGTTCCGTCCCCCGAAGCGTGCTGTGCCGGCGCAAGTACCTGATATCCACGCCGCGTGACCCCGCAGGAGTACATGGAGAACGGCGCCCTGAGCACGGTCATCAAGCCGAACAAGTTCGGGCCCTTCATGGAGCCGCTGGTGTCGGCGATCACGGCGCAGGTGCTGCGCGGCCTGGCGTACCTGCACGAGCAGGGCGTCGTCCACCGCGACATCAAGGGCGCCAACATCCTGACCACCAAGGAGGTGTGCTCAGCTGGGAGTTCCTGGCTGAAGCTTGCTCATCCTGTGCAACCCGTGCTGCATGTTTTTGCCGGGGGGCTCTGCGTCGTAACTGACTGCTCCTGATGCACCGGTTCGCATGCTGGCAAGTGGTGCAACATGATTGCGGCCATGTTGGCGCCGTGGCTGCAGTGTCACGAGCCTGCTGCTTGTGAGCAGGGTCTGGTGAAGCTGGCGGACTTTGGTGTCGCGGCGCGCATCAGCGAGGGCCCGGACGGCGACGAGCTGTCCCTCTCCGTGGTCGGCACGCCGTACTGGATGGCCCCCGAGGTGCAGTACAGGCTTTGTTCCTTCGCCTCCTGGCTCCCGGTGGAGCCGCCAGCCTCTGACACGACAGAGCGACGTGCATGCCAATGGGACGGCGATGGAGGTCTTGTGCCGCACCATTGCAGCATATTTGCGCGGTACTGGGTGCTCGCTGAATGCGGGATGGCGGTAGCCACTCATGCAGATGTGCTGCGCTGCGCAGGTGATCGAGATGACGAGCGTGTCGAGCGCGTCGGACATCTGGAGCGTCGGGTGCCTGGCCATCGAGCTGCTGACGGGCAACCCGCCGTACAGCGAGCTGCAGCCGATGAGCGCCATGTTCCGGGTCGTCCAGGACGCGCACCCGTCGCTGCCCAAGGGCGTCTCCAAGCCCATGCACAGCTTCCTCATGCAGTGCTTCCGCAAGGTGCGCGCGCTGTCCATCGTACTCCTTGCCTGTCGCGTTGGAGTGGCCGTATGCCTGATTACTGGCAGCCACGGTGATCTCATACGCAGTCCTGAGCAGCACCGCTATCCCCATGCAGGACCCTCATGGCCGTCCGGATGCGCGGGCGCTGCTGCGGCACCCCTGGATCGAGAGCCACCGCCAGACGCTGCATTCGACGTGGCGGGACACGAGGGGTCAGCGTGGTGGGGCTAACAGGTCCGAGTCTATCCGGCCCGTCCTCTACGTTGCAGCCCAGCTTCAGCTCGACGACTTTGGGCTGACAAGTGGTTAACATGGATTCAGCATCGCCTGACTACCCTTGATATTGTCTTGCATGACGCAACTGCTCTCCGGCACCAGTGTTCTCATGGCTTCGGTTGCTGTGTGTGCTGCAAGCAAGCGCATTCAGGCTGTGCATGGCGTGGGACAAGGCGCAAGACTGCACACAAGCCGAGCAGTATGGTGTGCTCCTTGGCAGGTCGGACGCGCACGCCTCTGTCGCGACGGTGGTGGAGCACATATTACAGGAAACAGGCCAGTCGCCGATGGATCCGCCTCGGTCCGTTCCGTCGGCTGTGCTGCCGCCGCCGTCGCCGGCGCCCTCAGCTGTTGCGCCGCGCCGGAGCATGGGCAGCACCAACGGCAGCATGCAGTCCCAGTACCAGCCACCGCAGCCGTCCAGACCTATCAGCAGGGTGCGGGCGTTTCTCCCAAAGATGTGTCCCTCTGCGCGATGACCCCGAGCAATGTGAAATCGTTCAGAACATATACATATACCCGTAGCGCCACGTTGATGATGATGTATAATGCCGTCCGCAGTCGAGCTCGCTGGACTCGCGGAAGCAGCGGCCGCCGGCGCTGCAGCTGCCGCCGGACTCGGATGGTCCCCTGGCGACGCTCATCGATCATCTGGATGACAATGGCAGCAGCAAGCACTCCAGCG
>JAABUX010006537.1_pt1 | contig 13890 bp, 20 predicted proteins | sample 5561851 | NCBI WGS metagenome assembly JAABUX01 (sample SAMN10711883, study PRJNA513361) | rock metagenome | isolation source: Antarctica rocks | place: Antarctica: Victoria Land, Richard Nunatak red sandstone | collected 2016-01-03 | reverse complement strand
CAGGAGGTTCAGATGTCACGTATGAGCCGGTGCGATATCTCACCGGGCGCTCGGCCGCGCGCAGATCGCCAACATGTGGATGATCCCCATGGGCATGGCGCTGGGCGCGCCGGTGTCGGTCGCGGACCTGCTGCTGCGCAACCTGCTGCCGGTTACGCTCGGCAACCTGTTCGGCGGCGTCGTCTGCGTCGCAACCGCGTACTCGATGTGCTACGGGCGCTTGCGGGGCGAGTAGCGCTCGTCCGGGGCGCGTGCGCGCTTTCAACCCTGCAGCAGACACAGCCTTGATGTATATTCAGCGCATGGACGTCTTGTGACTGTGAGCCGCTCAACCAGCCTCCATGCTGCGGGTGCCCGCCGTGGTAAGAGCGCGTGCATGGTCTGTGCTGAAGTGCAACAAGCCTGCATGAGCCAGCTGGGGCTGCTTAGGCGTGGGGTGGGTCAAGCGGCTATCAGGCACACAGGCAACTCAGCATACATTGGGATGTACTTTGTAGGCAAGAGCTTTAAGGGGTTCAGGCAGTTGCACTTATATTATACTAGACAAGCCTTCAGGCAAGGCGCAGCAGCCCCTGGAACTGACGTTGGCACCTCTGCCCACAGCTGCTGCAGGCAGGGCCACTGGCACTGGCCGCCCGGCCGATATATCTTGGCAGGGCCTTTTATGTACAGGGCTGTAACTGTGCATGCACATGTGGGAGCCGGCTGCTGGTGTTCGGTGAGCCCGTCGCAGCTCCGATGCACCCATAAGCGTAACAGCATGCCACATTTTACACTGAAGGGCTGGCCAGCTGGTCAACCGGACAGGCAGGTAAGAGACCACAAGATATATCACAGACTGGAAAAACATCAGGAGACCAGGCCTGACCAGGCACAACTAGATGAGCTTGAAGGATTGGCACGTTCAATGTTACCACATCAGGCGCCCAGCACACCAAACACCAACCAGCTGTAGAGAGAAGACACAGATTAGCAGATCACAGGGCGCCCGGCCGTTCCACATGCGGCCTCGCTGCCGCTGGTGCTTCAGGCTACGCTTTTAAGACTGGAAGTAATCAACACTGCAAAATCTGCTGGCAACATCTTGTGTTTGCTCGGGTTGCCGAGCAAACACAAGATGTTGCCAGCAGATTCAGCAGTATTGATGACTTCCTGTCTTAAAAGCGTAGCCTGAAGCACCAGCGGCAGCTGCAGGCAGCACACCGACTGCAACGGCTCGTCTGCCGTTCCTCTTATGGTGAACAGGCTAGCAGATCACAGACCGCTCGGCCGGTCGGCCCTCCGGGGCGCAGCGATGTGCGCCACAAAATGCTTCGCACGCACGCATGCTGCCTTTGCGCAGGGCCCCGTTCCCCTGGCGGCCAGCTCCCTGCGCTGCTCGGCGCCACCAGCAGGCTGGGCGCCCGCACGTTGTGCGCCACTCCTGCCATTAAGCAAGCAGGTGTGCGTGGGTACGGTACAGCACACTCCTAGTATATGACATATAAAGCACGCTGCTGCCGCAGAGATCCCTCCACCCCGCTCGTAGACGATCGGGGCAAGTATCCTCCATCGGCGAGCCTCCCTCCAGCCCCCGACAAGGTCAGCTGGGCGCGCCAGAGATTGCACCAAGCGTCGCGCGCACACACTCCTCGCCGTGGCCGCTGCCGCCGAGTGAACAGTGGCGCGCCAGGTGCGCCACACCGCGCTGCATACGTCGCCTCCGCCGGCTGTAGCACGGGTTACACGCACTTGCAGCTCTCCCACGCAATGGCCGTCGCCGCAGTGCGGTGCCAACGACAGCTTGAAAGGTCTTGCAAAGTGGCACTCCCCTTGCGCACATGGCGCGAGCCAGCCCTGCTGCAAGCAGCCAGCCGGCAGCGAGGCCGACTCTTGCTGTGCACGCACAAGAGTGCCACGTTTGAGGGACCACCGCAACTTGCAAGTGAAACCACTATTCGTAACTGCCGGTGTGCTGGAGGTCTGCAAGTGCGTGTGCGACACGTGCTACAGCCGCCGAAGGCGCCGCATCAAGCGCGAGGCGGCGTGCCTGGCCCGCCGCTTGCAGGCACGCCCAGTGGTCAGGGGCGAAAGAGGGCTCGCGACAGCCCCTCCGGACCTGGGGCTCGACCCTGCTGCAGTCCTGCGTCCTGGTCCCGAGCGCACGTTGTGTCCCACCTTGCCTGCTGGCGGCGGGGCGCGCACGACGCCCCAGTGGAGCCCGCCGCATACTCGCAGCCTCGGTTGCCTAGTGGCGGGCGTTTGCGACATGACACTAGGCAGGCAAGGTGGGACACTGCACACTGGACCAGGAGACAGGCCTCCCGCGCATCGCCATCGTTGCTCCGCGCTGCAACTGGCCGCTTGCGGTGGTCTTGCAAAGCTGGTATCTTTCCCGCTACCAAGTGCCCAGCGAGGCGATTAAACGATGCATTTTCAGGCGTCCCCTTCAGCCCAGGCACCCTTGCTCACTCCCGTAACCCCTGAGGGCTTGTGCTCAGAAGTGCAGCCCCTCACACATCCTGGAGCCAAACGAGCCTTGCAGCCTTGGATCCTGGAGCCTGCTGGTGGGACACGCCTGCTTGGATACGCCCCTGCAACATGACTGCAGTGGCTGGCACCATGGACTGGCGCCGCTGCTCGCTGGACGGGTGAGCCCCGGCGCTGAAGCTGTTGTGTGTCCTCTGTAACTCTCAGCGCCAGGTCTGTGGACTGCTGGCATGTTGTGGTGCCCACTGCGGGTGCCTGGGGCGACATCTTGTTATGTTGCCGTTGATGTCTGTCCGCAGCACTGGCTGCTGGCTACCGCTAAAGTGGCACAGCACGGCCTTCACGCACCAAGTGCTGCACACCAGGCACCCCGCACGGCGGTGCGGCCCGCCGTGGTGGCAATCCCGCGGCATGGGCGTCACACCGTCAGGGCACTCACTGAACGTGCCCACCCGGCGCAGGTGCGCGGATGGGTGGAAGACTGTTGACATCGAGCGCCTCCGCTTCGATGAGTGCGCGTGCCCCACGCCATTTTCGTTGCTTGTGGCATCGTTCCGGACGGCACTTGTCAGGAACGGCATGCTTGCGGAGGTCAGGTTGCAGCAGAGCGTCACAGGCAGTGCTTGCAGGGGTGGTAAGGCGCTGAGGCTGCAGGACTGACACAAGTGCACAACCAGATGTTTTCTGACCCCATGTGCGGCCAATGCGCAGGGGCAAGGCCATGAAGTGGACATACCGCTACGAGGCGCAAGACAACGGCAAGGTGCTGCTGCTTGCCCTGTCACGACCTTGTTGCCTGGGTGCAGTGCATTTTGCCCTATGCTTTCAGCAATGTCTGTCAGGTGCAGCGAGCCTATGCTATGCGCAACCAGCGCTGCTTGAGTGCTGCACAAAGTAACCTCGCTGCTGACGATGGCCGTGCGCATATAGTTGAAGTTTGCTCAGCGGCGTGCCGTGCGGGATTGCAGGGCCTGACCTGGCGCGAGGTGCCCGCGCTCGCCCCGCAGCCGGGCAGGCCCCCGCTGCTGGACGCGGCTGCCCTGATTAAGTTCTCCTACAAGAACTGCCTGGAGGTGCGGCCACCATGCTCACATGTTCGGAGGCTGCAGGTGTATGCAGGTGTATGTCTCAGGCTTGTGCTTGAGTGGCAAGCGCTGTTGCATGCAAGGCTGCGGTGCCTTCCAGTGTTGGTAGAGCGCTGCCGGCAAAGTGCGCAGCGACATGCACAAGCCACCCTGTGCATGCTCAGGGCACGGCACTGACACCCTGCGGCGTTTCTGCTGCAGGCGTCGCGCGCCTCCGCGGCCGGCGCAGCTGACATCACCGCCGCTCCCGCGGCCGCAACGCTGGACACGGCACCCGCGGCCGCGCCAGCCAGCGACCTGGCGACGGGCATCGCCGAGGTCAAGTCCCGCGCCCCGGTCGGCACCCCGCCGCTGCCGCCCGATGCCGCGGCCAAGGACACCAAGGAGAGCGCTGCCGCGCACGCCTTCCCCGAGTGGGCGCTCGCCCCCGCGGCGCGCCTGCTCAAGGCGGCGCTGTCCGCGCCTGCCGCCGCCGCAGACAGCCGCTGCAGCCGACCTGCCGCACCCGCCGGCGCCGCGGCGACGAGCGCGGCGCACGACGCCGCGCCACCGGCCACGACGAGCCTGGCGGCTGGCGCGCCGACGCCGCCCGCGCCTGCGGCCGCCGCAGACAGCCGCTGCAAGCCCCCTGCCGCACCCGCCGGCGGCGCAGCAACGAGCGCGGCGCGCGACGCGGCGTCGTCGGCCACCACAAGCCTGGCGGCAGGCGCGCCGACGCCGCCCGCGCCTGCAACCAATGCGGGCAGCTGCTGCAGCACCCCTGCCGCACCTGCCAGTGGCGCAGCGTCAAGCACGGCGCGCGACGCCGCGTCCCCAGCCGCGCCAGCCTGCCCCGTGGCGGCAGGCGCAGCGACGCCGCCCGCGCCTGCGGCGGACGCGGGCAGCAGCAGCGGCGGGAGCAGCTTTGAGCCGCACGTCCGTGTCAAGCTCCTGCAGCTGCTGCACGCGGCACCTACTGCTGCTCCAGACGCGCGCCCAGAGACAGCCACGGCTGCCCTGGGCGCCGGCGACCGCGCGGCGGCGGAGGTGCCCTGCAGCAAGCTGCGTGCGGAGGCGCCGCCGTTTGTGCCGCGGGCTGCGCTCCCCGCGGCGCCCAAGCGCAGCAGCGGTCTGCGCGCTGACGCTCCGCCGTTCGTCCCGCGGGCGAGCGCGCTCGTATGAACATGCAGTGCGTGGCGCCGCAAGCGATGCGGGTGAGCCCTGGCGCTAGCAAAGTGATGTGCAAAGATGGCTTACATCTCCCCTTTTGTATTGAACATGTACATGTATTTGCACGCCACATACCCATATGTGCACTGCGCTCAATATGCGCACAGAGCAGGTGTGCACGTGCGGATGACAGCCGCTGCACAGCTGTATGCGTATATATCACTGAATTACTTACAGTGTGGCCACACATGCTGAAGACTTGGGTAGACAGTGCACTGAGCGCCCCGTTGCGCACGCAGGGCACCCACGTCAACGTTCACTGCAGCTCATTTACCCCACCCAGCGGACGGCTGATCAAGCGTGATATACCGAGCCCATGGTGCTGGCGATCTTACCCACCCCTGACGACTGGGCCAATGCTGGCTTTGCCTGGCGTGAGCACGTGTGATTTGCCGCCCAGTAGATTTGCTGGTGAGGCATTGGGCCTTTGCGGCCGCGGTGCCCGCATGCATGCCTATCAGCCGCCCGCCGCCGCCCCGCAGCCATGACTGATACCCGCAAGGCTTGCGTCGCCATGCGCTGCATGATTCATGCGAGCGTGCTCGCCCGCCGCAGGGCTCACCGGCATCGCTTTGTGGCCACATGACTTGGAGACCGCCCTGAGCGCGCCGGGGGGCCGCTTCGCCAGGCCGCGCCGACGTACTACTTTGCGGCGGCGGCCGCCGCGCCGGTTGCGGGGCCTGCGGCCGCCGGCAGACAGGCATGCATGCCTTGTCTGATTGGTGGCTGTGCCACAACACCACAACACAGCAAATCCTTACGCGCTCCCATACTTGCAGCCTGCAAGTTGAAGGAGCTGGATGCCACAGGCGACGCTGCATGTGGCGCAAACGGTCCCTCTAGTCTACAAAATGACAGAGACGGCGTGCTCACGCCAGGCATAACCCGCTTGGCTCGATTGTCAGGGGTGGCGATAACGCCAGCACCACCCAATTGGTACTTTGCGCTTGAAGCTGCTCTGCGGCGTGGGCTACATGGGTTGCACAATGCTATGACGCAGGTGCCTGCGCGCGCAGTGGGGCACTCAGCCATGGCACAGCCACCAAGCAGACAAGGCATGCATGCCTGTCAGCCGCCTGCCGCGGCCCCGCAGCCACAACTGACACCCCCAGGGCGGCCGCTGACTTGGGAAGGCTGAGGTGGAGCCCGCTGCTGAGCAAAAAAAAATTTCCCCGAGTATGCGCTTGCCCCTGCGCTTGCCCCTGCCAAGTATGCCGCAGGGGCGAGCGCGTCGACCGGGAATGCGGGCGCAGCAGGGGACTGCAGCAGCCGCGCGGCGTACCTGCCGAAGGCGGCCCTGTCCGCGCCTGCGGCCATCGGCATATGATCCAGCCAACATGCATGCTGGCTATTATTCATTCATGCACTGCTGAACAATTTGCCGGCAGCGCTCTCCAATGCTGTTAACGCAGCCTTGCGTGCAACAGCTACTGCCACTTGAGCACAGGCTGAGACTTACACCTTCAGCCTGTGAAACACAATAAACATGGTAGCCGCACCTCCAGGGACTTCTTGTACGAGAACTGGATGAGCGCCGCCGCGTCCAGCAGTGGAGGCCTGCTCGCCTGCGGGGCCGGCGCAGGCACCTCGCGCCAGGTGTGGCCCTGCAATCCCGCGCCTCAGCATTTTGACACCGCCGTTGCACAACAGGCGCGCTTGTTGGTGGGCGAGCCGCCAATGGTGCAGAAACTTGAAGGCAAACGCGAAGGCCTGCATGTCGAGTCAAAGTCTACCCAGCGGCGTGCCGGGCGGGAGTGCAGGGCCTCACCTGGCGCGAGGTGCCTGCGCCGGCCCCGCAGGCGGGCCGGCCTCCACTGCTCGACGCAACGTCGCGCACCAAGTTCCCGTACAAGCAGTCCGTGGAGGTGCGGCGACCACACTCAAGGCGGCGCAGTCCGCGCCTGCCGGCGCTGCAGACGGCTGCAGCAGCCCTCCGGCCGCACCCGCCGGCGGCGCAGGACGCGCGCGGCGCGCGACGCCGCGACCACGGCCGCAACAAGCCTGACGGCAGGCGCGCCGACACCGCCCGCGCCTGCGGCGGACGCGGGCTGCAGCAGCGGCGGGAGCGGCTTTGAGCCGCATGTGCGCGCCAAGCTGCTCCAGCTGCTGCATGCAGCACCTACAGCCTCCGCCCATAGCTTGCTGCGGCGCACGTCCGCCTCGCGGCTGTTCTCGGGATTGCGCTCAAATCAGCTGCGGCCGCCTTCGCAGGCGCTGCAGCTAGGAGCTGCCGCAGCTTGGCAAGCATGTGCGGCTGAAAGCCAGGGCCGTGCCACCCGCGTCGGCCGCAGGCGCGGGAGGTGTTGCCGCGCCTGTCGCCAGGCTGCAGGCTGGCGCGGCCGGGGATGCGCTGTCATGCGCCGCAGGTGTCGCTGCGCTGCTGGCGGGTGCTGCGGTGGGGTGGCTGCAGCCGGCTTCGGCAAACGCAGGCACGGCACCGCCGACAGCAGCAGGTGCGTCGCGGGGGTTGATCTAGGGTTTGGCTGATACATGCGGACTTACATTCCACGTCCTCCCTTGACCTGTCACGCTACATGCTGCACATGCGCGGGCCACACAGCGCGCATGCCAGCAGCTCAGAGCCTATGAAAACATGCAGCCAGTCATCCACTGTTTGGCATGCTCATGCCTGTGCTGCACACATGGGCGCGGGGCAGCCAGCTTCACATGCATGCTGTCTGCAGTCTGTAAGGGGACAGGCAAAGCCCTTCGGGCATGTCATCCTTGCTAACCGCTGAGCAACACTGCTACCGGCAGGCCGTGTCGCGAGGCTCCTGTGCTGCATCACGGGCAGCAGGCTGCCTGCTTGACATGCAGACGATGTCCCACAAGGGGTATTCGCATGCTCTCTGTGGGCATCACAAGCATGGTGAGCATCACGAGCATGCGCGGCCCCATCCTGCATCAGACACAGCATGACGCAGGCCGGGACATGCAGCGCAAGGCATTTCCACAAGCGCCTTGTTTGAGACCATGTCTGCAGCGAGTCATGGGCCATGACTGTGCAGCATGCCAGCACGGCACGCCCGGGCCCTCACGACCTGCCACTCGGCCTGTCGCAGGCAGCCTTCGGGCCTCACATGCGGTGCAGGAGGCTCATGGGTGCACGCCTGGATGCTAGCACAGGGTCCATGGGGCCTCCGTGCAGGAAGGAGACGGCCAGCCTGATCACTGGATGCGCGAGGGACGCAGCCTCTGGCCCATCACGCGCCGCAGAGTCTTCAGACATCAGCAGACAGATTTGTGCAGAACGGCACCCAGCAATCAGGCTGCCCTGGGTGCTGCTGCCGCTTGCAGGATCTAGCGATGTGGCACACAGAGCCAGTGCCCTATGCAGACTCAGGCAAGACCCGATGTGACAGCAAGAACGCAGCTTTGGGCATGACGTAACTCGACATCATGCACCACGCAGGAAAGCTGCTGCCCAGCGCGACAGCCTGCGCTTTAGGCATCTGCAGGGTGCGCCTCACGCCATCTGGACAGCGACGCGCGCAGGCCGGCAGGCTTGCGGCCCTGGTTTCGGCGCTTGACTTTCATGGGGTTCCTGCACGCCCCGCGCGCGCTGGCCATCATGACTGCGTCGCAGGCGCAGTTGCCTGGGCACCTTTGCGGGCATGGGCTGTTGTGTGTGACGAGGACAACAGCACGCGGCGTACAAGGCGAAGGCTGGAGGTGTGCTGGCAGTGCTGGGTGTGTGTGACGTGGTGAGGCAGCGTGGGAAGGCATGTCCGGGCGCGAGCCAGCAGGACGCGCGAGCAGGCCGTAGGCGGGCGTTCTCCCAAAGCCCGCGTCGAAAAAAAATGCTCTGAGGGTAGTTGGGACCCTGCTGTGCTTTGGGCATGCAGGGGTGGCCCACGAAGCACTAGAATGCCGAGAATAGTAGATAATGTCGAAGTTGTCGTGCGTACTCATGCGCAACACACGCGCACACAACACGTGCACAACACAGGGAAGGCAGGGTGAGCAGTGGAAGGTGGACCACTTTGCTTGACGCTGCAGGCGCAGCACACAGCTGCACGTACCTGCTCGCTGTACAGCACGTTCGTGCGTCTGATCAAGGGCACGGCAGCGCAAGCTCGGGTGCCGACTCTGCGTTGATCAAGAAGTTCCGTGAAACGCTCCCTGTCAACCTCCACGGAGAGACTTCAGTACGCCGCAGCAGTGGGGCTGCGATGCTCAGGTGCGCTCGCAGACTGTTGAGCCTTGCATGTTATGCGGGCTCTCCCTTTTATGCCCGCCACCGCTCTCGCGCACCTCTGCCGCGCCCGCGCAGCCAGTGGGGCCGCGTGGAGGACGAGGCGACCGAGAGCATGACGCCGCACAAGCCGGCCGCGCTCTCCACGCAGAGCGGCCTGCTGTCGCCGCGGCAGCGCGGCGCGCGCACGCCGCTGCTGCTGGTGGCCGCCCTGTGCGTCATGCAGACCCTCCTCCTCGCCGTGCTCGGCGGCGGGCTCACCGGCGCACGCTGGACGCTTGAGCGCCTGGACGCCGCGCTGGAAGGTGCGCGGCGGTCGCTCGTGCTGTTCATGTCGCGCCCGAGCACAAGCTGCCGACAGCTACGCAATGCTGCGAGTGAGGAGCAGGATGCAAGGTCGTGCGGCAGGAGGAGCACAGCGAGGCCCCTGGGCATCAAGCTCCTGCGCCACTCAGTGCCAGGAAACTTCCATGCTAAGGCTTTGCGGAAGCTCGTCTGTCTCAACCTCAGTGCATGACCAAGGCGCCCCTGCAAGAGCTGGCTATAGAGTGTGACTCAGGCCGGCTGGCCGCCTGGCGGGCTGCTGAGCAGCAGCGCTCGGCTGCAGGCCTGGACCCGGCGCAGCTGCAGGCCCTGCCGCCGGGGCCCGGGCCGGTGGACTGGGACGCCCTGCTGGCCGGCCACCGCCTGGTCAGCCAGGAGGAGGAGCCCGACGGGCTGCACTCGGACGCGATCAGCTTTGCTGCCGGCGGCTCGTACAGCAGGCGCGCGCCCACGCCCGCGCAGCCACCAGCACCGCTGCGGGTGCGAGGTGCCACGCATGCTCGAGCGGATGCTGGCCACTGTGCGTACGGCGTGTAGAACCGCGGCTCAACAGCGCGCCGGGTTCTGCTGACCTGCATGTGGTGCACTTCTGGCGGCAGCATCGCTCATGCACGGGCAACAGAGTGTGTCGAACATGACTTTGCAACAAGGTCGGCGCAATGCCCATACACCCACGTACCAGCTCCCGGCTCGCTCCGCGCAGGGCATACACGGTGCGCGCGGGCGGCGCGCTGACCAACACCACAGTAGAGGCGGGCACGTGGGCGACGGGCAGCGGCGTGCTCAGCCTGCTGGCGATGTCCGGCAACAGCTCGGGCGTGGGCGCCGCGCCCGAACAGCGCACGCTGGCGCGCCAGGGCGCCTTTGTGCGCATCGGGAACGCCGCGACCGGCGAGGGCGAGCTCTACGTGTGCCTGGTGGGCAGCTAGGCTCACTCTGCTTGGCGAGGTGGCGGGCGGCGGGCAGCGCTGTGCTCCGCTGATGGTGGCCTCAGACGCCTGACGGCGTCCGGCAATACCTTAGATGCAGGCGCAGCGCTGCAGCGGCGCACGCTGGCGCGCCAGGCACCTCTGTGTGCGTCAGCAGGGCTGCAGCCCATAACCGGCCTCTATGCTTGCTTGGCGGGTGCTTGAAAACTGGCTCATGCTTCCCTGGATTTTCAAGACCTCTGTGCTTGCTCGGTAGTTGAGGAGATGGGGCGCAAGGCGGCTTTGATTAGGACGCGGACGTGAAGTCCCTTCGCATGAAGAGTTCAGCTTTCAGCAGGCACTCGTATCTGAGCATGGCAAGTTGGTCAGAGCCTGCGGGGTGCACTGGCATACATGTTTCTTGCGGCGACAAGGCAATGGCGCGGGACGGAGCCTGTCATGGCATGTTGTGAGCAGCGCTGTATTGTCCCACCAAGCGCCAAGGTGCTTAGGCAGGATTGCGTAACAGTAGAAGCCATTGCCGAATTTTCATGTATTGCATCGGCGCGTAATCTCTGAGCCAGCCAGCCATGCTGGTGCTCACATATGTGCTGTTCACGTATGTGCGTTTAGCATCTGACGTCACAAACCAGGACGCTTAGATGGAATTGCAGGCCCAAATTGCACAGAGACAACCAGGCTGGTTAGTTGCTTGTCAAACCTTGGAGTGCAATTGTCGGCCCACACTTGACCTACGTGCGTGTTGTTGTCAGCAGCCCAGAGAAGGTTCGTTCAACCTTCTTGCAGCAGGCAAGCCTTATAAATAGCGCCCAATGCTGCTCCCATGTTCGAGCATGCAGGTCTGGCGCAGTCGACCTGAGTGCAGCGGTTACCTTCAGGGTTTGCCCATGGCCATCACAAGCCGGCCTTCCTGGCACGATGAGGGGCCTCATCAGAGTACGTGTGGCTTGCTTTAAGCCGTGCGCGGCCTTGCAGCCTGGCCGCAGTAGCGTGGCGAGCAGTAGTCGAATCAGTCCATTGCAAGCAACGCCCTGCTTGTAGCTTTCCACGCACTTTGTTCTGGGGTGCGAGCTCGACAAGCAGCAGCATCTTGAACGCGAGAGCAGCGCGCATGGGCACACGCGCACTGACGCGCCTGGGACTGGAAAATGCTTTGCTCGAGCGTCTGCACAGCAAAAGCCTGCGGGTCAGCAAAAGACAAGCTCTGTCGCTTCACGGCTCCCAAATGCACACTTCAATACACCTGCAAAGACACTCAGCTGCTGCGCGGTGTGCGGCAGACAGCGCGTGATGTGCTGCTGCTGTCACAGCTGGAACTCACAGAGATGCTCGATGTCGCGCCGGCCGCGGCCAGCGCGCTGCTGCTCGCTGTGAGCCGCAGTGTGGTGGGGGAGCCGAGCACGGTGGGCTGCTCCGCCCTGCCTGAAGCAGAGGTCGGTCTGCTGGCTCTTGGAGCTAGCCGTGCACCTTACGGTGCCTCACGGTGCAGCAACCTCTGCACTCGCAGCCTCAAGCGTATGGTATGTGATGCGCCAGCCCGTTGACAGTGCTGGTGCCTCCACTGCTGTCACGAGCGGCCGTGGACGGCAACAAACACCTCAAAGCCGGCAAGGTCATGCGCAACCTCTGGCATCACCCCTGGCCCCCGCACGCGCCGCGCCAGGCGCTGGAGCTGCACCAGCAGGCGCGCGCGCAGCGCCTGTACCTGCCGACCGGCCTGCAGGTGGGGTCCTGAAGGGGCGGCGCTGCGCTCCCGTCACACCCGCTATGATTTATTACGCAGCCCTGCCAGGCGCATGCACAGCTTGCTCATGCGTGCTGAGCGGCTGCTGCCGCTGCGCGTGTCCTGGTTTCGAGGCAGCGCCACGCTGGGCAGCATGTGCATGTCAGCAGCAAAACATCTGCTGGCGCTTGTGTGAGGCGTCATGCGCCAGCATGCCCTGCCAGGGCACGAGACTGTGTCCTGACAAGCACTGTGTCCCGACAATCACAGTACTGGCCCATCAGCTGGGACAGAGGGCACCCGGTGCAGAGGGCGCTGGCCAGGCGGCGCGCCCGCGGCAGCGCGCGCCGCCGCGCGCCGGCGCCGCGCGCTGCCGGCGCGCCCGCCAGCAGCGCCATCAGCCGCATGCAGGTTTAGGGTCAGGGTTGTCGGGCCTGGCCCCGACGCCGCGGCGCCAGCTGCAGGCGCTGGACGTGGCGCTGCGCGGCGGCGTGCCCTGCGGCAGCACCATCACAGTCACATGCAGATTCAGGGTCAGGGTTGTTGGGCCTGGCCCCGACGCCGCGGCGCCGGCGGCAGGCGCTGGACGCGGCGCTTGCGCGGCGGCGTGCCCTGCGGCAGCGTGACGGAGCTGGTCGGGCCAGCGGGCGTCGGCAAGTCGCAGCTTTGCCTCATGCTGGCCGCGTCCGCGCTCCTGGACGCCGGCGGCGCGTCGCACGGCCAGGCGCGCCCGCCGACCCTCCCCCAGCCCTGGGACCCAGGCGCTAGCGGGCCGCCGCCGCGGCGGCGCGCGGCCAGGCGCGTCCGGCACCCGCAGCGCAGCCTCCCACGCCTGGCCAGCCAAAGAGGTCGGTCCGGGTGCGGTCGCTGCCTGTGGCGAAATGCATAGATGCTAGGGTTAGGGTAGGATGTTGCGTGCAGGTGCTGTACATCGACACGGAGCGCAAGTTCTCCGCGCGGCGCCTGGTCGAGCTGGCGGCCACGCGCGCGGGCGCCGGCGTGTTTGACGGCGACGCGCTCGCGGCGCGCGTGCTGGTCGTTGCGCCGGCGGGCGCGCCGGAGCTGCTCGCACTGCTGCAGGGCCTGGAGGCGGCGGTGATCGAGCGCGGCGTGCGCCTAGTGGTCGTGGACAGCATCGCCGCGCTCGCGCGCGCAGGCTTTGGCGCCGCGCAGCTCCCCGAGCGCCAGCAGGCCCTCGGTGCGCCGCGGCCACCCTGCGGCCCAACCCGCCCCGGGCCGACGCCCGCCCCTGCTCACCAGCCGACCTGCCGCAAGGGAGGCAAGAGCCGACACAGCCTGTGCTCTGCATCATGGCCTGCGCTCGGCGCTCCGCGAGCGCGACACGCAGCCGTGAGACAGCAACAAGTTCCAGGGCATGCTTTGGGGGCGGCGCCAAGCTGCAGCGAGGCTGCAGAGCAGCATCCCCCTGCAACGGCTGCCAGGCGCGGGGAGATCACGCGGCGAGCGCGCGAGCATCACGCCCTAAGTTAGGGCCCCTAACCCTACCCCTGGGGCACTGCGGCGGCAGGCGCGCAGGCAGCGGCGCTAAAGCGCCTGGCCGAGACGTTTCGCATCCCGGTCGTTGTGACCAACCAGGTGCGTCCCTACCCTACCCTACACCTGCTCGGCACCGCACGCACGCCGGGTACCCCACTCTATCTGCACCTCATGCATGTTGCGCCGTGAGAACGGCCTGACAAGCACCGCGACCTGCCATGCGCGTGTGCGGTGCGCAGCGGCGGAGCGCCCAGCGTTCGGTAAGGAATGCTTGCGTGGTGATGCATGCGGCGTGGGCAGGCACAGAGCCTGCTCCTCCTCTGCGCGGCTCGCATGTGTTTGACAAGCGCTCTGCCCGTTCTCGTGTGCCGCCACAAGCTCTTGCGGCACAGCCCTCGGCCGGCGGCAGCCCCGCGCTCGAGGCGCGGCGCGCCTGCGCGGGCCGGCAGCTGACGCGCT
>JAABUX010006536.1_pt1 | contig 13895 bp, 9 predicted proteins | sample 5561851 | NCBI WGS metagenome assembly JAABUX01 (sample SAMN10711883, study PRJNA513361) | rock metagenome | isolation source: Antarctica rocks | place: Antarctica: Victoria Land, Richard Nunatak red sandstone | collected 2016-01-03 | reverse complement strand
GCGTGGCCCAAAACGACGCCGGCGTGGGCCTGATCGTGCAGGCGCTCAGCCACTCGACCTACTGGTCGAGCACGGCGATCTTCGTGATGGAGGACGATAGCCAGGACGGGTTGGACCACCGCGACGGCCACCGCAACCTGCTCTATGTGATCAGCCCCTACGCCCGGCACACGGGGGCGGACGGCAAGCCGGGCTACGTCGGCCACATCCACTACAGCCAGGTCTCAGCCCTCAAGACGATGGAGTTGATACTGGGCCTGCCGCCGCTCTCCACGTATGACCAGAACGCCAGCGCCCTCTACGACCTGTTCCAGAACAAGGGGGCGGCGCAGCTCTCGCGACCGGCGTCGCCGTCGGACACAGGGGCCGATCTGTCGCCGTACATCCTGCAACCAGAGCCCGGTTTCATCGGCGAGACCACGGCGCAATACGTCCGGGCGAACCCGGCCATGGCCGACGTGCTCAAGGCCGAGTCGAAGACGCTCAACCTCTCGGGCCTCGACCGCGCCGGCCCCGAGCTGGAGGTCATCAACTGGCAGATGGCCCACCCGGATGGGGCGGTACCAGGGGCGCTGTTGCGCGAGCGGCGCGCCTGGCGGGCGGGTCACGGGGGTGGCGCGACCGATAGCGATGGATAAGGACATTTCAGCCTCCGCTTGTTTGCCTCGCGACTTTGGTCGCGCGCCGACCATGGGCGCGTCGTTGAGGGAGATTGCACAATGAAGTACTCAGGCTCTCGCATTCTACGGCTTTGCCTGGCCGCCGCGACGCTGACGACATCGGTCGTTGTAGGGACGCCCCGCGCGGGCGCCCAACCTCTCGGGCGCCCACGCGGGGCGTCCCTACACAGCCGGGTCGCGGCGTCGACGACGTTGCGTATCTGGTACGGGACCGACGACCCGACCGAGCAGGAACTGGCCCAGACCCTGGCGCGTCGTTTCGAGGCTACCCACCAGGGCGTCGGCGTCCAACTGCGGACGTATAACCTCGACGATCTCAACGGCCGCATGGCCCTCGCTCTCTCGGCGGGCGCCCCCCCCGATCTCCTGTACACCACGCCGCGGGGACCCGGCCTCGCCGCCTACGTGCGCGCCGGCCAGCTGACCAACCTCTCGCCGACAGGGCGCAAGGGTGGCTGGGCGGCGCGGCTGCGCCCCGGCCTGCTCGTCGACTACAACCGTCTGCTCGCGGCCAACAGCGGGGTGGCTGGCCATGTCTACGCCGTCCCCTACGCGATGGCCGCCGTCGGCGTGCTCTACAACAAGGCGCTTTTTCGGAGACTGGGCCTGCGCGCGCCGCGCACGCTGGCCGAGTTGGAAACGATCAACAGTCGCGTCAAGAGGGCCGGGCTCACGCCGATCGGCCTCGGCAACGCCGATGGCTGGGTCGGCGACGACTGGTACCTCACGCTCGTCAACGCGCGGACCGGTCCCGCGCCACTGGCGCCGGCCCTGCGCCCCGACCCGCGCTTTTCCTTCCAGGGGCGCCCGTTCAGGGACGCCGCGGCTATGCTGCAGCGCTGGGTCCGCAGCGGCTACTACACGCGCGGCTTCGACGGCCTCGACGCGCAGGACAGCATGGAGGCGTTCTTCGAGGGGCACACCGCGATGCAGCTCGTCTCCAGCACTGAGAACGGGCAGATTTTGTCCCTGGCCCGGGAGAACAAAACCCCGGTCGGGATCTTCCCGTTCCCTTCGACGCGCGCGGGGCATCCGATCATGCCACAGAGCGGCTACGCCGGCTGGGCAATCCCGCGCGCCTCGGCGCATCCAGCCCTTGCCGCCCTGTTCATCGACCAGGCCCTATCGCCCGAGACGGCGGCGCTCTTGCTGTCGCACGGCCTGCTCCCGGCCCATGCCGTGGATCGCGCGGCGCACGCCTCGGCCCCGTTCCAGCAAGACTTCTTGCGCGCGCTCGACACAGCCACGCCCGGCGTCTACCTTGACGCCGCGCCGATCCCCAACCTGAACGCCACGATGGAGGCCAACATCCAGTTGCTCCTGGCAGGTCGCCTGTCGCCCGACGCGCTGGTGAGCCGGCTGCAGACGACCTACGCCTCGGGGGGAGCGCGCGCCACCAGCACGCGCACCGACGGCGAGTTCTAAGCCGGCCGGTTAGTCCGGGGGCGTCTCTGGTGGGGAGCACAATGGCGTACGGCCAGGGCCGCGGGAACTGTTGCCATCCCCGCGGCCCTGACTTGACTGATGGAGCGGTCGATACACCCCGGCTGACGGCTAACCGTCAATACCCTGCTGCTTATAGGTGGACGCGCAGCACGATGAGTAGGTTGCTATGACGGTCGTAGCGGCCCGAGACGTGGATTCGCTCGTGCAGGCGCAACGCGCTCAGGTCGGCGATGCTGCCCGCGCTGCCGTCGCGGCGGATCACGGTCACGGCGCTCGCGAACTGCATGTTGAGGAACGCGCCCTCCTGATAGGGCGCGTTGCGCACGTCGTTGCGCACGATGCCCCTACCAGCTAGCGTGGCGGGCGCGAAGCTAGTGAGCTCGATGCGGGCGCCCGTGTAGGCCTCTTGCAGCGAAACATCCTCGATGTAGGAGGCGTCGAAGGTGTTGCTGCCCGGCTCGAACGAGCCCTTGAGCTGCAGCAGGTCGCCGATGGCAAGCTGATCGAGGCTCGAGGCGCCGTCGTAGCGGCGCACGATAGCCGTGCCCGCGCCGACGTTGACGGTGATCGCGCGGCCGTCGTCGAGGCGGACGCGCAGGTAGGTGGGGGCCGTCACGCCGGGCTCCAGCGCGAGGCGCCCTTCCAGGGCATGCCTGCGGGCGAGGGGACCGGCGGCTGTTGGAGCCGCCGCGGTCGTCGCGCTGGCGTGGGCCGCCGGCGCCGTGAAGCCAGTGCTGAGCAGGGCGCAGAGGGCGCCCGCGGCCAAGATGGTTTTGCGCATGGTCATCGATCCTCCGACTACTAATTATTGACTACCGAACTACCGACTACCGAACTACCGACTATTGTGAGGGGTGTCCGGACACGCCCTACACTACCCATCTTAGGCGGCGCCTGTTAACGCGCGGTAGCCGCGCTGTAAACGTTTGACGAATCGTTGTAAACTTTCGACTATGAGCCATATCCTGATCGTGGACGACGAGGAGAACATCGTCGAGCTCGTCAAGCACTACCTCGCGCAGGAGGGCTTCGAGACTCGCGCGGCCTATGACGGGCCGGCGGCCCTGGAGCTTTTCCGCGCGGCCGCGCCCTCGCTGATTATCCTCGACCTCATGCTGCCCGGTCTGCCGGGCATGGAGGTCTGCCGCGAGGTGCGCAAGGCGAGCGACGTGCCGATCCTGATGCTGACGGCCAGGGACGACATCGTGGACAAGGTCGTGGGCTTCGAGCTCGGCGCCGACGACTACCTGACCAAGCCGTTCCAGCCCAAGGAACTCGTCGCGCGCGTCAAGGCGCTCTACCGGCGCGCCGGCCGGGCAGCGCCGGCCGCGGACGAGGCGCCGGCGCTGCGCTTCGCCGCGCTGTCCATCGACCCTGGCCGCCGCGAGGTGCGCGCGCGTGGCCGGCCCGTCGAGCTGCGCCCCAAGGAGTTCGACCTGCTGCTGATGCTGGCTCGCCACCCGGGACAGGTCTTCAGCCGCGAGCAGCTGCTCAACAAGGTGTGGAGCTACGACTTCGAGGGCTTGAGCCGGACAGTTGACGTGCACGTGCAGCATGTGCGCGAGAAGATCGAGACCGCCGGCGGCAACCCCGGCGCGATCGCCACCGTGTGGGGCGTGGGGTACAAGTTTGAGGATGTTCCCTAGCGGGCGGGTCTTCTCTTCGCTCGTCACTCGACTGACCCTGGCCGTGCTGGCCCTGCTGCTGCTCAGCCTGGGTCTGACCACGGCCGTCTTCGTGGTCCAGTCGCGATCCAACGATCAGGCGACGACCCAGCGCGCGCTCAAGGGGAGCAGCTTCGCGGTGCGTTCGCTCGTGCTGCGCTCCCTGTATAACCCCGTGCCGAAGAGGCCGCTGGCCCGCGCCGGGACCCTCCCCGCCGGCGTCGACCGCGTGCTGCTGACAAGCTTCTCGACCGGGGCCGTGGTGGGCGACACGGACGCCGGCGGGGCGGCGTCGGCTGCAAAGCCTCACTTATCGGACCCGGGGCTCGCATCGATCGACGGCGTCGAGTACGCCTATCTCGCGCTGCCGTTGCCCGAGCTGCCCGACAGCGTCTCGGCGGACGCGCCGCCCTATGGCAATATCATCGCGTTGGCCCGGATCAGGCCGCGCCTGCTCGACCGCCTGGTGAGGAATCTCGCCCTGGCCGGGGCCGTCGCCGTGCTCGTTTCGTCGCTCGTCGCTATCGGGTTGCTGCGCGCCATGACGCGCCCACTCCACGCCATGACGCGCGCCACGGAGAGCATGGCCGCGGGTGACTATGACCAGCGGGTGTCCGGGGGCGGCTCGTCGGACGAGATCGGGCAACTGGCGCGCTCGTTCAACCGCATGGCCTACGAGGTCGAGCATGCCCGCGAGCTGCAGCGCCAGTTTGTCGCCAACGTGTCGCACGACCTGCGCAGCCCCCTCACCAGCATCATCGGCTTCTCGCAGGCCCTGACCGAGGACGACGCCACCACGCCGTGGCAGCGCCGCACCGCTGGGATCATCAACGATGAGGCGCAGCGCCTGCACCGCCTCACCCTGGACCTGCTCGACCTCTCGCGCTTGGAGGCTGGCCGCCTACCGTTGGCCGTGGCCCCGCTCGACCTGCGGACCCTGCTGCGCGACATCGCGGCGCGCTACCACGCCCTGCCCCAAAAGCGCGATGTGCGCTTTGTCGACGAGCTCGGCGCGGGCGAGGCGGACGAGCCCCTGCCGCTACGCGGCGACAGGGACCGCCTCACGCAAGTCGTCGTCAACCTGCTCGACAACGCGCTCAAGTTCGCCAACCCCGGCGGCGAGGTGCGTCTGCGCGCGGCGCGGCAGGGCGGCGTCGCGCTCGTCGAGGTCTACAACACGGGGGCCGGCATCGCGCCGGAAGACCTGCCGCGCGTCTTCGACCGCTTCTACCGCGGCGACCACTCGCGGGCGCAGCGGACCGGCGGGAGCGGCATCGGCCTGGCTATCGTGCGTGAACTGGTGGAGGCGCACGGCGGGGAGATCGTGGCGAGCAGCGACGGGGCCACGTGGGCGGTCATGACGCTGCGCCTCCCGCTCGCCACGCCCGACGCGGGGGGCGGATTTACAAAAGATTTACACGACGCTAATACCGCTACAACACGATTGCTCGTATAGTGGGAGTAGGCGATCCCCCTACCGATGGAGCACCGAGCGATGATGTCTACTCTTACTCTCCGCCGCGCCCTCCTGTGCGCGGCCCTATCCGTGGTCCTGTCCGTCGCGGCTATCCCGAGCCTACATCGGCCCGACCCGGCCCTGGCCGCGTCACAGGGCGCGCCTGCCCGGGCCGCCACGTCCGTCGTCGCCGACGCCATCACTCCCACCGCGGCGCTCTTGCAGGCGCTCACGCTCAGCGCGCCGAGTGGTATCACCACGGTGCAGGCGCCGAGTCAGGTGCGTAGCGGCGGCCGTCTGCTGGTCACCGTGCATACGACGCCGGGGGCGCTGGTCACGCTGACCATCACCTTCGCCGACGGCTCGACGATCGAGAAGGGGCGCCGCGCGAACCTCGACGGCATCGCGCGCTTCGACCCGCTAATCGCGTATCGGCCGCAGAGCGCCGAGGCGGCGACGATTGCCGTGACGGCGACGTTGCGCAGAACGGGCCTGGCGGACACCGTGCAGGCGGGGACCGTGACGGTGTTGCCGCGCGTCGTGCTCACCGGGCGCATCGTCGCGTCGCCCTCCGCCGTCATCGGGCGTTACCTGACGGTCACCGTGACGAGCACCCCGCCCAACGTCGCGGTGCGCCTGACGCTCAGCTATCCCGACCAGGCGATGCAGCGGCAGACCGTCTATACGGACCCCGCGACGGGCAGTTGGAGCCACAACCTGCGCATCTCCGCAGTGCACGGCACGGGCGACATGCAGGTCTCGGCGGTGCTTAGCTACGGGGGGCTGCAACGATCACTCGGGCCGGTCACCGTCCATCTACGCGCCCCCGCCCGCCGCTAGCCCTGGCGCTCGGCGCGCTGATACTCGTGGCGCTAATACTCGTGGCGCTGGCCGCTCTGGCGGGCCGCGGCGTCGGCCCGCGCGCCGTGGCGCCGTCGCGGGCCCGACCGGCGCCCGTCTTGGTCGTGGTGGACGGGCGACGGGCGACAGGGGCGGCGCTCAGTCCCGGCCTGTTCGGGCTCGGCGTCGACCTGTCCGCCGCCACCTACATCGACGCCACGCATGGCTGCGCCGTGCTGCCCGGCATAGGCGCCGCCGTCACACTCGTGCGCGTCGGCGCCGCGAAGGCCGACGATTACGATTGGCGCACGGACACGTACTATAACCAGAACGACACGCGCGAGCGCGGTCACGACGCGTCCTTCGGGTGCCCGCGGCGCGGCGATAGGGGCGCGGCGAGCGTCCTGCGCGTGCTCGACCGCGCGCGCGCGCTGCGCGCCGGGGCCGTGGTGGTCCTCAATGGCGAGACCGACGACCCGCGGTCCGCCTACGCGCTCGCGGCGCTCGTCGCGCGGCGCTACGGCCTGGTCTTCGCGCGCGACATCTACTGGGAAATCGGCAACGTCCCGGCGCGGTGGCAGCACTTCGGCGTGCCACTGACGGCGCGCTCGGACGGGGAGCGCATCGCGTGCTCGCCCGACCAGTACGCCGCCCTGGTCACCGCGTACCACGCGGCCCTCGCGGCGGCCCTGTACGGCTCAGTGCCCGGGGGGGCAGGCGGGTCCAGCGACAAGGGGGGGCCGCGCATCGTGGCCGACGCCTGGATCGCGAACGCCACAGATCAATCGTGGGCCGGCCTCGTCACGGCCGTGGACACGCGCTACTACCCCTACACCTCGCTCGGCGTCGCGCCCCCCGGCGCAGCGGCGGTTGCCGCCAGCGTGACCAACCCACCCCCTGGCGCCGTCCCGCTGCACGACCAGCTGGCCGGCCTGCGCGCCAATCTAGGGCAATACAACGAGGGCGAGAGCATCGCCCTGTTCCTGGGGCAGTGGAACATCGACGCGAACGCGTCCGCCGCCTACGACCCGACGGCCCAGGCCGTCTTCCTGGCCAGCCTGCTGCTCCACGCCGCGCGCGACGGCGTGGGCATGGCCGCCTGGGCCCCCCCGTTGCTCTACGGGGAGAGTTCGTCTGGCCCCCCCGGGTCTTCGAGCACGCCGCAGACGCCATTCGTCGACGGGCAGCCCGCGCCGAGCCTCGTCCTGTTGACCCTGTTGCGAGGGCTCGCCGGCGCGCACGCTCTCTTCGCGACGTCCTCTGATCCCGCTCTGGACGTATTGGCGGTGCGGCGGGCCGACGGCGGCATCTCTATCGTGCTCGCGCGCACCGGCGCCCATGCCCCGTCGGGCGTATCCCTACGCCTGAGCGGAGGCCCGCGGCGTCCCGTCCGCGCCACGCTGCGTACTTTCCCCGGCAGGCCGGACGGCGCAGCCCGCGCGCTCACCTTTGACCCGGCGGGCGCGCGCATCGCCGTTTCCAGTCCCGGCGTCGCCATCGTGACGCTGCCGGCGCGCTAGCTACCTTTCTACACCACCGCTCCATCGGCCCCGACAGCCGCTGTCGCGGCCCGACGAGTTATCCACAAAATCCTTGCCTGCCCCGCGCCCAAACCTGTATAAAGTCAAAGTCTTGTGCTTCTCCCTCCTAACGGATACCACATGTTGGGGTGGGTAGCGCGATACCTGCGATAATAGGGGTGCAAGACAGGAGAGGGGAAAATCGGTATGAAGTGCCCGCATTGCGGGTTCGCGGGAGACGCCAGCCGCCCCGACTCGAAGGTGGTCGATTCGCGCGAGAGCGCGGACGGCGAGGCCACGCGGCGGCGGCGCGAGTGCAACAACTGCCGCCAGCGCTACACCACCTACGAGCGCGTGGAGCGCTTGGGCCTGATGGTCGTCAAGAAGGACGGCCGGCGCGAGCCTTACGACCGCAACAAGCTGCTCGGCGGCGTCACCGCGGCCTGCCATCGCCGGCCCATCCCGGCGGGGGCGGTCGAGGCCCTGGTCGACGCGATGGAGAGCGATGTCTACAGCCGCGGGGCGGCGGAGGTGAGGAGCGGCGAGGTCGGCGAGCTTGTAATGGAGCGCCTGCGCGCCCTCGACGAGATCGCCTACATCCGCTTCGCCTCGGTCTACCGCGACTTCAAGACGCTCGAGGACCTGCGCGCGGCCATGGAAGGCATCGACGGAGCGATGAGCCAGCAAAAGGTAGCAGGTAGCAAGGGGCTATGAGCATCGTTGATTGTTAGTGGTATGCGCACCAATGAACGCACCAATGAAGGGGACAGCTACAGGGCGGCGACAGCTACTGAGTGATACATGTGACACAAAGGCTAACCGCTAATTGCGAACTGCCGAGAAAGGACACGGGAATGACGGCGACTACGACCCCCGCGCAGTCCGGCGACCACGGCTCGTCTATAAAGATCACCCAGGGCGCCGATGGGGCGCAGGGCGCCGATGGGGCGCCCGGCGCGCCGGAAGCCAAGGGCTCCGTGCTCGAGGGCATCCGGCACAAGGTTTTTCTCGACCGCTACGCGCGCAAGGGCGAGGACGGCATGCCGCTCGAGCAGTACCCCGAGCAGATGTGGCGGCGCGTCGCCGCCGGCATCGCCGAGGCCGAGCCGACCCCCGCGAAGGTGGCCGAGTGGACCGACAAATTCGAGGGCCTGCTGCGCGATTTCAAGTTCGTCCCCGGCGGACGCATCCTCTCCGGCGCGGGGACGGGCCACCAGGTCACGTACTATAACTGCTACGTCGTGTCCATGGGCGGCGAGAACCCGCTCGACCCCGATGCGCCGGAGCGGCCGCAGCTCTCGCCCGCCGCGGCGCGCCCGGCCTTCTTCGACGCGCTGACACAGATGACCGACATCATGTCGCGCTCGGGCGGCGTAGGCATGAATCTCTCCTCCCTGCCCCCGAAGGGCGCCCCGATCACGGCCGCCCGGCGTGGGCGCGCCGGCACGGTGCGGCCGACCGTGGCGCTCGACCTGCGCCACCCCGACGTGGCGCGCCTGCTCGACGAGAAAGACGGCCTCAACCTTGCGCACGTCGACGTCGCCGTGATCGTTCCCCCGTCATTCGACGAGGCGCTGGCCGAGGACGGCGACTGGGCGCCGCAGTGGAAAGACATGCGCGGCGAGGCGCTCAAGGCGCGCGAGTTGTGGGCGCGCGTCACCTCCGCGGAGGGCCGGCCCGTGGGCATTCTGCGCCCCGAGGCGGAGATGCTGCGCATCGAGGACAGCCGCGACGCCATCGTCGCCGGCGCGGCCGAGGTAGCCGAACGCCTCTACCGCGGCGAGGGCGCGGTCGTCGACTTCTCTCCGCTGCGGCCCAAGGGGGCCTACATCAAGACCGTCAACGGCACCAGCTCCGGCCCCGTGGCCTGGATGTATCTGATCGACGCCGTGGCCCAGCTCGACGACGGCGCCTCGGCCGGTGAGAAGGGCGTCATCTGGTTCGGCGAGATCGCCAGCGCCATCACCGGCAAGACCATCCAGCAGGGGGGGAGTCGTAGAGGAGCGCTCATGCTCATGCTCGACGACGACCACCCGGACATCGAAGAATTTATCAAGGCCAAGCGCATCGACCCGATGACGAACCGGCCGGTCATGATCGAGCACGCCAACATGAGCGTGTGCGCCAGCGACGCCTTTATGGCCGCGGTCAAGGCCGACTTGCCGTGGGACCTCAAGTGGCAGGGCACGGTCGTGCGCACCGTGCGCGCCCGCCACCTGTGGGACCTCATCTGCACGGCAGCCTGGACCACCGCCGAGCCCGGCCTCGTGTTCATGGAGCGGTATCAGAAGCGATCGAATACCTACTACTTCGAGAACATCCGCTGCGTCAACCCGTGCGTTGTCGGCTCAACGACCGTGCTCACGCGCAAGGGTCCCGTGGCGATCAAGGACCTGGTGGGACAAGAGGATGTGTACGTCCTGAGTCCCAGCGATAGCGGCGCGACGTATCGGCGCGTGGAGCATGTTTTTGCCACGGGCGTCAAGCCGGTATTCAAACTCGAGACATCCGATGGGCGTCTATTGCGCTTGACGGCCGATCATCGGCTGCTCACGGACGATGGGTGGATCGAGGCGCAACACCTGACCGCCGCGCACGCGTTGCACGCGTTCTCCGAGGATCGTGGGTATTACCGCACATCACTAGCCGCGTTTGAGGCCGACGGTGAGGAACTGGTCTATGACCTGACCGAGCCGGAGCAGCACTTGTTTGTCGCCGACGGTATCGTCGCTCATAACTGCGGCGAGCAGGGTTTGCCGCCCGGCGGTGTCTGCAACCTCGGCGCGCTCAACCTGGAGCGCTACGTCGACAGCGCGGGGACGCTGCTGGAGGACGACCTCGCGCGCGACGCCGCCTACGCCACGCGCTTCCTCGACGACGTGATCGACGCCACGCCCTACTTCTCAGACTTGCACATCGCGATGCAGCGCGACGGCACGCGGCGCACCGGCCTCGGTACCATGGGCCTGGCCGACGCCCTGATCAAGATGGAGGTCGCCTACGGCTCGCCCGAGTCCAAGGAGGCCATCGACCGCATCTACCGTATCATCCGCGACAGCTCGTACCGCGCCAGCGTCGAGCTCGCCCGCGAGAAGGGCTCGTTCGGCAAGTTCGACCGGGACAAGTACCTGCAGGGGTGGTTCATCAAGCGCCTGCCCGAAGACGTGCGGGACGGCATCGCGGAGCACGGCATCCGCAACGGGGTCCTGCTTACGCAGGCGCCGACCGGCACGACAAGCCTGCTCGCGGGGGTATCCAGCGGTATCGAGCCCGTGTTCGATTTCGCCATGAAGCGGGTCGACCGCACCGGCGAGCATATCCTCTACCACCCACTCTACGAGGCGTGGCGCGACGACCATCCCGGCGAGGAGCGGCCCGACTTCTTCGTCGGCGCCAAGGACCTGACGCCCGAGGAGCACGTCGTCGTGCAGGCAAAGGTGCAAGAGTACACAGATAGCAGTATTAGTAAAACCGCGAACGCCCCGCATGACCACACGGTGGAGGAGGTCAAGCGCCTCTACATCCAGGCCTACGACCTGGGGTGCAAGGGTGTGACCTACTACCGCGACGGCAGCCGCGACGCCGTGCTCACCTCCGTGGCCGAGTCGCCCAAGAAAGCCAAAAAGGCCGGCATGACGCCTGACGACGGCGCGGCCGGCCCGGCCGTCGCGCCGCCCGTGCTCGAGGCCGAGGCGCAGCCCGTCGACGGCCCCACCCTCGCCGTCGCGGACTCCGTGCCCGCGCCGGTCGCCCCCGTCGCGGCGCCGCCGGTAGCGGCCACGGCGACGGGACCCGACCTGCCGGGGTGGGTGATGGACGGTACGCTCAAGCGGCGGCCCGCCGAGATGGGCGGCTTCACGCGCAACGTCGCCGCTCCGGAGGGCAAGGTCAACATCACCATCAATTCGGACGGTGACGGTCCGCTGGAGTTGTTCATCAACGTGGGCCGGGCGGGCTCGGACGTCGCGGCGCTGGCCGAGGCGCTGGGCCGGCTGGTCTCGCTGCAGCTGCGCCTGCCGTCTACCATGAGCCAGGAAGAGCGGCTGCGCCAGGCGGCCAACCAGCTCAAAGGGATAGGCGGGAGCCGCTCGATCGGCTTCGGCGTCAACCGCGTGCTCTCGTTGCCCGACGCCGTGGCGCAGGCCATCTACCGGCACCTGGAGGAGCATCCGGCGCCGGAGAAGCCCGCGCCGGCGGTCCCGGTCGCGCAGCTCGCGCTGCCCGTCGCCGAGAGCTCCGTCGCCGCGCCGCTGGCCGGCGCGCACACGTTTCACACGGCGCAAGGCGACGCCGCGACCACGGCCCAGGGGGCTCCGGCGACGCAGGCGCCCACCGTCAACGGCAATGGGAACGGCAACGGGCACGGGCACGGCCATGGTGCGGAGGGGCAATTGGCCCTCTCGCTCGGCGCGGCCACGCCCGCGACCGCGCCCACGCCGGTCGCCGTGCTCACCGGCAACCTATGCCCGCAGTGCGGCAGCAGCGGCGCCTACGTCTTCGAGGAAGGCTGCAAGAAGTGCCACTACTGCGGCTACAGCGAGTGTTAGCTTAAAATCACTGTGCCTGTGAGCTTAGAGCTTTCAACAACAAGGTAGGGAGGGGGAAACGTTCTCCTCCCACCTTGTTGCGGGCTTATACTTTCTGTCACGATGTTTTTGATATGCCTGATAATTGAGCTGGAAATGAATCATATCCGATGGATGAACACTATTATCATGTAGAGATGTCGGCGCAACAGGGCGTCGGTATTCCACAAATCAGCGCCAATTTTGGTAGGATAACAGTCCTGTTAGGTAGCAACGGCACTGGCAAATCTCGTGCCCTTAGGCAGATTCGAGATCGGGTTGGCGCTTTCGGGGAACCTAGTCGACCAGTCGTATACATTGAAGGAGGTAGAGTAATAACAATCCCAGGTGCTATAAGCTACGATTTCAATACGTTTAATGAATTTGGAACCGTTCAGAGGGCGCGCAACACTTTCAAGTCCAGGCGTTTAGCTGGTATGGCAGCAAGGACACGAGATGCATTCTACTTGCTAGAGCGTCGGGGTGTCGAACTAAAGACACAACATTCCGATGCGGTCAGTGAATGGCAAAGGAGCGGTTGTAGTGGGGAGTGCCCTCACATTGAGGAAAACCCTTTGGATCGTTTGTTTAAGATGTTTTCAGAGGTGTTTCCAGAGATAGCAATGAGATTGGAAGGGGACGATAATAAGCAATTAATCTGTATAAAGAACAGTCAGCCTTACCCAGCCACTGAACTTTCCGATGGTGAACGTCAGGTCTTGTTCATCCTAGCTGATATTGCTCTTACCGCTGAGCCTGAAAGCCTTATCATTGCTGATGAGCCTGAATTGAACCTTAATCCTCAGTTAGCAGGCCGCCTTTGGGATACTATTGAAGCTCGACTACCCAATGCCATCTTTGTCTATGCAACTCATAATATTAGTTTTGCTATGAGACCAAGCATAGAATGCATCATTGCACTAAGTGGTCGAGGTCAACCGGCAATGCAGGTGGATAGTGTCGGCGACATTGATCCAGCCGACGCACGGGATTTTTTAGGCGCTATCCCTGCAATCTTGGCTGCCCAACTAGCGGTTGTTGTTGAGGGCGAGGAATCCTCTTTCGACAGCGGCTTTTACAAATGGGTAGTAGGACAACCAGAAGTAGCTGTCGTTCCGCTTGGCAATTGCCACGAAGTATACGCGGCGACTACTAGCTTCGCTATAGGGCTGAAACATGGTGCGATTGAGTCAAGTTTTCGCGTCGCGTATATCTCGTCGGTCTGAGGCGGAGCCTCGCTAGAACTGGTGTTTGGAATAGGTTGGCTTCATCGGTGCAACTTGTAGGAGTAGTAGACAGAGACTACAGAGATGATCTGTTTCTAAACAAATACCAAGGGACTTGTTTATCGCTTGCCTATCACGAAGCAGAATCATACTTGTGCCATCCTACTGTGTTTTCAGCAATCGCTCGTGCGCTTGGAACTGCAGAGATTATACCTACAGAGCAGGAAGTCGCTATCCCCACCGATGAGCGAGCCGTGACGCACGCCATCGAACTGCAGAGATTATACCTACAGAGCAGGAAGTCGCTCGATTTATGCTCGACTATTTAAAGCAGAACATCTTACAAGTTGCAGCAAGTAGAATGGCCGCACGCGCTCAACTGCATCTAAATGTGTCACTACAGAGATCCGTATTTAAGCAATCAATCAGTGAGCATGAGCTACGCGAGTTAATCCGGTCAGAAGCTGACAAAGAGGCCCTAAAAGCCAATTAGGACTC
>JAABUX010006535.1_pt1 | contig 13896 bp, 12 predicted proteins | sample 5561851 | NCBI WGS metagenome assembly JAABUX01 (sample SAMN10711883, study PRJNA513361) | rock metagenome | isolation source: Antarctica rocks | place: Antarctica: Victoria Land, Richard Nunatak red sandstone | collected 2016-01-03 | reverse complement strand
CATGTCGGCGGCAGCCATGGATCATCGTATTTCTCAATCCCGAGGAACGCCAAGCTGCCAGCCAAGCTCGTCAAGCCCGAGTGACCGCCTCCACGGCTTCCAGCCGTGGCTCTTTGGTTTATGAAACCAAAGAGCTGCGAATGTCACTCACCTGCCGCCCCACCATTTCAGATTTTTAGGCTAAGACGGACAAGCAATTCGCGTCGCCCTATGGCTGTGATCGAAAGTGCCCGGCTATCCAGGTCTTGAATTACCCACTTTCTTCTCAGCAGCAGCTCCAATAGAGCTGCCCCCAGCGCTCCCCCCAGATGAGGCCGCCGCTCGCTCCAGTCCAGACAGGCATACGCGAAGCGTCGGCGTAGCGCCTTGGTTGTTTCCACATCAATACCGAGAACTGCAATCGCTGCGACTCCTGCCGGAGTCAGGTCGTAGGCACTGCGACCTGACAAGAGCCACCCGTTGGCTTCGAACCGGTCGCAAATCGAGACGCCAAGGGCTCCTGCGATGTGGTCGTAGCAAGTACGTGCGGTTCGCAGGCGGTTCGGGGTGTTTGGGGCGAAACCCTTCTGAGAACCAGCCAGGATGCTCAATCCTTCGAGCACGCGGGCGACCTCCGGTCCTCGCAGGCTGTAATAGCGATGCTTCCCTTGGGCAATCACTTTGACCAGATTTTCTGCACTCAGGCGGCTCAGGTGAACGCTGGTGGTAGAGGGGCCTATGCCTGCCACGATGGCGAGCTCGGTACTCGTCCTCGCATGGCCATCGAGCAGACAGTAAAGCATGCGGGCTCGTGCTGGTTCGCCGATTGCGGCGGCGATTGCGGAAGCCGCCGTATCCGTCTCGGTAATTGCATCCATGGTTTGATGGTAAACGAAGTATGTCTGCTGCTCATTCGGCATACTTGCTTTGTGGAATCAACAATACCGCAATCAACGCAACGAACGGTTTCACGGAAATCAAGAAGAGGTGCCATGAAAGATTTGACCATCGACCTAGAGAACCGGCCAGGAGCATTGGCAGAAATGGGCGAAGCTCTGGGACGCGCCGGAGTCAGTATTGAGGGTGGCGGAGCCTTTGTCGTAGACGGCAAAGGCATGGCTCACTTTCTCTTCGACAGCGGAGCTCTTGCTCGTCAGGCATTGGAGGCCGCTGGAATCCGGGTCGTTCTGGAACGCGAAGTGATTGTCCAACGGCTGAAACAAGAAGAGTCTGGCCAACTCGGTAAGCTCTCGCGTCGCATGGCAGAGGCGGGAGTAAACATTGAAGTTCTTTATAGCGACCACGATCACCAACTGATTCTTGTTACAGACGACATCGAGTCTGCCCGGATCGTTTCAGAAAGATGGGCCCAGGAACGAGAGGAAGTCCAGCCTGCCAGCAAGAAGAGGTTAAGCGGAGGGCAGGAGAGAGTGTTGAAACATCATGCTTATGAATTACGGCTGTGCTGGACGGGCAACCATGGCGAAGGAACGAAAAACTACAAGAGCTACGGGCGCGACTTTGCCGTTGAGTCTACAGGCAAGCCCCGGATTGAAGGCTCCAGCGACCCGGCTTTCCGAGGGAATGCGGATCGCTACAATCCGGAAGAGCTGCTGGTTGCGAGCCTTTCCTCCTGCCACATGCTCTGGTACCTGCACCTGTGTTCCGCGAACAAGGTGGTTGTTCTCGACTATGAAGATGCAGCTTCCGGAGTCTTGGAAGAGGGAGACGATGGTTCCGGGACATTCGTTCGGGTGCAATTAAGCCCTACTGTAACCATTGCCTCCGGAGGCGATCCGGTGAAAGCTCTTACTCTTCACGAGGAAGCCCATTGCCATTGCTTTATTGCCAGATCAGTAAATTTTCCAGTGAACATTGTCCCCCGAGTCGTCGAACATCCAAAGCAGGATGAGAGATCGGCAGAGTGAAATCGCACACCGCAGTGTCACCTGCTGCAAACAGGCCAATGTATTCATTTGGGCCGTAGTCTTTAGACGACTTCTCGCCTTCATGTTCTCTTCGGTGCCAGAACCGATCTTTTCGCAATCAATCTCCCGAGGAGATGGCCTTTCCACATCAACAATCCGGTAAGGACCATGAGCGGAAAGAAGACAAATCGGGTAGGAGGAGCGTACTGAGGGAGCTTTTGAAACGGACTGTAGATGTATCCATAGATCGGAATGCTCAGGACGATGTGAATCCAGCGCAGAATCGAACGTTTAGGGACAGTTGCTCTCATGGCCAGGTCTCCTTTTCGATGCAGATGTTTATTGCAGCCCGGCGACAACTCGTTCCAAGTCACCGATGAACCTCTGCCAACCGTACTGAGCGCCCTTGTAGTTTGCCTCTTGATCGGGACGGAAGCCACTCTGCTCCATGCGCACATGAGTACCGGCATCGGTCGGGGTCAGCGTAAACGTAACGATGCTTTCCAACCCTAATGCGCTCCAGGTGTAGGAAAGAGAACGGTACGCTTCTATGGAGAGGACCTGGCAGTCGATGACACCGTTCCAGTTCGGCATTGGCTCCATGCGCAGTCTGAACGAATGGCCCGCCACTGCCTGAAAGTCATTCTTCATCAACCACTGCTCAACCAAAGAGCCCTCTGTGAGAGCTCGCCACACCTTCTCTGGCGGATGAGGGAACTCCCTTTCCACGATAACGGAACGGATAGAAGTATCAGGCGTTGTCACTTGTCCATCCTTTCAAGAACGTCTCCGAGACGATCAAATTTGTTTTGCCAGAAGACGCCATAGTCGCCGATCCAGTTCACGAGCGGCGCGAGGGCTTCCGGTTGGGCTCTGTAGTGTGTCTCGCGGCCCAGGCGGCGGTTGCGAACAAGCTTGGCACGCTTCAGAGCGGACAGGTGCTTGGAAACCATGGGCTGCGATACCCCAGCACGTTCCGTCAAGGCGTGAACGGTCTGCTCGCCGTTGCTAGTCAGCCGCTCGAAAATGGCTCGGCGAGTCGGATCGGCGAGGGCCTTGAAGAGACTGTTTGCGGTGCTCGACATGGCACAACCATAACCAAATGGTTATGGTTTGTCAATGGGATTGCCATGGAATGTGATCCTGCATCGCTCTGGCAGAAGCCAGTAAGTCTCTTGGGACTGTTGATTGTGACATTATCTGGCGTCTTTCTTTGTAATTATCTGTCGTAATCTTGGCGGATGGAGCTGTCTGCGTTGCCATCGGAGTCTCGGGAGCTTGCTCTTGCTCGGTTCCGGCTGATTGAGCCGCACCTGGAGCGAGAGCGATCCTTGGGCGTCGTTGCGTGTGAGGCTGGCATTTCGCTCCGCACGGCTCAACGTTGGGTGACGGGGTATCGCAATTCAGGGCTGGCGGGACTTGTACGGAAGCCGCGCGAGGATCGCGGCGGCCGGCGAGCGGTTTCACAGAAGATCAGAAAAGCAGTCGAAGGTCTGGCGCTTGGAAGGCCTCCGCTTCCGATTACCTCGATCTACCGCCAGGTCAAGCAGTATGCGGAAGCGACGGGCGAATCTTCGCCCAGTTACTGGATGGTGTACGACCTGGTGCGGTCGATGCCGGCGAGTCTTCTCACTCTCGCCCATGAGGGCACGAAGGCTTACAGCGAACGATTCGACCTGGTCCATCGCCGCGAAGCAAAGGGACCGAATGCCGTCTGGCAGTGCGATCATGCGGAACTCGACATCGTGTTGCTCAAGGAAGACGGGTCGTCGGCCAAGCCTTGGCTGACGATCGTCATCGACGACTACAGCCGGGCGATCGCCGGGTACTATCTGGACTTCGGCTCTCCTTGCTCGTTGCGCACCTGTCTTGCCTTGCGGCAAGGCGTCTGGCGCAAAACTGAGCCGGGATGGCCTGTCTGCGGGATTCCCGAGGTGCTTTATACAGACAACGGCTCGGATTTCACTTCGCGCCATCTGGAGCAAGTGGGTGCCGATCTGAAGATGCGTTTGATCTTTTCCCTTCCCGGCAAGCCGCGTGGCCGGGGCCGGATTGAGCGGTTCTTCCGCACTCTCAATGAAATGCTGCTGTGCGATCTGGAGGGATATGGCCAGAGAGGGGGACTGCGGCCAAGCCTGACGCTGCCGCAACTGGAAGAACGATTGCGAGCATTTCTACTGGAGATTTATCACTGCCGCGCGAGTGCGGGGACCGGCGTTGCGCCGGTCAAGCGGTGGGAAGAGCACGGCTTTCTACCACGCATGGCCGACTCGTTGGAGCAGCTCGATCTTCTGTTGATGCATGAGATCCGGGCGCGCAAGGTGCAGCCGGACGGTATCCGCTTTCAGAGCATGCGCTATCTCTCCACCACGCTTGCAGCTTATGTCGGAGAGTCGGTCACGATTCGCTACGATCCGCGTGATCTTGGAGAGATCCGTGTCTTCCATCAGGACCGGTTCCTGTGCCGGGCGATCTCGGCCGAGCTGGCCGGGGAATCCGTCACGTTGCGTGACATCGTCCGTGCCCGCAATCGCCGGCGCCGCGAGCTCCGAACCACCATCGAGAACCGGCAGGCAGCTGTAGACACCTTATTGGAGTTCAGGCGCGGCCAGGTTCTGGAGGAAGTTCATGCCCACCAACCCGTCCGAGCCACGCCCGCAATCCCCGCCCTCAAACGCTACCGCAACGAGTGACCGGTGTCCGGCTTTTGTCGAGACTCTGGAGTACAGGCGCTTTACCGAGTTCTGCGATGCCTGCCGCCGCTATCGCTATATCGGCCTCTGCTTCGGGGCTCCCGGCATCGGCAAGACTTTGTCCGCCGCACGTTATAGCCGGGCTGAAAGCGTGGACTCCTGCGACAAGCGGACGGAAGAATGGAAGGAGGCCGCAACCTTCGACACCGTGCTGTACACCCCATCTATCGTGAACACTCCATCAGGCGTTGCAGGCGGCATTCGCCGAGCCTGCGAACGGCTTGAAGTAATCGCCAAACGACCTATTCGCGAAGAGGCCAGGAAAGTGCTTGACGCGTTGCGAGCACAGGATGATGCCGCGCGAACAGGATACTTCGACCGGCCTTCTTCTCAGTGGAAGTATCCTCTGCGTCCCAGCCCTACGTTTCTGGATACTCTGACTCTTTATAACGAGAGGGAGCGCGCCATCACCGACCCAACAACACTCATTCTGATCGACGAGGCCGACCGGCTGCGCATGAACAGCCTCGAGCAGGTTCGAGACCGCTTCGACGTGGGCGGCGTAGGCCTGATTCTGATCGGCATGCCGGGCATAGAAAAGCGGCTCGCACGATACCCGCAGCTCTACTCCCGCATCGGTTTCGTGCATGAGTTCCGTGTTCTCTCTGCCGCCAATGTGCACGATCTGCTGGAAACGCGCTGGGCTCCGGACGGGGTCACTCTTCCCGAAGCCGGCCTTAGCGCCGAAGCCATCGCTGCCGTGATCCGCGTCACCGGCGGCAACTTCCGGCTTCTGAACCGCCTGCTCACCCAGATCGAGCGCATCCTCGAAGTCAACCATCTCGAGGAAATTACGGTTGCCGTCGTGCAGGCGGCGCGCGAAAGCCTGGTCATCGGCCAGGCTTGAGGTATTGCTTGCAGTTATGCGCATCCTGAGGATGCCTTTTGCTTCTCTCAATTGACGACAAGCGCATTTGCGAGAACCTAAAGGCTGACGTATCTAGCGATTTCTGTAGCCGCCTCTTCGCAGCTTTGGCTGCTTACATCTATCCGAATGCCTGCGTTGGTGAGGTTCCATTCTCGCCGAGACTCGAATCGAGCAAACGCCTTCTCGCACTGGTGCAGAAGTGGCCGGTATGTTGACTTGTCATTGCCTGCTTCCTCCAGGCAACGCTTGATCAGCACGTCGAAGTGGCCGTCTAGGAAGACCAGCAGACCTCTGTAGTGTTCACGCAACAAGCGTTGATTATCTAACAGATCTACAGCGGCTCCACCTAGGGCTACAACAGTAGTTGGAAGCGCAAGACACTTCGCCATAATCTCCGCTTCAGCGGCGCGAAACTTTGACTCTCCTACTTCCCGGAACAGAGACGACGCCGAACACGCATGAACACTCTCAATCTCCCGGTCGATATCGACGAAAAGCCATCCAAGCCGGTCGGCGAGTATCCGGCCAGTTGTAGATTTTCCGGAACCCATAAAGCCTGTGAGAGCAATGTTCTCTATGGACATGCACAAATACCTGATCTTGATCTCGCCGCTCGCGCACGAGCAAGTGTATTCAGTTTCGCAGCTTTGCTCATAGCGCGATGCAAGGCTACATTCGCAAGCGCATCGGTCACGCTTGAGACATTGCACAAACGAACGTTTACGCACGGCTGAGAGAAAGTGGCTAAATCCGAGTAATTTGGGTTGCAAAAGGCTGTTGCAATTGCTATCCCGCTGGAAACAGGTTTGCGCAATGGAGCTAAGCGTACGATTTTTGACGTTTGGTGTGGTGACCCCTGATAGCTCTCTGGCTGCTATTCCGTGCATGGCGGCAGGAGCGATGGACACGCAGCATGTGGGACACGCAGGGACGGTATCGGCGGCTTTCGTTCTGGGCCTGGAGCGTCGAAGTCTCCGACCGGACGGTGAAAAGATTGCTCCCGCGACCCAAAGCTCCAGAGATTTTGAGCGCTATTTCGACCCGGCAATTGGAGCTGCAGGCACCGCCTCCGCAGAGGATTCTTGCTGTCCCCGTCGCTCTTTCCGAACCAAAAACTACGCCGAAATCTGATGCGGTCCGGCCTCCGGGTTCCACGCCGCCAGCAAAGGAACCAGCTGTTGTCGAGGCCGTTCCGCACGCACCCGCGATCTCGGCAAAGATGACACCTGCGTTCGTTTGGGATGAGTCGCAAGGACTTGACTAAAGCCAGTCCTTATCCACTAGATGTTGTAGTGAAACCATCAGTAAAGGCGATTGCTGTAGGTACGGGAGACACATATTTAGCATATGACAGTGACTCTAAAATGGCTCGCACAGAGGATTAGGGAACAACGATGATGGGTGCTTGCCAGAACGATGCTTTTTGACTGGTCGGATCAAGAACCGTGATCTGGCAGTCGTACTCGCCGGGCGATAGCTGTTTCAAACCAAGGTTGAAGTTGAGCGGGATGGTTCCGAGGCGCGATGGCGTCGCGCTCGGCAGGACGGCAAGCGGCTGCGTCTCGTACACCTTTTCTCCCGCTCGATAGAAGCTGACAAACGCGACGAGCGGTCGCACTGGCGGCGCGGCACCCTGGTACACCTGCAGGTAGATGTAAAACTGACGATCCCGGCTGAAGACCCTGGTCACGCTTGGGATGAGTTTGCTGCCATTCTGTACGAGCGGATTGGCAGCATCGTCCTTGACCTGATCCTTCGCCTTCATGGTGTTGAAAAGTGCGTCTTTGAGATCGACTCGCTGGCTGCTCAGGACGACGGAGCTGATAGCCACCCGCTTCTCTTCCTTATTCAAATTCGGAATGACGAAGGTCGTCTGGTAGGTGCCGATGCGACCCGTCTCATCGTCACGCGCCAGGAACTTGATCTGATATTTTCCAGGCAGCAGCGTGTAGCCGAAGTCGTACTCGATGGGACGTTTTGCAAGCTCCGCGGCGGTAGCGTCCGTGAGCTTGATGTTCACCGTATCGCGAACGTTGCTGACGGTTGTGCCGCCGATGAGATCTTTGATCTCACCGACGAAATCGATCTGGGTATGCTCGGCGCCCCCCTTCTTGGCGAGGGCAAGCTCTCGGCCAGGGATCTTGACGACGATCGGCACAAAATATTCAGCACGATTCAGCTGGAAGTAATCGATCTCCATGGCGACGGTGAGCTCGGTGATGGGATCGGGAAGCATGAGTGCATCTTCAAGCTGACGTTCCTTATCGACCGCGTTGAACTTGTCGAACTCCTTCTCGGCATAGTAGCCCTCGCGGTAGTCGAGCTTCGCATCACGCTCCGGCGTGAAGGCGATCTTGACGTGGCGGAACCTGCCGTTCCGGACGGTGTTGGTCGTGTAATACCCTATGATGTAGTAGCTCGTGATCGCCTGTTGAGCCTGGACGATCCCTTTGCCAAGGTCGTTATAATCGAGCAGCGCCTTCCCACCTGTATCGCCAGCCAGGGCGAAGAGCGTGTCCTGCGACTGCTGGAAGTTATTGGTCACCGCCTGTGCAGCCGTTCCGGAGTACATGCCGATGTTCCCCGGGGAGCCCTGGGTTGCATCGCCGAGGGGCGCACTGGCGACGAGCCCGCGCGCATCGATCGGCCAGAAGGAGACGCCGGCGCGGATCGCGGCGTCCACCGTGGCGTGAAGCTGCGCCTGGTTGTTGACGCCATTCAGGCGTAAGCCGCTGGCGAAGTAGATGAGTGACTTCTTCTCGTTCAACTGGCCGAGCATGTGGGCAGCGGTCTGGAGCGCGGAGAGCTGGCGGTCGGTATTGAAGATGTTGAATTCACTGTCGTCCTGTCCGAAGGCCGCACCAGTGTCCGCGCTGCTGGCATCGTCGATCGACTCGATCGAACCCTGTCCCTCGCCGACGATGAGGGTCTGCAGGATGCTGAGAAGCTTGTCGTGATCGGCGGTAAAATCCTGCAGCACATCCACAGAACCACCGCTGTAGCGAAGAATGGAGATCAAGTCCGCCGGCGTCATCTGCGTGCGAATAAACTTCTCGGCCGCAGACAGCGCACGTAGCTGGTCATCGGGCCGCATGGCACTCATATCGAAGTAGAGCGCAAGCAGGCGATGATTGCTGTAGAGCGCTTTGCCCGGGGTCTCAGGAGCGAGCTGGGTCCGCGCGAGTCGCTTGTAGATCTTGATCCGTTCGGAGTCAGGAAGAGCGGGAGCCGTCGGCGTCGCTAACGTCGGCAAGACCTCATGCTCAAAGACGCGGATCGTCTGCGGTGTTCCATCTTCAGTCAGGGTGAAGTCTTTCGCCGTGAGATCGTCAATCGGATTGCCCTTCTTGTCCTTCGCGACGACAGTCTCGATCACTAGTTGCGCTTTGACCGAGAGCGTGTAGGTCTCGGTCCCCGCCGGCCCCTTGTTCTGGCCGATCTGCTGGGCAGCGGCAGCACTCGAGAGGCTCGCAATTAAGAAGAAGGGCAGCAGCCATCGCATCCGTCAGTACCTCAGCCGAATCGTGGTTTGCAGGCTGCGCATGGGGTTCGCCGCAGCCGGCAGACCGAAGGTCGTTCCGTTGACGATCGTGTTCCACGAGGTGAAGACGACATGGTTGAGCAGGTTCGTCGAGTCCACACGCAGGTCAAGGCTGTATCGATCCTTCAGCCGAAAGGTACGTGCCAGCGAGGCATTGAAGCTGAGTTGGCCGGGGCCCGTGATCGAGTTCCGCCCCGCGCTCCCCCATGCCCCCGTCGCAGGCGCGCTATATGCCGCGGGATTGACGTGATAGCCAGTCGGAGCCGCGTAGAGCGGCGCGCCCGTAAGGTTGGGACGGATACTTCCTGTGAATCCCGTGCCGGGAACGGCCGCGAGATAGATCGGTGTCTCCGGCAAACCACTGCCCGCGACGACGGTGCCGAGTGCCGTCCAATCCTTGAGGAGCGTTCCCGCCAGGCCGCTGAGCATCGATCCGCCGTGCAGCCCCATGCCCGAGGTGTATTGGAGCGTGAGGTTGAGCAAATTGCGTTGATCGAAGGAGGAGAGCGCCCGCTCGGCTCGCAGGTCCAGCCAATTCTGCGCAATGATCGATGAGGGCTGTGGCTGAACAGCCGCGCCTGCAGCGACTGGCCCCTGGCCGCCCAGGGTTGAGTCGTCGTCGATGGACTTTGAATAGGTGTATTGCGCTGTTGCTGTAAAGCCGCTGCGGAGTCGCCGGCGGAGCTGCCCCTGGATCGACTCGCGCGTGGAGTTCCCATTGGACGTTCGATAGACGAAGCCAGCAGGACACGCCGGGCAGGGGTTTGCTGCGCCGATGGGATAGGTATTGGGCAGGTACTCCTGCACCCCACGCGTACCTTTGATTCCAGCGTAGGTCAGTGTTCCGACGAGCGCGGCAGGCAGATCGCGCTGTGCCGAGAGCTGCCAGGCCTGGGCGTAGCCGACGCGGAAGTTGGGATCGACTGCGAACGTATTGGCCGTGATGCTCGAGCAGGCGATGAAGCCATTCGCCAAACTGAGCGGACAGGCGGCGCTGTTCTGAACGCTCAGACTCTTTGAAAGCGGCGATTGCTGGGCAAGCTGCAGCGCGGTAGCTTCGTAGACAGACGTGTCATCGTAGATCCCATATCCTGCACGAACAACAAGCGTTGAACCGGCGATTGGCCGCCAGGAGAGTCCCAGACGTGGCTCGATGCCCAGGTGATCGGGCCGGATCAACGATGCAGGGTACCGCTCCCCTGTAAGTGCGCCCTTGGGAGCGCTCGCCAGCACGGGTGTGACTGCCGCAAAACCACTGGCGATATCCAGGTTGACGAGGCGGTTCTTGAGCTCAGAGATGGGTGCGCCGTACTCCCAACGCAAGCCGATATTCAGAGTGAGCCCGGGCCGAAGCCGCCAGTCATCCGTGACGTAGAGGTCATAGACGGACTGCCGCAGATACTTATCAGCGTTACCGAAGGCGATCGAGCTCGTGTCCGGCGTGCCGAGCAGAAAGTCTGCGAACGCCGAGCCTCCAGCCTGCGAGCCGTTGACGATGCTCGCGGTCGCTGCACCCGTAAAGGTGAAGGTGCCGCGTGGATTCTGCTGCGCCAGGATGTTGAACTCGTGCCTGCGAAAGTCGCCTCCAGCCGTAACGTTATGGTTACGATGATTCCATGTGCCGGTGTACGAGACTGCGTCGCTACGATTCCGATTGAATGAGCTCACCGCGTCGGAGAGGCTGGCGATGCCGCTTGAAAAGCTCAGCATCGGCGGACCCCACTCCGAAGGGCTCTGATCGTTTCCCGTGATCCCGGCCGCGCCAGAGATGTCCTGCTTACCTTGAAAGTTCGGTGTGACCTCGGTCCACAGCCGGCTGATCTTGTAGCCGACTGTCTGATAGAAGCGCTGGTTAAAACGATGTGACCAGTTGACGTTGCCCGTGCCGCCGAGCGTATCCGTTGTGTCGACAAAGCCGAAGAGATCGGCGCCGCTCAGCCGAATGCTCTCCGAAGAGAAGCCGCCGTAGAACTGGTTTCGCCGTCCAATGCTCTTATCGAGCCGCACCTGCAGCGCGTCCTGGTGCGTGTTGCTGATGACGGGGACCTGGTAGTTATAGGTCGTATTATTTGCAATATTCGGCAGCGGGTACAGCGCAAGCAGCGCCTGGGCCTGCGGCGTGATGGGGATACTCCCGGCGAAGGGCTGTCCCGTGATCGGATTGAAGATCTGCACGGGCCGCCCGAACGGGTCGAGCTCGTTCGAAAAGTCGCCGCTTCGTTCCGCAAGATCGGGCACCAGGCCTGTCTGGGTAAAGTCGTTCCGGTCGCGCGTCCATTGATACGCGAGAAAGAGGTCCGGGCCATGCCGCATCACATGCGGGATATTTATCGGGCCACCAAAGGTAAAGATACCGGTGATGCGGTTGTACGAGGCCTTCGGCGTTTCCAGGCCAGCAAGTGCATATGGCTTGGCGTCTGTCGCTGAGTTATCAAACGTCAGTCCCAGGCTACCGGTGTAGAGGCTCTTACTGCCACGCCTGTTCCCAAATGCTCGATCGAGCGCGTACTGCGAGGTTGCGGCGTTACTGCTGCTGCCGTTGATCAGCAGGCCGTCTGAAGGCCGCGGTGTGGAGTCATCCGGCGGCTTCGGAATATCCGGAGCGGGTTCGCCGGCTTTCGAAGCTTCAGGTTTCTCCGGCGTGGCAGCACGCGCGATGAGCTTCGGTTCGTCAGCTTCGCGCGGAGCGTTGGCTTTGGCTATGATCTCCGCGACGGGAAGCAGCTTCAGTTCCCATTTGGTAAGCGGCGTATCGGGTGCGATGACGACATCCTGCTTCGTTGCGGTGAAGCAGAGCATTTCTATATCAATCGTCCATGGACCATCCGCCAGATCAGCAAATGAGTAGAGCCCTTGCGAGTCTGAGATCGCCGAGAGATGTTGATCTTCCCGGCTAACCGTAACCGTCGCCCCGGGTAGCGGCAGACCGTTGAAGACGACCTGTCCCTGGTACGCCGAAGCGAGCGCCGCAGTTGAACTGAGGAGCCACGCAGCGATGCCAACGAGTAGCAGGCTGCTCTTCAGACATCCTAGATTCTTCTGCATATTTGCACACAGTCCTAAGCGAATAGCTATCGGTCCTCCCTATTATCGCTTCATCATCTTTGAAGTGACTCAAAAGCATTCAACGAGAGCTTTGACCACCAAGACGACATTCCTCCGTGTGCTTTCGCGTGCGAGAGAACGTTCAGATCATGGATTCGAGTTGATACACGAGTGCGCTTCTCGTATAACCTGCTTGCAATACCAAACATTGCCCGTTACTTCCTATCTGGACAATCACCATGAAGATCTTAGAACCACATTACCGAAGATTACTGTGTTCGAGTCGCTTTGGGCGAGCTGGAGCGGTACACGCAAGCCCACCTCGGCAATGTGAACGCGCCGGAGCTAACCGGTAAGCTACAAGGAGCAGGAAAAGGCGTTCTCGGTGGGCGACCGTATTCAGTTCACTGCGCCGGCGAATGACTCGAAGGTGGCGAACCGGGAGCTGGGGGCCATCCAGACCATCACCGACGATGGCCGCATGAGCCTGCAGATGGACGGTGGCCGGCGCGTCAGCATTGACCCGAAAGAGCATCCGCGTATTGCCACCTCTCTCTTTCGCTGAACGTCTACTTCATTCCCAACAAAATCCGCAGGTTAGCCTTTCCAAAGTCCGAACCGAAGAACGATATTTACACATAGATGACATGCTGAGCAAACGATGATACGCTTAGCGGAAGATTTTGCGATCAGCCTCCAAAGAGATAAAAGTTGCTGCTCTCCAACTGGGGAACAATGAGAATTACAATCGATGCCAAGCTTCGTCTACCGACGCTCGCCGACTTAGCTGTCGCGCCGAACGACGGCCTATATACCGTATTTATGAAGCGTCCCGCACAACGTGCAGCTGCTCATCTAAAGCGTTTAGATAATCTTGTACCCAGCTTTTTATTGTTGTCTGCCTGCTTGGTAGGCGCGACGATGCTTGGGCACGCGAGTCAACCAACACATCCCAAACAGGATTCCGTCACCTCTTCCAAAACACGCCCTGAAACGTTTGACGTCATTTCAGTGAAACCAAGTGCCCCTAACAGTGGTGTGTTCACCACTAGGCCCAATCCCGACAATTTTATGATGACCGGAGCAACTCTTAAGTTTCTAGTTCAGTATGCGTATGGTGTTCATGACTTTCAAGTAGAAGAGGCTTCCTCGTGGATGGCATCCACCCGATTCGACGTCTTTGCGAAGATGGATCCGGTTCCGAACGACGCAACGGCTTCAGTTACAGACTCGCAGGACTGGCGCCATGACCAAAAGCTTGTAGAAACACGCCTGCAGTCCTTATTAGCAGACCGCTTTGGCTTGCGCTTACACAAAACGACTTCGGATCGACCTATATATATCCTCGTAATAGCAAAGGGTGGGCCAAAGCTTCATGCGGCCAAAACTAACACAGGATATTCAGCGTCGCCTGGGCAGTTAATTTGCAGCTACTCGTCGATGGACAATTTGGCAGCACTTTTAGCAGATGCGACCGATCGAATTGTTGTAGACGGCACCAAGCTGCCGGGCGCTTTTTCTTTCACATTACGTTGGAGCCGTGATGATATAGCAAATACAGTTAGCAATCTACCAGGCCTTTTCACTGCGCTAACAGAGCAACTTGGCCTGAAACTGCAATCAGCCAAGGGCCCAGTTGAACTATTAGTTATTGACCGTGCTACCCTCCCTTCTAGCAATTGATACTAGTGTGCTGTCCCGGAAATTCGTGAACAAAGGCGGCCGAGTTTCTGAAGGATGGAGTCTGCTGTGGCGGTCCATGCGAAGGGGCGGCAGTTGCGG
>JAABUX010006534.1_pt1 | contig 13896 bp, 11 predicted proteins | sample 5561851 | NCBI WGS metagenome assembly JAABUX01 (sample SAMN10711883, study PRJNA513361) | rock metagenome | isolation source: Antarctica rocks | place: Antarctica: Victoria Land, Richard Nunatak red sandstone | collected 2016-01-03 | reverse complement strand
TGTTGTTCATGTGCCCTGTCGCTACGACATCAGCCACCCACCAGGCGCATAAATTCTCGTCGTTGCTACCGCATATCGACCTGACAACGGCATCATCAAAAGAGCCCATGAACCCAGCATACGACCCCCGTTTGTGTCTGTACATACCCAGCCGGATGTGCCGCGAGGCGCCTCGGCACGGGCCAGGGTCTGTGCATTGTCGGGTGGCCGAGCCTGTTCACCCGTCCCCGTCGCGGATGGCGGGGGTCTGGAGGGAGCCATCTCCCCGGGTTCCCCCGGAGGCGCGCCCCAACGTCGGACTCGCGGCTAGGGTTCGGGAGACCAGTCAGCTTTTCACGCGCCCTGCGGCACGCGCCCTGCGGCACGCGCCCTGCGGCACGCGCCCTGCTGACGCCTCTAAGTGATGGCGAGTGCTATAGGTGGAGGTGGATACGCCGCTTCGTGGCGGCCCTATTGGGCGGACAAAGGCCAACTGCTAATCGCTAACGGCTAACAGCTAAATGAAAAGGTGTTCTGATGACCGCCGTCGATACCCCCGTCGCCTCGCCGCGCGCCTACGCGCTCGAGCCGCTTGTCGCCATCGTGGGCTCCTATCCTTCGCCCGAGGGCGTCGCGGCGGGCCTCGCGCGCATCAGCCGCGACGCCGCGCCGATCCCCGAGCTGGTACGTCAGGCCGTCGAGGATACCGTACTGGCGCGCCGGCGCAACGAGAACATCATCTATGAGTACGGCCACTCCTCTATCGCCGAGGGGGCCGTCTTCGGCGTGGCCGTGCAGGCGATCCCCCGCTCACTCTCGGTCGAGCTCGTGGCGCATCGCCTGGCCTCGTACACGCAGCTCTCGTATCGCTATGTCCCTGTCGAGAAAGTACCCGTGCAATTCTTCCTGCCCGAGGAGTTCCGCGCCGGCCGCGCGCGCGCCGTCTTCGACCGGGCGGTCGACCGCGCGTGGGATCTCTACGCGCGCATGTACGGGCGCATGGCGGAGCATCTGCTCGCCACGGGTCAGCACAAGACCGAGCTGGCGGCGCGCCGGCGCGCCACCGAGGACGCGCGCTACGTGTTGCCTCTGGCGCAGTCGACCAACCTGGGCATGACGGCCAACGCGCGCACCTGGGGCCACGTGATCGGCCGCCTGCTCTCGCACCAGCTGTCCGAGGCCCGCGCGCTCGGCGGCCGCCTCAAGGAGACGCTGCAGCCGGCCGCGCCCTCGCTCTTCCCCGACAAGTACATCTACGCGCTCCCGTTCCCGGGCAGCGCCCTCGACGCCCTCGCGGCGCGCGCCGCCGCCCTGCCCGCCCCCGTCGCGGGTGCGATCCCGCCCCTCCCGTCGCGTGACGGCGCGACGCTGCTGGACCACGACCCCGCCGCCGAGGAGAAGCTCCTCGCGGCGCTGCTCTTCCGCGTCACGGGGCTCGACGGGGCTCGACGGGCGGCCCTCGCCGCGTCGCTCTCGCCCGCGGAGCGCGCCGCACTGCTGGAGGACGCCTTCGCGGGCATCGCAGCGCACGACACCGCTCTGCGCGAGTTCGAGACGGTGTCGTATACGTTCGAGCTGGCGCACTCGGAGGCATGCTACCACCAGTTCATCCGCCACCGTATGAGCACGCAACTGGCGCAGCCGCGCACGACGGCGCTGGGCTATACGATCCCCCCGCTCGTCGAGGAGGCCGGCTGCCTGGGCCTCTATCGCGAGGGCATGACCGTGCTGGAGGACGCCTTCGCCGCGCTCGGCGGCGACGAGCGCGCCTCGATCATATTGGGCAACGGGCATAACCGGCGCACCCTGTTGCACCTCAACGCGCGCGAGCTGATCGAGCTCTCGCGCCTGCGCGCCGACCGGCACGCTCAATGGGACGTGCGCGACCGCACCGCCGCGCTCGTCTTACTCGCCGGCGCCGTGCATCCGGCCATCGCCCGCGCCTGCGGCGGCCGCGACGCGTTCAAGGCGGGGGCGCTGCCGGTCGGTCGCCAGGCGACATAAGCAACGACTATTGGCTATCGACTTCGTGCAGTTGGCCCGTCTCGACGGCGTAGATGAAGCCGCGCACGGGGATGTCCTTGAGCAGCAGGGGCGAGGCGCGGATCGTCGCCACGTCGTCGCGCACGCTCTGTTCCAGGTCCGAGAAGGGCAGGAACTCCAGGTCGGCGTGGACGCCGAGGTCGGCGTGCAGCTTCTGCTGCAACTGCTCCTGGGTGAAGGTGAGCATACCGCAGTCGGTGTGGTGGATCACCACGACCGCGCGCGTGCCGAGCAACTGCTGCGAGATCACGAGCGAGCGGATGGCGTCGGCGGCGCGGCCGCCCGCGTTGCGGATGACGTGCGCGTCGCCCTCCTGGAGGCCCAGGAATTTGGCGGGGTCGAGGCGCGCGTCCATGCACGCGACCACGGCGACGTGGCGCGCGGGCGGCATCGGCAGGTCGCCTTTGTCGAAGGTGGCGGCGTAGCGCTCGTCGGCCTGCAAGAACTCGTCGGCTACGGACATATATGGTCCCCTTACTCCTAATACCTGTCAATACGCGCGCCATGGTCGGCAGGCTATATTTGTTATAGCGCAGATTGTCATGTCCCTTGCAGGATACTCCCGCGACTACTGTTCGGAAACATTTAGCCTTGAAGCGTGGGGCCCGGGATAGTCGAGTGCGGGAGGGGACGGGCGACGGCCCGTGGGTACAGAAGAGGGCCACAACCCTCATAGCGCATCCGCGGCCCCTGCCGCCAAAATGGTAGTTTAAGAGTCTGCGTGCGCGCCGGCGGTCTCGGCGGTCTCCCAGTCGGGGTCCAAGCCGGCCCCCTGCTCGGGGTCAGGCTGCTCGGGGGCGGCGCGGACGGCGGCCTGCGCCTGCCACTCGGCGAGGACGTGCTGCACGAACGAGTGTTCGCGGTTGAGGCGGACCGCGCGGGTCGTGCCGCCGCCCACCAGCGCGACCATCTCCTGGCGCAGCACGTCGAGGCGGACAAGCGAGTTTAAGACGGCCTTGGCGTCTTCGAGGCCGACCGCGCCGAGCGGGCGCCGCGGCCCCGCGACGTAGCGGGCGATGTTCATGAATGTCGTCGTTTCCCAGTGGCCGTCGATCCAACTCAGGAGCCGCACATAGCGGGCCTCTTGCTCGCCCATGCGCCGCTCCTCGATCTCGATGTGGTCGGCCATGGTCGCGCTGTCCACGAGGTCGCCGCTGATGGTGCCGGGGACCCCCGAGACCACCACGTTCTTGCCGAAGCGATTCTTGAGCCGCGCGCTGATGCGCACGAAATCGCCGTCGCCGGTCATGAGCATGAACGTCGAGATCTGCGGGCGGTCGAGCACCGTGTCGACGATGTCGAGGACCATCCTGAGGTCGGCCGAGCTTTTCTCCTTTCCGCCCGGTAGGACGCGCAACGGCACGTCCACACGCGATATGCCGGCCGACTCGAAGCGCCGCTCATAGTGGTCGGGGTGTTTGCTGAAATCGGCGTATGCGAAGGCAACCGGGACGATACCGTATTTGCGCGCTTTAGCGATCAGTTTATGCGGGTCCGGCTCCTGCCCGTAATTGTTGAGCAGCGAATAGCGGACGTTCTCAAAATCAATGAACAAGGCTACTTCGCCTTGTGGAATCATAGTAATCCTCCTGCGGAGGCAGGGGGACGGGGATGCGCTATAGGGGTTGGTAAGGTGCGGCAAGCCGCGCGGGCCGGGCGTCTCCCGTCCCGGCTCGAAGCTTACGGCTACAGGGTATCACAAAGGCCGGGGTGGGGGCGCTACGAGCCGCCCGCTACCCGCGATCCGAGGATCGCTACCACTTGCGCATGGTCGGCGCCGATATGCCGGTAGGCGAGGTCGGCTTGCAGCAGGCGCGCCAGCTTGCGCCCCGTGTAGCCGGCCCCCGGCAGGTCCTGGTTGACGATGACCAAGGGCCGGGTGTAGGTGTTCTTGTCGGCGTTGCGGAACGCCACGGTCCTGAAGCCACTGTTCCGCAAGATAGTCGTATACAGAGCGGCAAGGTCTGCTGTATTCTGGCCGTCCTGCACCTGCACGCTGGCGTTCTCGGTCTGCAGCTGAGGGTCCGCGAACAAGCCCGTAGTGAGGCTCCAGATCTTGCCCCACGTGGGGTCGGCCGGCACAAGGATATCCTCCCCATCGCGGGACTTAGCGCCTACCACGTAGCCGCCATCTTGGTTGATGTACTTGTGCTGTGTGTGATCGCCCTTGGCGCGGCCCAGCAAGACGCCCAACTGCGGTAGGGCGCTACGCGGCATGTCGGTGGCGAGGGCGCTATTAGCCGCCGAGAGGACAGACGGCCCACGTAGCAACATCGCTGGCGACAGTAGCTTCTTCTCAACCGCATCCATCACGGCCTGCTGCGACTCGATGCGCATAAGATCGGCTTGCGCATATTGGTGGCGCTCGCGGGCATACTTGAGCGCCGTCGCGCCGTCCATGTCCTGGCATCCGGCCTTGAGGTGCAGTGGAGAGAAGCCGTACCCCTGGTCAGCGGGGTATTGGTCGTCATTGATATCCTGCGGCACGCAGATGTTGACGCCGCCCATGGCGTCGATCACGCTCTTGAAGCCGTCGAACCTGAAGACGGCATAGTAGTCGATGGGAATATGCAGCGCGCTCTCCACGGTCAGCTGCGCGAACTGAGGCCCCTGATTATAGAACTGCCCCAGGGCGTAACCCTGGTTGATCTTGGATCGCCCGTAGCGAGGGACATCAACCCAGAGGTCGCGCGGGACCGAGAGCATCTTGACGTCGTGCGAGGACGGGTCGACGCGCATGACGATCATGCTGTCGGAGCGCGTCTGCTCGTTGGTGCGCTGGTCGATGCCCATGACCAGGATGTTTAGGGGGTCGCGCCCGTTCCACGAGACCGTTCCCGCCTGGTCCCCCAGCAGCGCGCCGCCGATCGGCGCAAGCAGCGCGGGGTTTTCGTAGACGGCGGCCCCGCCGACGCCCAGGAGCACGAGCAGCAGCAGGAGCAGGATGAGCAACAGGCGCAGCATACGCCGCCCGCGGCCGCGTCGCCGCCCGCCACAGGCCGGCTCCACGGCGGCCACGGGGTAGACGAGCGTCGGCTCGTCGGGGCTCGCGCCGTAGTAGCGATCGTAGGGATCGGCCGGCGGGGGGGACGGGGGTAGCGAGCGTTCTGAAGCCATGGTCGTGGTGGCCTCTCCGGTCGAGGATAATCAGGAGTTAGTAGCAGGTAGTAGGGGAGCGGCATGGCGCCGGCACGAGAGCGATTATAGCACAGCCCGTGGAAACAGTCGCCCTGCTATACTCGTGGTATGGCCGTCGGTGAGCACCTCACGTATGCGCGCGACTTCTTCCGGCTCGATTACCCGGCGGAGTGGCTTGTGCGCGAGAACCGTCCGGTGGGTGTGACCGAGTTCTATCACCCCGCCGCGCACACGGGGCATACGGGCGTGTATCCACCCGGCGTCGCGCTGATGACCCTCCCGGAGACCGGTATGGAGTTGGAGCTACTGCTACGCACCGGCGTGTTCTTTCTCACCCGCGACCTGCAGGGTCCCACGGTCGAGCGCCTCGGTGAGCAGCCGGGTGACGGCGGGGACGAGTTGACCTGGCGCCGCCTGCTGGTGCGGGGGCGCGCCCCCGTGGCGCGGACTGGTACTGGAGGCGTCCCTGGCGTCCCGATATACCACGACATCGTCAAGCGCGTCGCGCTGGCCCGCCCTGGACCCGGTGTCCTCGTGCTCGCGCTCTTCGGCCTTGCTGGCGCGATCGCGCCCCTCGACGAGGACTTCGAAACGCTGCGCCGCTCGGTCCGCGTCACACGCTAAACAGGGAGCTGCCCCATCAGCACCATTGCCATCATCCTCGCCGCCGGTAAAGGAACGCGCATGCGCTCGGCGCGGCCCAAGGTCCTGCACACCCTGATCGGGCGGCCCATGATCGCCCACGTGCTGGCGGCCACGGAGGGGGCGAGCGCTACGAGTGCGGTCGTCGTGCTCGGACACGGGGCGGAGACGGTGCGGGCGTCTCTGCCGGCAGGGACGCTGACCGTGGTGCAGGAGCCGCAGCTGGGCACCGGCCACGCCGTGCGGGTGGCGCTCGACGCCCTCGACGCCCTCGACGGGTTGCGCGCCGACATCGGGGCCCCGACGACGGGCGATGCCCACATAGACGCAATGGATGCGCACGGGGCGGATATGGCCCTGATCCTCTACGGCGACATGCCGCTGCTCAGGAGCGAAACACTGCGCGCGCTCCTAGACCTGCACGGGGCAGGGCGGGGGCGCCGACCCCTGACCCTGCTCAGCGCCCTGACGCCCGATCCCTTCGGCTATGGGCGTATCGTGCGCGACGCGGTGGGCCATGTGGCCGGCGTCAAGGAGCAGAAAGAGTTGGCGCCCGACGAAGAAGCGATCGGGGAGATCAACGTTGGCGTCTACTGCGCCGATCTGGCCTGGCTGCGCCGCGCCGTGCGCGCGCTGCCCGCGCACCCCGACGGCGAGTACTACCTGCCCGACCTCGTGCCCCTCGCGCTGGCGGAGGGTGGCGCGGAGGTGCTGCGCCTCGACCGGGTCGCGGGCGCGGAGGCCGAGGAGGCGCAGGGCGTCAACACGCGCGTGCAACTCGCCGCGGCCGAAACAGTGTTGCGCGGGCGCGTCAACCAGGCGCACATGCTCTCCGGCGTCACCATCGTCGACCCGGCCACGACCTACATCGAGCCTCACGTGGCGATCGGCCAGGACACCACGATCCTGCCCAACACATACCTGCGCGGCGCCACGCGCATCGGCGCCGGCTGCGCGATCGGGCCGGACACGGAACTCACCGACAGCGTCGTCGGGGACGGCGCCCAAATCGTGCGCTCGGTCGTCGAGGACGCCCGGGTCGGCTCGCGCTGCCACGTCGGCCCCTACGCGCACTTACGCCACGGCGCGGTCTTGCTGGAAGGGGCTCAGATCGGCAACTACGCCGAGGTCAAAAACAGCACCATCGGCGCGGGCTCGGTCAGCCACCACGTCAGCTACATCGGCGACACGACGATGGGCGAGCGGGTCAACGTGGGCGCGGGCACGGTCACAGCCAACTACGACGGTGCGCGCAAGCACCACACCACGATCGGCGACGGGGTCTTCGTGGGCGTCGGGACACTGTTGCGCGCGCCGCTTACATTGGGCAATGGCAGCAGGACCGGCGCTGGCGCAGTCGTCCTGCGCGACGTCGCGCCGGGGGTGACCGTGGCGGGGGTCCCGGCCCGCCCGTTGGGGGAGTAGCCATGCCCGGCGAATACGAACCCGATCGACACCCTCCGGGCGGGGACGCGCCGGTCGAGCCGCTCGCCTTGAGCGGACCCATGGTCATGGTGCGCCGGGGACAGCGGCGACGCTCGTACACAGTGGAGGGTAACATGCATCCGGATCTACAGGTGTTCAGCGGCAGCGCCAACCCCATGCTGGCGCAAGAGATCGCCGACGCGCTCGGCATCCCCCTGGGCCGCGCCCTCGTCGGCATCTTCAAGAACGGCGAGACGCGCATCCGCGTCGAGGACAACGTGCGCGGGGCCGACGTGTTCGTGGTGCAGCCGACCTGCAAGCCGACCGACCACAATATCATGGAGTTGCTCCTGATGATCGACGCGCTGCGGCGCGCCTCGGCCCAGCGCATCACGGCGGTCATCCCCTACTACGGCTACGCCAAGCAGGAGAAGAAGACGGCCGGCCGTGAGCCGATCTCGGCCAAGCTCGTGGCCAACCTCATCGCCACGGCCGGCGCCGACCGCGTGCTCACGATGGACCTGCACGCCCCGGCCATCGAGGGCTTCTTCGACATCCCGGTCGACCACCTGCGCGCGGGCGGTGTCCTCGCCGCGCACCTGCGCAAGCTGGACCTCGACGACGTGGTGGTCGTCTCGCCCGACGCCGGCGGCGTGCTGCGCGCCAACGATTTCCGCGCCCGTGTGGGCGCCTCGCTGGCCATCATCGCCAAGCAGCGCTCGCGCCCGGATGTGGCCGAGGCCTTCGAGATGGTCGGCGACGTGCGCGGCAAGACCGCCGTGCTCGTCGACGACCTCCTCTCCACGGGCGGGACGGCCGTGGAGGCCGCGCGCATGATCCTCGACCGCGGGGCGCGCGACGTCTACATGTATGCCACGCACGCCGCCATGACCCCCGAGGCGATCGACCTGATCGTGCACAGCCCGCTGCACCGGCTCGTGGTCACCAATACGATCCCCCTCTCACCAGAGCAGCAAGATGATAAAATAGAGGTATTGACGGTCGCGCCGCTGCTCGCCGAGACGATCAAGCGTATCCATGAAGGAGAATCGGTGAGCGCGCTCTTCACGTAGGGCGGTTAGCGCTTAGCAGCCGGCAATTAGCCTTCTCTTTCAGGTCCACATATTGCGCTTGTGTAGCAGGGTGGACAAATTAGGGCTAATCGCTGCTCGCTAACGGCTAAACGCCAGTACGCTGATGAGTCCTTGTCGGGCGCACCGAAGGAGTTGATTCACTTGGAGCCTCCTAGTTGGCTTCCGTATAACCTCTGCGTCCACATCTACGTCCATGTTCCCCTATCTCCCCTTACCGACATTGTCTTGCCCCTGGGCGCGGCGCGGCACGTGCCGTCCATCAACACAGGGCAGGTCGCCTTCCTCATCGTGTTGCTGCTCGTGGCGGCGTTCGCCTCGGGGTCGGAAACGGCGCTGACCTCGGTGGAGAAGCTGCGCATGCGCCACCTGGCCGAGCAAGACGCTCCAGGAGGCCGCGTGGTCGATCGGCTGATGCGTGACCCCAATCAGTTCCTGACCGCGATCCTGATCCTGAACATGGTCACGATCATCGTGGCCTCGGGCCTGGCCACGACGCTGGCCGGCGAGATTTTTGGCCCCGGCGTGGACAGCGGGTTGGCCGGCGTGGCCATTTCGCTCGTCTTCTCGGTGATCGTGCTGATCGTGTCCGAGATCGTTCCCAAGACGCTAGCCATCCGCACGGCCGAGAAGACCGCGCTGCGCGTGGCGCCGGCGGTCGCGCTGCTGGCGCGGGCGTTGAGCCCCTTCGTCTACTTCTTCCGCGGCGTCACCAATCTGGCCATGCGCGTGTTCGGCGTCAAGGACGCGCCGGGTCCCTTCGTCAGCGACGAGCAACTCCTGGTGTTGGCCACGATGGGCGAGGAGCAGGGCGTGTTCCGCGAGGAAGAGCGCCGCCGCATCGAGGCGGTGGTCGAGTTCGAGGACATCGCGGCGCACGAGGTGATGGTGCCGCGCGTGGACATGAGCGCCATCCCCATCGAGACGAGCCTGGGGGCGGCCATCGACATGGCCTTGCAGGCGGGCCACTCGCGCCTCCCCGTCTACGAGAAGACGGTCGACAACATCGTGGGCGTCCTCTACGTGTGGGACATGCTGCGCTACGCGCGCGCCAACCGCTACGAGCAGCCGATCCGCGGGATCATGCGCCCGGCCTACGCCGTGCCGGAGAGCAAGAGCATCGGCGAGTTGTTCCGCGAGCTGCAGTTGCGCCGCGTGCATATGGCCATCCTGCTCGACGAGTACGGCGGGACTGCGGGCCTGGTCACGATCGAGGATCTACTGGAACAGATCGTGGGCGAGATCACCGACGAGCACGACCCCGGCGAGCCCCAGTATATCCAGGAAATCGGGCCGCACGAGTACGTCTTCGACGGGCGCACTGGCCTCGACGAGGCGTTCGACTTGTTCGACAAGGACACCGAGGCCGAGGAGTTCGAGGAGTTCGACACGGTCGGCGGGCTCGTGTTCCACAACGTCGGCCACGTCCCGCTCGTCGGCGACGAGGTGCGTGTGGACGGCCTGCTCTTCACGGTCGAGCGCATGGAGGGGACGCGCATCGCCAAGGTGCGCGCCCTCCCCGCCCCGGCCGAGCCCAGCGAGGAGCAGGCCGAGGGCGTGCCCCGCGAGGGCGCCGGAGGCGCCCCCTCGCCCGGCATCTCGACGCCCGTTCCATAGCCGACGCCTCCAGCCGAGCCGACGCCTCCAGCCGAGCCGACGCCTCCGGCCGAGCCGACGCCTCCGGCCGAGCCGACGCCTCCGGCCGAGCCGACGCCTCCGGCCGAGCCGACGCCTCCGGCGGACACGGCCTGCGCTTGAAAGCGCACGGCAGGGATCGGACCGTGAGGAGAAGTTTCCCGCTACTGACTACTGGCGCCTACAGACGTTGCTTGCCCGACCATACGAATGTGACCGTGGCGCAGGGGGCCAGCGCGTAGCCGAAGGTCTGACCGCCCCAGCGCACGGTGAACGGACGGCGACGGCCGCTGGGGTTGTACGCCAGCAACGCCTTGGAACCGTCGGGGTTCTTGAGGGCGACGTCGTCGACCGTCTGCGCCCCGTAGCTCGTCCCGCTCCCGCAGCCCAGGCCGACGTCGCTGTGGCGCGCGACGGGTGAGGTGGAGGCAATGCGGCGGGCGCCTGGGCGGATGAAACGGCTGGCCTGCCCGAGCTCGTAGTAGTCGGTCGTGTACGCGACCCGGCCCGTGTCGGTGTAGATCGTGACGGGGGCGATGCAGTTGGGGCAGCCCGTCGTGCCCGGCCGCGGGGGGCCGCCATACTGGTCCAGGACCAGGTTCCACAGGAGCACGCCGCGCGCCCAGTTGCGCAGCGAGGCGATGATCAGCTCGGAAACGTCGCCGTGCGTGAAGCCGGTCGAGCACTCCGTCACGTAGTTGTCTTTGCCCGGATAGAGCGCGTGCAGCCGCGACATGACGTCGGGGCCACCGGAGTAGCAGTGCCACGCCGCGCCGGCCACGTACGGCCCTACAGCTGGGTCGGCCAGGACGAGAGAGGGATAGTCCGGCGTGGTGCCGGTGGTAGCGGTGTCCCAGAACCCGTCGTAGGCTAGAATACGCGTGTGCAGGCCGGCCCCCACGAGGGCGGGTCCGAGGTAGCGGCCGATGAACTGGGCCTCGGTCAGGGCCGGGAGGATCGTCCCCGGGTAGCCGGGGTCCTGCCCCGGCTCGTTGTGCGGCGTCACGGCGTAGATCGGCAGACCCTGCGCCCCGTACGCCTGGATGAACTTGACGAAGTAGTCCGCCAGCGGCGCGTAGGCCGACGGCAGTATCGTCCCCGCGAAAGGGCTGGTCATCCCCGACTGCATCCAACTCGGCAGCACCCACGGCGTGGCGATGAGCTCGAGCCCGGGGTTGACGCGCAGCGACTCTCGCAGCATGGGCACAACCTCCGTCATATCGTGTGCGACGGAGAAGCCGGTGAGAGCGGGGTCGGGGGCGCCGTTCTGCGTATCGTCGTACGAGTAGACCGCTCCATCCCTGGTGAAGTCGGACGCGCCCATGGGGACGCGCACGATGTTGAGACCAAGGCCATGCGCCGGATTGAAGAGGTCGAACACGACCTTGTCGCGCGCGGCCGGCGCCAGCTTCGTGGCCAGCAGCCAGGCCGACGAGTCGGTCATGGCGGCCCCGAAGCCGTCGACCTGCTGGTACACGCCCGTTTCATCCACATCGATGGTCGGCGTGATGCTTTTCGAGGCGGGTCGGCGCCCCGCGGTCGCGGCGGTCGCTGTCGCCCCCACGGCGGGCCTGAAATAGAGGTCGGGCTGGCGGGCCAGGCGACTAGAGAGGTCGGCCGTGGTGAGGTAGACGCTAACGGCGGGACCCCGGCCCGGGACAAGAGTACGGGCGGGCAGAGTACGGGCGGGCAGAGTATGGGCGGGGGTGACAGCCCTCACCCGCAACGCGGGGCCGAGCGTCGCCGCCAGCGCGAGCAGGACACAACAGGTGAGGGGTATGGCACGCGATATCCTCATGCGCCCTCGCCGCCCTCGATTGAAACGATGGCCACGGTGCAGCGCGCGACGCAGATGAGCCGCTCGCGCTCGTCGCGGATCTTAACGTCCCAAACCTGGCTGGTACGCCCGCGGTGCAGGGGGGCGCCGGTGGCAGTCAAGGTTCCGGCGCGCACGGGGCGCAGGTGGTTGGCGTTGATCTCCAGCCCGAAGGCGGTCTTGCCGGGGGGACAGTTGAGGAAGCCGCCGAGGCTGGCGACCGTCTCGGCCAGGGCCACGTTGGCGCCGCCGTGCAGGTAGCCGTAGGGCTGGTAGAGCGCCGGCGTGACCTCCATCGTCGCCACCACCCGCTCAGGTGTAGCCTCGCGGACCTCGACGCCGAGCGTCTTGTTCAACCCCTGCGACGCGAAGAGGTTCGTGTCGTCGGCATTACCCATGATGCTCCCCCCTAAATGGCGAACCGCCATGCCCTGCCCCGTGATCCTGATCGCGGGTCCACGACGCCCACTAACAGTAGACGAGGAGGGGGACGCCAGATGGCGTCCCCCTCCTCGTTATACATGAACCATGCAGACCGCAGACCGCGAACCGCGAGCGCGGTCCCTGGTTTTACGGTGTGGTCTGCGTGAGCAAGCCGATGTAGCTCATGGCCTGGTTCTGGTTGGCGGCGGTGTAGGCGAGGGTCACAGGCCCGGAGGCGGATGCCGAAGCGTCGTTAGCCGCCGTCCCGCCCGCGAGGAAGCCGAGGTTCGTCAGCACCGTGGCCGCGGCCGCGACGTTCGGGATCAGGTTGGTCTCGAACGCGAGGTCGGAGTAGGGCAGGAAGTTGCCCACCGAGCGCGAGAGCGCGCGGTGCTCTGCCTCGACGGCGCCGATCTGATAGGCGAGCTGCGCCAGGTCGGCGCGCGCGTCGGCGGCGAACTCGCGCACCGCGGCCATGTAGGCGGTTACGAAGGCCGTCTCCAGGATGACCGCCGTCGTGGCGTAGCCGTTGCGGCTGCTGAACGTCCCCGTCGGGAAGGTGAAGGGGCCGGTATAGAGGTCTTGGGCGCCGTAAGCTTTCAGGTAGTCCACGTGGATAGCCTCTTCGGCCACCACGGCCTGAATCGTCGTGACCTCCGCGGGGGTCAGGCCAATCTTCGTAGCGTTGGCGATGGCGTTGGTCTGGAACGTCACCGCGAGGTACTCGGCCACGAGGGCGACGGAGATGATCGTCGGCGGATCATCGGTGGCGGCGTGCGCCGCCAACGGGAACGCCGCGCCGCCGAGGGCAACGCCGGCGCTGGCCGCGGCGAGTGTCTTGAGAAAATTGCGGCGCGAGCCCGAGGTTTCCAGAATCTCTTTGTCCACTAAAAGCTCCTCCAAATAAGAGAGTAGAGTGATCCATGCCGGGGTGACCGGGTATGACCAAGTATAACCGAGTGTCTACGAACCCTACTGCAGGCGCGTAACGGCCGCGCGGGGGCGCCATGAGGATAGCATGAAGATGCGCCCTTCTCGAGGGTAACCAGGGGACGCCTCACCAAGGGTCGACTCGCCGCGCGGCTCACCTCCTTACTCGCGTAGGCATCAAGACACGCTGCCTCTATCCTACCGTATAATGCGCCACGCGCAAAAAAGTTACGCCCTCGCGATAGCCCCACCTCGGCGCGATGCGCGGCACCCGACCGGCACGCAAGAATTAAGCCAACTCTCACCCCCATCCTCGTCTCCCCCGGTTCAAGGTCTGTGCATTGTCGGATGGTCAAGCCCCTCCGCCCGCGCCTTGTGGGTGGAGGGGGTCTGGGGGGAGCCATCTCCCCGGGTTCCCCCAGAGGGGGGCTTTTAGGGGTAGGTTTTTGTTTGGAAGGGTGGGCAGCGACGCTGCCCACCCTTCCAAACAAAAACCTACCCCTGTTAAGGCGGAGGGGGGGAACACTCTATGCCCCCCAGTCCGCGTCCCGCCCGAAATCGAGGCGCGTCGCGCGGGTCTCCTGCGCGGCGACGTGCGCGACGTAGATATAGGGCAAGCCGCCCCCCGAGGTGTAGGCGAGCGCGGCGCCGTTCGGCGCAAAGGCGTGCGCCGTGAAAGATGCGTCGCCGGGCAGGCTGGTGGCGCTCTTGCCCGCGCGGAGCACGATCTGCCTCGCTCCTCCCGCCCCGCTCGTCGCGTACGCGTACGTGGAG
>JAABUX010006532.1_pt1 | contig 13901 bp, 29 predicted proteins | sample 5561851 | NCBI WGS metagenome assembly JAABUX01 (sample SAMN10711883, study PRJNA513361) | rock metagenome | isolation source: Antarctica rocks | place: Antarctica: Victoria Land, Richard Nunatak red sandstone | collected 2016-01-03 | reverse complement strand
CTTTTTGGAACCGGAAAAATTTGCAAACAGAACTTTCCACAGATAGCCCTTAATTGGAACTGGGCAAGAAAGACGCAGGCTCATGGCCGTGCGCAGGCACCGACATGTTCCAGGAGATCGCCGGCGACAGCGCGGACGACCTCATCGTGCTGCACGACGCTTTGGACTTCGGGCACTGCCACCTGGCGCTCGGCGTGCCCATGGGGGGCCGCTTCGCCGGCGTAGACAGCCTGCAGCAGCTCAAGGTGGGCTGTATCACACTACCTGCAATGGCCCATGAGTGATGGCTTGCAGCTCAAACTCCTCGTCGCCTTTCCTCGCTGCACCCTGCGAATTGCCCCCACAGCCCTCATCGGCCTGTTGCTAGCCATGCGGCGATGGCAGTTGTGGGAATCAGCGTTGCAATCTTGCAAGCAGGGCGTAGGTGCTTAAGTGAGTGGCCTCCAGTAAGTGGCCTCGGGTGTCGCAGAATGATGGCGCGTTTCAATGGACCCACCTGCTACGGTAAGGACCATTGGGAGCAACATGCTGTCATCAGGCGCATTGTAGATCCGCATACGCATGGACTCTTCCTGAGTCTCGACAAGTGGCGCAGGCGATGCCGGACTGGACGGACGCGACGCCGCTGCGCGTGGTGACGGGCTACCATGGCGTCGCGCGTCGCTTCTTCGCAGAGCAGGGCTTCCGTCACGTGCAGCTGCTGAGCGCGGTGCGAACCTTCAACCTGCCTAATAACTTAGACTCAGAATAAGTGAATGTTCAACACATATGTCAGACCACAGGGCTTCTCCCCCTGCGTCATGCGATCCTGTTAAACCAGCAGGTTTTTCTATACACAACTGCTGACCGCACCGAGAGCTGTCGCTCTGCCAGGCCACACAGCCTGATGGCCCTATGCTCCACGATGCAGTCGAACAGGCCTGGTTCGCATGGTTGCCGTGGTTTGCACGTCAGTGCTTGCCTATACTTACTTTGCCCTCTGCTACAGGACGGCGCGCTGGAGGCGCACCCCGCCATGGGGTCAGCCGACATCATCCTGGACCTGGTGCGACTAAACCCCTGTACAATGGCAAAACTCGCCAGAAGACTCGACTTGGTGTGATTATGTGAATTTTCAGTTTCGAGGAGAAACATCGTGAAAATTGCTAGGAGTATTGTTGTTCGAATAGCTATTGGTACAGTTTTAATAACCCCTTGACACTTGGCGACACCCTATCCTAGGTTACAATCTGGGCTGGACAGCAGGGTCTGCGTCCATCGGCACAGCGCTCCTGAGCAGTGTTGCCCATGATTGGCGGGTCAGTTGCAGAGATGCACACGCGATCCACGATGCAGCAGGTTGCCTCAAGACAGGGTCCAAACGCCGCGTGCTCCCACCTCATGTGTAGCATTTGCAATGCCGTGTGCGACTCCTGCAGGAGCTCCTTGTTAACCCTTGCTCCCATGCTCTTTGTCCAGGTTAGCACGGGGGTGACGCTGCGGGAGAACAACCTGAAGGAGATAGAGGGCGGGCACATCCTGGACAGCCAGGGCATCCTCGTCGGCAGCCGCCGCGCGCTGCGGGAACGGCCCGGCCTCCTGGAGGTGTGTGGGTTGGCAGGCTGTCATACCGCGAACTCCTTTGGCTGTTCGACAGCAGCTGCTCACTGGCACCAGACGCCATATCGCCCGACACTGTGCCAAAACCGAGGCTGCACAGCCTGGCGGTTTTGCGCTGCAGATTGTGCAGGCTGCGCATTACCCCAATCCATATGTCGACTGTACCCCAATCCATATGTCGACTGTGGCGACGGTGGCGACAGTCATATTCAGTGGCAATGTGTTGCACAGCATGGAACGGCAGCAACTGGGCTGGCTCTGCTAGAGCCGCACACAACATGCCAGTTCTCGTGGCTCAGATGTCAACGGAAGTCGTCATCTGTCGTTCTGTTGTCATGTAGCGGATATTGTATTGGAGGCGGAGCCCTTGCAGATGGCAAAGTCTCTGTCAACTTGTAGCATCATGGAACTATCTCCATCGGACATCCCTCCCAATTTGATCATGTAAATCAAATGTTGGGCTATCATAGCCTGTATAGCTAAGTTTTGATCTGATGACAATTTTACGAGTCCGTTCAGCCACAACACTGAATATGCTGGCTCAGATGTAAACTCAAGCGCCCCGCGCAGGTGGTGCGGGAGCTGATCGAGCGGTTCGAGGCGCACCTGACGGCGGGCAACTTCTACTCGGTCATCGCCAACATGCGGGGCGGCAGCGCGCAGGAGGTCGCCGCCGCCATCATCGGCCACCAGGGCCTGGGCGGCCTGCAGGTAAACCCTGACCCTGACCCTGACCCTGACCCTGACCCTGACCCTGACCCTGACCCTGACCCTGACCCTGACCCTGACCCTAGCCCTAGCCCTAGACCTTACCCTTGCCCTAACCCTGACCATCCCTGACTCTAACCCTAGCTTAACCCTATTCCTAACCCAGCCCTAACCTTAACCCTAAGTCTTGGTCGTAAAGCATTGGCGCCATCTTTCCCCACACTGGGCTGCTGGTTTCCCAGGACTCGACAGTCGGCACACTGCATGCCGAGGTGGCGAGTGGCGGCTGTGGGCTGTGCAGGGATTCCGAGCAGCTGAGATGGTCAGCAGCTGTTGCTCCTGCAGCTCCAGGGGGCTACTAGGGTTCGCCTTGTTGGTTGCTGTGGTTTCTAGACCTCGGGTTCGTACCTATCCGACAATGGCACGAACTGGAACCGCACTCTCCGATCCAGTGGTGAGCTGCTCTGCATCGCCAACGCTGCCGCTGATCGTGACCCTGATATCAACCCTAGCCTGAGCCCTAGACCTAACCCTGACTCTGAACCTGCACGTGCAGGGTCCGACCATCAGCCCGGTGTTCACGCCGACCAACGGCGGCGGTGCGGCGGCAGAGCACGGCTTCTATGCCGTGACCATCTGCGTGCCCAAGAAGAAGCTTTACGCCTCCGTCAAGGCGCTGCGGAAGGTGAGGCCTAGCGGCATTACTATGAGCTTGCCTTCCCTGCACTGCAAGCCGAATGCAAAACAACCGACTGACCACGGATTGTTTGCACTGAACCCTCGCAGAACCCAGTGTGAGCTGCTTCGCAGAACAATTGCTGCCATTCCTTCTTGAAGCCACCGGGGCATGAGGCAACATCAACCGCGAAGCGACGGATTGCGGCCCTGTGGGAGGCACCCTCTGCAGGGTTGCACGTGCCATATTTCAGTATGCATTGTTCAAACCTCTGTGTGTTCTGTGCAGCTGGGCGGCAGCGGCGTGATGGTGCAGCCGATGACGTATATCTTCGACGAGGAGCCGGCTCGGTGGCGGACCATCGTCGAGGAAGTGGGCCTGCCGCAGAGCGTGACCGCCAGCGTAGGCTAGGCCAGACAGACGCATGTCTTGCTCAGGACTCTGGGCCACTCCTCGTGCGGGATGCTGCAAGGGCGCATGCAAGCGGGTCACTTCAGGCGCTGGCGCATGCATTGTGTCACTATTGCTGCCCGCTGGACGCAGCCGGAAGCACGCAGCGCTGCGATAGAGGTACCCACCCACAGGCCGCCGCGCATGGCCTGCTACCATTGCATGCCGTCGAAGCGCCTTATTAGCCTGTCGAGGCATTCGGCTGAACGCATGCCATCTAGCGGCCCTGCGGCGCCTCGCGCGTCTCGCGGTAGCCTCGCCCGCCTGGCAGGGTTTGGCAACCTGATCTGGCGGGAAGCGGGCGACCCCCCGGGGGGTGCTGTGCGCATGCACGGCAACATTGCTTCGACGGGCAACACAGACATAGGCACCATCGCGAACCCTTTGCGGCACTCACGCAGTTCAAAACTGGCAACGCCAGCACATCCTCGCCGAGAGCCAGAAGCGCAGCAGATGTGACTCACACATGCTCACAGGCGTGGGCGCAGCTGTCAGCCTGAGCGATCAGAGCAGCCCGTCGCGAAATGGAGGGGCCGTGCGAGCAGATCGGTTTCAGCGTGCTGGCGGCCAGCAGCGAGGAGCCCGGCTGCCCGGCGTCGGAGCTGGAGGCGCCCAGCGGCCCGTCCAGCCAGGGCTGGCAGAGCGCCAGGTGTGTGCGCTCTTCAGGTCGCCAACGCCAGCCAGGAGCAAACAGCAGCTTCTGTGTGAAGCTGCAGTGCTGACGAATCGCTGAACTAAACTTACACACGCCACTGTGCCTGCTATGTATGCATAGCAGGCTAGATTGTCTGTTCGCAGAAGCAGCGCTGCGTGCACGCTGCACTTTGAGACGCCCCGGTTGCAGGCGACAATGTCGATATGCAGCGTCGCGCACAGCGGCGTCGCGTGCATGCTTACCAGAAGTGCAGCCCTGACCGGGGGTGTTCGCCCTCATGTGCCTTGAGACGTGTGCACGGACGGAATGCAGCACCTGGCCTGCAGGTTCTGCGTGTAGTGGCACTGCACACGCTGCGCCATTGCTGTCGACCAAGAGTGCAGCGTCGAGACGAGTTAGTCGCCTTCACATGCTCAGATCTGCGTGGAAACCGCGCAGCACGTGAACAGAAAATTTCGTTTCGTTTTAAACACTTTCCAGTTGAAACTGTGATAAATAGCCTGCAGGTTTTGCGCGTACCCGCAAGAGGTGCTCCTGGCGCTGCACGCGCCGGCACACGTGGCCCAGCTGCAGCTGCTGGCGCACGAGGCAAAGATCGCGTCGCGCGTCGAGCTGCACGCCGGCCTGCTGCCGCCCGGTACCTCTGACGTGAGCAGGTGTGAGAGCGGCTGGCCCTTGCACGCAGTGCATAAGCATGAGGGTGACACAACCAGGGATCTGGGTTAGGAATCACAGTGTGGCATCCTGCTGATGCAAAACCCCTGCCGCGCACCTCAATGCATCCGACACCCCAGAAATAGCCCGTTCTGGTTTTAGGCGTGCAAAGCGAGCCGATCGATGTCTGCGTGAACGCATCCTCAGGATTCGCAGACACAATGGGTGTGATGGACGGTGCACCCGAGTGATCTGCTGCTGCCCGCAGCTGCATCTGGCGGCGGCTCGGCCACACCTCGCTGGACAGCAACGAGCGCAGCGGGCACGGCGCGCGGGAGCTCAAGTCGGTGCGGCTCGACGCGGCGGCGGGGCTGCTGCGCCTGCAGATGCAGCGGTGCCACATCAACGCCCTGAACCCGGGCAATCAGGTGCGGTCGACAGCACGCACGCATCGTATGGCGCGCCCAGTGTCCAGTGTGCAGCTTCAGTTGCGACGACCTGCGTATCGATGCGCTTGCAAGCTGGCGGTCCAGGCATTCATCAAGCAACAGTCTGAAATCGCCTAGCCTTTTGATTTCATGAGTGGCGGGTATGCTTGCAGACAGCAGGAGGGCCGTGCCATAAGATGCTGCCGCTTTTCGTGCTATGCTCCGAGATGCCAGACCTGGAAGTGCAGGTGGGCCTGGTGGCAGTCCGCTTGCTGGGCTGCCCCCTGGACGCCGCTGAGCACGCCGCAGCCCTCGAAGCCGCAGCGGCTCAGATGCCCAACGAGCGGCCTGCGGTGCCTGCCACAGCAGCAGCGACCAACGGGCGCGTGCTGCTGCCCGCGCCGAGCTTCAGCCCGGCGCCGACTGCCATGGGAGCGTCGAACGGCATGCCGTCCGGTAGGCGGCTTGCAGGGCATCTCTTCGTGCATCACACTCTCTGAGCACAGTCTTGAGTCCCGCCGGTGGTGTGCCGTTGCGACCTTTGCTGTCAGACAGCCACGTGGCTTGTGAGCTGAGCCGTTCAGCCTGCCTGGCACGCGCCTCGTGCCTGCCTTTGGTCGCGATGTGCCGTGATCCAAAAGCTGCATCTGCTACAGTATAGCTGGAAGGTCGAGGACCACACCGAGCAGCCTGTTGCCGCCAGGGCGGACCCAATGCGCACGCTGGGCACAGCGGCATCACTTCACATACTTGCACGTTCATACTGGGGTCGGTCAGCGATTGCAAGCCATCGGCCCAACCCTGCCTCCGAGACAGTGATCCCTAGCCCCAACCCAAACTAACCTCAACCGTAACCCTCATTTGAACCTGCACAGCGGCGGCAACTGCAGCGCTGGCATCGCTGGGCGTTGACGCGGACCTTGACCCCGCCACAGCCGCGACGCTCGGCGACATGCAGCTGCGTAAGCAGGTGTTTGGCTGCCTCATGCCCTGTGCCACCGGCTGTCAACACAGTCTGGGGCTCTGAGAGCCCAACAGTCGACTGGAGAGCGGACGCGACTTCCTTCAAACCATCACCGTTACGGCTCCCACATGTGGCGGCATGACCATGGATGCTCATGCGGACGCAGGCTGCAATAGCCTCGGAGGATTACGACGAGGCGAAAAAGCTGAAGGCTGGCATTCAGAGGTGCTCCTGTGCCCTTAAAACCTAAAATGGGACGTGCTCTGCTTAACTGAGCATGATCTCAATGCAGCTCATCTGGACAACCTGGGGCCGGTTTGCTGGGCCTGCATCGCTGTTGCCGGCTGCGCTAGCGAGAGGTCGGGTCACAGCGCTGGAGTCTGAGTGAGGAGGAGCAAGTGATGATCGAGCGGCAGGTTTCAAGCGCGCCGCGTGACAGCGCAGGCTCGCGTCGGTGGCGGCGCGCCTGGCGGAGCTGGAGGGCCGCAAGGTGAGGAAGCTTGATTGTTATTGGTCGAGCAGAGTGTAGTTGCTTCGCTCAAATAGCATTAGCTTGTCCTTCACTGATTTACGTTTTCCATGTACGAAAACCTGTAGCTTAATTGCGAAATCCAAGCCTCATGTCTCAGCTTGAGAGCTTCTGACCAGACGTTACCAGACACTACAAGAATGAGCGGACATTCAATATCAGATTACCTTGTCAATGGAATGTGTTGAATTGCAAGGCGGCGGCGGTGGCGGGGGAGGACTATGACGCCGCCAAGGGCGTCAAGGCGGAGATCGACCGCGTGCGCGCTTCAGCCGGAGCGCCGGCCACCGGCCAGTCGAGTCTGTCTCCAGGGCTGCGGAGGTGCGCAGACGCAAGAGCATATAAATATCGCTGTGAGGTTGGTTATGTCAAACAGGAAGAATTACCGGGTGGTATGTTGCCACATATTTGGGGAATTGGTTGTTGCTGGCTCGTAAAAAGCTTTGGGATCTTAGGCAACACTGATGTCAATGACGTTTAGCCTCGGATCATGCCCTGACGGCGCTGCCTATCTGGATGCTCTATGCAAGTCGACATGCAGGTCTGCCGCTGTCCCAGACCTGGTGAACATCCACCTCTGCATTGCGCTCTTCTGCTGGTACCAAAGTAGTCGGTGTAGTATGACAAAATGTCATCTGTGGCCACGCAGCCGGTGTGCCCGCACCCTGCAGGCCACCGAGCGAGCAGCGGAGGAGCAGCGGCGACGGCGGCGGCCGGCGGCAGAGCAGCGGCGACGGCGCGGCGCGGCAGGCGCTGTCCCCGATCGCCAACCGCAACACGGTCGCCTCGTCGCCCACCCACACGCCGCCCATGTCGCCAGGCATGCTGCACCCCAAAAGAAACCTAAGCTCGACCCTTGACCCTAACGTCAACCATGACCCTGCCCCTAACCTCAACCCTGTCGTATCGTAACGCAGAACGTCTACAGAGCACCTCCTGACCAGATACACATGGCATTGTCTGCGCCAGCATGACCAAACAGTGGGTTTCGTCAACTTGCCATCTGCCAGACAAAACTTGCACACTTTGGAACTGGCGTACCCTGCAACATCGTCGCAGCCACACGGGAGGGCAGAAGCACATGAGTGCATTACATGGACGGCATTGCCAGCACGTTGGAATTGTATTATGCCGGGCGGGCTGCATCAGTGCGAATGTTGTCGGTGGCTGCATGTTGTGAACTCACTGCGGCAGGCAGAGGCGCCTCGTACCAGTGTACAAAAGGGCAGGAGACTGGAAGAACAAAATCTGTGTGATGCCAACATAGTGTATCATGGGGTTCAAATCCCTTTTCCTCTAGTTCCTCTTACACAATGCTCCTGGAAATTCCATTCATGTTTAGACAATAGCCAAAGATAGTCAAACTCAAACAACGGACTGTCATGATACATCCAATTTCCATCAAGTGTTCTATAGGGGTGACACCGACGCATGCCGGCCCTGGCTGACAGGAGGAGGCAACTGCGGCGGCGACGAGCCGGGCAGCAACACGCCGAGCCAGGTGTACGATGACCGCCCGGCGCAAGGTCGCGGGGCGTACAACTTTGATGACATGGCGCTCGCGGCGCTCGGCGCGGAGTCCCTGCCCCCGGGGGCGTCGCCGCCGCGCAACAAGCCGCCGCGCGAGCGCAAGTGCGGCTCTTTCTGTTTTCTGGCGAGATCACCCATCGTCAGGAGGTCACATGGCACCTTGCGCTTCCATCTTTTTGGAGGGTTGATCTCAGCAGAGCGTGGCCTTGATCGGTGCTGGCATTTGCACCCCGGCTATGTGGCTCATGGCTTTGACCCGGAGCCCGTGAAGAGTCATGCCAGGCTTTTGGAACAAGCGAACAACGTGTGCCGTGGTCACGCAGGCCCGTGGCCGCACGAAAGCCGCGGGTCAATCCGCCGGGCAGCGGGGCGGAGGCGGAGCAGTCAGCAGCGGGTCCGCGGAGCGAACCGGCTGCGAAGAGCAGACAGCAGCCTCCAGTGCGTGTCCATTTGCTGTATGAGCAGGGTCCACCAGCAAGCGCTGGGCCTGATGTCAGGCATACGGCATGCTGGATTGCCGGGTTGGCGAGGTTGGCAGGGTTTCCATGCAGGGCTGCGGAGGGACACACGGAGCTTGTTTACCAAACACCAAGGGCTGTACGCCGCCAACGCTGCTGTCAGGCTTCTATACTTACGAGGGCCATAGAGCCAGTGTGCTGCTTTGCTTTCAGCCTTCTGGCTGGCCGCCAATGGTGCGATGCTATCCCGATGGTGTGCCCAATCCACATGCGCAGTCTGGAAAAGCGGCCCCGTCTGCGGCCGCCAAGACCGGTGGTGGAGTGGCGGGCAGGCCAGCAGGGTGGCCCGCAGAGCTCCAGGAGCCGGACGAGCTGTCCAGCAAGGCGGCGCCGCTGGGCGAGCCGCTCCTGCGCTTCCTCGGCGAGTTTGTAACCAGGTACCCCTGCAACTATGCGAGTTTCAGTGCCGATGCTCGAGATCAACGCTTCCAGTCCGCACCTTGCAACGCATGTCGACGAGACTGCCCGAGTGCTGCTCGCTGCACGCTTGGTTTGCCATCTTACCAGACTCGGTGGCCACTACGGAATTCACCTACTCATTGCACAGTTTCAGTCGTCCGACAGTGCCTAGCTCACCCGCTGCACTGAGTGTGCAGGGCGCTGTTCGCATCGGCATGGCAGCAGCGCGACGCTGCACTCCGCAACGTCGCAACTGCCGCGCAGGCCGGCCACGGCGGCTTCGGGGCGGCTGATGCGGCGTCCCGGGGGGCGGCGGCGGAGCTGTGGCGCTCGTTGGTGCCGGCGCTCAGCCGCAGCGTCGCGGACAAGGTCGCCGTCGTGGCCACATCTGCCCTGCAGGTACGATACTCAACAACAAAAGTGTTAGAATTAGACTGCGGTTCTATAGGAATTAGCTTTTTACACAAACAAAACAAATACATACAAAGTGTTTTCCAGAACTTTGAGACACTTTCTTTTGGCAGCGGAGCATCTCTCACACAGAAAAAGCACATGAGACGGCGCTGAGCTGCATGCGAGCTAAGCAGGCATTGCACGCGCACGGTTGCCCCATCACAGCACTCACAGGAGTGTCCGGCATAGACAACGAACCCATGGAACGCCAGACGTTTCGCAGCAAGCATCAGGCATCGAGTCTTGAAGCCTTGTGCATGGGCAGGCTCTGCGGGCGCTGGTGGATGGGAGGGGCTCCGACATTGGCGACCGTGATCTGGCACGAGGCGTCGTAGAGCTCCTGCCAGGTACCGAACCTGTTTGAGAAGTTATGGAGCATGTTGTGTGTTTCAACGACAGCCTGCACATCACGACAGACATCGGCCAACGGCTGCAGCCCTGTGTGCACTGATGCTGCAGCTTGATGCGAACACGTTGGACAACTGACACTGGCAGGCCTGATGGCAACACACTCGGCACATGCAGGCATACTGGAGCGCGTCGGCGACACCAACACGCGCATCAAGGACGCCGCGACCGAGTCGGTGCTCCACCTCGCCTCGGTGCCGGCGGTCGGCCTGGCGCAGGCTACCGGCCTCCTCGTCAAGTGCGCGTCGTGCCTGTGTTGTTGGTCGGCGCGAGCTGCAGATGCGCGATAGACTCAGTTCATGAGATGACAGATCTGGGCTTCAGCAAAGCAGACGATGGATTACTGCTTCGTGGAAACATGTAGACTTCGTCTGCATTCGTCTGCATTCAAAATAGAATGATAGTCGTCAGATTTATAGGCAGCCGCCTGAACGCCACAAAATTAAAACAGATAAATACATAATTTGCTGACTTCCGTTTTTTCATGCTGGAGATTGTGCGCGCGCAACATGGTATTTGCGAGCGTGGTGAAAACCTGCATGAACGCTCCGTGTGTCGGGGTTGTGGCTCAGCAGCAGTTTTGGTGGCATCGACATGCCGTGGGTTTCTGCAGGCCACTGAAGGCGACAGCGGGGTGGAAGCCGCTGCTGCAGCGCCTGCAGCTGTTGGGGGCCTTGCTGCCGACGGTGGGCATAGCGCGGTCGCACAGCCAACAACCCGGCTTCTCGCTAGAAGGCCTCGTCCGCATCGTGACGGTGGCATTGGGCAACAGCAATGCTGAGGTGTGTTATTGTGGCAAATTCGTGCCGAGTCCATACACTTATATAGTCGGAAGCACAGCACCTGAAACATCGTTCGCTTTGTATACGCCGGATTCAGCATGCAGTATCGTTGGTCTCAGTAGCATTCCCAACAAAGCACAGGTGAGCATCCCGAAAGCATACTGTGGCGGTCTGCAGCAACAGGCCACTTGCTGGCAGATGTAGCCCTGACCCTGACCCTGACCCGGACCCTGACCCTGACCCTGACCCTGACCCTGACACGAAAACCTAAATCTGAACCCTAAACCCCGAGACCCACCAATAAAAGATCACCTGCAGGTCAGGGCGGAGGCGCAGCGCGTGGCGGTGCTCGCAGCGACGCTGGTGGGTCCAGCGCCCGTGCTGGCGCTGTTGCCGCGAACTCTAAACCCCAAGCTGCTGCAGCAGCTCACGGAGGACATCAGTGCGTGACGGTTCACACTTGTTATTGACTCCGCTGACACCATTGCGAGCACGCCTTTAGCGCAACGTATATCGTTGCTGTTCCAACCAGTGGACTGAACATCGGTCATATCACCATGCCATCTGTGCGCAGTGCCTACTTGTTAATGTGAAGCCGACCTTTACTGAAGTATGTCCGCACAGCGTGAGTCGAGCTGTATGCTGTCTTGTTGCAGGCAAAGCCTCTGTGCAGCCGCCACCAGCGAAGCCTCAGCCAAAGCCTGCTCCTGCTGCTGCACCAGCAGCGAATGCGTCTTCCAACAGCGCTCCTGCAGCAGATGTGCCGGCGGCCAAGCCACGCAGGTCCAGCTTCGCCGCAGCTGCGCCGGACAGGCCAGGTCCGGCCGACAAGAGCCGCACAAAGGATGCTCAGGTCCCAAAGCCCCCCGCAACCAGCGGCCATGCAGCTGCAGCAGCGCAGGGCACGCAGCCTGCGCCGGCAAAGAGCGGGTACGCGGCAGCCGCACGGGCAGCGAATGCGCCGGCTACGGGCGGAGCAGGCAGCCCAGCATCGTTCAGCGCGCATGAGGCGCAGGCAACCCCCCCACCGGCTGCGGCGATGTTGCCGGTGCTGCGAAGCCTGCCTAAGGGCGAGGCCGGGAGCTCGGTCAGCGTATCAGGTGATCCCGTCCAGCTTCCTTTGGTGCTAGGCTGGGCTTTCGCTTTGCCATTGGGCCAGTGCCACAGTGAGCCGCAGATGTCAACATGTGCGGGCTTGCTCTGCACCATCGAAGCAGCATCATGTGTACTATACTGCCTACCGCGGGTGTGGAAACTCTCTTGGGCCTCGCTGCGGCCTTAAATTGATCCACTGCACGCCATTCGCTCAAATCTGGCATGGACATGATAGCGTTGAGATGGTGTTTTGTTGCACAAAGTGAGGTTTTGAGCAGTGGCATCTATGCCCCATCGCAGAGCCCGGATCGCCCGGATCTGTCATGGAGGACCCGGCTCCGTTGGAAGCAGAGCTGCAAAGAAGGGAAGCGGCTCTGGGGCCCGGTCACCCGGCGGTCGCTGAGGCGGCCAGCACCCTCGCCATCCTGTACAACCAGGCAAGCGAAATTAAATTTTTAGACATTAGCTAAGTAAAACAAATAAATTTCAACAAAAATTTTAATTCTGAATATTTTAATTCTGAATAAAGTATTTATTTACTAATTTAGTAATGTAATCTAAGCAAAACCACCGCACCGGACATCTGATGTGGCATGGACAAAGACTTTGCATCATGTGAGGATGCAATTGGCTTCGATGCTGCTTGTCAGAACACTCCGCTCGTCTTCCATGGGATTCGCGGTTGGCTGTGCCAGGTTTCACCGGTGGATGCAGACCATGGCACACTTGGTTGTGCTGTGGTATCTGTGAATCAGAGAGCATTGGCTGGAGTGCCAGATCTAAATTTGATGGCGTTTCAAGACCAGTCACGAGCACCTTTGCGTATGCGAAGTATAATACAGCTTGCATGAGCAAACACGATTACCGACCTGAGGCCAACATAGTCTAGTACTGCCTATCAAAGGCCTGAAAGGTGCTGCAGGCGGGCGACTTCACGGCGGCGCAGCCGCTGTACGAGCGGGCGCTGGGCATCTGGGAGACAGCGCTGGGGCCGGACCACCCGGACGTGGCGCACACGCTCACCGACCTCGCCGTCCTGCACCTCGAGCAGGCGCGAGCGCAACCCTAACCGTAACCCTAGCCCTAGGCCTTAACCGTAATCATCGATGTCCCGAGTTTCTCATGAAGTATGGTGCAGCAGGAGTCGTTCAATACTTGCGGGAAGTGGGACATCGCAGCTCCCGCATGCCGGCAATCACGCTTGGTGCAGTGACTCATCGGCAGTTTGCCTCATATTGGGTGCAGCATGAATGTGTCGCCGGTGTCATAATCCTGCGGCACGCTGCCCTATACCAGCGAGCTTGACGCAGCTCATGCAAGAAGACTTGCTGTGATGAGATGAATGTGCGGCGCACTGCCTGTGCAGGGTCGCGACGACGTGGGTCGGCCTCTGCTGCAGCGGGCTCTAGCGCTCCAGGAGAAGCTGCTGGGGCCGCAGCACCCGGACGTTGTCGCCATTCGAGACGTGCTAGCTAGCGAGGACGACTGAGGCAGCATTGGCGGATGATGCGTGTGACTCAGCTTGCAGGGCGGTGACGGTCGTGTTTGTCACATCAGATGTACAGGACCTGTGCATACTTGTCACTTTTGCCTTCACGTCTCTGCGAACCTGTGTCTGTGCAGGCTAAAAATGTACTCATGCATGCAACTACAGCGTCCACCGCCAGTGCATGACCCACGCCTCAGCTCACAGCAACGCCCTCAAGGCCTCTCTCAATCTCGTCCAGCTCGTCATCGTCCAGGTCATCGTCGTCGAACAGCTCCTCCTCTTCTTTAGAGAGCTCGATACTGGCGACTGGAGCTGCTGCGCAGCAACAATAGCGGAGTAAGCAAAGGGGCCATGAGGACGCAGGCTGATGCCCTGATATGCTTCCCACCGCAACAGCAGGTATCCAAGGCAAAGCCTGACTACGAGCGCATCAATCGACTGGCAACAACGGGCATCCACGTACCAGAACTGGCACAGCACCACTCAATGCTTATCCCGTGCCAAGCTGCGACATTACGCTTGAGAGCGAAGCTGGACTGGTTCACCTTTTGACTTCGGTGAAAG
>JAABUX010006531.1_pt1 | contig 13901 bp, 14 predicted proteins | sample 5561851 | NCBI WGS metagenome assembly JAABUX01 (sample SAMN10711883, study PRJNA513361) | rock metagenome | isolation source: Antarctica rocks | place: Antarctica: Victoria Land, Richard Nunatak red sandstone | collected 2016-01-03 | reverse complement strand
CCGGAGCGCCCTGGCCGATGCGCTGCGACGCCTGGGTGCGGCCGGCATCCCGCTCGACGGCGCGTCGGACCACGGGGTCAGCGAGGCGTTGTACCTGCAGGACCCGGACGCCAACGGGGTCGAATTGTACTGGGACCGGCCGCAGGCGGAGTGGCCGCACGACCGCGAGGGAACCCTCGCGATGCACACGCGGCGGCTCGACCTGAACGACCTGCTGAAGGCCGCCTAACGCCCGGTGAACACCGGCGAACGCCGCGCCGCGAACGCCGCCAAGCCCTCGCGGAAGTCCTCGCTGGCGAGGGCCTGGGCGCGCACCGGATCGGCGTCTGGCGTCGGCAGCGCGTGCAGCAGCGCCCTCAACTGCCGCTTCGCCGCCGTCACCGACAGCGGCGCGTTGGCGGCGATCTGGCGCGCCATGGCGTAGGTGAAACCTTCCAGCTCGGATTCCGGCACGAGGTGGTTCAGCAAGCCCAGCGCGTGGCCACGCTCCGCGGACACGGGTGCCGCGGTGGCGAACATCTCCATCGCGACGTTCATCCCCGCCCGGAGTGCGGCGCGGCGCAGCCCGTCGAGGTCGTATGGCAACCCGAGCCGCGCCGGGGTGAAGGCGAGGCTCGCGGTCGGGTCGCCGACCGCGATGTCGCAGCGCAGCGCCAGGTCGCAGCCGCCGCCCCAGGCGGAGCCGTGCAGCATCGCGATGACCGGCGCCGGGCAGTCGTGCACGCAGCCGAACGCGCGGGTCAGCAGCGTGCCCGGCGCCAGCGGGTCGAAGCCGGGCGCCAGCTCCTTGATGTCGAAGCCCGCGCACCAGACGCGGTCGTCCGGTCCGGCGCGCAGGACGACGGCGCGGATATCCGGCCCGAGCGCCTCGAAGGCGGCGATGAACCGCTCCAGCAGCGGCGTGCTGAGCGCGTTGCGGCGCGCCGGGTCGTTGAGGCGGATGGTGGCGACGCCGCCCTCGGCGCTGGCCTCGATCACGCCGAGCGGTCCCGGATGGCGGTGATGATCGCCGAGAAGTCCAAGGCCGCGCCGGTTTCGGCGAACGCGGCATACTGCGAGGCGGCGTGCCGGCCGAGCGCGGTGTCGGCCCCGCTCGCCGCCGCCGCCGCCTCCGCGAGCTTGAGGTCCTTCAGCATCAGCGCCGCCGCGAAGCCGGGGGCGTAGTCCCGGTTGGCCGGGCTGGCGGGGACGGGGCCGGGCACCGGGCAGTAGCTGGTGAGCGCCCAGCACTGGCCGGACGAGGTGGACGCCACGTCGAACAGCGCCTTGTGCGACAGGCCCAATTTCTCCGCCAGCACGAACCCTTCCGCGACCGCGATCATGGACACGCCGAGGATCATGTTGTTGCAGATCTTTGCCGCCTGTCCCGACCCGGCCTCGCCGCAGTACACCACCCGGCGTCCCATCTGCGTCAGCAGCGGTTCCGCCTGGGCGAAGGCCTTCGCGTCGCCCCCCGCCATGAACGTGAGCGTCGCCGCCTGCGCGCCCCCCGTGCCGCCCGACACCGGCGCGTCGACGCTGGCCATGCCCGCCTGCGCCGCCAAGCCGTGCGCTGCCCGGGCGTCCGCCACGTCGATGGTGGAGCAGTCGATGAACAGCGTGCCGGGAGACGCCGCCGCCAGTAGCGCCGGGTAGGCGTCCAGCACGTGCCGCCCGGCCGGCAGCATCGTGACCACGATCTCGGCCCCGTCGGCGGGCGCGTCGCTGATCGAGACGCCGGCCGCGCGCGCCGCCTCCAGCGCCGGGGCGGACAGGTCGGCGCCGCGGACGTCGTGCCCGGCCCGCACCAGGTTGGCCGCCATCGGGCCGCCCATGTTGCCCAATCCGACGAAACCGATCCTTGCCATCCGCCATTCCCCCGTTTGCGCCCCAGACTCGCGGCGGCGCGGGGCAGCGTCAAGGCTAACGGGTCAGGTAGTCCAGCAGGGTCATGCCGAACAGGATTGACAACCACACGAAGCCGATGGCGGAGAATAGCTGCACCAGCGGCGGCTCGTCCTTGATCTCCATCGAGACCCACAGCACGGTCGCGACCATCGCCGCCATGACGATCAGCTCGATGATCCAAACGCCGTGGAACGGGACCAGCGCCGCCAGGGTCACGTTCACCGCGAGGCCAAACAGCAGCGCCGCCGTGGTGATGACGGGGACGCGCATGCGCTGACGGAATTCGGGGTTCATCGGTTCACCAGGTACAGCGTCGGGTAGGCGATGAGCCAGATGAGGTCGATGAAATGCCAATACAGCCCGGTCGCCTCGATGCGGTTCTGGTGCTTCGTCAGGTACCCGGCCCGGTGCACCAGCCACGCCATCGTCGTCACCGTCGCGATGCCGATGGTCAGATGCGCCGCGTGCAGCAGTGTCGCCACGTAGTAGAGGCTGACGAACAGCTGCGACGCGTTGTCGCCGGCGAGCGCGTAGGGCCGGTCCAGGAACGGCATCATGTGCTCGCTGTAGTCGTCGTAGTACTCGTAGCTTTTCAGCAGCATGAACGCCGTGCCCAGCCCCGCGGTCGCCAGTAGCGCCAACGCGGTGTCGCGGCTGCGGCCCATCTTCGACAGCTCGATCCCGGCCGTCATCGTGAGGCTGGACGTGATCAGCAGCACGGTATTGGCCGCGCCGATCCACATCTTGAGGTGCTGCGACGCCGCCTGCACCGACTCAGGATGCATGATCCGCAGCACCGCCGCCGTCAGGAACAACCCGGCGAACAGCAGCAATTCGGTCATCAGCCAGGTCCACATGCCCAGCGTGCCGGTCCGGCGCTGCTGCTCGACGGTGGTGAAATGCTCCTCGAGCTCGACGCCGGGCGTCTCCGCCACCGCCTGCGACACGATCAGGTCCGTTCGCTGGACTGGAGCGGGTAGTCGTAGGGCTCGAAGTCCACCACGGGCGGGGTGTAGAAATTATGCACCGGGGGCGGCGAGCTCGTGGTCCACTCCAAGCCCTTCGCATCCCAGGGATTGTCGGGAGCGCGGCGGCCGAACCATAGCGACCACACCAGGTAGGTCATCGGGAACAGGTAGCCAGCCGCCAGGATCACCGAGCCGGCCGACGACAGCACGTTCAGCAACTGGAACTCCGGCGGGTATACGTGGTAGCGCCGCGGCATGCCGAGGTAGCCGACGATGAATTGCGGGAAGAACGTCAGGTTGAACCCCAGGAACATCAGCAGCGCCGCGATCCGGCCCCACACCTCGGGGTACATCCGGCCGGTGAATTTCGGCCACCAGAAGTGCAGTCCGGCCAGGAAGGCCAGCATCGTCGCGCCGACCATGATGTAGTGGAAGTGTGCGACCACGAAGTAGGTGTCGTGCACGTGCTCGTCGATCGCCAGCGACGCCAGGAACAGCCCGGTCAGGCCACCGATGACGAACAGGCCGATATAGCCCATCGCGAACAGCATCGGCGTGTCGAGCCGGATGTCGCCCTTATGGATCGTCGCGGTCCAGTTGTACACCTTCACCGCCGACGGCACCGCGACGGCGAAGCTCAGCAGCGAGAATGCCGTCGCCGCGTACTGGCTCTCGCCGTTGACGAACATGTGGTGGCCCCACACGAAGAAGCTGATGGAGGCGATGCCGAGGCTGGCCAGGGCGACGAACTTGTAGCCGAACAGCTTCTTCTGGGCGAAGGCGGGCACCACCTCGCTCATGACCCCCATGCCGGGCAGCACCATGATGTAGACGGCGGGGTGCGAGTAGAACCAGAACAGGTGCTCGAACAGCACCGGGTCGCCGCCGAGCGTGGGGTCGAACACGCCGATGTGGAACACCCGCTCCATCACCAGCAGGAGCAGCGCCACGGTGATGACGGGGGTGCCGAGCAGGAAAATCAGCGAGGTCGCGTAGTGGGACCACACGAAAATCGGCATGCGGAACCAGGTCATGCCCGGCGCGCGCATGGTGTGGATGGTCACGACGAAGTTGAGCCCGGTGAGGATCGAGCTGAACCCGGTGATGATGACGCCGATCAGCGCCGGGGTGACGTAGGTGTTGGAGTAGGTCGTGCTGTACGGTGCGTAGAACGTCCAGCCGGTGTCGACGCCGCCCGCAACCAACGTCAGCAGGGTGAACAGCGCGCCGCCGACGAACAGGTACCAGCTCAGCCGGTTCAGCCGGGGGAAGGCGAGGTCCTTGGCCCCGATCATGATCGGGATCAGGAAGTTGCCGAAGGTGGCCGGGATGGACGGGATCAGGAAGAACCACACCATGATCACGCCGTGCAGGGTGAACAGCTTGTTGTAGGTGTCGTTGGTGAAGATGGAGCCGTCCGGCGTGACGAGCGACAGCCGGATCAGTCCGGCCGCGATCGCGCCGCCGATGAAGAATATCGTGATGCTGGCCAGGTACAGCAGGCCGATCCGCTTGTGGTCGACCGTGAAGAACCACGACCGCAACGTATGCGTCGCGTGCAGGTAGTCGGCCGGGCGCGCCAAGGTGGCGGGCGGCGTCTGCGGGTCGCGCAGGGCGAGGTCGGACGGGCTCACGGCGTGGCCTCCTTTCCGGTGCTTTTGATGTAGGCCACGATCCGGACCAAGTCGTCCTCGGGCATCACGCCCTTGAAGCTCGGCATGACCTGGCGGTAGCCCTTCAGCAGGTTCTTGTCCGGGGTCAGGATCTTGTCGCGCAGGAACCCGTCATCGGCCACCATGGTGGCGCCCGACGCCATCGGGATGGGGGTGTCGTACACCCCGGCCAGCGCCGGCGCGCGCTCGGTCGACGCCGGGCCGTGGCAGCCGCCGCAGCCGTACGACGTGAACAGCGTGTGCCCGGCCGACGCCAGCGACTGCGCCGAGCCCGTGCTGGTCAGCCAGTCCTCGTAGTCGGACGGGGTCATGATCGTCAGCGTGCCGCCCATGACCGAGTGGTCGGTGCCGCAATACTCGGCGCAGAGCAGGTGGAACGTGCCGGGCTTGTCGGCATCGAACCACATCTCAGTGTAGCGGCCCGGCAGCGTTTCCATCTGGATGCGCAAGGCCGGCACGTACAGCCCGTGGATCACGTCCTGCGAAATCATCCGGATCAGCACCGGCTCGCCCATGGGAACGTGCAGGTCGTTGATCTCGGCTTGGCCCCCCGGGTGCTGGAACTTCCACATCCACTGCCGGCCGATGGCGCTGATCTGCAGCGCGCCCGGCGGCGGATGGCGGTGCGTGTCGTACAGCCGCGCGGCCCACACGAAGAACACCAAGGTCAGCCCGAACGGGATGATCATCCAGCTCATCTCGATCAGCACGCTGCGGTCCTCGCTGGTGGTTCGGTCCACGACGCGGCCGGCCCGGTAGCGGAGGGCGTAGTAGCTGATCGCGAGAAAGATCGGCACCGTCAGCAGCAGCGTCACGACGGTGAACGACAGGATCAGGTAGTCCACTTCGACCGCGCTTGCGGAGGCGGATTGCGGCCAAAGACGGAGCAGCAGCGGCGGGAGGTTGATCAACTCGAAGGCTCCAGGGAGCGCCCGGCGACGAGCGCCATGGCGCGGTCGATCGGGATGCGGGCCAGTTTGTGGTCCTGGCCGACCCAGCTATACGCTTCGATTTTGCCCTCCTCGGCACCCTGCTCGTCGTGCAATTCCTGATAGGGCGCACGCTGCAAACGGGGGCCGGGCGGCACGATTTCGGCGCTCTGCTCCGGCGTGAGCGCGGGTCGGTCGGCTCGGTCGGCGGTGCGGAAGAAGTGGATCATGAGGAACAGGATGGCGATGGAGACGATGGCCGTGGCGGCGAACCCGGCGAGGATGCGGGCGACCAGCTTCGCGCTGATGTCCTCCGTCTCATAGCCGAGCGACTTGGCTTTCGGGTTGGCCGGAACCGTTGGTTGGCCCCGCCCGGATGCGGACGTGCCGAGCGTCGGACGACGCTTGCCGAACATCGCGACGCCGCCGGCCAGGGCCAGCGCGGTTGCGAGCAGAGGGATCGCCCGCGACGGCTTAAACGACGCCACGGCGTCCCTCCGTCCAACGACCGAACAGCAGGCTTGCACCGATCAGCAGGCCGCCCATGCCGCAGAGCGCGAGCACGTCCGGCGCGGTCACGACCAAACGGGAGCGGAAGGCCGGGGTGATCAGCCAGAACGTCTCGATGAGGTGCGCGAACAGCACTGCGCCGGCGGCGAAGGCGAGCGACACCGTCAGGATTTCGTAGCGCCGGGGCAGCAGGATCAGCAGGGCGGCGGCGCACGCGCCGATCGCGGTCCACTCGGCGGCCAAGCCGAGCCCGGCCCCGCGCCGCTGGTACCAGACGACCTCGTTCGGCAGGTTGGCGGACCAGACGATCAGGAATTGGGTGAACTCCAGGAAAATCCAGGCGCCGAGCAAGCACAGGAACAGGGCCGCCAAGCCGCGCGGTGCGGCCCAGGCGCGGGCGCTCCAGGCAGCGAGCAGGACGGCGACCGACACCCCCGCGCCACACTGCGAGATCATCACCAGCAGGCCGAACGAGGACGATCCGAGGCCTGGGTCCAGCGACAGCGCCCAATCGTTGGCCGCAACCGTGCCGATGACGACGTGGACGGCCAGCCCGGCGATGGCGACGGCGCGCCGTGGCCCGCCTGCCCCAAATGGCCGGCGCATGAAGATCACCGACAGCAGCGTCCACAGCAGCAGGAATACGACGCCGCGGAAGACGAACGGCGTCGCGGCCCCGTGCAGTCCGAACAGCGCGTCGGAATTGAGCAGAATGGGAAGCGCCAGGATGGCCAGGACCGGCAGGGCCGTCACCGTGCCGCGAAGCGGGTCCGCGACCGGCGCCAGGGCGGCTCCGGCGATTTCGAGCGCCATCAGCACCGCCAGCGCGCCGACCGGGATGCCAAGGCAGAAAAGCCACGCCGCCAGGTAGGATGGCAGCAACCGCGCGCCCCCAAGGAACGCCAGCGCCAAGACCAGTGCCGCGACCCCGACCGCGGCCGCCACGAGCGCTCGGACTGAAAACGCCGGCCGCCTCACTTCGACGCCTCCAGCCGCGCGCGGTCCTCGGCCGGCAGCGTCGAGGGGTCGGTGTCCTGGCTGGCCTGCAGCGCGCGAATGTAGGCGACGATCATCCAGCGGTCGTTGGAAGGGACCCGGGTCGCGAAGCTGTACATGCTGCCCTGGCCCTTAGTGATCACGTCGTAGAAATGCTGGGCTGGCGCGTGCTTCAACTCGTCGGAGTACAGCGCCTGCGCCCGCGGGAAGCCGCGCAAGGTGATCATGCCGTTCCCATCGCCGGACTGCCCGTGGCAGTTGGAGCAGAAGATGTTATAGCGCTGACGCCCGCGATCCAGCATCGCCACCGTGATCGCCTTCGGCTCCGGCACGTCCGGGTCGGTGGGGTTGCGGGCGACGGTGCCGGGAACAGGCGGCCGCATCGACGATTGGTCACGAAAGAACGAACTTCGATCCCAGTTGGAGCGCTTGTCCTGGGTATACATGTCGTCCCGCTTGCACCCGGCGAGGGCCAGCAGCGCGGCGAACGCCACCAGCGCCGCCCGCATCACCGCGGCACCTGGTGGATCGCGAGCGGGCGAGCCGCCAGCCCCGTCAGCGCCCGGGTGACCGCCGCCGGGTCGAACCGGTCGTCCCGCGCCTCGACGGCGAGATAGAAGCGGTCCTGGCTGGCGCGGGTGAAGTCCGGGATGTTGAACGCCGGGTGGTTCAGGCGGGGCAGGCGGTTCAGCACGACCATCGCGAGCGTCACCAGGGCCGCCGCGACCATGAGGGCGAACGAGAAGCTAGGCACGATATACGACGGCCAACTGAGGTTCGGCCGCCCCCCGATGTTCAGCCGGTAGGACGCGCCGGTGTAGTAGGCGCACATCGCCATGAACGCCGTGAAGCCGCCGATGACGCCGAGCACGGCGAATGGCCGCACCGCTTCGGGGCGAAAATTCAGGGCCTCCGCGAGGCCTTGGACCGGCACGGGCGTGTATGCGTCCAGTCGGCCGAGCCGGCGGTCGCGCAACGCGCGGACTGCGGCCAGGAGCGCGTCCGGGGTCGCGAATTCTGCGCTGACCGCATAGAGCAGCGCGTCCGCCTGCGGATGATCATGCGCCACTGGACATCCCCATTCCGGCGCGAATCCGCCGCAGTTCCAGGATGGATACGATCGGCAGGGTCCGGACCGCCAACAGGAGCAGAACGAGGAACAATCCGACCGTCCCGGCGAAGGTCGCGATCTCCCACAGGTTGACGGCGTAGGGATGCGCGATCGACGGTAGGAAATCGTGCTGCAAGGTGACCACGATGATCATGAAATGGTCGCCGAACATGCCGACCCCGACGAGCAGCCCCACGACCGCGAGCGCCAGCGGCGAGCGTCGCGCCGCCGGCAGCCAGAATAGCTGCACCGGGACCAGGGCGCAGACGATGATCGACCAGGCGGCCCAGGCGTGCGGCCCGAAGAACCGCCGGGTCGTGACGGCATGCTCGTAAGCGTCGCCGTGCAGCGCCGTCCCGTACAGCTCCGCGCCATAGCAGTAGAGGTTCACCGCGGCGAGTGCCAGCAGCAGCTTGGCCAACACCGCGATGTGCCGGGCGGTGATCAGCAGGTGCAGCCGGAGCACGCTGCGCAGCATCACCACGATCGCCGACACGATCCCGACACCCTGGAAGATCGCCGCGAACAAATAGGAGGTCGGCAGCAGCGTGTCGTGCCAGCCGGGCTCGACGGAGCCGGCGAACATCACCGCGGCGCCGGTCTGCAAGGTCACGACCAGCAGCACGCCGAGCAGGGCCAGGGTGCGGTAGGTTTGCCGCCACCGCTCCCAGTGCACCGCCGAGCCGCGCCAGCCCAGCGCCGCGATGCCGTAGAGCTGCGACCGCAGCAGGCCCCGGCCATTCGCCGCCCGCGCCCGCTCCACCGCCCGGTCGCGCAGGGTCGCGAGGTCCGGCAGCAGGCCGACGTACCAGAAGCTGGCGCAGATCACGATGAAGCCGAGGATGTCGAACGCGTCCCACACCAGCGGGCTGCGGAATTGCGGATACAGCAGCAGCGTGTTCGGGTACGGCAGGTTCCAGTAGAAGAACCAGGGCCGCCCGAGATGGATGATGGGATAGATGCCGGCCGCGACGGCGGAGATCAGCGCCACCGTCTCGGCGATCCGGTTCAACGCGCTGCGCCACTCCGCACCCAGCAGCAGCAGCGTTCCCGACACTAGCAGCCCCCCGCTGGCGATGCCGATCCACCAGTCGTAGCTGACGATGTCCAGCGCCCAGGTGACGGGGACGTTGTTGCCCCAGATGCCGACGCCCTCGATGAACAGGGCGGTCAGGGACACGACCAGCAGCCCCGACAACGCCAGGGCGGCGGCGAGGGCAATCCACCAGCGCAGGCCGAGCGGGTGGTCGAACGCGATCGAGGAGATCTCGCGCCCGACCGACCCGTAGGTCTCGCCGGGGACGATGAAGTCGCCGCGAAGGGCGAGGTCGCTGGGCATCAGCCCTCCATCGTGGTTGGGGCGCGTTTGGCGAGGTAGGTGGTGCGCGGACGCACGCCCAGCTCCCCCAGCAGCGCGTAATTGCGGCCGTCGGCCCGGGCGGCGCGCACGGCGCTGCCCTGGTCGTTGAGGTCGCCGAAGCTGATGGCCCGGGTCGGACAGGCGCCCTGGCACGCGGTCACGACGGCGCCGTCCGGGATGTGCTCGTCGCCCTTGTCGGCCGCGATCCGCGCGTCGGCGATCCGCTGGACGCAGTAGGTGCACTTCTCCATCACCCCGCCCGCGCGGACCGATACGCTGGGGTTGCGCTGCAGCTGCACCGAGGGCTTCGCGCCGCCGCTGTAGTCCAGGTAGTTGAAGCGCCGGACCTTGTACGGGCAGTAGCCGGAGCAGGCGCGGGTGCCGACGCAGCGGTTGTACACCATCAGGTTCAGCCCCTCGTGGTCGTGCAGGGTCGCCTCCACCGGGCAGCCGACCTCGCACGGCGCGTCCTCGCAATGCATGCAGGGCACCGGCTGGAAGTGCGTGTCGGGGGCGTCCAGCTCGCCGGAGTGATAGCGGTCGATGCGCAGCCAGTGCATCTCGCGGCCCAGCCCGACCTCCTCCTTGCCAACGACGGCGATGTTGTTCTCCGCCTGGCAGGCCGTCACGCAGGCGTTGCAGCCGATGCAGGCGTCGAGGTCGATCACCATGCCCCAGGCGCGGCCGTTATCGGCCTGCTTCGGATAGAACGATGCGGGCTCGGGCGTCGGCGGAAAGCTGTCGCCGACCTTCTGCACGCGGACGAAATCGTGGCCCTCCATGCTGCCGTGGTCCTGGGTGGAGACGAGCTTCACGTGGCCGCCGGTCTTGGCCAGGGTCGCGCCCGTGACCTGGCCCGCCGACCCGGCGCGCAGCGGATACGCGTCGTAGCCGATGCCGCTCGCCAGCAAATCCGGCGCGAACCGGCCGTAGCCGACATACGCCGTCACCGCATCGTCGGCCTGGCCCGGCACGATCCACACCGGCCCCTCGATGCTGCGTCCCGCGGCGGCGAGCGTCACGACGTCGCCATTCGCCAATCCCTCGCGCCCGGCAAGCCCAGGGCCCACGGCCACCACGTTGTCCCACACGATCTTGGTCAGCGGCTTCGGCAGTTCCTGCAGCCAGGCGTTGTTGCCCACGCTGCCGTCCCACACGCTGGGATCGGGGCGGAACAGCACCGTCAGGCCCGGCGGCGACGCCATCGCCGGGATCGCCGCCGAACGTGCGGCGGTCACTGCCAGGTCCGGAAGCGCGGTGCCGGACAGGAAGCCGTCGTGGATCGTCTGCTGCCAGTGGGTGTCGAATGCGGCCGGGTCCTGATCCTGGCCCCAGTGGTCGCGCAGCAGGTCAAGGCCGCTGCGAGGCTCGGTGAACACCGACAGGATTTCCGGCACGGTGCGGCCGCCGTAAAGCGGCGCGATCGTCGGCTGGGTGAACGTCACCGTCCCATCGATGGCGCGCGCGTCGCCCCAGGCCTCCAGCGGATGCGCCAGCGGCAGGTGCCAGTCGGCGTGGGCGGCGGTCTCGTCCACGTGATTGCCGGCGTGGATTTTCAGCTTCACCCGGCTCAGCGCGGCGGCGAAATCCAGGTCGGCGGGCGCCGTGTACACGGGGTTGCTGTCGAGGATCAGCAGGGTCGTCACCTCGCCGGCCGCCATCGCCTGCACCAGCTCGGCCAGCGGGGCGGCCTTCGCCACCACCGGGTCGGTGTAGCTGACGGTGCGCCCGGCGTTGCCCAGCGCGGCGTTGAGCCGGTGCACCGCCGCGTGCTCCGCGGCTGGCTGCGCCATCCCCGCGACCACGATCGATTGGTCCCGCGCCGCCTGCAGCGCCTTGCCGACCTGCGCGAGCCAAGGATCGGTCCCGGCGTCGCCGTTTACGGCTTCGAGGAGATGATCGGCCATCCCCGCCAGCGCCGCCGGCGTGGCCACGTGGTGGAAATCCGCCTTGGCGCTGGTCAGGTTCGGCGTCGCGGCGGCGCTGTACATCTCCATCAACCCGTTCTGCGCCGCCAACGCCCGGCGCGCGTCGATCCAGTCGCGCGAGCAGCCGACCTGCTGCGGCCCCGGGTCCAGGAAGTCGCCGCCCAGGGATACGATGACGCGGGCGCGGTCGAAGTGCAGCCGGGTTTCGACCGGGCGTCCGAACGCCGCCTTGCCGCCGTCGTACAGTTCCGTGCGGGCGAGCGGCGTGTGGGTGTGCCAGCGCATCTCGGGAAACGCCTGCTGCAGCGACGCGAGCTGGGCGGCTAGCGACGGCGATGTGACGGGTCCGGTCAGCACGCGCAGGCCACGGCCGTGATGGGCGCGCAGGGTCGCGATCGGTTCCGACATGGCGTAGCCGAGCGCCTGCCAGGAACTCGGCCGGTTCAGGCGCCGCACGCTCTGCGACCGGAACGGGTCGTACAGGCCCAGCACCGACGCCTGGCCGAGCACGTCGGTGCCGCCGCGGCTCCAGGGATGGTCCGGGTTGCCCTCGACCTTGATCGGGCGGTTGTTCTGGGTCGTCACCACGATGCCGTTGGCGAAGCCGTCGATCAGGGCGGCGGACGCGAACATCGTGGCGATCCCGGGCTCCTGGTGGAGCGGGTTGCGGACGTACGGCACCTCGTGGTCGCGGCTGTCCTCCTCGCCGCAGCCGCTCAACCCGGCGAGGGCGAACGAAGCCGCCATGATCTGGAAGAAGCGCCGCCGGTCGGGTCCCGCCGCGAGCCGGGCGGCGGCCGGGAACTCGGCGGCGACGAAGCTGCGGAACGCCGGGGTGCGCGCCACCTCGTCGAGGCTGCGCCAGAACGCCGGGCCGCTGGCGAGCTGCGCGCGCAGGGCGTCGATGTCGTAAGGGGCGCTCATCGGTGACAGATCGAGCAGTCGGACAGCTCGGCCCCCGTGCGGATGTGGCGCTCGGCGACCAGTTGCGGCCCGATCACGTCCTGGTTGGCGGGGGGCGACCATTCCATGTTCCACACCTGGTCGGCGGTGCGGATGTACTTCTCGGGCTGGCGATGGCAGCCGAGGCAGAACTGCATCTCGAACGCGTTGGCGCGGTAGGTCAGCTGCATCGTGTCGACCGCGCCGTGGCAGGTCGAGCAGCCGAAGCCTTTGCCCACGTGGATGGAGTGGTTGTAGTACACGTAATCCGGCAGGCGGTTGACCCGGACCCACTGGATCGGCGTGTTGTTGGCCAGGCTGTCGCGCACGGGGGCGAGCATCGGCGAACTGGTCCAGATTTGCGAGTGGCAGGTCATGCAGGTGTAAGTTGGCGGCAGCCCGGCGGTTGCGGCGTATTCGACCTGCTGGTGGCAATTGCGGCAGTCCAGCCCCAGCTCGCCATCGTGGTGCTTGTGGCTGAACGGCACCGGCTGCTCGGGCGCGATGCCGACGCTGGTCAGGTAGTCCGACCGCGACACGCCGGCTGCGACCAGCAAGGTCATGACGACAGCGGCAAAGGCGCCGAACAGGAACAGGCGCATGATCGCGTCCGCGCCTGGGGCAAACAGTTGTCTCAAAGCGAAGCTCCCGAATGAAGGCGGGGCAAGGCGGACCGGCGACGCCGCTGCGCTGCGAACACGATGCCGCAAATCCCCAGCACCGTGACGACGCCGGCGATGCGCAGCACCTTCACGATGGCCAGGGTGTAGCGCCCGGTGGTGGGATCGAAATGGAAGCACAGCAGCAGCACCGGGGAGGCTTTCTGCCCGATCTTCCCCCGCGCCGCGCGCTCGATCCCGGCCTGCACGTCGCCGGGCGAGTAGCCGACGCCGAGCAGGTAGCCGGAGACGATCCCCGCCGGGGTGGCGAACACCAGCCCGGCGGGGTGCATGAACTGCGCCGTCGCCGCGTCGTAGCGGCTGCGGTACCCGGACGCCGCCGCGACCGCCTCGATGCTCGCGGCCGGGCCGGTCAGGAAATGCCAGCCGGCAGGATCGGCGGGATAGCGCGCGCCGTCGTCGGCCTGCGCCTTGGCGGCGTCGGCCGGGGTTTCGTTCGGGTCGATGCTGACGAAGGCGAGCTGGTAGTCGCGCCCGGCAACCAGGCCGGTCCGCTGCACGGCGGCGAACATGTCGTCGCGCACCACGCCGCACAGGTTGGGGCAGTGGAAATACCCGAAGGCGAGGATCAACGGCTTGCCCCCAAGCGCGCCAAAGGTCACCGCCCGTCCCGCGGCGTCGTTGAACGAAGCGTCGAGGGGAAGCTGGACGCCGGGTCTCTGGTCGAACGCAAAGGCATCCATCCCATTAGCCAAGGCGGGCCCATCGGCCCAGGCGGGCGTCGCCAGTAAAAGAAGTATCAGCAGAAGTCGTCCCACGCCTACCCCAACGTCGCCGCGACATAGAAAACGGGATGCGAGGGGAAATGCCTAGTCCGTCCGGGGCCTTGTCACGGGAACGTCAGCTTGCCGAGAGTGGAACGACGTAGGGTCCTTCCGGAATGACGGCAACCGCGTCGTCGCCGGAGCGCGCCATGC
>JAABUX010006530.1_pt1 | contig 13901 bp, 15 predicted proteins | sample 5561851 | NCBI WGS metagenome assembly JAABUX01 (sample SAMN10711883, study PRJNA513361) | rock metagenome | isolation source: Antarctica rocks | place: Antarctica: Victoria Land, Richard Nunatak red sandstone | collected 2016-01-03 | reverse complement strand
TTGGGGACTGGGCATGGACTAAAGTTTTCTTACTTGCTCTGTTAATATGATGCCGGTTACTCCAAGTTTACCCCAGTTATCACCCCTTTCGTGGCTGCTGGCTTACTTCTGCCGGGCTGCACTAGCATTTGGCTAAGTTCATGGATTTAACCGAGCTGTAAAGTTTGCCGTGATGCTTACATACCAGAGGTCTTCGTCCCAAAAACAGCTCCCCATTGACCATTCAATTCGGCGACTTTGAGCACAGCCAAAGCTTGGCTTCCTTTTGCTGTCCAGCTCATCCCCTTTTTCTTCTGGCGATGCCCCACGACTAAATCTACTGCTTTTTCCACCCGACCACTGCCAATTGGTTTTCCCGCTTGCTGACGACGTTGATAATTGATGATTTCCGACTGATGTTTTGAGAAGTAAATTATCAGTTCTTTTAAAGTTTCGTAATTTTTTATCTTGACTTGATGCTTGAAATAGTCAATGACAGATGCGGCTTGTCCTAAATCCGCTTTCATCGCGCAGGTTCGCTTTCTCAGAGTACTCTGTCCGGCGACTCTGCGCCCAAAACCATACCTGTAAACGTTCTGGCGTTTCTTTAGTTATTCTTAAATATTCTGATAGTTTTTCTTTAAATGCCTTACGTTTTTCAGGATTTTGTTTGGACTCTAGGCTGTACTTTGCCCAAACATAAACGTACTTTTTTCGCTCTAATATTCTCCTAACGGCTCTCCTGGGTATTGGGTGATAAACAATTCTTATGTAAACGAGAAATCAGGGCTTGCAGGCTTTGGTCGCCTCTGTTTTATATCTTTAGCTACTTTTTCACCATAAAGCCAGGAGAGCCCTCCTATCTTGAGATCCGCTCAACTTAATTCCTGTTATTTTCTCCAGATATGTTGCTAGTCTCGGTGCTGTCCATCGACCTTGCTTCATATCCATATTTTGCTGGTTCTTTTTCAATTACTTATAGTAACAAATTTTCATAGTCTTTGGTGACTTTCCGGAAATTACCTTCTCTTCTTCCATCTAAAAAACTTTCTAGTTTATCTGGATCGCAATGAACTGCCCAATCAGCTACTGTTGGATATGTAATATCTAACACCTTACTAATCTGTTGATAAGTTTCTCCATCATTCATTAACAATAGGATAATTTTTTTTTATCTTACATAAGGAGTTTCATGCTCTTTTAGGGTTTTCAGTAGCCGTTCTCTCTGCTCCTGAGAAAGATGGTTTTTTGCTGGCATACATAGCTGATAATAGCTAAATTACTTAATATTACATTATACAATCAAGCTGCTTAGCAGCTTACTGCAAGCGGTTACCAAAAGCTGGACAGGCACACAGTAGCGAGAAATGACGCGATTGTGCCGAGATCACTGCAAAAAGCGCTCACATCGTCTCACAAGGCTTGAGCTTTCGTGGAATTCGTCACCTCCATTCATCCCAAAAGCTCAAATCTAGAATCATTACTGTGAAAGCCTTTCAAGCTGATCTGAGCAAAAACTTCACTGATCTCGGCTCAACCCCGTTCTGCCTTACTCGACAAGTGGAAGTAAACTAAGCAACTCAACTGGTCTACTGACCGTAACACTAGATCCCAGAGCCGTCCTGGAATGCCTCCAAGACTTTGAATTCTAGCTGGTAACTCGGGTCTGGCGGGTCGAGGGTTGGCTGGATTGATCTGGATTGCTTTGTACACAACTGCTGCAGCTCTACTTCCAGATTGTCCATCCGTTGGATGAGCGTGCGGAGCACATTCGCTACCGGGTCAGGCATCTGATTCTGGGCGAGCGGGTCGATGCGTTTACCGGCTTGGTAAACCACCCGACCTGGTACCCCTACGACCGTGCAATCGCTGGGAACCGAGCGTAGTATCACTGAGCCTGCCCCGATGCGAGTGTTGTTGCCGATCTCGATGTCGCCCAGAACTTTCGCACCCGCTCCGACGACAACGTTGTTGCCGAGGGTAGGGTGGCGTTTGCTGTTTTGTTTGCCAGTCCCGCCGAAGGTAACTCCCTGATAGATAACGACCCCTTCTCCGATGATGGCCGTCTCCCCAATCACCACTCCCATGCCGTGGTCAATGAAGACCCTCCGCCCAAGTGTGGCACCCGGATGGATTTCAACTCCAGTTAGCCAGCGAGCGATATGAGCGAGGAAGCGGGCCAGCCAAAACCAACGATAGTGATACAGGATGTGGGCGACCCGGTGGCAAGCCACCGCCTGTAAGCCTGGATAACACGTCAGCACTTCAAGCCAGGAACGAGCGGCCGGGTCCTTCTCAAAAGCGGCATGAACATCCGCTCGGATGAAGTCGATCAGATTAACCCAAGTTTTGTATACAGCAGGTGGCTTAACTGTGCCAGAATTCTTCTTTGGTTCTCCAATAAGAGAGTTCATTCCAAATTGTTCTCCTTGCAACGATTAACTACTCTGGTTGCGAAGAACCATTGCAGCCCAGGGGATGAAAGTTGTTGAAGATCCGCAGAAACTTACTGACTTTCTCCAGTGACATAAAACTCTCGTCCACTGGTGTCTCTCTGATGCCTGAATTGCCTACATGGAGACCGTATTCACAATAGTCGTTTTAGGTAACTCAGATCAAGATTCAGTTTTTTTTGGCTGACGTACTTCACTATCGACCAGACTTCTTTATCAGTTAGATCGTAAGGATTGATGTCTGAGGAATTAGAGAGGGCTTAGATACCTCAGCAAATACCTGAGACCTCAAGACTTGCTTGAAAAACGAGGGTGTCTGAGCGCCCTTGAGCACGACAAGTTTGAATCACATTTACTCCCTTCCCGGCATAAGTTTATCTAGATTAGTGCTGAAAAGTCATAACTTCTGAGAAGTTTCATAAACTGAACCCTGCAATAAAACTGCAACTAAAGGTGATGCCATCAAAGTAGTAACGATTGCCATAATCACCATCATGGTAAATAAAGTTGGTGTGATAATACCTTGCTCTAGACCGATATTGAGGATAATTAACTCTATCAAACCCCGTGCATTCATCAACGCTCCAATGGTTGCTGACTCGCGCCAATTTTCACCGGCGAATCTAGCTGCTAATGTGCAAGCAACACCTTTACCAACAGTGGCAATCGTCACAATTAAAGCTGTAATTAGCCACAGATGCGGTGTGTTGACTAGCCCAATTTGTGTATTTAACCCTGAGAAGCAGAAAAATAGTGGTAGTAGCAAAGAAACAGTTAAAAATTCTAGGCGATCACGGATTTTTTCTGCAAATTCACCCCGTGGCATCACTGTACCTAAAATAAAGGCTCCAAATACCGCATAAAGTTGGATAGCATCTGTTAACCAAGCACACAACATCAAAACTATTAAGACTATAGTCAGAGTTTGAATTGTAAGACCACCATCACGTTTGGTCATGCGGGTAAAGACGGTTAGGATAGGTCGTCCGACAAAAATTGCCAATAAAGTGTAACCTAAACCACCACCAATAGCAAAGGCAGCAATACTTGCATTCGTTTTAATACTAGCAAGGACAATTGCTAACAAACACCATGCGGTAGCATCATCAATTGAACCTGCTGCTAATGCCAAAGTTCCGAAGCGAGTCTGGGCAATACCACGTTCATAGAGCATCCGCGCTAACATGGGAAAGGCTGTGATTGACATGGATGCACCTAGATATAAACCCGCCGCCCAAGGTGTAATTCCTTTTGCAAATAATTCTGTTTGACTAGATAAGAAAAAAGCCGCAGCTGCACCCAAGCTAAATGGTGTCGCTATTCCTGCCAAAGAAACTAAAACTGCACTTTGAAGTCTTTTTTTGATCAGATTGCTGTTAAATTCCAAGCCAATCAAAAACATATATAACACCAACCCAATTTGGCTGATGGCAAACAAAATAGACATTGATGGGTGGGGAATTTGAGTGACTCCAGCAATACCTTGAACTAATATGGGAGCTTTAGGAAATAACCATTGCTGTAAATTAGGCGCGATCGCACCTAATAAAGATGGTCCCAACACCACACCTGCAATCATCTCGCAGACTACATCGGTTTGCCTGAAATAACGCCGTCCCAAAATCGTCACCATGCGACATGTGCCTAAAATTACTGTCAGTTGCAGTAATAATTTCAAAACTAATTCAAAATTTGACATTGCTTTTTTGCAGATGTATGTCTGTGTCCAGTTTAACGTCTTTAAATATCACATTCTCGAAGCATTAAACCCGTTGCGAAAAAATCATAAATTGCATCGAAACGGTATTGATTAGACATTTCTGAAACTGGTGATCTTGACTCCTAAGAAACACATTACGTGGCAGCAGATTGAGCAACTAAATCAAAGCCCAAAGCGTGAGCTTTTTTCTGGAGAGTTTTCAATGCTCGTTCGCAATATTGTTTTTCATAAGCATCAACACCAGGGTCTGTATAAGCTCCCCCTGATGTCCATAGACGGTAGAAAATGCCTGCTATTTTATACGCGGTGGCAGTAATTGCCTTGGGCGCTCGCATACGCGCTTGCATACGACGATAAAAAGCTCCCAAAGCAGAGTGAGATCGTCACAGAGTTTGTGCTGCCATACGAAAGGCATTGGCAGCCCTATTAGAGGTCATTTATAAAGTTTTTCTTTAGGCAATCAGACGCTTCAACATCAAGCGCACCATAGCCGCATAGATCATAGACTCACTCATCTCTGGTAGCAGTTCATAGTCTTTACTCAAGCGACGACACCCACTAAACAAACCAAAGGTGCGTTCTACAATCCACGGCTTTGGCAATACTTGAAACCCAGCTTAAATGCGCTTGATTACCTCCACTCTGGCATCGCATACCCCAGCGACGGCATTGGCAAAGTTTGGGCTACTGTTGCCCTGATCCACCCAAATAACTACAAACTCAGCAATTTGAGCCGGAATATCAAGCAATGCTGCCATGGCACCTAATCGTTCCGGCATGTTTGCCTCGCTCACCACCACATTCAGCACCAGTCCGAGGCTATCGACGATGAGAAACCGTTTGCGTCCTTTGGTCTGCTTGCCGCCATCATAGCCATAGACCTCCCCCTTTTTTCAGTGGTTTTCACTGATTGACTATCGATTGCGGCGGCAGTGGGTAAGGCATTTTTACCAACGTCCTGGCGAACGAATTCGCGCAGAGTGCGGTTGATTTCCGACCACAGGCCTTGGCGCTGCCAACGGCGATGGTAGTAGTACACGGTGGAGTACGGTGGAAAGTCCTTTGGTAGCATCTTCCAGGAACATCCTGTCTTGAAAAGGCGAGAAAATGGCGTTGAGGACTTCCCGCATATCGACACTGCGATGCCGCCCTCCTGATTTTTAAGCTGGAATCAACGGTTGGATGATTGCCCATTCTGCATCGCTCAGATCAGTTTTGTAGCGTTCCTTTGAAGTCTCAGAGGTAGTAGGCATCGTCTTCCACTCAAGTATCTGCTTGGCATCCTACAGAGGAAACCCTCAAGGACTCCTTTACCTTTAGCTTTTCTTTATAAATGACCTCTTATGCAGATGCTAAAGCTGCTGCTTTAAACTTCTCATCTAACATTTGAGAAACTTTCAAGATAAATCCGTTTTCAAATTGAGACAACATGGACGATGGCTGGTCATAAGCAATATGAGTCTTACCTTCATAATCGTCGTACACAAGCACTCTTGGTGGGACATAAAGACCGACAGCAGGATTATGCTCAATCATTTGGTTCGCTATCAGCGGATTCCCAATCAGATAGAGCTTGGCATTCTTAGGCTTACCCATTAAGGACAGAAGCGCACCCATATCGAATGTAGCAAATTTCATGAAACCGCTTTCACCGAGCATTGATTCGAGTACACTTTTAACTTCCTTGAAAGGAGCTTTGGCATTAACAAGCCCTTGAAAGACGCTGTATTTGCCATCACCTAGTATAGCCTCGATTCCATTAATGACTTCTTCAAATGACTTTTCAGAGGAAACAACAACGCGTGTCACTGTATAACTAACAGTTTGTATGCGCTCATCCTGAATCTTTAAATCAACAGATACCATAAAATCCTCCTTGAGTTTGTAAGTAAAAAGTTTTGAATTGGGGACTGGGAACTGGCAAACCGACAACGTGTTTCAATCTGATATCAAGTTCGGTTAAACTCTCCGCGTCCCCGTGTCTCGGAGTCTCCGCGTCGATCTACACCCTACACCCCTTTCATTTGCCAGACTACTAGTCACAGATAAGATATGCTCGGTAGTTTTTCCACAGACTTTGGACTGGTGTAGATCCAATGGTCAGAGTCTGAGACACAGATGTAGCAGCAACTAGCTCTGATAAAATCTGAGCAGCCATTTCTACGTGAACAGCAGGCGTGCCAAGCAGTTTGCGGAACTTAGCAGCACAAGTAGATCCTTGGGCTAAGGCTGGCAGATAAACACCTGCTGCTGCTCCCAAAGCTTCTAGAGTTTCACGTTGTACCCCACCAACAGAACTGCAAACATAACCAATACCGCACCAAAGGTCTGGCTGTCTGGTGGGAGGGAAGGTGGCAATTGTTCGTTGAATATGAGTGACATCACCAGCGTCTATCAACCAAATACTGCGACCGAGACCTTGGTCGAAAATGCGACTAGTAAAGCCATAAAGATTTTCAGGGCTTGGTTGACCGTCAAGGTAGTTTTGCCAATGGAGCATACCACATTGGAAGCCATAACCATCGACGATGGACCAAACTCTTAAAGGGTTAAATGGCTCTAAATAGGATGCAAGGTATGATTTGAGGGGAAGGAGATCGGTCGCTAGCAACGCACCAACCCCTAAGAAAACCATCAGTTGGTAGGTTATAGTCTTATCAGCGACAAAAGCCTCTACTTGGTTAAAATTAGTAAACGTCGTCGATATATCCTCCTTGGCGAGTGCCATGCCAACTCCCTCAAGAGCAAATCCCAGCAACTCAGTATCCATTGTCTTTAGCTTAGCTAAAATTGCCTCTGGTGGCTCACCAGTTGCAACTAACTCATTGATTCCCAGAATGGCCCTTCGCACCTTGACAAATCTCTGCTTTGTTGCAGGGTCAATTGCTTGAATTCCACGATGTTCTCTAGCCTTAAGCAATGAGGCTAACCACGGATCCATTTGATCCATTTGGGTCTTTTCTACTGTCTGTTCTGTCTGTACCATTTCGATTCTCCAAATTGTTACGAGTATATTGAGGATTAAAAACCGCAGATGAACGCAGATGAATCTGGATGGAAACTGCTATAATTATGAGTCTTAAGCAATTAGCGCTCGGATAGTTTAGCAATTCTCTTCAAATTCAGGATATGTATGCGGTAGGATTGCCAACTTTCCGGGTCTAATGTTGTTGGATTGATCAGGGCATTCTCTAGTAGCCTGTCTACAGTCTGAGCAGCCGCCTCAGAATCCATGCCGCATAGAACTTTACAAGCGAGTTCCGTGTAAACCGATGGGTTGGTGGTCAGTTGGCGTGACTTGGCAGCAATAGCTGCTGTCTTTGGCAATATTGAGCGATAAGATCCAGCTGCTGTGCTCAACGCTTCTAGAGTTGACAGGCTTACACCACCAGCGTAGGCACAAGCGTAACCAACTCCTCCCCACAAATTTATCTGTCTCTCTGGCGGAAAAGCACTGATAGTCTGTGTAACCCGAGTGACATTAGTACCGTCAATAAACCAAATGCTGCGTCCCATACCCTGGTCGAAAACTTCGCAAGCATAGCCAGAAATTTGTTCTGGTATTGGTTGACCTTGAAGATATTCTTGCCAGTGGGTAAAACCATGCTGGAAGCCATAGCCATCGAGTACTAGCCAACTCCTAATGAGGCTCAGTGAATTTAAATAGGGTTCGATAGGCAGCCTTTTTTTGCCTAGGATTAAACCTAAGCCTACGTATAGGAAGTTTTCATAAATCGCCCCTGGACCATCGACAAAAGCCTCTAGTCGGCTCTGCTTAGCAGGTGCTAGCACATCCTTCTGGGCTAAACCAGTGCCTACTCCCTCCAAGGCAAACCCAAGCAAGTCGGTTGCAAGTGTATTCAGTTTAGGTATAATGGTGTCCAGTTCTTCAGTGGTAATTGCTACTTGATAGCCTTGGGTATAAGCAGTATGCACGCTTGCCAGGCGCTGTGCTGTTTCGGGAGGGAGCGGGAGAACTCCACGTAGTCTCCTTGTTTCAGCTAAAAAATCCTGTATTTTGATTTCTTGTGTCACTTTAATTTTCCTAATTTCAATGTTGGTTGTTGATTGTGGTTTGTTGTTTATTGATTGTTGGTTGTTGATGGGAAAGATAACTAACAACCATCAACTGGCGTTGCATAATTGAAGTATGAATCATGTGATCGCCTTAAGCTTGCGAGCGCATAGCGCCCGCAGCGCAGCTGAACTATACTTAAGATAATATATTACTAATCGAATTGAATGTCTAAGCATTTCCTCTGTCAACTGAGTACAAAAAAGTCTGACGATTCAATCGAGCCAGATAATGTCTTAAACGGCTGTTTTTTCCCTCCACTCAAGTCAAATAAGTTTTGCTTACAATATGGTCTTGATTAATGATAAAACAAGGATAAACAGAATATCCATCATTCACCTAAAAATAGGAATGCAAACAGCTTATAATTTGCCATAAAAGTTTAATAGTTTCTGAACTACTATCGCCTAAAACCCAAGCTAAAATACCTATAATATCCTTACTGCTGTCCACCACAAAATGAGCGTATACCATATTTTTGCCATTCTTACGGTTATGAGTTAATGAACACCTAGGACATTGCATAGCGAGCGCTCGAATTCATACTTCAATTATGGAATGCCCATCAACTACCGCTAATTAAAGTCTAAGGAAATCTGGGTAAAAGCACTTTCACCTTTACCTCGACTCCGCCTAGAGCGAGAGTATCGACAGAAACGCCTTTGATCTGAGACGCTTCTCCAATAGAAACTAACCGACCCATAGATTTTACCTGCAAAACCTCTGAGTCAATTCTAGATAAATCAAGGTTTAGCGGCTACTGCTCACAACCCTTTCAAATCTTCTTCTGGAATCCAAATTCCATGAAAACCATAAGGAACTCTCTGTGGAAGGAGAATACGTGCGACAGACTCAGTGTTTAAGTCTTGAGCATTCAAGATTACTACTTCGGAAACTTGTTTGACTGTGTCATGGACAAAAGTAAGCAACCAGCCATGATCCTCAGCACTACTATTGGGGTGAGAGACAAAAACTGCTTCTCCGCAGTAGCGACCAGATCCCAAGTTATACTCTTGAGAGGAGTTGTTTGTGAAGTCGTATTTCAGCAAGCCGTCAAAGATAAAAGCAGGTCGTTGTTCAGATGCCATTTTTGCTGTGTATGAATATCGATTTTGACGACCTAACTTCTGCTGATTTAGACTGGGAAAATCTGATGCTATTTCAGAGAGCGCTTCTTCTCTAACCGCACCTGTGCGTAGATTGAACCGGAAACGGTACAGGCTTGGTCTATCATCTTGACCATCGTTGAATTTGGTGGGTATGTCTAGACATGTAGTCCCTTTCATCCGACAAGCAATTAGAACAATTTCTTCTCCTGTTTCATAGGCATTGACAGTATGAAAAATATAGCAAGGAAGAGCCTCAAACCAGCGGATACTGCTGTTATCTTCATAACGCTTAAGGATACCAAAGCGACTGGGAATATCTGACTCAAATAAGTAAGCCGATTCTCCCCGCATTATCCTTTCCATGCTAAAGGTCAGGGGTAGATACATGAAGATGGTGTAGTGTTCAGTGATGGCGAAGTCGTGCATCATCACTGGTGCTGGGATATGGATAGGTACTGTTTTTATTAAGTCCCCGTCAGGTGAGACGATGCTATATTGTAAATATGGTTCTGAGGTGACAGCATACCCATAGAATATCATTTCCTGAGTTTGAGGATCAATTTTTGGGTGAGCTGTAAAGCGAGACCCTAGCTTACCATGATAGTCGTACGGACCAACGGTTTCTAGGTTCGGTAATGTAATTTCGTATGGTTCGGCTCCTTCCCACAATGCTAAAAGTTGTCTATTATGCCAGACTAAGGCAGTATTGGCAGTATTTTTGAAGGGTCCAAATAGGTTATTGGGAGGAAGGTCAAAATTTGGTGGTTCCATTGGTCCTTTCCAAAGTGCTCGACCTGCTTCCGTGTCCATCTTAAATGCTCTAGTCTGAATATAGCGGTTGCGATAGGAGGCTTTACCATTGTGGATGAAGACTCCATGCAACATCCCGTCGCCATCAAACCACTGATGATTACCAATGGGCGCAAACCTGGGATTAGGACCATTGCGGACAAACATTCCAGACAACTCAGAAGGTAGTTCACCGATCACCACAAGTTCATCACTTGCAATTTCCTCCTGTACTGGCGCAAAGTTTCCCTGGAGATATTCATTGACATTTAGTGTCATCATTGTTTTTTCTTCTTGTCATTAATGCTAGTTTTTACCTAGAGGAGCAGGATAATATCTCCATTTGAAATCTAAAAGAAAAGACTTTTTCAACACACTTCTTTGATAAGAAAAGTTCTCAAAACTAGCTTTGCCATGATAACGACCCATACCACTCTCCCCAACTCCTCCGAAAGGTAGTGAAGGAATGGTTAAATGCATAACGGTATCATTAATACAAGCGCCTCCTGATGTAGTCTCCTGCAAAAATTTCGCTTGATTTTGTTGATTGTTGGAGAAGAAGTAGAGTGCTAAAGGTTTTGGCTTTTCGTTAACTATCGTGAGCGCTTCTTCCAGATTAGTGTATTCCAAAACAGGAAGAATAGGACCGAAAATTTCTTCCTGCATAATCTTGTCTTCCCAACACACTCTATCAATAACAGTGGGGCCAATGTAAAGGTCTTTGAGATTCGTATCTCCTCCCACTACTATCTTACCTGATTTTAATAAATTAGTAAGACGTAAAAAGTGTTTTTCATTGATCACCCTCGAATAGTTTGGACTTTTTGACGGCACATTGCCATAAAACTCTCGTATATACTTCTCAATTCTGTTCAACAAAGCCTCTTTGACATTTCTATGCACTAAAAGATAGTCAGGCGCAGTACAAGTTTGACCAGCATTGATAAACTTTCCCCAAACAATCCTTTTAGCAGTAAACTCAAGATGAGTATTTTCATCAACAATACAAGGACTTTTACCACCTAACTCTAAAGTCACTGGAGTCAAATGTTTAGCTGCTGATGACATGACAATTTTGCCAACTTCATTTCCACCAGTAAAAAAGATATTATCAAATTTCTCCGACAATATTTTTTTACTTACTTCTACATCACCCTCGATAACATGAATAAAAGAAGAGTCAAAAGTTTTCCCAATAATTTGAGCAATAACTGCCGAGGAACTATTAGCTATTTCTGAAGGCTTGATAACCGCACAGTTACCAGCCGCAATCACCCCAATCAAAGGAGTAATTACCAAATTAAATGGATAATTCCACGGACCAATAATTAAAACAACACCGAAGGGTTCACGATAAATTTGAGCAGAAGAAAGAAATTGATGATAGGGAGGTACAACTCTTTGTGGCTTCACCCAACTCTTAATATGCTTAAGAGCATAATCAATCTCCTTAAGAATCCCTATTATTTCAAAATAAGCATCAAATCCCGACTTGTTCAAATCAGCTTTTAAAGCTTTAATAATAACTGGTTGATTCTCAGTTATGGCTTGCTTTAACTTTTGAAGCTGTTCAACTCTAAAATTGACGTTTTTTGTTTGACCAGTTCTAAAAAACTGTTTTTGTTCTTCAATAACTTTGTCAAATTTTACTACTGATTCTAAAAGCATAACAATGCTATTCCAAAATAATTACTTGAAACCAACGTTATGTGAGCGGTTTGTAGTTGCGCGGAGAGCGCCAAAACACCGCGAGGTAAAATGCTAAGATAATAGGTTCGTAGTTGACCGCGATGTAACATGCGCTCTCCGCGCAACTACGAACGAACGAACTAAGATAAGAGTGGAAATTTCAACAGTTGATTCACCAACTTTTATATCCCTATCAGTCCGTTCTTCAGGACGAGGATCTACTAAGGCAATTTTAATGTTGAGAATGTTGAGTAGCAGATGGCGGGCTTGACAAACTCCCGCGATTCCTGCACCCAATAATGACGACATCATAAACTTGAGATTGCGTGTTTTTAGTTACCATTTTCTTTGACTGGTTAGGTAGACATAGTCGTGAAAATCAATTATGCGTTGGTTGAAATCCGCTTTTGGGGCGCTTATGCTTGCGCCCATACATCATTTCTGGAGATGTCTATTGATTCTAAAGCTTGCGTTAGCTTCCAGCTTTGACTAATTGGTTGTTGTTCTTTGCATCTGGGGACACCACATTCTCCCAAGGTTGGAGTTCGATGCGTTGTTCATAGGTTTTGAATTCTTCTCTTTGTTTAGCAACTAAGCTATTTTTTGGAATATTTCTGGTCTGATACCAATAAATTAACTCATCCACAAATGACTGAGCAGAAACTTTGAGTAACCTCCAAACCCGTTTAATGTTTTTTGGTTTTAACAAACCCTGTACACCAAATCCCTTCCACAGAAACTTTATGTACCATAACGCAGCAAAGAAACAGGTGTTCCTCATTTCGCTATAGATATTGCAGCTTTTAGCTTCATATTTGCTAAGACCGATGTAGTTACTAACGTCTTTTGTAATCAAATATCCAAAAGGTAATTCGTCAGTACGATGGGTATACATAAATCCCAAGTTGGAGTGTTTTTTCTCAGCCAGTTCGTCGAAAAGCTCATAGGCTGCTTCCAAAGTTTCTGCAACGACTGCACCACGCCCTAGTTTACCAAATTTGTGCAGGAATGGCAAATCTAAATGCCATTTACCGATAAACATGGGAATGAGTACTCCAAACCACCACATATTTTCTAAGAACATACGCCAACTCATAATACTGGCGTTACCAAGATGTTTTTCATGATGACTAACGAGGTGATTATTACGAGTAATCATGCTCAGAGCAAAGTTGTTGTAAACAGCCCTTTTCTTCTCTACATTAGCTTCATCGGCTAAATGTGCGCGGATAATTTCCGTGACACCCTCAATTTGAAAGGACATCATCGTCATCCCCATTGAGTAAAATGCGTCAAACATGGCTGCTGCATCACCAATGACGTACCAGTTGTCTTGGGAGTAAATCTGCTTACTTTTGTGGGCTAGCCTTGGCCAGTAATGGAAGTCGATTTCTTCGCCGCTCTTGAGCAGTTGGTAAACAACGTTATGATTAGCTTTTAGAAAAGCAAGAAACTTTTCCTTGGTATTAACACTTTGCGCTGGAATGACATTATTATGGTGAACAAGTCCAATAGATAATTCCATGCTTTGAGTATCCGTAGGAATCATCCACACCCAATGTCCATGACCCATCCAGTGGTTTGTTGCATAATAATGGCTACATGTTCCTCCTGTGGGGTCATAGCCATTGTGGAAAATGGTGCGATCAACATTCTTCACTCGCATCCACGCCGAACCATTATCTATACCGTAGAGGTTCTCAGAACCAAAGATGAGGTTATCTGTCTTGCGACCAATGAGAAATTTACGACCAGCAGCATCAATAACGTGCTTGGCTTTTAGTTCTAAGTTCTCATTTTCCAGTTTAACCTGCACAGTATTGAGTTCATTGCCTTGGGTGAGGTTTACATCCACAACCCGACCCTTGTAAAATTCAACACCCATGTCTTTATTCATTTTTAGAATATCCCGCTCGAATTTAGCGCGATGAAGTAAAACAGAAGCAAGGGGTGGTTGTCGGGTAGCCCAGAGATGGTAATAATCATTTGTGATCTCTGTTTGTGCAGGGTTTTTGGGCCAATGAAAATTTAACCCAAACTTTGGTGGATGATTCTCAATAATGTATTCGTAAAGTCCCAACTCTTTA